>Ga0207693_10003896_pt1 | contig 12707 bp, 8 predicted proteins | sample LARL81metaG_FD_184347 | JGI IMG/M metagenome (GOLD analysis project Ga0207693, IMG submission 184347) | Corn, switchgrass and miscanthus rhizosphere microbial communities from Kellogg Biological Station, Michigan, USA - LAR L8-1 metaG... | ecosystem: Host-associated > Plants > Roots >...
CGGCGCTGCGCGAGTTCTCCGCGAGCTGCCGCCGGGTTTTGTCGCACGCGACTTCGATATCTCCCCCGCGGGCACGCAGGTGGTGCTCGACCGCGTGGAGGAGAACGCGGACGTCGCTCTGATCGAGCGCACTCCTTGAGGCGCGGCCGGCCGGCGAGCTAGCCTTCCGCCCCGGCAGCGACCTACGATGCGCTCTCGCTGGGAAAATCAGTGAGTCGATGCTCAGCAATTGCTGGAGGCAGCAGGCGACTATGAGTCATTCCGATCCGGGATATCAGTGCTACGCGGAACTGGCCAAGGCCCGCGCGGAAGGGACCGACTTTACGGTTAGCATAAGTCGGCGACCAAATTCATCGATCGCAGTTATTGCGCCCCACGGTGGTGGTATCGAGGCCGGTACGTCGGAAGTCGCGCGTGGTGTTGCGGGCACCGACTTGAATCTCTATCTTTTCGAGGGCATACGGCCGTCGGGCAACTTCAGGGCGCTCCATCTGACGAGTCACCGATTTGATGAACGGCGATGTCTGGCACTCCTGGCCGATTGTGACCACGTGGTCGCTGTCCATGGATGCCGGGGCGACGCACAGGAAGCGCTGATTGGGGGCCTGGACCAGGTGCTGAAAGGGCTGCTCGCCGACGCACTCAGGAGCGCTGGGATCGACGCGCGGCTGGGAGAGCACAGATTCCAGGCGGTCAATCCCAGGAACATATGCAATCGCGGCCGGCGCGGAGTAGGAGTGCAGGTCGAGTTGACCAGCGCTCTACGCCTGCAAAGGCGTCCCGACGCAATTATCGCGGCCATGCGATCGGTGCTGCTGACGCTTTAGCATAGTGCTCCGTCGTTTGACCCCTCCCGAGCACGGTCGAGAAACTTGTCCGGGTGTTGGCGCAAAGCGGCAGGCGCCAATGTGGGTTATCAAGTGCCGAGAGCTGAGCCCATGGTGAGGCGAGGGCACGTGAGCGTAGGAAGACGGGTTCTGGTCGTGGGAGCGGGTCCGGCGGGGGTCGTGACCGCATTCGGCCTGGCGAAAGAGGGGGCCGAGGTGACCATCGTTGAGCGCGAGCCAGACGTGGTCGCCTCGCCTCGCGCCTCTGTGTACCTGGCCTCGACGCTACAGGTCCTCGAGGAGCTGGGACTGCTGCAGGAGGCATTGAGCATTGGCGCAGTTGGCTACGAGTTCAACATGCGCTTCAAGCTCACCGGGCGCATCGGTCGAATGGACCACAGGCTCATTCTGGACCTGACTCCGTACGGATATTCGCTGCACTTCGGCCAGCACGAGCTTGCTCGCATGGTCTTGCGGCGCTTTCTGGCGCTGCCGCACACCCGGGTTCAGTGGAACACCGTGTTCGAAGACCTCGAGCAGCATCCCGAAGGTGTACGCGTGCAGCTGAGCACTCCACAAGGGCCCAAGAGCATGGACGTCGATTGGCTTATCGGGGCAGACGGCGCCCGCAGTTCTGTCCGGGCGGCGATGGGGGTGGCCTTCGATGGCTTCACTTGGCCGGAAACGTTCATGGCGACCAATGTGTACTATGACTTCGAGAGCTGCGGATTTCCCTTCTCGAACATGGTGGCCGATGGCGCCAATTGGCACATCGTCGCAAGGCTCGATCGACAGGATCACTACTGGCGCATCGCGTATGGCGAAGGCAGCGAACTCACCGAGGAGCAGCGGCGCGCACGGATACCCGGGCGTTTTGCGACGTTCTTTCCTGAACCGAAGCCCTGGCAGCTCGAGCGTGCGAATTCGTATCGGGTCCACCAGCGCTGTGCCTCCAGCTTTCGGGTGGGGCGGGTGCTGCTGGCGGGAGACGCGGCCCACGCCACTAACCCCATTGGCGGAATGGGATTCACCTCCGGAATTCAGGATGCGCGAACCTTGATCCTGTCCCTCTCGGCGCTGATGAAGGGGGAAGCGCCCGATGATGTGCTCGATTGGTACGCGTACGAGCGGCGGCGGATTTTCCTTGAGATCGCCAATCCCACCGCCATCGAGCTCAAACGACGCACTCAGGAGACCGATCCGGGCCGCCGCCTCGAGGACGAAGCGAATTTCTTCAAGATGATGGACGACCGCCAGATGGCGCGCGGCGCACTGATGTCGATTTTCGCACTCCTCGGCCGACCATACCGGCCGGACTGGCAGGACGCCTACGTGAAGGCGGATCAAGGCAAGTCGGGTTCCCCCGCCACGATGGTCCTTGGCGCGGACGCCGCCGCGCGCAGCAGTCATAAGACCACCTGACGCCCGGGCGTTTCCCGCGGCCCGGGTCCCTCACGTCGCGATCGAATTCACGTTACGTTTGCGCTGAACTTATTGAATATTATTCATTTATTGATGCCTGGGAGAGGGCTTGCCGCGGACGCCAGACTCTTGCGCAGTCACGGTCTAGCGCGCTGGCACCATGGAATCACCCAAGGACTTACCCAACTCGGTAAGCTAGCCCCACAACAATGTCCGTTTTCGACCAAAATCGAGTGAAATCCCCCAGGCATGGCTGACGTTTTCGTTTCCTACTCGCGCAGCGACAGGGCGCGGGTCGCGCCGCTCGTGGCCGCGATTGAGGCAAAGGGCTGGTCAGTATGGTGGGACCCGGCCATTGACGCCGGCCAGCAGTTCGATGACCAGATCGACGCGGAGCTGCAGGCGGCCAATGCCGTACTGGTGGTCTGGACTCCGACCTCCGTGGCCTCCCGCTGGGTACGCGGTGAAGCGCGCGACGCGGCAGAGCGCGGCATCCTCGTGCCGGTGCGTTTCGAGGACGCGCGCCTGCCGATCGACGTGCGCGCGATACAGACCACAGACCTCGACAAGTGGGGCGAGGACCCAGCCAGTGCTCCGTTCCAGGATCTGCTGCGCTCGCTCAGTGCCGTAATCAAGCGCCAACGCGCGCGTCAGGCCGTGAAGTCTGCCACTAACGCGGCGCAAGCTGGGCCTGTTCTCAGTCCGCCGCGCGTCGGAATCTGCGTGCTGCCCTTTGCAAACATGAGCGGCGATCAGGAGCAGGAGTACTTCAGCGACGGGATCACTGAGGACATCATCACCGACCTGAGCAAGGTTTCGGCACTGTCGGTCGTATCGCGCAACAGCGCCTTTATGTACAAGGGCAAGCATGTTGATGTTCCGAAACTCGCGCGCGAACTCAAAGTCGGCCACATTCTCGAAGGCAGCGTGCGGAAAGCCGGCGGTCGCGTGCGCATTACCGCCCAGCTGGTCGACGGTTCCAGCAACGATCACGTGTGGGCTGAGCGCTACGATCGTGACTTGAGCGATATCTTCGCACTCCAGGCCGAAATCTCCGAAGCCATAGTCAAGGCGCTGAAACTCAAGCTGGTACCCGAAGAGAAAAAGGCCATTGAGCATCGCGGTACCGACAATGTCGAGGCATACAACCTGTACCTCATGGCACGACAGTCCTACGTCACCAGCCATGAAGCCGATGCGCGGCGAACGGAAACGATACTGCGCCTGTGCCAGCGCGCCGTTGAGGTGGCCCCCGGCTATGCGCGTGCCTGGGCACTTATCGCAATTGGCCAGATGAACTTGCGGTTCGTCAACGGCCGACCCGGCGACGACGGCCTGGTGCCGGCCGAGCGAGCTCTGGCACTGGATCCGAATCTGGCCGAAGCCCACGCGGTTAAGGCGAGGATCCTATCCCAGTACGGTCGGCACGAAGAGGCGGCCGCCGAACTCGACGTTGCTCTGCGCCTGGACCCCGAGTCTTACGAGGTCAACAGAGCGGCTGCCTACTTGCGATTCAGGCAGCAACGACTGGACGAGGCCATTCGCCATTACGAAAAGGCATTGTCGCTCATGGAGACGGATCTGAATTCCGGCTCCATGCTGCTGACCTGTTACACCGCCGTTGGAGATTCAGAGGCCGCTAGGCGCGTCGCCAAAATCACACTTTCCCGAACGGAAAAGACTCTAGCGCAGGATCCGAACAACGGCACGGCCATGGCTTACGGCGCGATTGCCCTTGCGACCTTAGGGGAAGCCGAGCGCGCCAAGGATTGGATCAGCCGGGCGCTGTTGATCGATCCGGAAAACATGAACGCGCGCTACAACTTTGCCTGCAGCCTGACAAACTATCTGCAGGAGCCGGAGGCGGCGCTCGAGCTTCTCGGTCCTGTATTCGAGACCATGGCTATTGCTTGGTTGAACCACGCCAAGGCCGACCCGGATCTCGACCCGCTACGCCAGGATCCTCGTTTTAAGGCGATGGTCGCTTCCGCGGAGGCGCGTCTCGGCGCGGCGAATGGCGAAAACCGGCCGGGTTCTTGAGTCCCGAGGCGCCGTGGTTCGCGGCAGCCCACACCGCAGTAGATGGGTTTGACCTTGGCACCGGCGTGTCTTACGCGCTGCAGATTACTCGGGTCAGACGTCAGCTCTTGGCCTTGATGACCTCGCAGGTGCGAAAGATATGATCCTCTTTCATCTTGTTTGTGATGTCGACGGCCAGTGCTGCGCCGCGGTCCGTGGAGGGGATTATTGTGCCGCCCCGATAAAATGTGACCGCGGCGCGCCACACGATTCTCTTGCTCTGAATATCGACGAGCCGCACGTCGTAAATGACATCGACGAGCTGCCCGCTCGACATTTTCGTTCCGCCGTTACGGCGGATGGATAGAAAAACGTCGGGCTTAAACCCGTCAATTTCCCTGCGACGCGTGCTGTCGTCCAGCTCCAGCGCCGATATGCGGCTGACTTCTGCCGCGGAACCGCAATCGGAGGCGATGTTAAGCAGCTTTGCCTGAAAGGAATTGGCAAACTCGTTACCGAAATCACTGCCAACGTCAGTCACGACGAAGAGACGCGTCGGCTGCGCGGTGTAGTCCTGCGCCTTGTTGGATGAGATCTGAGTGGGCGCAGCGCAGGCGCTCAGCAGCAACAAACCAAAGGCAACAAGCGTGTGACCAACCTTGCCCATGTGTGACTCCGAGGACATTTGTCGGGGCGAAATTCTATGCGGACGGGTGCGCAGAACTTCGTGATACCGCACACACTTCTTGGCCGCACGCCCGTTGGCGTATGTGACGAGGGACGCAGGGCTGCGCGGTGGCCCGGACAGGCGCACACGGGTGGGCAGGCAAGGCTTGCACTTGTAACGAACCATCCGGCTGCGCGAAAGGAACGAGCGGGGTGCGTCGACTGGGCGCTGTCACTCTTCTTATATGGTGCGCGGTGAATTCGGCCCAGCGCGCATGCTGAGAGCATTCGGGCCGCGCGTACGCCCACGGCAAGTGGGCTTGCCGGTGCCGCATTGCGGCGTTAGTCACGCAACGTAACCGCGGCCTGTGCGAGGGCGCCCAAAGCCACGCCAGAGCAGTGGGCCGCGGTCCCTTCTGCAGGGATAAGTGCGAGCGGCGCCGTCTGCGTTGGCTTGCATTGGCGGGGGGCGGCGAGAGTGGCGCGATGCCCTGGACGGCTCGGAGCCGAAGCCGGAAACACCGCGAGTCAGGCGGCGCCTGCTGGAAATGGGAGATTGGCTGATTGTGGATGGCCCGATAGATCCGCTGTTATCTTGTCCGAGGACGCTAATGAAGTGCTAAGTCGGGCGTGGAACGATCTTGAGTTGCTGCCGCACGTGTTGGACCGGCGGGTTCGCGGCGTCGGAATGCTGCGCTACGCAGGCGCACCTCCATGGGCCACAGGGCTAGGCCGAAGGGGTCGAACGGATGAGCGCGGAGAAGAGCGGTTCGCGACCTTATGACAAACTGCGCCAAGTGCGCTCCCGCGAGCGCTGCATGCCGTGTGCAGGTGGAAGGCCGCGGGACCCCGGGCGGATGGCGCGGTACGGGACCTTGCGTCGGGCTAGTACTCACGGAGGGCGCATTGCCGACGCTCCGCTGTTGCTGGTGATGGTCCGTGGCGCTGGGGCTCCGTTACGCGGCGCACGACCATCGCCGACGCACCTCGGCGGAGCACCGTGAGGCTCTCAGAACGGGCCGCGTCCCGGACGCTCAGCGTATGGCTCGTTGCCACTTTGGCGCTGTGTCCAGGATGTCGAAGTTCGCCGCCACCAGCGCCCGAGATTGCGGTGCCCGCGGCGTGGGTAGCTCCGCAAGGGGCTGGGGCAGCCCCCCTTACGCAGGAGTGGATTGACGGGTTTGGCAGCGCCGAGCTCAGCGAGCTGGTACGGGCAGCTCGCGCGCACAGTCTGGATCTGCAGAGCGCCGCGGCCCGGGTGCGGCAGGCCGATGCGCGCGCCCGCGCGGCCGGCGCCGTGATCCTGCCGAAGGTGGATCTCAACGGCAATGCCGTGTCATATGCCGGTCATTCTTCGTACGGCAGCGCCCATGAAACCGACTATGCCGCCCTGCTGTCCGCAAGCTATGAAGTAGACTTCTGGGGCAAGAACCGAGCAGCGCACAACGCCGCCGGCGCCCTCTGGCAAGCGAGTACGGCGGATCGAGCGGTGGTGGAACTTACCGTAGTAACCGGGGTCGCCAACGCGTATTTCCAGACATTGTCGATTCGGGAGCGGCTGACACTTTCCCGGCTCACTCTGAAGAACTCGCAGCAGCAGCTGGACATGGTGGTGGCGCGTTATGAAGCGGGTTTGGCCAACCCGACGGAAGTGGCGCAGCAGCGTGGGGTCGTGGCGGGCGCGGAGATCCGCCTCCGCGAGCTTGAACAGCAGGAACAGGAGTCCCTCGCTGCGCTGGCGATATTGATTGGACAGACTCCAGGCTCGCTGACGATCGCCGCTCAACGCTTATCGGACTTCGCCGAGCCGCAGATCGCCGCGGGCCTGCCAGCCGAGTTGCTGCAACGGCGCCCCGACGTGTTCGCCGCCGAGGAAAACCTGCTGGCGGCGCATGCCGATCTGGAGCAGGCCCGCGCAGCGTTTTTCCCGTCGATCACTTTGACTGGCAGCGGCGGAGTGCAGAACCCGGCCGTGCAGGCGGCGGTGATCACTCTGGCGGGCGTGGGTCCCTCGCTGACTGTGGGGGCGACGCTGGTCCAGTCGATCTTCGATAACGGCAGGCTGCGGGCGGCCCGCGATGAAGCGGCGGCCAAGGAAGATGAAGTGCTCGCGCAGTACCGGGCGGCCATTCTGGCGGCGCTGTGGGATGTCGAGACGGCACTGGCGGCCGTGTCACACCTCGACGGGCAAGCAAGCTCGCAGACGCAGAGCCTGGCGCAGGGTGAGCTGGCACTGGCGGGAGCACAGGCGCGCTACCGGGAAGGGGCGGGCGATTTCCAGACCGTGTTGAATGCGCAGCAGTCGCTGTACGCCACGAGGGAACTCATGAGCCAGTACCGCCTGGCGCGGTTCCAGTCGGTGGTTGGATTGTGTAAGGCACTGGGGGGCGGATGGGCGCAAGACCAACAGCACTGATCCTGGCCATGGTTCTCCTGGCCGGCTGCGGGTCGTCAAACAAGACGGAGTCCGCCAGCGCCGCCGCAACGCCGCAGGCGGCCGCCGCGGGGAACGCCAAGGCGGGGGATGCGAAGCCGGAACCCGGGGATGCGTCCGCGGAGAAGAGCGAGTCGGGCGGTGACGTGTCCCTCAGCACCGCGGAGGTTGAAAACCTGCAGATCGCGGTGACGCCACTGCGCGCGGTGTCCTACCGGGCCAATTCCACGGGTCTTGGTGCAGTGCTCGGGCATGAAGGGGTGGCCCAGGCCGCTGCCGATTTGGAAACGGCTGCGGCCGCGGCACAACAAAGCAGTGCCGCCCTGGCACGGGCCAAACGGCTCGCCGGTGGTCCCGGGGCGCTCGGCCTGGATGCCGTGGAGGTCGCGGCACGACAGGTGAGCGCGGATCAGGCCAGCCTCGGGTTGGCGCGCCGCAAGCTTTCCGCCGCGCTCGGCCTGCGCTTTCCGTGGCACGGCCGTGAGGCGACCCGGGTCGTGGAGGAACTGGCGAACGGCAGCGCGAAACTGGCGCGGGTCACTTTTCCCCCGGGCGAGCTGCACAACGCGCCGCCCAAAGAGGTCACCGTGATGTTGCTGGACGGCAGCGCGAGCAACGCCAGTTGGTCAAGCCGCGATCTTTGGGAGGCACCTGAAGATCCAGCGGTGCCGGGTCGGAGTTATTTCGTCCTCTTCAAGACGGCAGACATGCCTGAGGGTGCGCGACTGCAGGCCGTGGCAGGGGGCGAGGGCGGTCAGGAGGGCGTACTCGTGCCGTCCTCGGCAGTTGTAATGAGCAACAGCCAATACTGGGTGTACGTAAGAAAGGGCCAGGGCACCTTCTCCCGCGTCCCGATCGACATCGGCAAGCCCCTCGCCGAGGGTTACTTTGTACCCGAAATTCTGGCGGCCGGGGACGCGGTCGTCATCTCCGGCGCGGGTCTGCTGCTGGCGCGGCAGATGAATGCCAGCTCCGCGGGCGCTGACTGAATGATGCGCTGGCTGGTCTCCGCGTGCACGCGGCACTTTGGTGTCGTGTCTGCGCTGAGCGCGCTGGCCCTGGTGTTGGGATGCCTCGGCGCGCTGCGCGCCCAGCTGGACGTGTTTCCCGACTTCGTTCCGACGCAGGTCGATATTCAGACCGAGGCACCCGGATTTGCGCCGGAACAGGTCGAACAGTTGGTGACGAAGCCGGTCGAGAACGCGATCAACGGTGCCGCGGGCCTGGCGATCATGCGCTCCGAGTCGATCCCGGGCCTGTCCGTGGTCACAGTGACGTTCGAGGATGGCGTCGATGTGCACGTGGCGCGCCAGGGAATCTCGGAGCGGCTTTCCGAACTAGGTTCCACGTTGCCCGCAGGCGTGGGGACGCCGAAGCTCTCTCCGCTCGTCTCCAGCACCATGGATCTGCTCAAGATCGGGCTGGTGTCTGACACGGCAGACGCGTACGCGCTCCGGGATGCCGCGGACTGGATCGTCAAGCCACGTCTGCTGGCCGTGCCAGGCGTCGCACATGCGATCGTGTTCGGCGGACGGGTACGGCAAATTCTGCTGTCGCCCGATACCCGGAAGCTCTCGAGCCTCAACCTGACGTTTACCGATCTCACGGATGCGGCGCGCGCCGGCCTCGCGTTGCGCGGCGCCGGCTATATTGACCTGGCTGCCCAGCGCGTCCTGCTGAAATCCGCGATCCCGGATCCCAATGTCGGCAGGATCGGCGATGCGGTCATTGCGGTGCGCAACAAGGTCGCGATCCGGGTACGCGATGTCGCATCGGTGGAGCAGGGAGCGGCGCTGCGCACGGGGGATGCACTCATTATGGGACGGCCCGGAGTGCTGATTTCGCTCGCCAGTCAGTATGGCGCCAATACCCTCACTGCGACGCGCGCGCTGGAGCAGGCACTGGCCGAGCTTGCGCCAGCTCTGAAGGCACAGGGCATAACCTTGTTTGCCGGCTTGCACCGTCCTGCCAACTTCATCGAGCGCGCTTTGGGCAACCTGGAGCGCGCCCTGCTCATCGCCACCTTGCTCATTGTCGCGATCCTCTATGTGTTTTTGCGGGATCTGCGCGCGGCACTCATCGCGTTCAGCGCGATTCCGTTATCTCTGTTGGCGGCCGTTCTGGTGCTGGGCCGGATGGGGCACACGCTCAACACCATGACGTTGGGCGGCTTTGCCGTGGCGCTGGGCGTGCTGGTGGATGACGCCATCATCGGCATCGAGAATATTCTGCGACGTCTCAAAGAGAACGAGGGCCGCCCGGAGGCGCGACCGCGTCTTGAGATCATTCTCGAGGCATCGCTGGAAGTACGCGGCCCGGTGATCTACGCGACGGCGGTGGTAATAGCTGTCTTCATACCCGAACTCCTCACAGCCAGCGTCCAGGGCCACTTCGTCGGGCCCCTGGCGCTGTCGTTCATTCTGGCGGTCTCCGCTTCCCTGCTGGTCGCGATGACGGCAACCCCGGCGCTTTGCGCCCTCTTGCTGCGCACCACGTCGATCAAGGAGGAGCCGGCCTGGCTGATGCGCATCAAGCAGCGCCAGCGCCGCGCGATCGAGCGCCTTGACGGGCGGATCGGGACGGTCCTGCTCGTCATCGGCGCGTGTGTCCTGGCGGCCATCGCAGCGGTGCCCTTCCTTGGCGGCACCTTCATGCCGGACTTCCGCGAAGGCCATTTTGTCATTCAGGCATCCAGTTCAATTCCCGGAACTTCGCTCGACGAGATGCTCCGATTTGGGCAGCGAATCAGCAAGCAAATTCTGGCGTTGCCCTACGTGCAAACCGTGGAGCAGCAGGTTGGACGCGCTGAGGCGGGCGAGGATACCTGGGGCCCGCACCGAAGCGAATTGCACGTCGAACTCAAGGCCGACTCCTCGGTGGATCAGGCCGTTGCGCAGGAGCGCCTGCGCACGATGCTCGCAAGCTTTCCGGGAATCCAGGGCGAAGTGGTGACCTTTCTGGGGGACCGGATCGGCGAGAGTCTTAGTGGCGAGACCGCGCAGGTTGCAATCAAGGTCTTTGGCAACGACCTGCAGGAACTCGATGACGTGGGCGGTCGGATCGTGCAGACCCTCACCGGTGAGCCGGGAGTTACAGATCTGCAATTCAAGCGCCAGGACAATACCCCGTCGTTGAGCATCGAGCCGCAAGCGGAGCAGCTGGCGGCGGCGGGGCTAAAAATCCAGGACGTACTGGATACCGTTGAGTCGGCGTATGCCGGAGCCGTCGTCGGGCAGACTTTCTCCGGTAACCGCACCGTGTCAGTGGTGCTGCGGCTGCCGGCCTCAGTCCGCGACCGTGTCGACAACCTGGGGCGTCTCATGATCTCAGGCCCCTACGGGGCCATCCCCTTGTCGCAGGTTGCCCGGCTGGACTTGGCGGAGAGCCGCTACAGCATTCAGCACGAGGGCGGCCAGCGGCAGATCGCCGTGACCTTCAATGTGCAGGGTCGCGGACTGCAGGCGGCAGTTACTGAGGCACGAAGGAGAATTGCCGATGGAATTCACCTGCCCCAGGGGACCTATGTGCAGTTCACGGGGGCAGCCGAGGCGGAACGGCAGACGAGGCTTGAATTGCTGGCGTACTCGGGCGCGGCGCTGGTGCTCATCGTGCTGATCCTGCTGGTCTCCCTGCACTGGCGCGCTAACGGATGGCTCGTGATGGCCAACCTGCCCTTCAGTCTACTGGGCAGCGTCTTTGCGATTGCGATCACCGGCATTGGCCTTTCGCTGGGCTCGCTCGTCGGGCTCGTGACGGTCTTTGGCGTCAGCGCGCGCAATGCGATATTGCAGCTTGCGCACTATGAACACATGGTCGAAGTCGAGGGGATGGAGTGGAGCTTTGCGACGGTGCTGCGCGGCGCCAACGAACGACTGATCCCCATACTCATGACCGCCACCGTCACCGCGCTCGGACTGGCGCCGCTTGCGATCGGGCTGCACAGCCCCGGACAGGAGATCGAAGCACCCATGGCCATCACGGTCCTGGGAGGCTTGGTTTCGTCAACCCTGCTGAACCTCCTGGTGCTGCCCGTGCTGGTGCATCGTTATGGCGGACCTGAAAAGCTGAAGAAAGACGCTGGAGCACTGCCAGCGCAGCCTGCTGCGAGCCCCTAGCGGAGCTGCAGCGCGGCACACCTCACCGGCTGCCCTTGAGGGCCGGGAGCCAGGGCGGATTCTCGCACGCACTCAGGCGAGCGAGCGGAGCGTTATCGCCGCATGACGTGCCACACCCCTGTGGTTGTTGGTTCGTCGCAGGCGCTGCACCGCACTGAACTGCGCACCGATCCGCAAGTGCGCGTGATTCCTGGAAGTCCGTCTCCCCCTGTCGGATTGCCGAAGCGAGAGCATGAGAATCGAGCGCGCCGATTCGCGGCAGCATGTAGACCTGAAGCCGGTAACGTACCACCTCGAGCCTGGCGAGGCCCTGGAGCAACTCGGCGCTTACGTCAATCCATTGCTGCCGCAGCCCCGCCGAAGTGGCGCTGCCCGCCGCGTCGTCTGATGCGGATATCATGTGGTGCTGCAGGCCTATCTCCGCTCTTATGACCTCGCCGCAATACATGGAGCGCAGTTCATCCTCGTTTGGCACTTGCTGGGCGTACGCGCCGGTCGTGCAGGCAGTCAGGGCGAATAAGCCAAGCACAGCACGCACGTCAGTTCGCGCGCGCATACCGCGGTGCGATCCACAGAGTACAGGACGAAACCAAATCACAAGGTACCCGCATTGCGTAAGCAGCTAAGGATGCCCACTGCGTATATGTCAGACAACGGGCAACGCTTACCGATTATGCGGCGCATGGTCGCGCTCACTCAACGGGACAGTAGGGAGACAACGTCGGAGCGTAGGGGTCTGCGGTAATCCCTGCCCCCATGCAAACAAGCTTGGATGCTTAAAGCGTGGCGCTCGAGCGTCGCCGTAGGCTCATCCGCGCCCGCCAGGGTGGTCACGGTGGACAGGAGGCCAGATCGGGGCGAAGCCTTGGCCCAAGGTCCCATGGCGCCTACCCGGGACCGGTGCCAACATGCCGGCTTTCGGTGCGGCTGGCTGCTGCCGACCGCCCGGCTGGCAAAACGGACCCCGCTCACGGGAACACTACATACATGACGTCCCAAGAGGAAACCGGCAGACCCGAGGTGGGTCGACAACGCGCACGGAGGGCTGTTGCCGGCACCCTTCACATCACCGTGTGGCCTGCGTGCACCACGGAGCGGCGCTGACATGGGCGTCGGGCAGCAATGGAGGAGTGCTGCCAGTGCGGTGGCATGCGTGACGCTGGCGGCGTGCTCCTCGGAGCCCCTGGTCCCTTATTCGACCGACACGCCACCGCTCGTGCTCGT
>Ga0207693_10003897_pt1 | contig 12705 bp, 12 predicted proteins | sample LARL81metaG_FD_184347 | JGI IMG/M metagenome (GOLD analysis project Ga0207693, IMG submission 184347) | Corn, switchgrass and miscanthus rhizosphere microbial communities from Kellogg Biological Station, Michigan, USA - LAR L8-1 metaG... | ecosystem: Host-associated > Plants > Roots >...
TCCAGCAGATTTCCGATCCGCTGATTCACCTGGTGCGCAATGCGGTGGCCCACGGGCTGGAGCGCGACGAAGAAAGATACGAGCAGGGCAAGAGCGATTGCGGCAACGTTGCCGTGCGCGCATACCATCGCGGCAACCACATTTATATCGAGGTTGAAGACGACGGCCGCGGCATTGACTACGAGAAGGTCCGCAAGACCGCCGTGGACCACGGCCTGATTTCGCAGGAGAGCGCCGCGGAGCTGAATGAGCGCGACTTGCTTGACCTGTTGTTCCAGCCGGGATTCTCGACAGCGCCGCGCAAAACCGAATTGGCGGGCCGTGGCGTTGGCCTTGACGTGGTGAAATCCAATCTCGCGCTGTTGAATGGCGAGATCGAAGTGGAAACGCAAAAAGGGCTGGGCACGCGCTTCACCCTGAAAGTTCCGCTCACGCTGATCATCTCGCAGGCGCTGTTTGTGCGTTGCGGTAGCTCAATGTTTGCGCTGCCGCTGGCCTTTGTGGAAGAGATCAGGCGGCTCAAGACTACCGACATTGAAGAAGTCGGCGGCAAGCTGCTGACCAAGGTCCGTGACGTGGTTACGGAGATTGTGCGCCTGGATAGCGCGCTGGGACTTGAATCGATCCAGCCGATCAATGGCTACTTCCGCATGGTGATTGCGAATGTCGCCGGCCGCCAGGTGGGAATCGTGGTGGAAGACGTGGTCCGCAAAGATGAAATTGTGATCAAGAGCCTGGGTGAGTTCCTGCGCAACTTGAAAATGTTTCCCGGCGCAACCATTGCTCCGGATGGCAGCCTAATCCTATTGATCGACGTGAACCGTCTTGTGGCGGGCGAAGCGATTGAGCACCGTCCGCTGATGACCAGCGCGAATGCCGCGCGCATCTTTGCTCCCGGCGCGGCGGCCGTGGCGCATGGCGCTATCCCGCAGGAAGCGATTGATTTTGTTCCGGAAGAAAAGTTGGTGGTGCTGGTGGACGATTCCATCAGCGTGCGCAAGTTTGTTGGGCGCATGCTGGAGAAGGCCGGCTACCGAGTGAAGCTGGCGGCGGACGGACTGGAAGCATTGGAGATCGTTACGCAGACGCGTTGCGACCTTGTGGTGACCGACCTGGAAATGCCGCGGACCAACGGATACGAACTGCTCTCGCACTTGCGGCAAGACCCGCAAACACGAAACATTCCGGTCATGGTGGTCACGTCGCGCGCGGGCGCCAAACATCGCGACCGGGCCATCAAGGAAGGGGCAGCGGCCTTTCTGACCAAGCCGGTGCAGGAAGATCAGTTTATCGCCGCGATAGGAAAATTGATTGGATCGCCCGCGAGCATACAGATGGAAAGCGCGGCAGCAGGACGGTAAGGACGTTTTGATATGACGTATGGCAAGAGAATTCGGGTGCTGGTGGTGGACGATTCGGCGTTCATGCGCAAGGTGCTGCAGAGCATCATCGCGTCTGATCCCCAGCTCGAGGTGTGCGGCGAGGCGCGCGATGGGCGCGATGCCGTTACGCAGACCGAAGTGCTCAAGCCTGACGTGATCAGCATGGACATCAACATGCCGCACATGGACGGTCTTCAGGCCACTGAGATCATCATGTCGAGCAATCCGCGGCCGATCCTGATTGTGAGCTCAGAGTCGAAGGAAGGCGCGGATGTCACGCTGAAGTCACTGGAGCTGGGCGCAATTGATTTTGTGGCCAAGCCGAGCGGCGGCATCGATCTGGACATGAGTTCAGTGAAAGAAGAGCTGTGCCGCAAGCTCAAGATGGCCGCGAAGGTCCGCGTGGTGCGCACGGCGACGCGCTCGAAGTTGCAGCATGAAGTGGCTTCGTCGTTACCGCGAGTCGAGCCGGCGTCAAAGAACGGAGACAACGGCATGCAGGAAGTGCGCGCGGCGGTGCAGGCCGCGGCAAAAGGCGCCGGAAAATTTCCTATCGTGGTGCTGGCTTCTTCCACCGGCGGCCCGGCCACGCTGATGAAGTTTATTCCATTTTTTCCCAAGGACTTTCCCGGCGCGGTGGTCCTGGTGCAGCACATGCCGGGAAACTTTACGGCGCAATTCAGCGCGCAACTGGCGGAGGCGTCGCAGATCAAGGTGAAGGAAGCTGAAGCCGGAGAAATTATTGTGCCGGGCCAGCTCTATGTTTGTCCAGGGTCGCATCACCTGCGGGTTTCTCCTACCGGCAGGATATCCCTGGACGATGGACCTCGCGTGAGCGGCTATCGTCCGTGCGCTGATCTTACTTTTGAAAGCGCTGCGGAATATGCCGGGCCGATGACGATCGGCGTGATCCTGACCGGCATGGGCAATGACGGAGCAAAGGGCGCGCAGACGATCCGCTCAGCCGGGGGGCACGTGATTGCGCAGGATGAATCCACTGCCGTAATTTTTGGAATGCCGCAGGAAGCCATCAAGACCGGCGCGGTGGACCAGGTATTGCCGATGGAAGCGATCTATCACGGGATCGAAAAACGCGTGCTGTACATATTTGGCGCAGCCAAAGTGGGTGCGGTATGAGATCCCGAAAACAGTTGCGCCCCCAGCCGCAGGCAGCGCGCGAAGACGTGATTGTGTTTGCCGTAAGCGGGTTCAAGCTGGCCATCGCGGCCGGCGCGGTGAAGGAGATTCGCGGCATGGAAGACCTGCACCCGTTTACGCTGGGAGGCATTTCCGCGCAGATCGCCAAGCTGCAGTTCACGCTGGAGCGGAACGGCACCACGTATTTTGTGGTGGATGCGGCGCAGCACTTCCAACTGCCGCCGTCGCACCCATCGCGCGTGATGGTGCTGCGCAACGTGCCAACGGGCGTGTTGGTGGATTCAACGGACCGCATCATGGAAATTTCGGCTTTGCATGCGTTGCCGCCGGCCTTTACGCATGCTGAGCGCGGCTGGTATCGCGGCCTGGCGGTGGTGAGCGGACAGGTGGTGCCGGTGGTGAACCACGGAGCTTTTCTGAACCGGGCTGAGCTGGAAACCCTGCGGGCGGGACTGGAACGCGTGCGAGGAGTAGTGACCGTATGATCGCGGAGGGGGACAAGTCGTACGTGCTCTTTCCGCTGGGTGAGAAGCGGTTTGCGCTGCCTGCCGAGACGGTAACAGAGCTGGCACGGCCAGACAGCGTGCAGACATTTCCTCATCGCACGCCTTTGTTAACCGGCGTGCTGGTACGGCGAGGAAGGATTGTTCCAGTGTGCGACGTGGCCCAGGTGCTGGTTGGGCCGGCCGCGCCCCCGAGAAGGTTTTATTTGATTGCGAATTGCAAAATCGGCGCACGCCAGGAATTGACGGCGGTACCCGTCACCGGCGAATGCGAACTAGCCAGCGCGGCTCTTGTGCCGCTCACGGGGAAGGAACCGCCTTACATCAGCGGCCTGCTGACGCTCGGCAATGAGACGGTCGAGATCGTGGCGCTGGAAAAACTGATTTGCGTGGAGGCTACGGCATGAACCCCACGCTCTCCACCCCGGCCAAGATCCTGCTGATCGACGCCAACGTGTTTCTGGCGCGCAGGATCACCGAAGCGTTGAAGCTCGAAGGATTTGAAGTGGTGCACAGCACGCAGTCGGGTTATGCGCTGACCATGCTGGAATATGACACGCCTTCGGCCATTCTGTGTTCCACCAGCCTGCGTGAGATCAGCGCGCATGACCTGCCGCCGATCATCCATGCCGATCCCAAGACGGCGCACATTCCGGTGATCGCGCTGGGCGATGGCGGAGACCAGTCGCTGATGGAAGCTTTCCGTTCCGGCTGCGCTGATTACGTGGACAAGCGGCTGGGGCCGGAGCTGATTGCGGCGCAGATCAAGACGTTCCTGCGCAGCAGCGCTGAAGGATTTCATCCGGTGCAGATGCTGGGCTCGAACGATGAGGGGCTGAGCGGCAGCCTTTCCCACCTGGACCTGCCCGGCGTGGTTCAGATGCTGGTACATTCGCGCCAGACTGGTTCGCTTTCGGTGAATGCCGGAGACATTGACGGAATTATCTTTTTCGAGAATGGCAACGTCACGCATGCTGAGAGCGGTGACCGCATCGGGGATGACGCCGTGGTGCATATTGTGAAGTATTGCAACGGCGTGGAGACAGGGTCTTACAAGTTTTTGCCGGGTGAAAGCGCCTCCACCCGGACCGTGCTCCGTTCCGCCACGGAGCTGATGCTGGAAGCGCTGCGCGAACTGGATGAGTCCGCGCACGACAACGGTGATGGAGGTTTTCGATGAGTACGATCCCCACTGTCTATTTTATTGATGACAGTGCGACCATGCGCGAGGTCATCAAGATTGCCTTTCGCAGGGAAAACATTAACGTTGTCGCCTGCCATGATGCCGCCGCCGCGCTCGTCGAAATCGAAGCGGCGAAGCCGGACATTGTGATTACAGACGTGATCATGCCGGACAAGGACGGCTACGACGTCTGCCAGCACATCAAGTCGCACCCGGCGCTGGCCAAGACGCCGGTAATTCTGATGTCGGGCGTGGTGAATCGCGCCGTGGCGGAGAGAGCGTTTGCCGTAAAGGCCGATGAATTGTTGCGCAAGCCCTTTCAGCCGCAGGACCTGATTGCGCGCGTCAAGCATCTGCTCAAACCGAATGGGGCGCCCGCGCCCACACCCGCCGCGGCCGCGAATGCCGCGGTTGCGCTGAGCAGCATTTTTTCCGCGGCAGCAGCCGCGCCCATGCCGCCGCGCTCTGTTCCCGCTGTGCCGCCGGTGCAGCAACGCGCCGTGGCGGCCGCAGTGGCCGCTCCGGCAATGCCATTGCCTGTGACGGCGACGGCTGCTGTTCCTACGCCGCAACCGGTTCCCGTAGCCATACCTCATGCTGCGCCGCCAGCTTCCGTGCCCGCGCCGGCCGCAGGGAATGGGAACGGCGCATCCGTGGCCGCAAAAGCCGCGCCACTCAATGACGCCGGCAAGCTCAAGATTGAGATCATGCGCCTGGAAGGGCTGGTAAAGAAGTTGCAGTCGGAATTGCAGGCCGAGCGCGAGTACTCCCGCGCGCTTGAGGCCCACGTAAAGACCTTGCAGGAAGCCGAGTAGCAGCCGAGGTCGAACCTCGCTCTACTTTCGCAGAGCTAGCGCAGGCTGGTCCATGCCGGCACCGCGTTGGGCCATTCCTGGGATCGTGACAGGCAAGCGCCCACGAAATGGAATCTCACCAAACAATGCCTTCACGGCTCCCGTCTCCGACGTTAGCGCGTTGGAATACGCGCAGACATAGTTTTCAATCTGGGGAAAGTCGGCCAGAAAGTATGGCGAACCAAAGCTAACGACCACGGTCTTGTCCCGCTTCGCCTGAAGGACGGATTGCAGCAAAGCCGCCGTGGCGTCAGGAACGGAGATGGTGTTTACAGCCGTAGCGCCTTCTTTGCGCACGGTGCGGCCGGGAACAGGAACCAGGTAGATTGCGGCCAGTACGTTTTCTGCGGTGCTCACCGCGCTTTGGATTTCCGGCATGCTCCCGGCGGCGATGCGTGGATCGACAAAGATGACGCGGACATCGGGGACACGCGTGCGCAGTTCACGCTGCAATTGGCGGCCGTTGTCACTCCTAACGTCGTCAGTAAAGATAATGCAGAGCAATCGGCTGCCTTCCTTTTGCACAACGCCATAAGCGGGAGCGGCAGACGAGGCGACTGTCCTACTGAGCGGCAGCATACGGCCATTGTCGCGGACCAGCGTGATGGCGGAATCGGCGATCTGCTGCGCGGCGGCAAGATTTTCCGGACTGGAAACGATGGTGGAAAGGGCGTTGATGTCAACCTGGCTGGCCTTGTTCAGGCCAACGCTCGCCTTGGCCCGCAAAATCTTCAGGACTGATTCATCAATGCGCTTCTCCGGGACCTCTCCACGGCGGACAGCATCCAGCAGGCCTTTGTACGCGCCATCGAGATCTGAGAACAGCAGAAACATGTCATTGCCGGCTTTGAGCGTATCCAGAGCGGCATGACGCGCCGCCGCAGATCCGCCTTCAGGATAGACGCTGGTCAGCCCGCCCATATCCATCGCATCGGTAATGACCAGGCCCTTAAAGCCGAGTTGCTGCTTCAGGATTCCCGTGACGATCGCGTTTGAATTCGTGGCCACGCGCGATGGGTCCTGTTCAAGGGCCGGCGCGGTAATGTGCGCGACCATCACGGCATCGGTTCCGGCGTCGATAGCGGCGCGAAAGGGTGGAAGATCGATCTGGTTAATCTGTTCGCGGCTTCGATTCACGGCAGCCACGCCGAGGTGAGAATCAGTCGCGGTGTTGCCGTGTCCGGGAAAATGCTTGGCGGCGGTGAGAAGTCCGTTGTTGCGCGCTCCGCGAATGTAAGCGCTTACCAGCACGCTCACCTGGGCGGGATCTTCACCAAAAGAGCGCGTGTTGATGACCGGATTCACCGGGTTCGAGTTCACGTCGGCGATCGGCATCAGGTTCCATTGCACGCCGATGGCCCGTGATTCCTGCGCCACGATCTTTCCAAACTGTTCCGCGAATTCAGGCTTGCCCGCCGCGCCGAAGGCCATGCTGTGGGGGAAGACCGTTGTTCCATTCAGCCGCATGGAGACGCCGCGCTCGTAGTCGGCTGCCACAAGCAAAGGAATTTTGGACGCGTGCTGGAGCTGGTTGATCAGCACGGCCGCTTCATACGGTTCGCTCTTGGAAAGCGATGGGCCTTCGGACGGGACCGTGAGCAGCACCGAACCAAGATGGTAGCGCTCAATCTGCGCCAGCCAGTTCAGGTATTCAGGGTTCCTCACGTTGACAAACTGCGGCATGATCAGGCGGACCATGAACATCTGCCCGATTTTTTCTTCCAGCGAGAGCTTCTTGAGCGTTTTTTGCGCCCACTTTTCGCCATCACGATCAAGGTGGACGGGCGCCGGCCGCTGAACGTCGGTAGCAGTTGCGGCGGAAGACAGGGCCAGCAGACAAAGGCCGGCGAACATCAACTTTTGCGCCATCATTTGCAGCATGGCGCAACAATAACAGAAATGTCCAAGCGGATTGTTGACAATGTGGCGCACTGTTGGACTACAACCACGCGTTTTTTGCGGCCATTGACGTTGCAGGCGCTCCCCGCTGGTTAAGTGGTTTCACGGGGGCACGCCGTCGCAATCATCTGCTAGTCTGGCGGTGAGCCGCGAGCCTGGGCTGGGGAGAGCGTATGCCACTGACCTCGATTGACTGGATCGTGATTGCCGGTTATCTGCTGATCAACCTGGCGATTGGCATTTACTATCGCCGGCGCGCGGGCGGCAACACCGAAGAGTTCTTTGTCTCCGGACGCAACGTTTCCTGGTGGCTGGCGGGCACCTCCATGGTGGCGACCACGTTTGCCGCGGACACGCCCCTTTTCGTTAGCGGGGTGATCGCGACGCAGGGAATCGCCGGCAACTGGATCTGGTGGACCTCATGCCTCGGCGGCATGCTGACCGTCTTCTTTTTTGCGCGCTACTGGCGGCGGGCGGAAGTGCTGACCGACGTGGAGCTGACCGAGATGCGCTATGGCGGCAAGCCGGCGGCGTTTTTGCGCGGCTTCAAGGCCATCTATCTTGGGCTGGCGATGAATTGCCTGATCCTGGGATGGGTGACCAACGCCATGGTCAGCATCATCGCGGTATTGCTGGGGCCGCTGATTGCGCAAGGCAAGGTGGTGGAACTGGCGCTGGGCGGACACACGCTGCTGCATTACACGCTGGGCTCGCCCAGCCACACCGCGCTGCTGATCTGCATTTTTGTGCTGATTCCGTTTACCGGGATTTATACGTCGATCGGCGGGCTGTGGGGCGTGCTGGTAACGGACCTGTTTCAGTTCATCCTGAAGATGACGATGGTGGTGGTGCTGGCCTGGGTGGCGGTGGTAAAGATCGGCGGCATGCAGGCGCTGAAAGTCCAGTTGCAGGTTGTAGGCGACGCGGTGCATAAAACCGGCGCGCAGACTTCAAACCCGCTGGCCTTCTTTCCGGACTTTCATCTTGGCTGGGCGTCGAGCGCCATTTGGACGCTGCCGGTGCTTACCTTCCTGATGTACCTGGGAGTGCAGTGGTGGTCGGCGTGGTATCCGGGAGCGGAACCGGGTGGCGGCGGCTACGTGGCGCAACGCATGTTCTGCGCGCGCGATGAAAAGAATTCTCTGGGGGCCACTCTGTGGTTCAACATTGCGCATTACGCCGTGCGCCCGTGGCCGTGGATCATCACCGGGCTGGTGGCCCTGGCCGTCTATTCACCGCATGGCGGCCTCCGGCCTGATGCAGCATTCGGCGCGAATCCGCAGCAGGGATACGTGATGGTGCTGCGCGATTTTCTTCCGCCAGCGTTGCGCGGTGTGATGGTGGCCGCGTTTCTGGCTGCCTTCATGTCAACGCTGGGAACGCAGTTGAACTGGGGCGTTTCATACCTGGTGAACGATCTTTACCGGCGCTTCATGGTCCGCAACAAAACTGAAAAACATTACGTAGCCATCGGGCGCCTGTTCACGATTCTGCTCGTGTTAATCAGCGGCTATGTCGCGGGGCAATTGCATTCGGTGGGCGAGGGGTGGCAGATTGTGCTTGGCCTGGGAGTCGGAACAGGCGCGGTGTACATCCTGCGCTGGTACTGGTGGCGGATCAACGCGTGGAGTGAGATTGTGGCCATGCTGGTTGCCGCCGTGGTCGCAATTTATCTGCACAAACATCTACCCGGCGACGATCCACTCACGTTTGCCAAGACCTCGCTGATAACGGCCGGCATCACCACGGTGGCGTGGATCGCAGCCACCTTCCTTACGCCCGCGGAATCACAGGAAAAACTGCTGGCGTTTTACCGGCGCGTGCGGCCAACCGTTCATGGATGGAGGCGGATTGCGGCGCTTGCGCCGGAAATCCCCCAAGTGCGCGACGTGCGCAGCAACGCGTTTGACTGGCTCATGGGATGTGTGCTGGTTTATGCAACGCTGTTTGGGATCGGCAAGATTGTATTTGGCGATTTGCTCGTGGGACTTTTGCTGCTGGCCTTGGCTGCCGGCGCGGGCTACATGATCTTCTGGGACCTTTCACGGCGCGGCTGGCAGGCGCTTTCCGGTACAGACGGGCCGGCTGTTACACTCAAGATGGACTCGGCGCAGGCGCAAAAAAATCTTTCCTGATAGCCGGGCTATATCTTTGAGGGAGCGACCGCTGAATGGGTTTCAAGATCGACTCTGTTCACCTGAATGACGTGAAGGTTGTGCTGCCGGAGGTGCGTGGAGACGCGCGCGGCTTCTTTATGGAGACGTATCGCGCAGACCAGTTTCGCGAACTGGGACTGCCAACGGAGTTTGTCCAGGACAACCATTCGAAATCGAAGAAGGGAGTGTTGCGCGGCCTGCACTTTCAGTGGGACCCGCCCATGGGCAAGCTGATGCGCGTGACGCGCGGCGCGGCGTACCTGGTGGCAGTGGACGTGCGTAAGGGGTCGCCGACGCTGGGCGAGTGGTTTGGCGTGGAAGTCTCTGAGGAGAACAAGAAGCAGGTGTGGGCGCCTTACGGGTTTGCCCGCGGATTTTGCTCGCTCACCGACGATTGCGAAGTCCAATACAAGACGACGGGAGTCTACAACCAGAAGGGCGAAAGCGGGATTCATTTCGCGGACCCCGACGTGGGCGTGAAGTGGCCGATAGATCTTGCGTCGGCAGAAACATCAGAGCGCGACCGCAACGCGCAAACGCTGGCAGAATGGCTGGCCTCGCCACTCGCGGAGAACATCCGATACAAAAGCAGGAGCTAGGCCCCTGCAAGATTATTTGCCGGATTTCAGCAGCAGCTGCCGCGCGCTTTCCAACTGCTTGCGGCGAGCTTTGTCGACCTTGGGAAATTGCAGGTCCATCTCTTCCAGTGTCTGGATGATGGCGGAACTCACGGCGATGTGAGTAAACCACTTGTGGTCGGCAGGGACAACGTACCACGGCGCGTCCGGCGTTGAGGTGTGCTGGATCATCTCTTCATAGGCGTTCATGTAATCGTCCCAGCACTGGCGCTCATGAACGTCAGCTTCAGAAAACTTCCAGTTCTTTTCCGGTTCATTCAGGCGGTCCAGGAAGCGCCGCTTTTGCTCTTGTTTGGAGACGTTGAGAAAGAACTTCCGTATTACTACGCCATTGCGCGTGAGGTATTTCTCAAAATTGCGGATATCTTCGAACCGATCTTTCCATATTTTCCTGGTCACCAGTTCGGGCGGAAGGTGCTGCTTGGCCAGAAACTCCTGGTGCACGCGGACGACCAGCACTTCTTCATAGTAAGAACGATTGAAGATACCGATCTTCCCGCGTTCCGGCAGCCGCCGGGTGCTGCGCCAGAGGAAGTCGTGTTCCAGCTCTTCCGCGGAAGGCTGCTTGAAACTGGCAACGTCGCATCCCTCCGGGTTCACGCCGGACATGACGTGCTTGATCAGGCTGTCTTTTCCGGCGGCGTCCATGGCCTGAAAGATCAGCAGGACCGCCCACTGGTCCTGCGCGTAAAGCTTTTCCTGGAGCTCCTGCAGCACCAGCGCGCTCTGCTGCAAGAGCTCATTGGCCTTCTCTTTGGAGTGAAGGCCGCGGGTATCGGTGGGATCATAATCTTTCAGCCGGAACGAACCACCGTGTTTCACGCGGAAGGCATCCGCCAGCTTCAAGGCTTTCTTTGCGAGTTTCATCGCATCTGTTGTATCCCAAAGCAAGCCCCCACCGCAAAGCCAGCGTTGTGTCAGGCCTCCAGGGAGAGGAACGGGTCGTCCGGGCGGGGCCGGCCCACGGGCGCGACCTGTTCATTCTTGAGCAGCTCTTCATATTCCGCCAGAGAAGGGAATAGGTCTTGCCGCGTTTCCAGAGGCAAAGTCGAGCCCTGGGGCGAAGTCACGAACGCGCAAAACTTTTCCAGCAACCTGGCGTCACGATTGAACTGATCGATCCAGAGGAATTGTCCCTGTTCGTTGATCTCCAGGAACCACCACTGGCCCTGTGCGTCGACGCCGAAGTCGAGCGAGCCAAAGCATAGCCCGGACTGCCGCGCGAACTCCAGAACGCCTTTTTCTACATCAGGCGGAGTAGGGACCAACTCGGCTGTAACGTGGCCTAAGCCTGCATCCTGCCGCCAGTCCAGCGCCTGCTTGGTGTTCTTAAGCGCGTAGGAATAAATCTGGTTGCCCATCAGCACCATGCGTATATCAAAATCCTTGGGCACGCGTTCCTGATAGATGGCGGGAGCGTAAGTGAGAACTTCATCGCTGGGCAACTGGTCGGCTGTAAGCTCAAAAGTTTCCGTAATGGCGACGGACATCTGGCCTTCCTTTTGCCACACATGCGGGGTAAAGCCTTTGCAGATGGTGCGGGCATTCTCGCGGGCAAAGAACTCCCTGACGGTTGCGGGATGATTGGACATCAGGGTTGACGGCGTCTTGAGTCCGCATTGGCGGGCCAGGCGCATTTGCACGGCTTTCTGGATCATGACCCGGGCCGCCGAATACCGGTTGATGCACCACACCGGCAGGGTCTCAAGGAAATACGCAAGGGAATGATAGAAGGAGCGGTATTCGAGCGCGGCGAATTTTTTGTCGGCTTCAGAGACCTTGGGGTTCGGTTCAGGGAGTTCCGGGCGGCGGACCCATATTACGTCGCCGGGGTCCACGGAGTGCCCGCCGAGCACGACAGTATCGTCCTGGTTTATCAGCAATGAGGCCTGGCAGTCTTCGGTGTATGAAAGTCCGGCCCAACAAACGACGCGATGCCCCGCTTTCTCCAACGCCCACTTGATGGGGGCTGTGTGGTTATCGTCTTCCGGTGCTAAAACTATGAGCTTCATGGCAATCGCCTCCTCAGATTTCGATTTTCATGGAATGCAAGTGGCGCCTGGTGGCGCCCCTTGCAGGTTTTATTTATGGTCCACACTCGCCAATGGCCTGGTCGCCATTGAGCAATTGTTTTTGCTTGTCGATAAAGCACGGAGTCAGGGTGTGGTGTACTCGAAGCGCACCCTGCACGGCGTCGACTTCCTGTTCAGTAAGTTCACGGGCGCCCATACGGCCAAGCACCCTATTGTTCTTATCCATAGGTTCCTCCTTGACATTGAAAAAAATGTCCTTGATACGGCTTCAAAAAGATACCGGCTTCAAAAAAAGGCGGCATCCGGGGGCAACGCTCTTCAATTACCTGAGCATTCCCCGTCGAATTGGCCGACTGCAACCAGAGTGCATGCGGTCAAGGTCCTGAACCCGCCGCTTACCTGCTCGACTTCCTGCTCGTTCAGGTCACGAGCACCCTGGCGAACCAATACTCTGTTCTGTGCATTCATGCTTTTTTCTCCTTTCGTCATTGCGCCCGTTGAGCGGGCCCAAGTTCTTCAAAGAAGAGTTTGTCCGGCGACGCCGGCAAGGACGCCGCCGGGAACCGGGTTCAACTGCACTCGTGGAGATCTCCATCGATTTTGCCGGCCGCAGTCACGCTGCATTTGGTCGCCGTCCTGAGGCCGCCGCATACCTGCTCGACTTCCTCACCCGTCAAATCACGAGCGCCCCTGCGGGCCAACACTCTGTTCTGATCACTCATGGTGTTTTCTCCTTTCATGATTGGGCCCATTGAACAGGCCCGAGCTCGACAAAAATGTTCTCGGCCGCGCTCAAGCGCAGCCGAGCGCGATTAGCAGCCGACCTCACCAACGTGCTGATCTCCATCCGGAGAAGGTGAGGAGGTGCAGAAGGACAGCGTTCGAAAGCCTCCATTGAT
>Ga0207693_10003899_pt1 | contig 12704 bp, 9 predicted proteins | sample LARL81metaG_FD_184347 | JGI IMG/M metagenome (GOLD analysis project Ga0207693, IMG submission 184347) | Corn, switchgrass and miscanthus rhizosphere microbial communities from Kellogg Biological Station, Michigan, USA - LAR L8-1 metaG... | ecosystem: Host-associated > Plants > Roots >...
CGAAGGCTCGCTCTTCTATAGATGCGTCCTTGCCGTTGCTGGCCAACGCCCTTCCGATCCACGATTTACGCGAGACACCCGCCAGCAGGGGGAAGTAGAGTTCGTGAAACTCGTGAAATCGGCGCAGCAAGGGATAATTCTCGTCAAATCGTTTCCCGAACCCGAAGCCCGGGTCCAGAACAATACGGTCCCGCCTGATTTTGGCCATCACGGCAGCGTCGGCTCGCTCACGCAACTCACGCTTCACTAACATCACCAGATCAGCTACTGTCGGCAGCGCTGCCCATTCGTCTGGACGGCCCCGTGTGTGCATCAACACCAGTCCGCAATCCAGCCCAGCCACTGTCTTCTTCATCTTGGGGTCCCATTGCAGTCCGGAAACGTCGTTCACGATTTCAGCGCCGGCATCAACCGCTGCTGCGGCTACTTTGGATTTATATGTATCGATAGAAACGACCGCATCCGGTTTCGCCTCTTTGATGGCAACAATCACCGGCAGCACGCGGCGCAACTCTTCTTCAGCGCCAACAGCTGGCTTATCCAAGCCAACTCTTGCTCCCGGCCGTGTGGACTCCCCGCCAATATCGATGACGTCGGCGCCCTCTTCGAGCAAGCGCATGGCGTGGGCGACCGCATCACCCGGAGTTGCGTGGGCGCCGCCATCCGAGAAGGAATCAGGGGTGACATTCACAATTCCTATTACTAGCGTGCGCCTGCCCAGTTCCAGCGAGCGTGTGCCGAGGTTCCACGTGAAGACGGGACGCATATACCGATTCTAACTGCACCAGCATTGGTGCTGCTGCGGCGGTGCTACAATCGGGTTTGTAGATGTTGAAGAGCAGAGCAACTCTTGCCGTCCTGATCTGCTGGATTTTCCTGTCGCTGGGGGCCTCGGCGGCCCCTCCAAAAGCGCCAGGATCCCTGAAGAAGCAGATCGAAGCCATCCTTGCGCAACCCGACCTCGCGCGCGGATTCCTGGGAGTTGAGATTGTCTCCCTTCGGACGGGTAAACCGATCTTTTCGCTGAATGCGGACAAGATGTTTACGCCTGCCTCGAACACCAAGTTGTTTACTACGGCGGCGGCCCTGGCGCTGATTGGGCCCGAATACAAGTTCCGCACCACCCTTGAAACCAGCGGTTCGCTCGACAAATACGGCCGGCTCACAGGTGACCTGTTGCTGGTGGGTCGTGGGGATCCGAACCTTTCGGGCCGTGAACTTCCCTATAACACGCGTACGCAACGCAATTCCGACCCAATTCGCGTTCTCGAAAAGCTTGCCGACGAATTGGTGCAAAAAGGCGTCAAGTACGTTGACGGCGACATCGTTGCCGACGATTCCTACTTCGCTTTTGAGCGTTACGGTGAAGGTTGGAGCCAGGATGACTTGGTGTGGCCCGATGGCGCGCCGGTGTCAGCGCTTACCGTCAATGACAACGTCATTTTTGTCCAGATTCTTCCCGGTGCTAGAGCCGGCGACAAAGCCTTCGTCAGCGTCACACCTTTCGCCGACTACTACACAATTGACAACCGAATGCTGACCACGCCGGCGGGAACCGGCCGCAAAATCTACATCAATCGCGAACCGGGTTCGACCACCCTCACTCTCTGGGGCACTATGCCCATGGACGATGCTGGCGTGAACGAAGGCCTCTCCATCGAGGACCCAGCCGAATTCGCGGCCAATGTATTCCGCCACCTGCTAGAGGTCCGCGGCATCGCTGTCTATGGTAAGCAGCGCACGCGGCATACCGATCTCGCAAGCCTCTCAACTTTTACCAGCGTCGTGATTGCTTCAAGTCGCGGTGGCGATGAGCATTCGCTGACCTCCCCAGCCGGACCGCTCGTTCTGGCGGAATATCAGTCGCCTCCGTTGTCTGAAGATGTTGAGGTCATCAACAAGGTGAGCCAGAACCTGCACGCCGAAATCCTGCTGCGCCTGCTCGGGCGCGAGAAGGGTACGGGCGGTACCGTCCAGGGCGGGCTCGAGGTGCTTCACGGATTCCTGAATAATGCGGGAGTGTCTGGCGACGAGTACGTATTTTTTGATGGATCAGGGCTTTCCCGTCAGAACCTGGTCACACCCCATGCCGTCGTCAGCCTGCTCAGTTACGCCACAACCCAGCCTTGGGGCAAAGAGTTCCACGACTCTCTACCCGTGGCAGGTATCGATGGCTCTCTGGCTGATCGGTTCAAGGACATGGTTCCGTACGCCCATGTGTATGCGAAGACCGGTTCCCTGGGCGGGGTGAAGACACTCTCCGGTTATGCGATTACGGCCAAGGGCGAGGGGATCGCCTTTTCCATTCTGGCCAACAACTACAGCCTGCCGGGAAAACGCGTCAACGAAATCATCGATAGCATTGTTACCGCGGCTGTGAACTCCGCAAAGTAACTATCGCCGTGCTCGTTTTCGAAGGGCTCGCGGTCCCTCGCCGGTGCCCTTCGGCGGCTTCTTCATTCCTTCCACAAACTCTTTCAGCACCGTCGCATTGTTCTGCTCGGTTTTCTTCGAAGCGAACAGGAGCGACACAGTTTGCTCTCGGTCGAGAAGTTCATACAGCTTTTCAGTCGCCGCCGCTGCGGCGGGCGTCTTCAGTTCTATGAGATACCGTCGGCGAAACTCCTGCCATCGTTCTGGATTTGCATGGAACCACTTCCGCAACTCGTTAGAGGGTGCAATGTCTCTCAGCCACGCATCGATTCTTGCCTCCTGCTTGCTCAAACCTCGCGGCCATAGCCGGTCCACTAGAACGCGAATCCCGTCTGATACTGCAGGTTCGTCGTAAACTCTTTTGAGCAGGACAGTGCGAGTTGGAACCATATTGTTTCCTTCTGCTATTTTAGGACTAGCCGCAAGATGCCTGGGACCCTTCACCCGCGATATCGTACGCTAATCTCTGCCAGCATTTTGTCATGTTTGGCACTCTCCTCGCTCTTGTTGGTGGGTTGCGAAGTTGAACGGAGGAAGAGTGACGCAGAGCTTGGGCTGAACTCGCAGCAAGCTGCCGGCCGCCGTCTTTACGACGAATATTGCGATCGCTGTCACGCTCCATATTCTTCGCGAGGTCGGCAGGGGCCTGGGTTAAAAGGTGTGTTCAAGAAGCAGTACTTGCCTATCAGCGGAATTCCAGCCAACGATGCCCGCATCGGTGAAATTATTCGCATGGGCCGTAACAAGATGGAAGGCTATGGCAACGTCCTTACGCCGCAGCAGATTGACGACATGCTGGCCTACATGCACACGCTATAGCCTACTTAGTGTCTCTCCTGTGAAAAGGAAAACCCTCAGCCACGAGGGCACGAAGTATCACGAAGGCCATTCTGGACACGAGTTTCCTTCGTGTACCCTCGTGTCCTTCGTGGTTAATCTTTGCATAACGCGAGTGCCTGCCACCCGGCAGATTGCGCCGGCACCACCTACGATTTAAGATTCACTCTCTTTCACTTTCCTTAGAGGTCGCCCATGCCTGAAGTCGCGTCCAATGCCGTTCCGGTGAACGGAACCGGAGCCCCTCCGGATTCATCAACCGAGGTCTATGCGGTGTTCGGTGCGGAGCCGGAGGTGCTCGCCTATGCCATGGCGAAATACTCCCGGTCGGCTCTCTCCATGAAGGAATCCCTGAAAGAAATCAGCACCCAAAAAGCCGAGAAATTTCTCAATACCTTCTATTTCCAGTACGGCCATCGCTCGATCGCCGACCTCGCTCACATTGCCCTGGCCATCGAGAAGCTGTCCATCCTCGCGGCCATCGTGCTCGCTGACGAGCAACGCTGGGACGGTCAGGAGCGCTCCACGCGCTATCAGGACTTCCGCAAAAGCGGCTACTTCACACCCAGCTTTGGACCGGACGAACACGCGCGCGAACTTTACCTTGGGACGATCAAGAATTTGTTCTCGACCTACGAAACGGCGTCTGAGACGACATTCCAATATCTCGTCGAGATCACGCCCAAGCCTGCCGAAATGAAGCAGGACGCTTACGAGCGCACTTTGCGCGCGCGCGCGTTCGATATCTCCCGCTATCTTCTGCCGCTTGCGGCCAATACGTCCTTGGGAGAGATCGTAAACGCGCGCACTCTGGAAACCCAGGTTTCGCATCTGCTCTCGCACACCCACGCCGAAGTGCGCCGGTTGGGTGAACTTCTCAAGCGTGCTGCGCTCGCTGCCGCTTACAACGTGAATCACGAGTCTGCGCGAAACCTCGTCGAAGACATTCGTGCCGTATCTCCCGAGCTCGGCGTGCGCGCTGAAAACGAACTCCTGAAAGACGTTCGCGTCGCTCCAACCCTCGTGAAGTATGCGGACCCTAATCCTTACGAAATCGAGACCCGCCGCGAACTGCGCCAGATTGCATCGGAATTAATGGGCAACGCCTTGCCAGACGCTGCGCCTTCGGTAGACCTGCTCGACGACGAACCCGTAGAGATAGAACTCGCCACTACTCTGCTGTACGAGCACTGCGCATACCCTTATCGCCAGATTCGAAAAATAGTCGAGAGTATCAGTGATGCACGCCGCCGCGAGATTATCGATGCCGGCCTTCGTCATCGCGGCCGCCATGACGAGATGTTGCGAGCCTTTCGCGCGGGCCAACAGTTCCGCTTCGACATCCTGATGGACATCGGCGGTTTCCGTGACATGCACCGCCACCGTCGCTGCATTCAGATTGAACAACAGTTCACAACGCAGCACGGCTACGAGGTGCCTCCTGAACTGCAGCCAGCAGGCGCACTCACCTCATATACTGACGCGATGGATCAAGCCGCGCACGCGGCGCAGAAACTCGCCGCGAGCAACGCACTAGAAGGCGCAGAGAATAGCCAATACCTGATTCCACTGGGATTCCGCAAGCGCACGTTGTTCAAGATGGATTTCGCCGAGGCGGTTTATATCTCAGAGCTGCGGACCGGCCCCGCCGGTCACTTCTCTTACCGCAACGTTGCGTACGCAATGTACGAGGAGGTGAAGAAAAAGTATCCTGCCCTGGCCCAGTATTTCCGTGTGCACGATGTGCGGGAGTCCGTAGATTTGCTGAAGAGATAGGGGCAGGCTATCAGTCGCAAGTTCAAGCCACTAACAACTAGTCACTAGCAACTGCCTTAAAACAGCTTCAAATGAATCGTCAGATACTTCTTCGGATTCTGCCGGACCGCCTTGATCAAATCCTGGGTATCCGTGAGCAGTTGGTTGGTGTTGTTGTAAAGCGCCGGGTCGCGTAGGAATTTACCAGCGCTGCCTTCTCCTGCATTCAGCCGGTCCATCATCTCTGACAGCCGATCGATCGTGTTCTGCAGCTTGTTCGCGAACTGCTGGTCCTTCGCCAGCTTGCCAATCGCGCCCTTGCCGGCGTTTACGTCGTCCGTCAGTTGTTTGATGTTTGCGATGCTCTGGTTCGCGTTGTCGTACAGCGATGGATCCTTCAGGAACTTGCCTATAGTCCCGTTGCCCGCGTTGACCTCATCAATTAACTGATTGATCTTGTCGATGGACGCATTCGCTTTGTTGTAAAGCGCATCATCGGTGATCAGCTTGCCGAGGCTGCCCTGGCCCTCTGAAATATCGTTGACCAGCTTTTGAAATTCCGCCACCGTCGTGTTGACCCGGTTGTAGAGCGACGGATCGTAAATCAGCTTGCCGACCGAACCTTGACCGCTTTCTACAAACGACACGATGCGATCCAATCGCTTCAATAGGACGTCCATATTCTCGAGGCTGCTGTTCGCCGCACGAACCACGTCGTCATAACCTTTCACCTCTCGGCTGTCTAGGATGTCGCCGTCATCCACTTTCGCTCCCTTTGCCTGTGAGCTGTCGATGTTGATATAGGTTTGGCCCAGCACTCCTGCCGTAGAAAGGATCGTCTTCGAGTCTTTCCGCAGGAAGAAGTCATATTTTCTGGTGACTTTCATCGTGACTTCTACCGGAGCGAGTGGTTTCCCGGGCACTACCCGGACTTCTTTCACGCTACCAATATCGACACCGCTTAGCCTGACGGGCGCGCCAATAGCCAGACCGCTGGCATCGGGAAAGTAAGATTTCAGAATGATTTTGCTAGTGAACATCCCGCCGCCGCTCATCAGGACGATCAGCGTGGCGAGAGTGAGGCTCGCTACTACCACGACAATGCCAACCTTCAGTTGCGACCACTTCAACTGCTTCTGGCTAGGCAACGGTCCTCCCGTGCAGTACCGCAGAAAGCCGGATTAGATGAGTGTGCATCGCCCCGCGTCGCGCGAACATAGGCAAAGCCCCAGTTTCCCGAATGATAGCAGAATGCGAACGCCCTTAAGCTGAACGTGTTTGGTTCGCCAATCGTGGTCTCAACACCGCGCCAAACCCGTACGCCAACGCTCCGCAGACCAGCGTGATCGTCAACCCGAACTCCATCGCGATTACGATTGCCAGCACCGATCCCATCACGCTTGCGGCTGCGTTCAGGGCCCACGCCCATTCCACCGATCCTCCGGCGGCCGTATCCTCCGCGCTTCCCGCTATAGCTCTGAGTCCGGTCGGAAACGGCATACCCATTGCAAATCCGAGTGGTACCAGCAGCGCGGCGCTGATCACCAGCTTTGCACCGAATGCCACGCCAACGCATGCATTCAGAAGCATCGGGAGAACTCCGGCATACACGAGCAATGCACTTACGATGGCCGCCAGTGGAACCCATACGCGATTGGTTTCCGGCAACCACTTTCGCGAGACAAAACTCCCCGTGCCGCTTGAGAGCAGCATCAGGAAAACAACCACAGTTAGCGCGTAAGTGGGATGGCCAAGAAACAACACGAAACGCTGGATAAAGGAAACCTCGACCAGAATGTATCCCAGACCGACTGCCACAAAATACAACGGCGACGAGTGGTGATGCTTGTGGCCGCGGTCACCGGCCACTAGCGGAACCAGAAGAAATAGGAGCACTGCTACCGTGGAAATCACCAGTAACATCCCCAGTACCGCGACTCCAAGGTTGACCTTCCAGTCGATTGCGCCACTATCCTCAATTGATCGCAGCAGGTCGCGCGTCTTCAGTGTGAAAAAGAAGAATGGCTTGTTGTCGCTCACCGGAGAGACATTGAACGCATAGCTGCGACTGAATGCGGCAGGATCATTGGTGCGGATAAGCTCCGAGAAGGCGTTCGCTCCATGTTGCGACGGTGCATACAGCACCTGTAAAGGCGGATGCTGTTGCACATATTGCTGCACTGCGCTTTCTTCATCGGAAGTGAACGCACTCTTTTTCGCCAGCACAGCGACGTTGATGCCGTCTTCATCCAGTTCGCCCTGCGAGATGACGATGAAATGGCTCGCAGGATTGGAAATGCCGAGTTGGTGCAGAGCGTTCATCCCAACCGAAACGACTCGCAGAGCTTCGCGAGGTTCGCGGAATTCCCAGCGGGTCGTGGCAATGATCCCGTCCGGTTTCAGGTGCTCGAAGTATTCCTGGAATGCTTCCGACGTGTAGAGACTGTTTTCACTCAAGGCGAACGCGCCGGCGGCGGTCGAGGCCCATGTGTCCACCAGCGTCATCTGCACGACGTCGTACTGCTCGGTTGCGTTGCGAATGAACGACCGTCCATCCGCAACATTCATGTGCACTTCCGGGCGCTCGTAAAGATGATATGCAAAATCCGCATAGCGGCCGCGCATGATTGTGGTCGCGATTATGGGATTGATCTCTATTCCGGTGACATTCGGGCTGCCATTCGCTACCGCGCGCAGAACATCCACCCCTCCGCCAGGGCCGATGATTGCGTACGATCCGTGGGGCCGCAGAACGTTGACCACTGCGGGAGGCGCTGACATCAGTTGGCGATGCCAATCCTCAGCGCCAAAGTGTCGCGGATCCGCGTTCATGATGAAGGTATTGGCGTCGGCATCAATGACAATGACGCGTGCTCCATCGGGCGCGCGATCCACTTCCACGCGGGATATCGCGTTCCATCGTGCGAATTCAACGTTTTGGCGGCGTATGCCCTTGGCCCAGGTGATGTCGGCCAGGCGCCCTGAAAGATTCATTCCAATCCCTAGCAGCAGCAATGCCACGAGCACGAATGAGATGTTCTTCGCTTTTCTGTTTGCGCTCCAGATCACGGCCGCAATCGCTGACATCAAAGCTGAAAACAGAATGGCGTTCGGGCCTCCAATCCAGTTCAGAAGCGGAACAATCGCCAGGCAGGCAAGTGATCCCCCGGCCAGGTCCGCCCCGTAAAGCCGCGGTATACGCGCCGACTCTCGCGCGAAGATGACGGAGAACTGTAGTCCCGTCAGGAAAAAGGGAACAGCAGAAGCCAGGTAGATGGCGGTCAATCGCAGAAAGTTCCCACCCGACAGCTGTAGTGATACCGGAACATGCAACACAATCTGCAGCACGAGAGGGACTGCGATCGCGTTGAGTGAGCAGCATGCGGCCGCCACGCTGCGCAAATGGTGGGCTTCCAGTTTCTGTTTCCGTACGTGAGCGAACACGCCCCCTGCGCCGAGCCCCAGTAATGCGATGGAGATTGCGAGAAACGCGAAGTGATAAAAGAGGACGACCGAAAATAACCGCGTCAGCGCGAGTTCGAGCAACAGTGCAGAGAAGCTGCTCAGGGCAATGCCGGCCACCAGAAGCGCTCCGCTTTCGGATGGCCTCACAATCGCAGATGTTTCAGGAATGGATACGTTAGCGACCGCCATGAAGAACGCAAGTTTATCAGAATGCCGACTGAGCTACCTGCTCACGAGCGTGTGAGCACGGGCGGGTGTCATAGCAAACGGTCGCCTTTGTAAATCAACTTGCCGGACTCGACTCTTGCTTCCTTCATTAGCGAATGCAGCTTTGCTGGTTTCGCATCGTCAATGTGCAGGACTTCATGCCCATGGGCTACCAGCCAGTCGGAAACCATCATGCGGTGGCAGTGAAAATACACGCGCTCTGCGCACATGTATGCAGTCCGCGAAATCTGTGCCAAGTTGATCAGTTGCGCTGCTGCCTGCTCGAACTCCGGTGTGAGCATGTAATCGGCGTAGTTGCGGAAGCTGTCATTCCGGAGCGCGATATTGGGAGATTCCGCCAAAATCTTCTTCCTGCGCCCTCCCAGTTCTTTCATCCAGATATAGCGAATTCCGGCCTCGGGCAGAGTCCGCTCCAGCGACTCACGATTGAAATGTGGCAGACGTCGCGACATCGGGAAGGATCGAATGTCGACCAATGTATCGATCGAGTGGGCCTGCAGCGCCTTAATCAATTCCTCGAGTGTGCGCGTGGAATGGCCGATGGTGAACAGGTTGGCCATGGATCGTACTAAGCGGAAGACTCGCGCCAGTAATGCAAATAACTGCTGCTTACGAGCTTGGATATTCTGGCGCGGTCAACCTCTTCCGGCAGGGGGCTCTCGCTTTGAGCTTCCTCCAGTTCAGCAAAGAGTGTATTCGCGAGATTCAACACCCGCTCGAGGGAACCGTAGTTGCCCGTTCGAATCGTAACGAGTAAGTCCTTCTCCGGCCTAGGTAAAGTGATAACGCCCGTGTGCATTAATTCGATGCCTTCGTTGAGCAAACGGATTACGTGCATCGCCGCCTTGACGTCGTATCCATGAGCGCCGATGAGTTCGTGACGCTGGCCCTTTTTCCCGGTACCGATTCCTTGTAGGCGTCGGATTTGCGCGTCAGCAAATCCGCTAAACTGTTTCGCCGCTTGGCGCGATAAGAAGACGTTTCCGTGTCGCACGATGTCTGCCCATGGTCCTTGCTCTTCGACGTAATTATGCGCAAACAGGAAATGCAAGGCGGTGGGATTACCCTTGGCGGCCAGGCCCGCCCATTTACGCAGTGAGTACAAACAGATGTCAACGTCGTCGGGTCCATTGCGGCGCTCGTTTCCCGCCGTGCTCCACACGAAGAACTCGGCTTTCTCCAGGCCCAGTACAAGTTCTGGTGGTTCGAGATACGCGCCATAGATGTCTAGGTCATCCGTATCCGTGACCTTCGCGCCGTGTAACTCGCTGCCGCCGACGAAGACGTGTATCAGGTTCTGTAGATGCGGGAATTGTGCCTGTTTGATCGCAGAAAGCAGCTGCTCAGCGCGGGTCACGCTGACAGTCTAACGTAAAGCTAGAGCCGCCGGCCTATCCCCTGAAGTACAAGTATGCGCCAAGAATGCAGACCAACACGACCCCCGATCCTGCCACTTCTTTCCAACTCCAACTCGCACGGGTATTGACCTTGTCTTCGGTGGTGACGGTCTCAAACGTAAGGCTGCGTATCCGTGCATAGTCAGGCTCGGCGGTCATATGACTCACAACCACCATTACGACGGCCGAGACGAGGGTGATCAGCACGCTGAAGTATTGGAAGAAGATATTGTTGACGATCCAGAAGAACGAGTCCGGCGTGTAGCCGTTCTGCAATCCTCCCAGCCCCAATGCGACTGGCGTATCCACCGCCATGCGGAAGATGCCGAGCACAAAGCCAACAATCATGGCCCACAGCGCGCCTTTCGAATTCATGCGCTTGAAGAAGACGCCCAGAAAGAAAACCACGAAAATGGGAGGCGCCAGGTATCCCTGTACTGCCTGCAGGTACGTGTAGAGACCGGTCGATCCTTTGATCACCGGAATCCAGGCTAAGGCCACCAGCACCATGCCGGCAGTCGCGATCCGCCCCGTGCGCACCAGTTGATGCTGGGAAGATCCTGGGCGCCACTTCTCATACAGATCAACCGTGAATAGCGTAGAGCAGGCGTTGAATACACCGGCCAGTGATCCCATGAGCGCGGAAAGCAGTCCCGCAACCACCAACCCGCGCAGACCCGGCGGCAGGAGATATTGAACCATCATTGGGAATGCGCCTTGCGCTACAGACGATATGACTTTGCCATCGGCACCGATCATGACTCCCAACGCCGGCACTTTGCCGCTCTTCGCCAGTGCGTAGCAGATCAGTCCCGGAATAATGAACAGATATACGGGGAACAGTTTCAGGAAAGCAGCGAAAATAGCCCCGCGACGCGCGACAGACTGATTCGGCGCTCCCAACGCGCGTTGCACGATGTACTGGTCTGTGCACCAGTACCACAGACCGATGATCGGAGCACAGATTGCCATTCCAACCCACGGAAAATTGTTATTAAAGTACCAGGCTTCTCTTACGATGTTTCCCGCCGCATCCTTTTGCAGAACCGGCGCCCATGCTCCTTGCACTCCGGCAGGCACCATCGGTTTCCAGAGATTGAAAAGGTCAGAGCCGCACAAAACTCTCAGTTCATGCCATCCGCCAAGCTTGTGCAAGCCATAGAACGTCAGCGACGCTGAACCCAGAATCAGCACAAACGTTTGCACGGCATCGTTGTATGCCACAGCGCGCATTCCGCCGAGCGCCGTGTACAAACCGGTCAGCACGATCACCAGCACCGAGCCAATCCAGAAACTGTCAATTTCAGTGTTCCCGATTGTGATGTGCAGTTCCGGCAAAAGTGTGCCGAAGACCACGCCGCCCGCAAAAATTCCAACTGCAATCTTGGTAACGATGAACGTGATGATTGAAACGATCGAGAGCACATATCGCGAGGCCGGGCTGAAACGGCGCTCCAGAAACTCCGGCATGGTGAAGACCATGGATCGCATGTAGAACGGAACGAAGACCCACGCGAGCACCAGCAGACACCACGCGTGCAATTCGTAATGCGCGAGCGCCACACCGCTGGTTGCACCCGCGCCAGCCAATCCCACTACGTGTTCCGACCCGATATTCGAAGCAAAGATCGAGGCGCCAATGATCCACCAGCCCAAGTTTCGTCCCGCGAGGAAGTAGTCCGCGGCGGAGTCTTTGCTTTTCTTCACTACGTACCACGCGACGGCGAGCAAGATGCTGAAGTAGATCGCGATGACCACCCAGTCCAACGGCGTGATCTGGGATTCGATTGTGGTGGTCAGCAGGACAGCTGCAAGGCCGTTCGTGAGCATTGTGTGCGCGTCCTCCCCTGTCGGATTAAACGGAAAATCGCGATGTAGGTAATTTTCTACACCCCTGCGGTGCGAACAAGTACCTGGCTTAAGACTTCGTCCTGCTCCGGAAATACAGTCCGCAGATCGAGCAGGACCCGCTCTTCCTCTACGCGCGCAATTACTGGCGGGTTCGAAGCGCGCAAGCGGGCAGCCAGTTCGTTGGAGGAGAGACTATAACTCCCCAACGCGATCACGGTGGTTGGGAGCGTCGACGACGGCGCCGACCCGCCTCCGAGCAGTGAGTCGCCGTCGATAAGTTCTGCGGTCAGCTGTGTGCGGCGTGCGCCCTCGCGCGCCGAATCTATTTTGGTTACCACTGCTTGTGCGCGTCGCGCAATTTCATCTTTTGACATCTGCATCATTCGTAGCGTCGGCACCGCGTCGTAGTCTCGCCTGATATATGCAAGCAGCGTCACTTCCAGGGCCGCATAGGTAAGTTTGTCTACACGCAGCGCTCGAAACAGGGAATTGCCTCGCATCTTTCTCACGATGTCTTCGCGCCCGCTGATCAGGCCTGCCTGCGGGCCGCCCAGCAGTTTATCTCCGCTGTAAGTCACCACATCCACGCCGTATCGCAGGCTATCGAGGACGCCGGGTTCATTTTGAATTCCGATTGTCGAGAGATCAAACAACGCACCGCTCCCCAGGTCCTCCACCAGCGGCAGATTGTGTTTGCGGGCGAGTGTCACCATCTCTTTCAACGATGGCTGTTCGGTG
>Ga0207693_10003900_pt1 | contig 12702 bp, 6 predicted proteins | sample LARL81metaG_FD_184347 | JGI IMG/M metagenome (GOLD analysis project Ga0207693, IMG submission 184347) | Corn, switchgrass and miscanthus rhizosphere microbial communities from Kellogg Biological Station, Michigan, USA - LAR L8-1 metaG... | ecosystem: Host-associated > Plants > Roots >...
GCGCCGGGTGGCGCTGGCTGTACCCCGCGCCGCCCCTGCCGGCCGAACTCGCGCCGGTGGAACGCACGCTGGCGCGATCCACCCACGTCATTCTCTATTCTGCTGTTTATCGTGATGCCCGTCGCGGGCTTTGTTAACGCGGCTGCGGCACGCCATCCGCAAACGCGACTGTGTCCTTGAACGCATGCTCGCGTTGCGTCGTAGCCACCGACCGCTTCGAATGGCTAAATCTTGACGCCCTAGTCGGAGGGTGCTCAACCCTCGGCGATGACGAGGCTGAGTCGCGGCTGGAACACCTCCAGGGCTTCAGAGAGGCTGTCGGAGACGCGCAGCCTCTGCCGCCCACTCTGAACGATGAACTCGGCGGACCGAGCCTGGGCGGCGGCGGTTTTTATGATGCGGTAGGCGGGTGCTTCGTGGCTGTGGCGAAAAACCGAGAACAGCGCCATGCCGTCCCGGTGGTCGATCGCATAATCCCGCCACACGCCACGGGCGACATGTCGGCTGTAGAGGCTGAGAAGCTGGTTGAGTTCGTGGCGGGTGAAATACAGCGTGCGGTGCTTCATTCGGTAATCCGCGAGCGCCAGCACCGTCGCACTTTTTCGGCTCATCGTTACCCTTCGCCGTTTGCCGCTGTCACGCAGTGTTCACGATTTCCCGGGTGGCGTCCAGCTGTCTGATGCCTGTGTCGTGGCGGGGCTGATCTCTCGGGCATGACCGGCCGGTTTGCTTCCCGTCGAGCGACCGGCTATGGTAACTCGGTGCAGGCGGGGCCTTTGTGAGCGACATTTTCCGCGAGATCGACGAGGAACTTCGTCGAGACAATCTGTTTAAGCTTTGGTCGCGTTACGGTCGCTATATTGTGGCTTTGGCGGTGCTTGTGCTGGTGGCGGCCGGTGGCATCATGGCCTGGCGTGACCACCAGCTCTCCGAGCGTCGCGCGCAGTCGATGCGGTATTCCTCGGCGCTTTCATTGGTCCGCGAGGGGAAAGACGCCGACGCAGCCAAGGTGTTCGCGGTCATCGCGCAGGAAAGTGGGGGATACGCCATGCTCGCTTCCTTCGAGGAGGCCGAGCTGCTGGCGAAATCGGGTGATCGCAAAGCGGCCGCGGCAGCGTATGATCGTATCGCCGTGACGGGCGGGCTCGATTCGGTCTTTCGCGAACTTGCCGCACTGCTCTCGGTCATGCAGGGAACGTCAGATGCCAACCCCCAGTCGATCATCGATCGCCTGGCGCCGATGACGTCGGCTGGCAATCCATGGCGCTCAACTGCCCTCGAGCTGACGGCGGCGGCTCGGCTCAAAGCCGGAGACAAGAGCGGCGCTCTCGAAGTTTACAAGACCCTTGCCGATGATCTCGCGGCACCGCAAGGAATGCGCGCGCGAGCGGCCGAAATGGCCGCGGCTCTCGCTTCTTAAACTGGTTTTGCCTGTCGGGGTGATACTTTCGGTATGACAGGTACCGCCGCAGTGCTTTTCGATAGCCGATGATCCGATCCGCCATCGCGTTGTTGCTGTTCGTCTCGCTCGGGCTCGCCGGATGCGGCTGGTTTGGCGATAAGAAGCAGCCGTTGCCGGGGGAGCGTATTTCTGTCCTGAGCTTTGATCGGCAGCTCGAGCCGGACCCGGACCTCGCGAAAATCCCGATTACCTTGCCGCCTCCCGCGGTCAACACGGAATGGCCGGAACCCGGCGGCTACCCGAACCATGCGATGCAACACCTTGCGCTGCCGGATAGTCTAACCCAGGCTTGGCGCACCAGAATCGGCGATGGGGCTTCCCGCTACACCCGCGTATTGTCCCAGCCGGTCGTCGCCAAGGGCCGGGTTTACGCGATGGATGGAGGTGTGCAGGTCAGCGCGGTCGATGCCACGACCGGAAAGTCGCTCTGGCAGCTCGATCTCAAGCCCGAAGACGAGCGCGGCAATTCGTTCGGCGGCGGTGTTGCCTACTGGAATGACCGCGTCTACGTCTCGACTGGCTATGCGCAGGTCCTCGCGCTCGATCCGGCGGACGGCCGAGTCATCTGGAAAATCAGCGTCCCCGCCCCGGTACGCAGCGGGCCGACGGTTTCGGATGGGCGGGTGTTTGTGGTTACCGTCGACAACGAGCTAGTCGTGCTCGCCGCGGATGATGGGCGCCGGCTGTGGAACCACAACGCAATTCCGGAAACGGCGAGCTTGCTGGGGAGCGCGAGCCCCGCGGTCGATGGCGAAGTCGTCGTCGCAGCATATTCCTCGGGTGAACTCTATGCACTGACGGTGGAAAATGGTCGGCCGCTCTGGTCGGACAATTTCTCCAATACCCGCAGCGTGAACGCCGTTACCAGCCTGGCTGACATCCGTGGGCGGCCTGTTCTCGATCGGGGCCGGGTATTTGCCGCGAGCCATAGCGGGCGCGTTGCAGCAATCGATTTGAGATCAGGCGAGCGCGCCTGGGAGAAGGACTTCGGCAGCACGCATAGTCCCTGGGTCGCCGGTGACTATGTGTATGTCTTGTCGAACGACAACGAGCTGGTATGCCTTACGCGCAACGAGGGCAAGATTCGCTGGGTACGCCGATTTCCCAGCTATCAGGACGAGAAGAAAAAGAAGGATCCGATGACTTGGGCCGGCCCGGTGTTGGGCGGCGATCGGCTGATCGTGCTTTCTTCGGCCGGCGACGCGATATCCGTTTCCCCTTATACCGGCGAGCCGCTCGGCCGCGAGGAGATGTCGGCCGGCGGCTATCTGGGGCCGGTGATCGCCGACAATTCTCTCTATGTGCTGACCGACGACGCGAACCTGTCCGCTTATCGCTGAGGCAGCCACCGGCGCGGGATCGCCGTTTATGAGCTTTGCGGTCGCGATACTCGGCCGCCCAAATGTCGGCAAGTCCACGTTGTTCAACCGGCTTGTCGGCAGGCGTTTGGCTCTCGTCGACGATACGCCCGGCGTCACGCGCGACCGCCGCGAGGGGGAGGCGCGCATCGCAGATCTGAGCTTCCGGGTGATGGATACCGCGGGACTGGAGGAGGCTCCGGCGAGTTCGCTTACGGGGCGCATGCAGACACAGACGGAACGTGCGCTTGCGGATTCCGATGTAGCGCTTCTCGTCATAGATGCGCGCGAGGGCGTCACCGAGGCCGATCGCCATTTCGCCGGCTGGCTGCGACGGTCGGGTAAGCCAGTGGTGCTTTTGGCCAACAAGGCAGAGGGCCGCGCAGTGGCGCCCGCAATCGGCGAGACCTACGGTCTCGGCCTCGGTGATCCCGTCCCGGTCTCGGCAGAACATGGCGAGGGTTTGGCCGAGCTCTATGAACGCCTGGCACCGTTCTCCCGGTTCGACGAGTCTGAGCCGGGCGGTTCCGAAAGGCCATTGCAGGTCGCGATAGTCGGCCGACCGAATGTCGGAAAATCCACGTTGGTCAACCGCTTGCTCGGCGAAGAACGGATGCTGACCGGTCCGGAGGCCGGGATCACCCGCGACGCGATCGCCATCGATTGGATCTGGCAAGGCCATCCTCTGCGGCTCGTCGACACTGCCGGATTGCGTCGCAAGCCGCGGGTCGAGGGCAAGCTCGAGCAGCTTTCGATCGGCGACGCGCTGCGCTCGATCCGCTTCGCCGAGACCGTGATCCTGGTAATCGACGCATTGCAGGCGTTGGAGCGGCAGGACCTGACGATCGCGCGGCTTACCGAGGAGGAGGGGCGCGCGCTGGTGCTGGCAATCAACAAATGGGACACCGTCGAGGAACCCGCGGCGCTGCTAAGGCACCTGAGCGAGCGGGTGTCCAATTCGCTGCCGCAACTTCAGGGCCTCGCTCTCATCCCCGTCTCCGGATTGACCGGTTTTGGTCTCGATGCATTGATGCCGGCGGTCTCGGCCGCCGGCGAGGTGTGGAACCGGCGCGTCGCGACCGCCGATCTCAATCGGTGGCTAGGGACGGTCCAACAGCGTCACCCACCGCCGCTGGTTGCGGGTCGCCGGCTTCGGCTGCGCTACATGACGCAGGTGAATACGCGGCCGCCCAGTTTCGCCCTATTCGCGTCAAAGCCCGCCGAGCTTCCCGCTTCCTATCGGCGGTACCTCGTCAACACGATGCGCCGGGAATTCGATCTGCCCGGCACTCCGATCCGGATGATGTTGCGAAAGGGCAAAAACCCTTACGACTCGCGCTGAGCTCAAGGAACAGTCGAGCCGGCTACCCCAGACCTCTCCCTCGCCCATACCCTGCCCCGCGAACGGGAGAAGGTATCGGTGGGGCGAGCGGGGCGAGCGAGGGCGCCGGCCCAGAGCTGGGAGCAAGGGTCGCCGGAGGCGAGGCTGACAGCGAACCGAGCAACCTTGCGAACAGGGTGGCCAAACTCTCCTGCCGGTAAGGCTTATTGAGGCGGGGTAGCGCAATTTCTTGAGGTGCGTCGGAATAGCCGGTTGCAATGACGACCGGCAATCCGGGCCGCATCCGATGTATTTCAGCCGCGAGCTCGCTACCTGTCATCCCCGGCATGGCATAGTCGGTGATGACAATGTCGATATCCGATTGGGCGCTCAGGACCTCCAGGGCGCGACGGGCGGATTCAACCTCGATTACCGAATGACCGAGATCTTCGATCATTGCCGCCGTCCCGGCTGCAACCATCGCGTCGTCGTCCACGACGAGCACTCGAAAAGCGCGGGTCTCGCCGGCAAGAAGCAGCGCTTCCGAGGGTTTTGGCTGGTATAGGTCATGAGGGATTGACACCGGCAGCCAAAGTTCAACTGTGGTGCCGATAGTCGGACGACTGTCTAACCGCATCACGCCGCCCGACTGAGCAACAAGGCCATCCACCATCGACAGTCCGAGACCGGTGCCACGGCCCGGACCCTTGGTGGTGAAGAACGGCTCGGTCGCCCGGCGGAGTGTCGCGTCATCCATGCCGGAACCCGTGTCCTTTATGCCGATGCAGACATACTCACCCGGTGCGAGCCGGTTAACCTCACCCGCCTTGACCCGCTCGCAACGCCCCGTGATCGTCAGCGCTCCGCCGAAAGGCATTGCGTCGCGGGCGTTCACGGCGAGGTTCAGCAATGCCAGTTCGAGCTGATTGGGGTCGACGAGTACGGGAGCGAGACCTGCTTCAAAATCGGTCGCGATCCGGATAGTGGGTCCGAGTGAGCGTCGCAGCATCTCGATCATGGTGTCGACGAGCTTCTCGATATGCACCGCCTCGGGTCTGAGCTCCTGACGCCGAGCGAAGGCGAGCATGCGCTTGGTCAGCGCTGCCCCGCGCTCGGCGCCTTGGATCGCGCCGTCAATCAGGCGGAGAACCCGTCGGTTATCAGGGAGGTATTTCTTCGCTAATTCGAGATTGCCGAGGACGGCCATCAACAAGTTGTTGAAATCATGCGCCACTCCTCCGGTCAGTTGACCGAGGCTTTCGAGCTTTTGCATCTCGTGAACCTGAGCGAGCGCTTCCTCCCGCTCTCGGGTGCGCTCCTCGACCCGCTGCTCGAGCTCGGCGTTGGCCCGGGCGAGCTCGGCCGTTCGTTCGGCGACCCGGACCTCGAGCTCGGCGTTCAGGAGCTCGAGTTGCCGGGTCTTGCGATGGAGCTCGGCAAACACTTTCACCTTGGCGCGCAGCAGCTCGGGGATCACCGGTATTGGAACGTAGTCCACCGCTCCAAGCTGATAGCCGCGCAACAGGTCGAGGTCGGTCACCTGAATCGCGGATACGAAAATGATCGCGGTCTTCTGAAAACGGGGGTGCTCGCGGATCATCGAAGCCAGCTGAAAGCCGTCGAGGTCGGGCATGCAGACGTCGATCAGAATGACGGCAACGTTGCGCTTCAGCAGCTGTTCGAGGGCTTCCGTCGCCGAACCGGCCTTGATCAGGCTTTCGCCGAGCTGGTCGAGGATAGCTTCATAGCTCAGCAGCTTGGCCGGCTGGTCATCGACCAGGAGGATGTCGACCTTTTCCTGATCAGTCACGACTTGCCGCTCCCCCGGAGAGGATGCGCCCGTTAGAGGAAGAGTGAGGGGCTTGTCGCATGACCCGATACAGGCGCTACCGGTGCAGCCACATGCGCAACGCGGACAGCAGCTGCTCCGTATCGACGGGCTTGGCGAGGTAATCGGAGGCGCCCGCCTCGAGGCACTTTTCCCGGTCGCCCTTCATCGCCTTGGCCGTCAACGCAATGATCGGGATGCGGCGAAAGACGGGATTGGCGCGGATCACCTGCATCGTCTGATACCCGTCCATTTCGGGCATCATGATATCCATCAGCACAAGCGCCAATCCCGGCGCTGACTCGACGAGCGTTATGGCCTCGCTCCCGGTCGTCGCAGTGAGAACGTTCATGCCACGGCGTTCAAGCGCGCTGCTCAGGGCGAAAATATTTCGGGCGTCGTCGTCGACTAGCAGCACCGTTTTCCCGACGAGGTCCTCGTCGGAACTGTGCAGCCGCTCCAGCATCTTCTGCTTCTCCACGGGAAGCGCCGCGATCACCCGGTGCAGGAAAAGTGCCGTTTCGTCGAGCAGGCGCTCCGGCGATTCGACACCCTTGACGACGACGCTGCGTGCGATCGTGTGGAGCTGGGCATCCTCGTCCGAAGACAGCTCTCGGCCTGTGAAGACCACGACCGGCAGGTCCGATAATGCCGGATCGTCGCGGATCACGGCGAGCAGGTCGAACCCGGACATGTCCGGCAGCCGAAGATCCAGCACCACGCAATCGATTTGCCGATTACGCAGCATGGCGAGAGCGTCGCCTCCAGTCCCGGCCGTCAGGATATCGACGTCATCGTGACCGAGCAGCTCGGCAATGCCGAGCTGCTCGGCGGGGTCGTCTTCGACGACCAACAGCCGTCTCCGGCGCGGGTTGACGTATGACTTGATCCGGCCGAGCGCCGCCTCGAGGTCCTCGGTCGTCGAGGGCTTGGTGACGAAGGAGAATGCCCCGCGGGCGAGCCCGTGCTGTCGGTCCTCGTCGAGCGTCACGACCTGAACCGGTATGTGTCGTGTCGCCGGGTCTTGCTTGAGCTGGCTCAATACGGTCCAGCCCAGCATGTCAGGCAGGAACACGTCCAAAGAAACGGCTGCAGGCCGGTACTCACGAGCAAGCGCCAGCGCATCGGTGCCGCGCATCGCGATCAGCACCTTGAAGCCCGCGTTACGAGCCAAATCGGCTAGAATCCGGGCGTAGTGCGGGTCGTCCTCGACGATCAGCAATGTCGTGTCGCCGGGCTGCAGAGTTGCGCGGTCGTCGGGCAACTGCTCGACCGGCAGCTCCGCCAGTCTGACGGCCGCCAGGGCTACAGCGTTGGGTGTCGAGACGGAGTCGCCAGCCGGCGACGCGCCGACGTACCTGAGCGGCAGATAAAGCGTAAAAGTGCTTCCGATACCCGGGGTGCTGCGCAGCTGGATTTCGCCGCCCAGCAGGTTCGACAGCTCGCGGCTGATCGCAAGGCCCAAACCGGTGCCGCCGAAGCGGCGATTGGTGCTCGCATCTGCCTGCTGAAACGCCTCGAAAATAATCTTCTGCTTCTCGGGCAGGATACCGATGCCAGTATCGGAAACCTCGAACGCGACGACGGCGGGCGCATCCCGCAGCACCGGATGATCAGGGCTCCAACCGCTGATTACCGGGCGGATGCTCAGTTTGACCCCGCCCTGTTCGGTGAATTTGAACGCGTTCGACAGCAGGTTTTTGAGTACCTGCTGCAACCGCTTCGAATCGGTGATCATGCTGCGATCGAGCTTCGGGTCGATCTGAACGTCGAAAGACAGGCGCCGGTTTTCGGCTTCGTGCCGGAACGGCCGGGCCACCATGTCCTGCAACGTCAGAAAGAAGACCTCGTCGGCATCGACCGTGACGGTGCCGGATTCGATCTTGGACAGGTCGAGGATGTCGCTGATCAGGTTCATCAGGTCGGTGCCTGCGCTGTGAATGGTGCGAGCGAACTCGACCTGCTTCGCGGTGAGATTGCCTGCCGGGTTGTCGCCGAGCTGCTGACCCAGAATGAGAATGCTGTTGAGCGGTGTGCGCAGTTCGTGTGACATGTTGGCAAGGAAGTCGGATTTGTATTTCGACGCTTGGGCCAGCTCGGTGGCTTTGTCCTCGAGTGCGCGGCGCGCCTGCTCGATTTCTTGGTTTTTTCTTTCTACTTCAACGTTGCGCTCTTCGAGCTGTTGCGCCTTTTGCTCCAGCTGCTCGTTGGTCTGTTGCAGCTCGCGCTGCTGGCTCTGTAATTCGGTGGCGAGCTGTTGCGACTGGGTCAGCAATCCTTCGGTCTGCATCGTCGCCTCGATGCTGTTCAGTACGATGCCGATGCTCGCGGTCAGCTGATCGAGGAACGAGATCTGCAGATCGGTAAAGGTCCCGAGCGAAGCCAATTCGATGACGGCCTTGACCTGGCCCTCGAACAATACGGGCAGCACGATGACATTGTTGGGCACCGCCTTGAAAAGGCCCGAGGTGACCGGCACGACTTCGCAAGGGATCTGGGTTATCAGCATTCGGCGGGCATCAGCCGCGCATTGCCCGACGAGACCTTGCCCGGCGCGTAGCCGCTCGGGGTGGCTGTGGGGCTCTGCGTCGGCGAACGCCGAGAGCAATTTCAGACCGAATTCGCCTTCGGCCAGATAAATAACGCCATTGTGTGAGTTGACGAGCGGCGCCAGCTCGGACAGCAGCATGCGGCCGACGGTCGCCAGGTCCCGCTGGCCCTGAAGCATGTTGGTAAATCGCGCAAGGTTCGTCTTCAGCCAATCCTGCTCGGTATTGCGGTCGGTGGTGAGCCGCAAATTGTCGATCATCGTGTTGATGTTGTCTTTGAGCTCCGCGACCTCGCCTCGGGCCTCGACCTGGATCGACCGGGTCAAATCGCCCTTGGTCACCGCCGTGGCGACCTCGGCGATGGCGCGCACCTGCGTCGTAAGATTGGCGGCGAGCAGGTTGACGTTGCCGGTCAGGTCCTTCCAGGTGCCGGCAGCGCCCGGCACATTCGCCTGTCCGCCGAGGCGGCCTTCGACACCGACTTCGCGCGCCACCGTCGTGACCTGATCCGCGAAGGTGGCGAGCGTGTCGGTCATATTGTTGATCGTCTCGGCGAGCGCGGCCACCTCGCCCATCGATTTCACCGTCAGGTTCTGCTTGAGGTCGCCATTGGCGACGGCGGTGACGACCTTGACGATGCCGCGCACCTGCTCGGTCAGATTGGCGGCCATTACGTTGACGGTGTCGGTCAAATCCTTCCAGGTGCCTGCGACACCGGGGACCGCCGCCTGGCCGCCGAGCTTGCCTTCGGTGCCGACCTCGCGCGCGACGCGCGTCACCTCGGAGGCAAAGGCATTCAGCTGGTCGACCATCGTGTTGATCGTGTTCTTGAGCTCGAGGATCTCGCCTTTGACATCGACCGTGATCTTGCGCGACAGGTCACCGCGCGCGACCGCCGTCGTCACCTCGGCGATATTGCGCACCTGCGTCGTCAGATTGGCGGCGAGCAGATTGACGTTGTCGGTCAAATCCTTCCACGTGCCGGCGACGCCGGGGACGACCGCCTGACCGCCGAGCTTTCCCTCGGTGCCGACCTCGCGCGCCACGCGGGTCACCTCGGCCGCGAACGAGCGTAGCTGCTCAACCATCGTGTTGAGGGTCTCTTTCAGCAGCAGGATCTCGCCACGCACGTCGACGGTAATCTTCTTGGAGAGATCGCCGTTGGCGATCGCGGTGGCGACCTCGGCGATGTTGCGCACCTGGCCGGTCAGATTGCTGGCCATGAAATTGACGTTGTCCGTCAGGTCCTTCCAGGTGCCGGCGACCCCGGGAACCGCCGCCTGGCCACCGAGCTTTCCTTCGGTGCCGACCTCGCGCGCGACACGCGTTACTTCGGAGGCGAAGGCGTTGAGCTGGTCGACCATCGTGTTGATCGTGTTCTTCAGCTCGAGGATCTCGCCTTTGACGTCGACGGTGATCTTGCGCCCTAGGTCGCCGCGCGCCACCGCTGTCGTCACCTCGGCGATGTTGCGCACCTGCGCGGTCAGGTTCCCGGCCATGGAGTTGACCGAGTCGGTCAGATCCTTCCAGGTTCCCGCAACACCGGGCACATTAGCCTGGCCGCCGAGTCGCCCTTCAGTGCCGACTTCGCGCGCGACGCGCGTCACCTCGCCGGCAAAACGGTTCAACTGGTCGACCATCGTGTTCAAGGTTTCCTTCAGCTGAAGGATTTCCCCGCGCACATCGACGGTGATCTTGCGGGACAAGTCGCCATTGGCGATCGCGGTGGCGACTTCGGCGATGTTTCGCACCTGGCCGGTCAGGTTGCCGGCCATCGAGTTGACCGAGTCGGTCAGGTCCTTCCAGGTTCCGGCGACACCTGGGACGACGGCTTGGCCGCCGAGCCGCCCCTCGGTGCCGACCTCGCGGGCAACGCGTGTGACTTCGCCGGCGAAGGCCGTGAGCTGGTCCACCATCGTATTGACGGTTTCCTTCAGCTGCAGAATCTCGCCGCTGACACTGACCGTGATCTTCTTTGAGAGATCGCCGCGAGCGACCGCGGTCGCGACCTCGGCGATATTTCGCACCTGGCCGGTCAGGTTGCCGGCCATATAGTTGACCGAGTCGGTCAAATCCTTCCAGGTGCCGGCGACACCCTTCACCTGGGCCTGACCGCCCAGCTTCCCTTCGGTGCCGACCTCACGGGCGACCCGCGTGACTTCGCCGGCAAAGGCGTTGAGCTGATCGACCATCGTATTGATGGTGTCCTTCAGTTGCAGGATCTCGCCGCTGACATTGACGGTGATCTTCTTCGAGAGGTCGCCGTTGGCGATCGCTGTCGCGACCTCGGCGATGTTGCGGACCTGGGCGGTCAGGTTGCCGGCCATGGAATTGACGCTCTCGGTCAGGTCCTTCCACGTGCCGGCGACGCCGAGTACGTTAGCCTGGCCGCCGAGGCGGCCATCGGTGCCGACCTCGCGAGCAACGCGCGTCACCTCACCGGCAAAGGCGTTGAGCTGGTCGACCATCGTGTTGATGGTCTCCTTCAGCTGCAGGATCTCACCGCTGACATTGACCGTGATCTTTTTCGAGAGATCGCCGCGGGCGATCGCGGTCGAGACCTCGGCGATGTTGCGAACCTGTGCCGTCAGGTTGCCGGCCATGAAATTGACGCTGTCGGTCAGGTCCTTCCAGGTCCCGGCGACCCCCGGCACTTGCGCCTGTCCGCCGAGCCGCCCCTCGGTGCCGACCTCGCGGGCGACGCGTGTCACCTCGGACGCGAAGGCGTTGAGCTGATCGACCATCGTGTTGATCGTGTCCTTCAGCTCGAGAATCTCGCCGCGGACATCGACGGTGATCTTGCGCGACAGGTCGCCGCGCGCGACGGCGGTCGTCACATTGGCGATGTTGCGCACCTGGTCGGTCAAGTTCCCGCACATCGCGTTGACCGAGTCGGTCAGATCCTTCCAGGTACCGGCGACGCCTGGGACCAAGGCCTGCCCGCCGAGCTTACCTTCGGTGCCGACCTCGCGTGCAACGCGCGTCACCTCCGACGCGAAGGACCGCAACTGGTCGACCATCGTGTTGATGGCCTCCTTCAGTTGCAAAATCTCGCCGCGCACATCGACAGTGATCTTCTTGGAAAGATCGCCACTGGCGACCGCGATCGTGACTTCGGCGATGTTGCGCACCTGAGCTGTCAGGTTGCTCGCCATCGAGTTGACGCTCTCTGTCAGGTCCTTCCAGACGCCGCTGACCCCGCGGACCTGCGCCTGCCCGCCGAGCTTGCCGTCGGTGCCGACCTCGCGCGCGACGCGCGTCACCTCCGAGGTAAAAACGCTCAGCTGCTTGATCATCGTATTGACGATGTTTGCCGAACGCAGGAACTCTCCCTTCAGCGGCCGCCCATCGACATCGAGCCGAACTGTCTGCAAGAGGTCGCCCTGTGCCACGGCCGAAATCGCATGAGTAACCGCGGTTGTCGGCCACAACAGATCGTCTATCAGCGTGTTGACCGAGGTCTCCATCTCGCTCCAGGCGCCATCCGACAGGCCCAGCCTGACCCGTTGCCGGGTCTTGCCCTCGCGGCCGACGATATGACCGACCTGCTCGAGTTGATGCGCCATGCGTTCGTTGGCAGCGACAATTTCGTTGAAGGTGTCTGCAATCTTCCCGCAAAGCCCGGTCTGGTCGCCGGGCAGGCGGACCGAGAAATCTCCCAGGCGCATGGCCTGAAGCGCGTTCAGTAATTGATGCTGATCGACGGTGTCGGTGAGATGCCCGTTGCCATATGCATGCGGCCCGGCGTCCCCAATTGGCTGCGGAGAGATCGCCGGGCTATCAGGAGCGACCTCGCCGAGAGATTCACTGGGCGCCATTTGTCGGCTCCTGTTTTTCAGGAAATGAAGTGATCGAGTTTTCGGGATTGGCTTATGGCGGAGTTAGGAGGCGCCCAATAGGGCCTAGGTCGCGGAACCATTTGCCTTTCTCCGCCCCTCTGCTGCACCCGCAAGATATCACAAGGCTAATGGGCCGCGGAGGTCAAACACGGTTCTGGCTTTTAGTTTAAGTAAAATTTTGTAACAGTCTTTAACTCAACAAGACACTCTGTAACCTAGGTTCGGCGTTAATAAACAACAACTATTTCGCCGTTGTGGGTGCATTCCGGTGAGCCAAGCTCCACAAAAGCATCCGTGACGCTCTCGGGTGCCGGCAGACGCGCCGGATCTTCTCCGGGGAAGGCA
>Ga0207693_10003902_pt1 | contig 12694 bp, 14 predicted proteins | sample LARL81metaG_FD_184347 | JGI IMG/M metagenome (GOLD analysis project Ga0207693, IMG submission 184347) | Corn, switchgrass and miscanthus rhizosphere microbial communities from Kellogg Biological Station, Michigan, USA - LAR L8-1 metaG... | ecosystem: Host-associated > Plants > Roots >...
CGACACCTCGTGGTCGGCGCTGCTCTACAAGAGCGCCACTGCAAAATACGAGCACAAGCTGGCGCGGCTCGATGTGCCGACACCCTCTGACATGCGTGCGCCGGGCGCGGCAACGGGCGTCTACGCGCTGGAATGCGCAATGGATGAGCTGGCGGTTGCGCTCAAGCTCGATCCTCTCGAGCTGCGCTTGCGCTGTTATTCGGATCGCGATCAGAACAATGACAATCCCTACACCAGCAAAGAGTTGAAGGAGTGCTATCGGCAGGGCGCCGAGGCGTTCGGCTGGTCGAAGCGAAATCCCGCCCCGCGATCGATGCGCGACGGCACCGAGCTGGTTGGCTGGGGTATGGCGACCGGCATCTGGGAGGCGTTGCAGGTCCCGACTGCCACACGCATCGTGCTGACGGCCAATGGGCACGCCGAAGTGTCGTGCGCCACCTCCGATATCGGCACAGGCACCTATACCGTCATGGCGCAGGTCGCCGCCGATATGCTCGGGCTTCCGATTGACAACGTCACGGTGAAACTTGGCGACTCGTCACTTCCACAGTCTCACGTCGAAGGTGGGTCGTGGACGGCGGCTTCAGTAGCGCACGCGATTGCAGCTACGGCCGATCAAATCCGCGGCGAACTTCTTGGGCTGGCGCAAAAAATGCCCGGTTCGCCGCTGGCCGGCTTGAAGCCTGACGAAGTCGTTCTGTCCGACGGCATGATTGCCGCCAAAAAAGCCGCGAGCCGTTCGGTCTCTCTCGCGGATGTCATGCGGCATGGCGGCGTGGATCGTGTCGAGCGCGAAAAGCTCGTTGAATTTGCCGAAGACACCAAACATGCGCGCAATACGCATTCGGCGATCTTCGTCGAAGTGAAGGTGGACGAGCAGCTCGGTATCGTTCGCGTGACGCGCGTCGTCGATGCGGTCGCCGCCGGTCGCATCATCAATACGAAAACCGCCGCCAGTCAGATCATGGGAAGCGTGGTCTGGGGTATAGGCATGGCGCTTCACGAAGAGACGCTGATCGACCACAAGTTCGGCCGCGTCATGAACGCGAACATTGCCGAGTACCATGTGCCGGTGCATGCCGACGTGCATGACATCAAGGTCATCTTCGTCGAAGAGCCGGACAGCACCGTCAATCCGCTCGGAATCAAAGGCGTGGGTGAGATTGGAATTGTCGGTGTCGCGGCCGCCGTCGCCAACGCCATCTACCACGCGACCGGAAAACGCGTGCGCGACCTGCCGATAACACTCAACAAGATTATCGGCTGAATCCGGATTGCGGCGGAGCTATTTCGTGTCGCGCGATTGCGGCGTGCGGCCTTGCAACTCAGTGATTTTTTTCCGTTGCGTCTTCCACAGTCCGAAAGGCGCGAAGACATACCCCAAGGCGGCCCAACTGATCATCCATGTCACTGCCGCCCACTGGGGCACGTCCACAATCGTCTTCAGGCCCAGCGGGATGAACATCCCGGCGAACCAGAGACACGCCATGAATGCCTTGCGGCCGAACGACTGCGAGGCGTGTCCCCAGTATTCACGCAAGTAGTCCCGCAGATCGGACAGATGGGTCTTGATCACATGGACTCTCAGGGGCCGGCTTTGGCGATATCGACGATTGCCTGGGCAAAAGCCTGCGGAGCCTCCTGCGGCAGATTGTGTCCGATGCCGCCCGTAATGGTCCGGTGCTCGTATCGGGCGGAGAATTTCTTCGCGTAGGCACTCGGGTCCGCGTGCGGGGCACCATTGGCATCTCCCTCAAGCGTAATCGTGGGGACACTGATGACCGGGGCTTGAGCGAGCTTCTTTTCGATGTCGTCGAACTTTGCCTCGCCCTCGGCGAGACCGAGCCGCCAACGGTAGTTGTGAATGACAATGTTTACATGATCCGGGTTCTCGAAGGCCGCCGCCGAGCGATCGAAGGTGGCATCGTCGAATTTCCATTTCGGTGAGGCGAGCTGCCAGATGAGTTTTGAAAAGTCGTGCCGGTTCTTGTCGTAACCCGCGCGCCCGCGCTCCGTTGCGAAATAGAACTGGTACCACCATTGCAGTTCGGCCTCGGGAGGCAGCGGCATCTTGCCGGCAGCCTGGCTGCCGATCAGGTAGCCGCTCACGGACACGGTTCCCACGCATCGCTCCGGCCACAGGGCAGAGGCGATGTTCACGGTCCGCGCTCCCCAATCGAAGCCGCCGAGAACCGCCTTGTCGATCTTGAGGGCATCCATGAAGGCGATCGTGTCGACGGCAATCGCCGATGGCTGGCCATTGCGGAACGTGTCATTTGAAAGGAAACGTGTCGCACCATACCCGCGCAGATAAGGGACGATCACGCGGTAACCCGCCGACGCCAGTGCAGGCGTAACATCGACAAAGCTGTAAATATCGTAGGGCCAACCATGAAGAAGGATGACCGGCGGACCATTGCTGGGTCCTGCTTCGGCATATGCAACGTTCAAAACACCGGCATCGATCTGCTTCAACGGTGCGAATGACGTGGTCGCGCCCGGCGTGATGGAGGGCAGCGTCTTGGCCGTCTGTGCCATTGCGGAATTGAAGATACCGAGTTGAACGGCCGCAGCCGTTGCAGCGGCGCCGCCAACGATGTCACGGCGACGCAGGTCGGTCTGTTCAAGGATTTTGCGGGTCATTGGTGGAACCCTCGTGGTTCGATGGTTGCACATTGTATCAGCAGAATTGGACACCGGGGATCGTTGCCGCAAATAGGTGGCGGCCTGACGACGAGTGCAATGTTGCAGACTGCCTTGAAAATTTCGAGTTGGACCCAAGTCCAATCCAAATCCAATCGGCAAATTGCGCCCCAATTAAATCACGCGTTCAGTGAGCCCCTTCACAATCGACGTGCCAGCAACGTTCTAGTGTCCCTACGACATCAAGGAATTGGAGGCGCCCCATGCCGCTTTCACGCACCAGGAAAATTCGCGCGAGGCGATCGCGCAAGACGATCGATCAGTCGGGGCAGCATTCGGAAGGCATGCCGGGCATCGGCGGTGCGAGTCTGGTTTACGCCGGCTACCCCTTTGACCCTTATGCATAGGTCGCACTGACGCAGGCGCACGGCACGAGCGCCAATTCATTCATGGGTTGATTTCGGGTTGATTTCGACAAGGCAGGATGCGCAGTATCGTTATCTTGTCTGACCGATCTCGCATGAAAATCCCACCGCCTTTGTTCTCAATATTCGTTGTCCTGGGTGCCGGCTCCGCACAGGCGCAGGACCCGGTCGCCCGTGGCCAGGCACTGGTCGCTGAATTCTGCGGCCGCTGCCATGCCATCGGGGTCAAAGGCAAAAGCCGGCACTCCGACGCGCCGCCATTCCGCAACCTCGGCCGCAGTGTCGACCTTGACGAATTTCCCCGCACGCTCGAACGGGGAATATCCGGCGGCCATCCCGACATGCCTGAGTTCAAGTTCAGCCACGACGATGCGCTCGCGGTCCGCGCCTATCTGCGCGTGATCCAGCAATAATCGTCAGCGGTCGATGGTGATCTCGTCGCCGCGCGCGCGGGACACGCAGATCATGATCGTGTCCTTGCGCTCGTGCTCGGCCAGGACAAGGTCACGATGGTCGGCTTCGCCGGCCAGCAGTTTTGTCCGGCAGGTGCCGCAGGTGCCGGTTTCGCAGGAGCTCGGCACATCAAGTCCGTGCTCACGCAAGGCTTCGAGGATTGTCGTGCTGGTCGAAACATCGAGGACCGCGCCGGAGCGGGCGAGACGAACCTTGAATGGCTTGTCGTTCGGCTTGTGCGTTTCGGCTTCGCTGAAGGCCTCGAAATGTACCGCGGTCGGAGACCAATGGTCGGTCATGGCGCGCACCGCTTCCATCAATGGGCGCGGGCCGCAACAATAAAGATGCTCGCGGTTTTTCCGCTCGGCCAAAATCGGCCGCAGGTCGAGTGACCGCGCCACATCGCCCTGATCGTAGTGGATCGTCACCAGGTCCTTGAATTCCGGCGCGCCCAGCTCTTCGCGGAACGCCGTCGTTTCCGGTGAACGCGTGCAGTAGAACAAACGAAAGCGCTTTCCCTCCGCCATCACCTGCCGGATCATGGCCATCATTGGCGTGATGCCGATGCCGCCGGCAATGAAGAGGAAATCCTGCGCGCGTGGTGGCAGGCCGAAATCGTTCACCGGCGCGGTCACCATGAGTTCGTCGCCGGCTTTCACCTCGTCGATCAGGCTGCACGAACCGCCACGGCCATTGATCTCGCGCTTGACCGCGACCTGGTAGCGGTCGTGTTCGACCGGATCGTTGCACAGCGAATATTTGCGGAGCAGGCCGTTCGGCACCCGGATGGCGATATGCGCGCCCGCGGCGAATGGTGGCAGCGGCTCGCCACCCGCGTCGCGAAATTCCAGCAGATGGATGCCGTCGGCGATCACATCGTTGCGCGTGACGCGCAACCTCATTGTTTGCGGCGGAGCCGTGGTGGTCATTCGGGTTTTACCGGTTGATCATCGTTACAATTGGCAGCACTGCGCTGCGATCGCAAGTATGTCCGCCTGACGGCCGGGCCTGACGGAGGCCGCCTCCTTCTCTTGAAGTGCGAACCGATAGTTCGGTTGCGCCGACGCTACAAGGCGGCTGCCTTCCAACGCGCGCACGATGCTGGCAGCCGAGCGACTGTCCGGGATCCGCCAGCGATAGAATGTCGAATTGGACAGCTGGAACGTCTGGCTCCCGATGCGCGTCAGCCGGAGCCGGCGTTGCAGTGCGTTGACTTGTTGCTTGCTTGCGGTGTTGGAGAGCTCGATCACGACTTCGTTCGGCATCAGGCTAAGAAGTTTTTGCGCAAAGGCACCATCCGCCGACGCAATGGCGATCGCGGCAACCAGCCAGGGGAGGGCGGTCCGTCGTGCGCGCATGATGCGACATCACTCTGCCGCGGCGATGAAGCCGACGACCTTGTCCTGCTGCAACTTCTTCACAACATTCGCGAGTTCGCCCTTCGGAATTCCGGTCACCGCGACGCGCACTTTATAGAGCCCACCGGCCATGGGGCCGGCGGCGATCGACAGCTTGTTGGCCTCAAGGAATTTGTTGATGTCGTCGGACGTCGCCTGCGGCGCAAACCGGATCAAGGTGAATGCGCCCACACCGGGATCGGTGCTTGGCGCCGATGCGGTTTCGTAACCCGTCGTCTTCGTTTCCTTCAACATGATGTCAGCAAGAAATCCGGCCTGCAGCACGATCGCCAGCGCGGCGGCGGTTGCCGACCAGGCCAGCGTGCGCGGCGACAGGCTCGTGAGAAACGCGCCGATGCGGCTGCCGAGGTTAAGCGATGGCGCCGGCCGGCGTTCAGGCTCGGCGTCGATCTTGGCGAACAGATTTTCCAGCGCCCGCGCCGACGGAGCGCCCAGCGTCTCGTTGAGATGAATGGTCTCGCCCAGTTCCTCGCGTACCAGCGCGTAGCGCCGCGCAAGCTCGGGATCGCGCGCGAGCGCGTCTTCGACGCGCTGGGCGTCGCGGCGGCTCAGCGTTCCCGCGGCATGCCACGGCAAAAGCGCTTCGATTTCCTCGCGCTCGGGCGCTTCTTGCTTCGCATTCATGGCCAACCTCGATCTATTCCTTGCTCCTTGAGGAGCTCCGAAAGTTTCTTGCGCGCGTAGAACATGCGCGTCTTCACGGTTGCCTCCGGGATGCCGACGATCTCGGCTACTTCCTCCACCGACTTCTCGTGATAGTAGACGAGGTCGATGATTTCCCGGTGATCCGCCGAGAGTCCGGCCAGGCATTTCCGCAGGACCGACCCTTTCTCTTTCTTCGCCAGAGTCGCCTCGGGATCGTCAGCGTGATCCTCGATCTGCTCTGCCGTCTCTTCGTCGAGTTCTTCCTCCGGTCGGCGTCGCAACGCCGACAGGGCCTTGAATCGCGCAATGCTCAACATCCATGTCGAGGCGGCCGAGCGACCCTCGAACTTTCCGGCTTGTCGCCAGACGTCGAGGAACACCTCGCTGATCAGGTCTTCCGCCGTCGCTTCGTTGCGCACCAGCCTCAGTACAAACCGGTACACGCGAACATGGTGCCGCGCGTACAGCACCTGCATGGCGAGCCGGTCGCCGCCTGCGATCCGCGAGATCAGAACCTCGTCCGAAGTCGTTTGCATCGCAGAACATTCGGCTCGTGCATGGGTCGCTTGAGAGGGCGCCGAGGTTCAAGCCGAACTGAAGAATTCGCATGCTCCTGCCCGCCCCCGGGCCTGGCACCAGTTTCCCCTTTTCACACGCGATTGGGCAAGCAAAAGCAGGTAAATCCGAGCATTTGCAGGGCTTATGGCCGATGCGGTTTCCAGCGGTGGGCCGGTTTGAACCTTTCGATCGGTCGGGGCGACCCATGTCCAGGATGCACATTCCGTGCACGACCCAGAGACAGGAGAACCACCATGTTCCGCAAGCTCGCTCTCGCCCTCGGCGCCTCCGCTGTGATCGGTGCTGCGGCGTTGACCCCCACCACTGCGTCCGCCCATTGGCACGGTCACGGCCATTGGCATGGCGGCATCGGCATCGGCATCGTTGCGCCGGCGGCCATCTACGCGTCCGATTGCTACGTCGTTAAGAAAGTCGTCGAGACGCCGTTCGGACTGCGCGTCCGCCGCATCACGGTCTGCAACTAAGCGAGTGGATCATGGACGGGGAATAGCCCCGGCTTCGCACGGAGCCGGGGTTTTCTCTTTTGATCGGTGTCCTCTGTTGTCCTCTTGCCGCAGGCGGGATTGTTATGCTTGCCTCGAATGCAGGGACGACCTCCTTCCTGAATCCATGCTCGACGGCTTCAAGCGATCTGAAATCAAGACCAGCGGCGCGCGTATCGTCACGGTGACGGGTGGGAGCGGTCCACCCCTGCTGTTGATGCACGGCAATCCCTTTACGCACCTGAACTGGCATAAGGTCGCGCCAACGCTGGCACGCGAGTTCACCGTCGTCGCAACCGATCTGCGCGGCTACGGCGATTCCGAAAAGCCGCCCGGCGGTCCCGATCACTCGGGTTACTCATTCCGCGCCATGGCGCAGGATCAGATCGAGGTGATGGCGGCACTTGGGTTCGACAAATTTTACGCTGCCGGACATGATCGCGGCGGCCGCGTACTGCATCGCATGTGTCTCGATCATCCGCAGAAGGTCGTGCGCGCGGCGATCCTCGACATCATTCCGCAGCATCACCTGTACAACAACATCAACAAACAATGGGCGACGTTCTCCTGGCACTGGTTTTTCAATATCCAGCCATTCGACTTGCCCGAACGGATGATGGGTGCCGATCCTGACTGGTTCATCGAGAAGAAGCTTGCGAAGACGAAGCAGGGTCTCAGCTTCTTCGATCCCGAGGCGCTCGCCGAATACAAGCGCTGCTTCCGCAATCCGGCGACCATTCATGCGATTTGCGAGGACTACCGCGCAGCGGCCGGTGTCGATCTGGAGATGGACACAAAGGATTTCGCCGCCGGCCGCAAGATCGAATGCCCCGTACTTCTTCTATGGGGTGCGACCGGTGGTGTCGGGCGCAATCACAATCCGGGCCCTGCGGACATCTGGCAGCGCTATGCGAACAATATCGTTGCCGCCAAGGCCGTTCCGTCCGGACACTACCTGGCCGACGAAGCGCCCGCCGAAACCACCGCGGCGCTGCGCGAGTTCTTTGCCGCCAAATAGATCAGATCGCCGTCGGCGCCGGCATGTCGAGGAAGCCGCGCACGGCGTGCCAGAACAAATGGCGATTGATCGCGACGGCGACCGAATGCGCAGTGTTCGGCAAGATCACCAGTTGCTTGTCGCCGTGCGGAAGCTGCCGGTAAAAGTCGACCAGATCCTCCACCGTTGCGATGCCGTCATATTCACCGCGTACGAGCAGGACCGGAGCCTGAACTTTCCCGGGATCGACAACGGGAAGATTGGCGGTCATGTCGAGATATGTGCCGGTCGGTATCTGATCGCCGAACTGCAATTCGACATCGGCAAGGATTTTCCCCACGGCCGGATCGGTCGTCCCTGCTTTGTCGCGGGTGAAGATGCTCTCGATCATGGCTCGGTCACGCAATCGCGTATTGTGCGTGCGGAAATATTCGAGTTGTTCGGCGCGTTTTTTCAAAGTCGGGGAGTCGGTGCCCTTGTACGTGAAGGCCGCCAGCACCAGCCGGTCCACGTGCTCCGGTTCGATCATTGCATAGAGGCCCGCGCGCAAGGCGCCGGACGATTCACCCATGAAATGCGCTTTCGACTGTCCGGTTTCGCGCGCAACAACTTGCATTGCGGTTTTCAGGTCCTGGGCGCCGCTCGCGATATCGGAATTCCCGCTGGTACGACCTGATTTCCCATAGTTCTCGTGGTCCATGCTCCAGACATCGAAGCCCCAGCGCGCGAACACATTCATCATCGAATATTCACCGTGACCTTGCGTATCGAGGTCGAAAATCCGCCACGTCACCGAGGAGCCGTGCACAAGGAAAAGGATCGGCCGCGACGATTCGCCCGGCCTTGGCGCGCCGAGCCGTTTACGGAATATATAAAGAGGGACGTCGCCCTTTTTGGCCCAGTATTCAGCGCTCCAGATTTCGCTCGTGGCCGCGGCTTGGGCCGGTGCCGAAACGCCGGAGAACAGGCCCGCGCCGACGCCCAATCCGGCAGTCTTCAGAACAGCGCGACGCGGCAGAACACGGTCGGATTCGGTCATGAACGCCTCCTGAACGGGCCGGCCCGCAAGCCCTCGGCCGTACGCCTTATTAAGGACATTCTAGCAGTCTGCTGGAACTGCGGGCAGTCTACTCGCCCAGTGAAAATAGTTCTGCTAGGGGTCGGGTGGCCCGCGATTATGGCGTTCGCTACGTTCAAGACCGATATAACTGGCGTCAAGCCGGAGGAATGATGCTCAATTCTTTGCGCGCGGTGGCGCGGTTTTTCCAGAAAACGATCGGCTGGAATCGGATCGGCGTCCTGCTGAGCATCGCCATCATCAGCATCGCGGCGGTGGTGCTCTTCCACATGCTGCGCGACATCGACACCAACGAGGTCGTCTCCGCGCTAAAGGCGACGCAGCCCACCCACATCGCGGCCGCTGCATTTTTTGTCGCCTGCGGCTACTTCACCCTCACGTTCTACGACCTGTTTGCGCTGCGCACCATTGGCCGCAATGAAATTCCTTATCGCATCGCGGCGTTGACCGGGTTCACCAGCTATTCGATCGGCCACAATATCGGTGCGACCGTGTTCACGGGCGGCGCGGTGCGTTATCGCATCTATTCGATGTACGGTCTTGATGCGATCGAGGTTGCGAAAATCTGCTTCATCGCCGGTCTCACGTTCTGGCTGGGCAATGCAACCGTTCTCGGTCTCGGCGTCGCCTATCATCCGGAAGCCGCAGTGCCGATCGACCAATTGCCGCCGTGGCTCAACCGCTTCATCGGCATCGGCATGCTGGCCGTGCTCGTGTCTTACGTGATGTGGGTGTGGAGCGCGCCGCGCGAGATTGGCCAAGGCGAGTGGAAGGTGCGCTTGCCGAGCGGGCCATCCACGCTTCTGCAAATCTGTATCGGCATTCTCGATCTCGGCTTTTGCGCGCTGGCCATGTACATGCTGCTGCCGGGCGAACCCAGAGTCGACTTCGTGACGATCGCGGTGGTGTTCGTTTCGGCGACGCTGCTTGGTTTTGCCAGTCACGCACCCGGCGGCCTCGGCGTTTTTGACGCCGCCATGCTTGTCGCGTTGTGGCAATTCGACAAGGAGTCCGTACTGGCAGGACTGCTGCTCTTCCGGTTGCTCTACTATATCGTGCCGTTCGCGCTGGCATTGATCATCCTTGGCACGCGCGAGTTCTGGCTGAATTTCAAAGGGGCGCGACGTCCGGCCAAACCGGAGCTGATAAGATCGGTGACTGCGCCGATCCGCAGCGAGCTTGATGGCGGAAAACCCGACGCCGATTGACCATGGCGATTGAAGATGACCGCCGCGATATTTCCTCCGCCAACGGCCTGGCGGGCCGATTGCGCGGTGCGTGGCATGCCTTGTTCGGGTCGCCCACGATCATCAATAGCGCCGCCATGGCGCCCTCGGCCCAGCAGGTCGTCCGTAGCCCGCAGGCTCAGCTGATCGAGCAGATCATTGGCGGTTTGCCGAGCGCCGCGATCATGCTTGATCGCGAAGGCCGCGTGGTCGCGTTCAACGAGGCGGCCACGGGAATCGCGCCTGCCTTGAGCCGCGGCGAACTCGCCTTGATCGGCTTGCGCATGCCTGAACTTGTCGATGCAGTCCGACGTGCGGCGAGGCGGCGCGAGCCGCAACGTGTCGAATTTTTCGAACGCGTGCCGCTCGACCGCTGGATGGAGGCGTTTGTCACGCCCGTGCGCATCGGTGCCGCCGGAGACCCCAGCGTCGATCTCCTTTTGATGACGTTCAACGATCTCACCCCGCTGCGGCGGGTCGAGGAGATGCGCGCCGACTTCATCGCAAATGCCAGCCACGAACTGCGCACCCCGCTCGCCGCTTTGCTTGGCTTTATCGAAACCCTGCAGGGGACGGCCAAGGACGATCCTGCCGCGCGAAGTAAATTCCTCGAAATCATGCAAGGCCAGGCGACACGGATGGCGCGCCTGATCGATGATTTGCTGTCGCTGTCGCGCATCGAACTCAACGCTCACCTGCAGCCGAACACACCCGTCGATTTTTCACCCATCGTCCGGCAGGTGGTCGACGGACTACAGACGCTGGCACGCGATCGCAGCGTCGATATCAAGGTGACGATCCCGTCGGACCCGCTCCTGGTGCTGGGCGATCGCGACGAACTGATCCGCGCTCTGGAAAACCTGGTCGAAAATGCGCTCAAGTACGGGGCGGTTGGCAAGCGTGTCGACATTACCGTCTCGCGCGGACAGACACGCGCGGGCGCGCCTGAAGCGCGCGTTGCGGTACGGGACTACGGTCCGGGCATTCCACCGGAACATTTGCCGCGCCTCACCGAACGCTTCTATCGGGTCGATGTGACCGACAGCCGGGCCCAAGGGGGAACGGGATTGGGGCTCGCGCTGGTCAAACATGTGCTCAATCGGCACGGCGGTCGCCTGACAATTGAGAGCACCCTGGGGGCCGGTGCCACATTCACAATCCACCTGCCCCTGCTCACCGAGGATTCCCGGCCTGGATCCGAATCCTGATAAATCTCAATGTGTTAGACTGTCATGTGACTGTCACCGAAGCTTTATAGAACGGTGACATGGCACGCTTATCGCTGACCACGGCGACGGAATTTCGAGCGCGGAACAACAACAAAATATCCGAAGCCACCCGTGGAGAGCGTTTTTTAAATCAACAGCGGTCGCGCGAGCGAGTGGGCGCGACGGAACCATCACCGCGGACCGCACGGCGGTCTGCGCGCGCCTACGATCGTAAACATGGAGAGAACCCTTGAAACATTGGACCACATTTGCGGCAGCTGGCCTCATCGCCGCCGCAGCGTTTGTACCGGCCAAAGCCGCCGACATTTCAGGTGCCGGCGCCACTTTTCCCTATCCGATTTATGCCAAATGGGCGGACGCCTATAAGAAAGTCACCGGCAACGGGCTGAACTATCAGTCGATCGGCTCGGGCGGCGGTATCAAGCAGATCAAGGCGAAGACCGTTACCTTCGGTGCGAGCGACGCGCCGCTCCCGGGCAAGGAGCTCGACGAAGCCGGCCTCGCGCAGTTTCCGATGGTGATGGGCGGCATCGTGCCGGTCGTCAATCTCGACGGCGTAAGCCCCGGTGATCTGGTCCTCGACGGTCCGACCCTCGCCAAGATCTTCCTTGGCGACATCAAGACCTGGGACGACCCCGCGATCAAAAAGCTCAATCCCAATGTGAAGCTGCCGAGCCAGGCGATCGCGATCGTGCATCGCTCGGACGGATCGGGCACCACCTTTAACTTCGCCTACTATCTGGCCGACGTAAGCCCGGACTGGAAATCGAAAGTCGGTGTGAACACCTCGGTGCAGTGGCCGAGCGGTATCGGCGCCAAAGGTAACGAGGGCGTTGCCAACAACGTAGGCAACACCAAAGGCTCGATCGGCTATGTCGAGTATGCTTATGCCAAGCAGAACAAGCTGACCTACACCAAGATGATCAACAAGGCCGGCAAGACGGTTGCGCCGACCTCGGAAGCCTTCCAGGCAGCGGCCGCCAATGCCGACTGGAAGTCGCAGCCTGGCTACGGCGTCATCCTCGCCAACCAGCCCGGCGATAGCTCATGGCCGATGACCGCGGCGACCTGGATCCTTCTCTACAAGCAGCCGAGCGATACGGCCGCGACCGGCGAGGCGCTCAAGTTCTTCGCCTGGGCCTACAAGAACGGCGGCAAGATGGCTGAGGAACTCGACTACGTTCCGATGCCGGCCAACGTCGTGAAGGACGTGGAGAAGACCTGGTCGGGCGACATCAAGGACGCGAGTGGCAAGCCCATCTTCGCGATGACCAATTGATCTGAACGCTATTGAAAGGGCGCCGCCTCGGCGCCCTTTCGCTGCGTCCTGTGCCCGCGGAAAGGCGGCTTGTGCTGCGGCCAGGAGGCGGCTTGAGTAGCTCTCCGTAGCGGCAAGATGGCCAGGGAGAGCCCGATGCAATCGACGGGGAGGGGATCCGTGGTTGATGTGGCGTTGCAGGGTACGGGCATCTCGTCCGCCGCCCAGGTCGATCGGGCGAAAATTCTACAGCGTCTGAGG
>Ga0207693_10003903_pt1 | contig 12694 bp, 8 predicted proteins | sample LARL81metaG_FD_184347 | JGI IMG/M metagenome (GOLD analysis project Ga0207693, IMG submission 184347) | Corn, switchgrass and miscanthus rhizosphere microbial communities from Kellogg Biological Station, Michigan, USA - LAR L8-1 metaG... | ecosystem: Host-associated > Plants > Roots >...
TGCTCGGGAGTAAGGAAGCTGACGACCCGCTGACGAATCGCATCGCGATTTGTAACAACCTTGCTGATGACGTCGGCTTTAGTCGTGTTGGGATTTTGTTGCATGTACTCTGCGATTTTTTCTCTTGCTTCCGTAAGAGCGACGCGAAGCTTTTCCTTTTGATCGTCGGTGAGGTTCAGGTCGCTAGCGAAACGCTTCAATTCGGTCGCCACTTGTTCGCGTTCTTGAGTGCTCAGATTCATGACATTTCTCCTTGATCGTGTAGTGAATTTACAGTTCTAGGTGGATCGAAGAGCCCCGCCTAAGAAGGTTATTGGACGAGGCTTCACGAAATTTAAAGACAGAAGATGGATATCCTAAAAGGGGGGTAGTGTACTGGGAACTGTCAAAAGTTATAGCAGCAACGGGAATCCGAAAACGGCGTACTCTCCACAGTTGACGAAATCAGGCGTGGGTGTTGAAAAAGTCCCTCAACAAGACCCCTTTTTCATCTGCGAGTATGCCGTCGCCGGTTTTCTAGTCTCGGTTCGGCTAAGTGGTAGTCGGTAGAACCGGTGTTATCGGCTGACTGAGGAACCGTACTAATCGCTTGATGTTCTGAGCAACCGCTGCGAGGAAGAACTGCTCGCGCACGAACCTGAGTCTCCGCAGACGCAAGCGCCGCAATCCGATCTGATTCTTCAGTTCTGCGAACAAGGCTTCCACCTTTTTCCTTTGCCGCTGTGCTTTGGCGAACTCCGGCGTGTTAACCAACTCCCGCGCACGTTGTCGGGCTGGTTCGTTCTGGTGGATGATAAGGCCCCGGAAGGCAGCGCTGGTGCATTGTGGTCGGAGCGAGCATGGGCCACATTTTTTGCGTGTCCCGATGTAGTTGAAGGCTCGATTGCGATAAACTCGGCCACCGTAATTGAGGAACTGGCCAGCAGGACAGATGTAGCGATTGTGTTCCGGTTCGTACGTGAAACGCTCGGGACCGAAGAATGGGCTCCTCTTTCGGTGGATACTGTCACGGGTCCGCATGTAGGGAGTGATGCTCCGATCGGCTAGCCATTGCAAGAACTCGCCGTTCCCGTAGGTTGTGTCGGCCGCCACCGATTCGGGCTCTCGTCCTTGCCACTCTGTGAAACGGGTCAGCATATCCTGCGCAGCTACCGTCTCCTGACTCATGCGTGCCGCCGTAGCTTGCACGCCCACGATCACACAACTGTGATTGTCCACCAGATAGTTGTCGTAGTATCCCAGCCGCGCCGGTGTGCCGCCCTTGGTGGCGTAGGTAGAATCGGGATCGGTGGTCGAAACCTGATCCTGTTCATTCACCGACTCCTCCACCGAATTCTGCTCTTCCACTTCCTTAAGATACTGGCGCACGGTGTGATGGACCTGAGCTGCTTCCGCTAACTGCTCGCGTGGAATTCGGCTCTCTTTGGCTGCATTCGCTTCGATGAAGCTGCCGTCCACTGATAAATGCGTCCCTTGCACCAGTCCCACTTCCATACACTGCCGCACGATCTGTTCGAACAACTGCTCAAACAACTTCGATTCCTGAAACCGCCCGTGCCGGTTTTTTGAAAACGTGGAGTGATGCGGGATTTCCTGATCGAAACCCAAGCCCGTAAACCAGCGCCATGCCAGGTGCATGCGCAGTTCCTCGACCAGCTTGCGCTCACTGGTGATGCCGTACAGATACCCAATCAGCAAAATGCGCAGCAGAAGTTCGGGATCGACCGACGGCCGTCCGGTTTCGCTGTAGCTGTCTTTCAGTTGCAGCCGCACAAACTCGAAGCTGATGTGCCGGTCGATCAGCCGTAGCAGATGGTTTTCAGGAACTTGATCTTCCAGACGGAAGTAGTAGAACAACGCTTCGGAGCGGTCGTGTTGCCCCATCATGATCAGCAGTCCTCCGAAAATGAAAATCCAGCAAAGCATGTTGAGGTGTTAACACGCTTTCGCTAAATCTCACCTGCTAATCTCAGTGACTTTTTCAACACCCACAGGATATTACGACAGTTATCTGGTAGGGAGTACAATTAGCGCTGCCATGCTGTGCCAGCGAAGGCGACTACTTGCATTCACTTTGGCCTTCATCTGCGTCGTCTCGCACCGCTGCTTTGCTGGACCTTTTCCTCCACAAGGGTTTCCTTTTCCTTGCAGAATCGACGATTGGCACCGTCAGTTCCCGGATCTATTCGGTCCCGCACGTCGATCCGCCCCTACCGGCCAACCACTGAATACTGTGTTTCGGTTTGATAGATTCAGTCTGACCCACATCACCGCGCCGCCCGAATTTCGACCACATGTCCGCAAGATAAAGCACGGGACGATCTTAGACATCCTTCAGAGTCGTCCGTGGCCGCCACCGTGCCCAGTTTGGCGAGGGCCCTTGTAAGTGGCACTCCTTATAATTCGCCCACCTACTAATTGCCCACCTTTAGGCTAAATCGAAGCGATCGAGGTTCATCACTCTGCTCCAGGCCGCCGCGAAGTCTTTAACAAATTTCTCCTTCGAGTCATTTTGTGCATAAACTTCCGCGATTGCCCGGAGCTGCGAGTTCGAACCGAAGAGAAGGTCGACACGCGTCGCTGTCCACTTAACTTCGTTCGTCTTGCGGTCGCGCCCTTCATACACGGTTCCAGAGCCATTGGATTGCGAGGACGATTGCCATTGCGTGCTCATGTCGAGCAGGTTGACGAAGAAATCGTTGTTCAGGGTCCCGGGTCGCTTGGTGAAGACGCCGTGCTTCGACTGCCCGAAGTTCGTATTCAATGCGCGCATACCGCCGATGAGGACCGTCATCTCGGGAGCAGTCAGCTTCAGCAGCTGTACCCGATCCAACAGCAGCTCCTCGACCGATCTCTTCTCTCCCTTTCGGACGTAGTTGCGGAACGGGTCAGCCGCCGGCTGCAGTACAGCGAACGAGTGCACATCAGTCTGCTCCTGCGACGCGTCGGTGCGTCCGGGCGTGAACGGGACCTTCACCTGGTGCCCGGCCTTTTTCGCCGCTTCCTCGACGGCTGTGTTGCCCGCGAGAACGATCAGGTCAGCCAGCGAAACCTTCTTGCCTTTGCTGCCATTGGTCTGAGAGCTGTTGAACTCCCGTTGGATCGTCTCGAGCTTCTGCAGTACCTTCGTCAGCTGCGTGGGCTGGTTCACTTCCCAATCTTTTTGCGGGGCGAGACGAATGCGTGCTCCGTTCGCGCCACCGCGCTTGTCGGACCCGCGGAACGTCGACGCCGATCCCCAGGCAGTAGTAACCAGTTCGGAAATCGACAATCCCGATGCCAGAATCTTCGCCTTCAGGGCAGCGATTTCCTTGTCGCCGATCAAGTCGTGGTCCACAGCGGGGACCGGGTCTTGCCAGATCTGGGGCTCCGCGGGAACCAGCGGGCCCAGGTAGCGCGAGATCGGTCCCATGTCGCGGTGCGTCAGCTTGAACCACGCCTTGGCGAACGCATCGGCGAACTGGTCTGGATGCTCGTAGAACCGCCGTGAAATCTTTTCGTAAGCGGGGTCGAAGCGCAGAGAGAGGTCCGTGGTCAGCATGGTGGGCGCGTGACGCTTGGACGGGTCATGCGCGTCTGGAACCGTTCCTGCGCCGGCGCCATTCTTCGCTACCCACTGATGAGCGCCAGCCGGGCTCTTGGTCAGTTCCCATTCGTATTTGAACAGGTTCTCAAAGAAGTTATTGCTCCACTTCGTCGGCGTGGTGGTCCAGGTAACTTCCAGGCCGCTGCCGATGGTGTCAGCGCCAAATCCCTTGCCGAATTTATTTTTCCACCCCAGGCCCTGCTCTTCGACGTCGGCAGCCTCTGGTTCGGGGCCAACATATTGAGCGGGAACCGCGGCGCCGTGAGTTTTGCCGAATGTATGTCCGCCGGCAATCAACGCTACTGTTTCTTCGTCATTCATGGCCATACGCGCGAATGTCTCGCGGATGTCCCGCGCGGCGGCGATTGGATCCGGCTTCCCGTTCGGCCCTTCCGGATTGACATAAATCAGGCCCATCTGGACCGCTCCGAGAGGATTCGCCAGCTCACGATCGCCGCTGTAGCGCTTGTCGTCCAGCCACTTTCCTTCAGGTCCCCAGTAAAGCTCTTCAGGCTCCCAGACATCCTCGCGACCACCGCCAAAACCGAAGGTCTTAAAGCCCATCGATTCCAACGCGACGTTTCCCGCGAGAATCATCAGGTCGGCCCACGAAATCTTCCGGCCATACTTCTGTTTGATCGGCCACAGCAACCGGCGCGCCTTATCGAGATTCACGTTATCCGGCCAGCTATTGAGCGGAGCGAAACGCTGTTGACCGGCTCCAGCGCCGCCGCGACCGTCGCCGATGCGGTACGTTCCTGCACTGTGCCACGCCATGCGGATGAACAACCCTCCGTAGTGCCCGAAGTCGGCCGGCCACCAATCCTGCGAGTCCGTCATTAGGGCGTTGAGGTCCTTGATCACCGCCTTCAGGTCGAGGCTCTTAAATTCTTCCGCATAATTGAACTCTTTGCCCATTGGATCGGACAGCGAAGAGTGCTGGTGGAGCACTTGCAGGTTCAGCTGATTCGGCCACCAGTCCGCATTGCTAGGGGATTTGCGAGCGCCGTGCGCTACCGGGCACTTGGATTCGATTGACGCATTTTTGCTCTGATCTTTGTTCTGATCTTCGGGGGAAACAGTTCCCGAGGAAGATGCGAGAGTGTTTTCCATATGCTTTGCATTCTCCATATGATTTTTCCTTTGAATTAGTTCGAAACTTTGATGATCTACGAACCCATCAGACTGCGGTTCGCACCATGAGTTACCGACGTCGAGCGCACTTCGTGCACAGTCCCCGGAAAATGAGTTCACATTCGCGGACTACCCGCTTACCCAGCGAGCGTGGGGCCGGCTTAGGCACGTCGTACCAGTCCACGTCCTCGACGTTGCCGCAGCGGTCGCAGATGAAATGGTGATGCTGCGTTCCCGTGGCATCGAAGCGCGCGGAGCGGCCCTCGACTGCCACTTCGCGCACCAAACCTGCCTGCACCAAGTCCCGCAGATTGTTATAAGTTGTGGCTCGCGAAGAGCGTGGATCGACGCGATTCACGGCCTCGAAAATCTCGGCAGCCGTGGGATGCCGCTTGGATTCCATCAGGAATGCCATCACGGCGTAGCGCTGTGGAGTACACCGCAACCCGCCGCCCTCTAACGACTGTTTGATCGCCGCAGCGTCCATGAAGAAACTAGAATATATCTAATGTGACACTTTGTCGAGGAGTGTACTTGTCCCCCGCTGAGCGCAGGAAACTGTCGCAGGGGGCCGTCTCGAAGTAGAAACGCCAAATCTAAATGGACTCACTCTCTTCGGGAACTACTCTTCGGGCGCCGTTTACCGGTGTGGATGGCTTGTGAGTACTTCGTGAGTAATCGCGCAAATAACGGTTCATGGGTTCGGAGTAGAAACGTGCCACTGCTGCCCCTAGCGCACCCGCCACAACAATTGTTGCCACGAACAGTACGGGCACCAGACGCATCGGTTTTCCGAGATCGAGGAACAGCCCGAACAAGCCAAACACAACGAACATGTGCGTCAGATAGACTTCGTAGCTATCTTGACCGATTTTCAACAATGGCCTGAGGAGGCGTGGACTTCGCCATTGTGTCTGTGCAGTGGCAGCGATGAACATGCAGGTGCCTATGCCGAGCATCGTCATGTTCAGCCCGGTCCGCCCGAGCCAGCCGCTATACGTCTGCCAAGAAAATACCAGGCTGAACAACACAACGGTTGCGCCGGTGATGCCCAAAGCGCGGACGACCGCGGGAGAAAAGCGAATCCGCGAGACGATGAGCGCAGTAAGACAACCTAAGGCAATGCCCTCCATACCTCCGAGATAGGAATATTCCTGCCAGATCTCGTTGCCGTGGGCGAATACCGTCCGGCCGAATGGCCCCAGAACCACGAATGTGAGGAGAATGGCGATGAAAAGCTTGCCTCGGCCGAAGGCTCGGCAAACCAATGGGAAAAACAGGTAGAACATCTCCTCAACGGAAAGCGACCAGAGAATATCCCAATTTCCCGGAAGATACCAGGTTCGAGCTTCGAGAACATTGACGCGGAAGGTGAGTACCGCGAGCAGCGCCCTCCCTAGCCCTCCAGTCCTTGCGGTCACGACGTAGTTGTGAACGTGGGCGAAATGCAGGCCAGTAAGGACAGCAAGCAGCAGAAACAGCAGAGGCGCAATGCGGGCAAAGCGGAGGATGTAGAAATCGCGCACTCTGATGTTCGAAAGTGGTGTCCATCGCCGAAGACTGATGGATGTAATCAGAAATCCGGAGACAGCGAAGAACATCTGAACGCCGAGTTGACCATTCCAAACCAGTAAGTGTACGAGTTGCTCCGGGAGAAACTTCGTGTACAGCACCTTCGCACTGAGCAGACGAATGTTTACGTGATTCATCAATACGAAAAAGATCGCGAGCCCGCGCAGCAAATCTATTCCGTCTAAGCGCTTCCAGTTAGCAGCTGGGGTTGTCGATTCCTCCGAGGCCATGTACCTGATTGTGCCATCAAATCGAGATGCGTCCTCCTGCAATTTCAGAGGGAAACCCTCGTGTTAATTCGAATCGGTGCCTCGAATGATTTGTAGTCTTGTATTTACGTGCGACTGAACCCTGAAGAAGTGTTGCGCGTGCTCGACGCCCTGCAGACCAAAGAGCTGTGTTCCACCAACTGGCACAAGGGCAAGCCGACGTTGAAAGTTGCGTAAACTAGACACATGCGGGTCGCGATCTTCGGCGCCACCGGTATGCTGGGTAAGGCGCTGCTGCGCCAATGGAGAGACGATGAGATCGTCCCCCTGGGCAGCGCGCAGGCCGACATTCGCAATCCTGATCAAGTGCAGAGAGCGATCGAGCAGGCGAAGCCGGATTGGATCGTGCTGGCGGCTGCCTACACCGATGTTGATGGCTGCGAAATCAATCCCACGCTGGCTTCGGCCGTCAACACTCACGGCGCAATGAATGTGGCAAAAGCCGCAGCCCTGGCTGGATCGAAGCTGATCTTCATTAGCACGGACTACGTTTTCGACGGTAAGAACGCTTCGCCGTACGAGACCAACCACGCACGAAATCCAATCAACGAGTACGGCCGAAGCAAAGCCGATGCAGAAGAAAAGCTTGCTGAAATTCTTCCTGACTGCTGCATTGTGCGCACGTCGTGGCTGTTTGGGCCGGGGGGAAGATGCTTTCCCGACACGATCCTGAAGGTTGCTGCAACCCGCAACGAAATCGAAGTCGTCAACGACCAGCGCGGCTGCCCGACTTACACTTTCGATCTCGCCGACGCAATTGCCAGACTTTGCCGCTCCGACGCGAAAGGCATCGTTCACTGCACCAATGCCGGTGATTGCACATGGTTCGAGTTCGCGCAGGAAATCATTCGCCAAGCGGGTTTAACAACTATCGTGAAACCCACCACCAGCGACAAGTACGTTCGCCCTGCCGAACGGCCAAAGTATTCCGTCCTGTCTGTTGCGAGTCTGCACGGTTACGGCATCGAAATGCGTCCCTGGCAAGCGACTCTCGCCGACTATCTCCCCGAACGCGCCCGCTCCCATGCCGAGCTTGGGTCTTCACTCAGCAATCGTGCGTGACGAAATCTTCGATACAGGGTAGGATTTCGGGAAACCGGAAATCGCCGGACTCCGCGTAGCTACACTCGCGGCTAGCACTGCACATCGGAGACCAGATGCCTCTCACCGCAATGGATTGGGTGGTAATCATTGGATATTTGCTGATCAACCTTGCTATCGGCATCTACTATCGCCGGCGCGCGAGTGGCAACACTGAAGAATTTTTTATCTCGGGCCGCGATGTTTCCTGGTGGCTGGCCGGCACGTCCATGGTCGCGACAACTTTTGCCGCCGACACTCCTCTGTTTGTCTGCGGGGTGGTGGCCAAGCAAGGCATCGCTGGAAACTGGATCTGGTGGGCATTTTGCGTGGGTGCGACGCTGACCGTTTTCTTCTTCGCCCGCTACTGGCGCCGCGCCGAAATTCTCACCGACGTGCAGTTCGTGGAAATGCGCTACGGCGGAAATCCTGCGGCGTTTCTTCGCGGATTCAAGGCAATCTATCTCGGCCTATTCATGAACTGTTTCATCCTGGGTTGGGTAACCAAGGCCATGGTCAGCATCATCACCGTGCTACTCGGCCCGGCCATTGCCGCGGGACGCCCACTGGACCTTGGCGTGCTCGGCCACTACACGCTTGGACTGCCGCAAAATACCGCGCTGGCAATCTGCGTTTTCATTCTGATTCCATTCACCGGAATTTACACATTTATCGGCGGCCTGTGGGGCGTGCTGGTCACCGACCTCTTCCAGTTCGTCCTGAAGATGACAATGATCATCGTGCTGGCATGGGTGGCCGTGGCGAAGATCGGCGGCATGGACGCCCTGCAAGCACGTCTGCACATCATCGAAAACAACGCGCGCGCGAGCGGCGCAGTCACTTCGAATCCCACAGCATTCCTGCCCGATTTTCATCAGGGCTTGACCGGCGAGGCCCTGTGGACGCTCCCGCTGCTGACTTTCATGGTCTATCTCGGAATGCAGTGGTGGCTGGCTTGGTATCCCGGTGCAGAGCCAGGCGGTGGCGGCTTCGTTGCCCAACGAATGTTCAGCGCCAAGGACGAAAAGAATTCGCTCGGCGCGACCCTGTGGTTCAACATCGCCCATTACGCTTTGCGGCCTTGGCCGTGGATACTCACCGCGCTTGTGGCACTAGTCGTGTATTCACCCAACGGCGGCTTGCATCCCAGCGCCGCATTCGCCGCCAATCCCGAGCAGGGATACGTAATGATCATGCGCGATTATCTGCCGCCGGCGCTGCGAGGCCTGATGGTCGCGGCATTTCTCGCGGCATTCATGTCGACGGTAGGAACGCAGCTCAACTGGGGCTGCTCGTATCTGGTGAACGATCTCTACAAGCGCTTCATGGTGCGTGACTCGACAGAGAAGCACTACGTATTCATGAGCCGCATCTTCACCGTGCTTCTGGTTCTGGTGAGCGGATACACCGCTTCGCAACTCTCCTCGATTGGCGCAGGATGGGGAGTTGTACTCAGCATCGGATTTGGAACCGGCGCGGTTTACATCCTGCGCTGGTATTGGTCACGCATCAACGCATGGAGCGAAATTTCGGCCATGCTGGCCGCGGCCGCAGTCACCGTCCTTCTCAACACCCATTATCACGGTCAGCTTCTCATTCCGTTCACCGGCAGCGACTCGCTGGTTTACGCGAAAAGCAGCTTGCTCACCGGCGGAGTGACCACCGTCGTTTGGGTCATCGCGACGTTCATCACCCGGCCGGAATCCGACGCAACCCTCATCGCTTTTTACCGCAAGGTCCATCCCACGGTCTATGGATGGAAGCGTATCGCTAAACTTGTGCCGGAACTTCCCGAAGTCCGAGATGTTGCCGCCAACGCGTTCGATTGGATCATGGGCATCATCCTGGTCTACGGCTGCTTGTTCGGAATTGGCAAACTGGTATTCGCGCAGTGGCTCCAAGGAGCCGCGCTTCTAATCGTCGCGGCCATCGCCGGGTATCTGATCTTCTGGGACCTCTCCCGCCGTGGCTGGGAAACGCTGTCGGGCAAGCAGACCCCGGCGACCGCTCATACGGTCAGCGCCGACTGATCTCGCTAAGATAATTTGGCTGCATTAGTTCGGAGTGCTGCTCTCGGGGTGGCACTCCGCTCCCCTGGCCCGATTCAGCGCTTTTTGTTGATTCGGAACTTCCGGGCCCTGCCAGGGGCAACTCCAGTGCTGCTGTCAGAATCGAAATCCTGCTTAGTATGGCTGCGGAGTGCCATGTATCGACGAACCTGTGTAATCTCAACCATTCTTTCAATTTGCGCAATCATGACCGCCTGTGGAGGCGGTAATGCCTCTGGCGGCTCCTCACAACCGCTGACGCCCCGGCCGCCGGCGGCCCAGGTCCCGCGCTCAGGAATTAACCACCTCATCGTGGTGATAATGCAGAACAATTCCTTTGATCACCTGTTCGGGACCTATCCGAGCGCTAATGGCCTTGACCCCGGCGCGGCCAGCTATAACCAGGTGGACCAGGCTGGGAATACGGTGCATCCGGTTTTGTTGACCGACCTGAATCCGCCTGAACTCAATCACACCCGCAACAGCTATCTGATCGCCTACGATTCCGGAAAAATGGACAAGTACGCCTGGGAAAATGGCGACGCCTCCATGGATTACTACGACAGCACCACGCTTGGGACCGCCGCTGACGGCCAAAAGTTTGGGATATCGACCATCTGGGGTTACGCACAGCAATTTGCGCTTGCCGACAACTTTTATGCTTCAGCCATGGCCAGTGAGCCCAGCAATATGCTTTACATGATTTCCGCCGATGTCGGGACCGGCAGCGATCCTTATGGATATCCTCAACTCGATGCCTGTACCGCCAGTTTGTTTCAACAGAACCAGGGCGCCGGGGCGAATATTACCCCTCCACTCACCTTCCCCAACGTCGGCGACCAACTCTCGGCCGCGAAAATTTCCTGGACGTGGTATCACGAATTCTTCTCCAATGAACAGAACGGAACTTGCACAGGCTACGTGCCGCAGGAGAATGCGTTCCAATATTTTCAGTCGACGGCCAACACGCCAAATGTGCAGGACTTCACTTCGGCCGACTTCCAGAACGTGCTGGCTTCGGGGAGCTTGCCATCAGTCACGTGGGTGACTCCTTCGCCTGCGCATAGCATGCGGCCCGGCCACGGAGACATTGCGAATGGAATCGAGTGGCTGGATAGCTTTGTTCAGGGGGTCAAAAATTCTCCGCAATGGGCAGACACTGCCGTGATTGTCTTTTGGGACGAAAGTGGTGGCTGGTACGATCACGTTCCACCCCCGCAGCTGAACAGCACCATCGGGCTGGGCGCCCGTGTTCCCGTGCTGGTCATTTCTCCGTTTGCTAAAACCAACTACATTTCTCACCAGCAAATGGACTTTGTTTCTATTCTTCGATTCATTCAGTGGAATTGGGCGCTGGGTGCCTTCTCTGGCCCCACCCAAGCGGCGCGCGAGCAGCAAAGCGGCGACATTTGCGATCTTCTGACCTCGGCTTGCGGCGCACCGTAGCAGGTAGCTATCGTCAGCGATGGCCATGTAGCGACGGACGCCCTCGTCTGTCGGGTCGAGCGAAGCTCGACAATTCAGGAAAGAATTATTCAGGAAAGAATCAAGAGAGTTGCGGTTCTATGCCATGGCGCTGGCTGAGCGGCCGCCCGCGGTGGCCGAAGCCGGAGGATGCGGCCCGGCAAACTCCGCAAATGCTTCCATCATTTCCGGCGTAGGCGTGCTCACACGAACGTCGGTTACGTCCACGATCGCGTACCAGTCGCGGCACAACTGGCCAATCTGCTTGGGATTGACTTCGAGCAGCAGATCAGCGCGCTGCGCATCCCCTGACGCCGCCGCGTGAATATATGGAATCTCAATTCCACGCCGTGAAACCGCGGTCAGTATCCGCATCAGCGTCCCTTGGGTGTTGCGAAAGCGAATGTGAAATGCATTCATTCTTTAATCTCCCGTATCCATGTGGCGACGGGCGCCCTCGCCCGTCGAGTCGAGCAAAGCTCGACAAGACTCGTGCAACTCCTGCCCGTCTCAACGCCGGGCTGTGCCCGGCAGGGCAGGTGAGGGCACCCGCCCCTACATGGCCTATCTACTCTTCCTCGAACAACATCTCCGACAATGCTGCGCCCGCCGGGACCATGGGATAAACATTCGCCTCCGGAGCGCAGTCGAACACCAGCAACTCAGGTTCACGCGACTGCAAGAATCTTTCCAACGCGTCGCCGGTCTGCTGTGCCACTGGAAATTCTTCCATAGCCTCTTCATTGAGGCGGTCGGCATTGATGCGGTACGCCTTCGCGATTTCGACGAAATCGGGATTGTCGCTCAAGTCTGTTTCCGCGTAGTTGCGCTGATAGAACAGCTGCTGCCACTGGCGGACCATGCCGAGATATTTGTTGTCGACAATAACCATCTTGATTGGCAGGTTCAGGCGGCGGACGGTCGCCAGTTCCTGAATATTCATTTGAAAGCCACCGTCGCCGGATACGCACAGCACGGTGGCGTCAGGTTTAGAAAGCTGAACGCCAACCGCGGCCGGCAACGCGAAACCCATTGCGCCCAAACCGCCGGAGGTGATGAATCCGCGCGGAGCATCGGAGCGATATCTCTGCGCCGCCCACATCTGGTGCTGGCCGACGTCGGCGATGACTACGCTGTTCTCGGGCAATCGGCTAAAGAGTTCGTCGAGAAAACGAATCGTCGGCTGCGCCAGTCCGCGAGGATCGAGCTCGGCGCGATCTTCGCCGCACGCCAACGCCCGCCACTCTGTCCAGTCCGGCAACTTCGCGTCTCTGACTTTTTTGTGAAAGGCAGGGATGGTCTTCGCCAGGTCGCCGATGATGGGCAACTCGCATTGCCGCACCCGATCCAGCTGCGCAGGATCGATTTCAAAGTGCACGATCTTGGCATTGGGCGCGAAGCGCGTCGGATCTCCGGTCACGCGGTCGTCAAGCCGCGCGCCGAACACCAGCAGCAGATCGGTTTCGTGCAGCGCCATGTTCGCTGCCCGTGTGCCATGCATGCCGACCATTCCCAGGTAATAAGGGACGGCAGGATCGACC
>Ga0207693_10003904_pt1 | contig 12692 bp, 9 predicted proteins | sample LARL81metaG_FD_184347 | JGI IMG/M metagenome (GOLD analysis project Ga0207693, IMG submission 184347) | Corn, switchgrass and miscanthus rhizosphere microbial communities from Kellogg Biological Station, Michigan, USA - LAR L8-1 metaG... | ecosystem: Host-associated > Plants > Roots >...
CGCAAGGCTTCATGGGCCGATCGGTCTGTACATCGGCAGCCGCACGCCGCCGGAAATCGCGGTATCAATACTGGCCGAGATCACCGCGATAAAGAACGGCGTCGCGCTATCCGATGTCGCAAGCGTCGCCGCCGCCAAAGAGCGCCTCGGGCCGTCGATAGCGTGTCCGGTGTAATCCCGCGCGACAAGCAGCGCCGGATGTGTTAGCGTTGCGCACTTCGCAATCAATCGCACGGCGTCCATTGCCGCATTGCGTGGCGCCACCCACCTTGACAAGTGCCCTCCCGACGTCGTAGCGATCGATCGCGCCGAACCTGCGTTCTCGTTCTTGGTCTCCTGATCTCGCTGGCGAGTGCCGCGGCGGCGGCGGAGGACGCCGCCGCGGATCGCAGCCCGGTCCCAACCGATTCGCCGTCGACGGTGGCGGACGAACCCTGGCGCACCGACCGGATTTATCTGCAGACGAGCGTGGTCAACTGGCACTTCCATTACGATCCCGCCCACGTCAAATATCCGAAGCTCATCTACGGCGAATATCATCTAAGCGACCAGTGGCTGGTCGGGGCCGCGGCATTCGACAACTCGTTCGGCCAAGCGTCGGAGGCGATTTTCGGTGGCTGGCGCTGGCGGCCGTTTCCCGAATTGCAGCCGCTTTACGTGAAGGTCCTGGGCGGGATCATCCACGGGTATCACGGCCAGTATCGCGATAAGATTCCCTTCAACCATTCCGGCGTCGCGCCCGTGATCATTCCGTCGGTCGGTTACTGCATTTCGCGCGTTTGCTCGGAACTCGTCGTCCTCGGAGGCGCGGGTCTGCTGCTGACCCTCGGGGTCACGATTCCCTAAAGCGGTTCGCGACAGAGCGTTCGTCGCTCCGCGATTCCGCTGCGCGACACGGTGTCCGCCGACGCGTGCCGGATTACTTCTGGTCGATCTTCGGATCGAGTGCGTCGCGCAGTCCGTCGCCGAGCAGATTGAACGCCAGCACCGTCAGGAAAATGGCGAGGCTGGGAAAGAGCGCGACGTGCGGCGAAGTCATCATGTCGGCGCGTGCCTCGTTGAGCATCGCACCCCATTCCGGCGTCGGCGGCTGGGCTCCCATACCGATGAACGACAAGCTTGCAGCGGTGATGATCGACGTCCCGATACGCAGCGAAAAATAGACGACGACAGCGGCAATCGTCCCGGGGAAGATGTGGCGCGCGATGATCGTCCGGTCCGGAGCGCCAACGCTTCGCGCCGCCTCGATGAACGTCAGGTGCTTGAGCGCCAGCGTGTTGCCGCGAACCAGGCGAGCGAAGGTCGGGATACTGAAGATCGACACCGCAATGATGACGTTGGTCATGCCGCCGCCCAGGATTGCCACGATTCCGATCGCCAGAAGGATGCCGGGAAAGGCGAACAAAACGTCGCAGATGCGCATGATGATGCGCTCCGGCCATCCTTCGTAGTACCCGGCAACGAGGCCCAGCAAGGTGCCAATGACGGCGCCCACCGCAACCGAGACGAAGCCGGCGGTGAGCGAAACCCGCGCACCCATCACGATGCGGCTGAAGATGTCGCGTCCGAGCGGGTCGACGCCGAACCAGTGCTGCAGCGAGGGCAATGCGTTGAGCCTGTCGTAGTCGAAGAAATTCTCCGCGTCGTACGGAACGATCCAGGGTGCGAAGATCGCGACGACCACCAGCAGCAAAACGAAAAGGCCGGCCGCTACGGCGACGTGCTGCTTCTTGAACTTGCGCCAGAACTCGCTCCATGGCGTGCGAACCGCCGTGTTCTCGATGACGACTGCCTCGGCGGTAGTCATCGATATCGGATCGACGGATTGATCACGGCGTAGAGAACGTCGACGATCAGGTTGATCAGGATGAATTCGAGAGAGAACAGCAATATCTCGGCCTGGATGACCGGATAGTCGCGCATGTCCACCGCGTCGACCAGCAGCCGCCCCATGCCTGGCCAGTTGAACACGACCTCGACGACGATGGAGCCGCCGAGCAGGAAGCCGAATTGCAGCCCCATCATGGTGACTACCGGGATCAGCGCATTGCGCAGGCCGTGCTTGACGACAACCGTCCGCTCGGCAAGGCCCTTCGCGCGCGCCGTACGCACGTAGTCCTCCTGCAGGATTTCGACGAACGATGAACGCGTGAATCGCGCCATGATCGCGGCTACGGCCGCGCCGAGCGTCAGCGACGGCAGGATGTAGTGCCGCCAACTGTCGGCGCCCACGGTCGGCAGCCAGTTCAGCTGCACGGCGAAAATCTGCATCAGCACCATGCCGAGCGCGAATGCCGGAAAGGAAATGCCCGAGACCGCCAGCGCCATGCCCAGCCGGTCCGGCCAGCGATTGCGCCAGACCGCCGAGACGACGCCTATCGTCATGCCGAATACGACCGACCAGGACATCGCAGCGACAGTCAGCCAGAACGTCGGCATGAATCGTTCGCCGATCTCGACGCTGACGGGACGCTTGGTGCGAAGCGATCGACCGAAATCGCCGTGCACGATGCCCGACACAAAGCGCAGGAATTGCTGCGGGAGCGGCTTGTCCAGCCCCAGATCCTGGCGTACCAGCGCGACCGTTTCCGGCGTCGCGTCGGGACCGGCGGCAAGACGCGCCGGATCACCGGGCAGCAGATGGACGAACAGGAACGCCAGCGCGCCGACGAGCAGCAGGGTCGGGATCAGCCCGAGAAGGCGCTTGACGATGTATTGGAGCATCGGGTCGCCGCGCGCGGGCCGGGCTTAAGACGCGCGCGAAAACGCTGGTGGCGGCTGAGCGCCCACCGCCACTCCCGGGTTCAGGGCTTGAGGTCGATGTCGGTGAAGTTGAACGATCCGTCGGGCATCGTATAGACGCCGGACAGTTTCTTGTTTTTCGCCGACAGCAGCTTCTCGATGACCAGGGGTGCCCATGGCGCATCCTGGAAGATCGTCTCCTGCGCGTCCCTGTAGAACTTCGCTTTGGCGGCATGGTCGGTCGTGAGCAGCGCGCCCTTAATGTCGTTGTCGACCTTGTCGCTCTTGTAATAGGCGGTGTTGAACAGCCGCGGCGGAAACGACTCCGAGCCGAGCAGAGGGCGCAGCGCCCAGTCGGCTTCGCCCGTCGACGCCGACCAGCCGACGTAGTAGAGCCGCACCGGCGCGGTCGCGGGGTCGGGCCAGCTTTCGACCTTTTCGACGCGCTGCCCGGCTTCGAGCAGCGTGATCTTCACCTTGACGCCAATCTGAGCGAGCTGCTGCTGCAAAACCTGGGTCACCTTTTGTGCGATGGTATGGTTGTACGCAGACCAGAGCTCGGTCTCGAAGCCATTCGGATAGCCGGCCTCCGCCATCAGCTGCTTCGCCTTGGCGACGTCGTACGGCCACAGCCCCGTCTTGATCGAGAACTCGACTCCGGCCGGGACGACTGCGTCCGCCGGCGTGGCGTAGCCGCCGAAGGCCACCTTGGCGACTGCATCCTTGTTGATAGCGTAGTTGATCGCCTGACGCACCTTCGCGTTGTCGAACGGCTTCTGTTGAGTATTCATCGACAGGTAGCGGACGATGATCGACGGCGCGGCGACCAGCTCGAGCCCAGGCTTAGCCTTGAGCACCTCTGCCAGCTCGTACGGGACCGGATAGGTGAAGTGCGCTTCGCCCGTCTGCATCACCGCCGCGCGCGAATTGCTGTCGATCACCGGCTTCCACGTGATCGTGTCGACCTTCGGATAGCCTTTGTGCCAGTAGCCGTCGAACTTGGTGACCTTGAGGAAATCGGTACGGTTCCATTCGACGAACTTGAACGGCCCGGTTCCGACCGGGTTCGAGGCGATGTCCTTGCCGTATTTGGCGATCGCCGCCGGGCTGATCATCACGCCCGACGGGTGCGCCAGATTGTTGATGAAGGCCGAAAAAGCAGTCTTCAGCGTAATGCGTGCGGTGTAATCGTCGACGACCTCGGTCTTGGCGATGTTACTGTACAAGCCGTAGCGCTTGAGCTTGTTTTCCGGATTGGTGACGCGGTCGAAGTTGGCTTTGACGGCGTCGGCCTTGAAGTCGGTGCCGTCGTGGAACTTGATGCCCTTTTTGAGCTTGATCGTATAGACGAGGCCGTCCTTGCTGACGTCGTAGCTCTCAGCGAGCACCGGGATCATTTTCATGTCCTTGTCGAACCCGTACAGGCCTTCGTAGAACGACTTCGCCATCGCCTGCGAAAGGGTGTCGTTGGCGTCGTAGGGATCGGTCGTGGTGAACGTCGATGCGACGGCGAACACGACATCCTTCGAGGCGAACGACGGACCGGTCGCCAGGGTGGCGAACGCGACGATGATGGCGGCAAGCATGCGTGGCAGGGATTTCATGCGGTTCTCTCCAGGTGATGCTGAAATGCGAGTGGACCTCGTTCAGTACGCGCCGGAAATGCGATGGGTGGCGACGAAATGACCGGGGCCGACTTCGACCAGCGGCGCGACGACCGGGTCGTCGCCGACTGCCCGAATCGGGCTCGGTATCTCTTCGGATGATAGCTCGGTTTTGGGGCGCCGTCGCGCCGGGTCCGCGACCGGAACGGCGGCAATCAGCTTGCGCGTGTACGGATGCTGCGGATTCTCGAACACGGCGCGGCGGGGACCGATCTCGACAATCTGTCCAAGGTACATCACCGCTACCCGGTGGCTGATCCGTTCGACCACCGCCATGTCGTGGGAGATGAACAGGTAGGACAGGCCGAACGCATCCTGCAGATCGAGCATCAGGTTGACGATCTGGGCTCGTATCGAGACGTCGAGCGCCGACACAGCCTCGTCGGCGACGATGATCCTGGGCCGCAGCGCCAGCGCGCGCGCCAATGCAATCCGTTGCCGCTGGCCGCCGGAGAACTCGTGCGGATAGCGCTGTGCATGGGCCTTCGAAAGACCGACGTGCTCGAGCAGCGAAGCGACGCGCTCTTCGGCGGCGCGGCCCGATGCCACGCCGTGAATGTACAGCGGCTCGGCGACCGAAAATCCAACCGTCAGACGCGGATCGAGCGACGCGAACGGATCCTGGAACACCATTTGGATATCGCGTCGCAGCGGACGGAACTGATCGGGTGACAGCCGCGCGATCTCGCGACCGTCGAGCTCGATGCTGCCGTCTTCGATGTCGACCAGGCGCAGCAGTGAGCGGCCGGTCGTCGACTTGCCGCAGCCGGATTCGCCGACCAGGCCCAGCGTCTCGCCCGCATAGAGGTCGAAGCTGACCTGTTCGACCGCATGCACGCGCCGCCGCACGCGGCCCAGGATGCCGCCCCGCACCGGAAACTGCGTCTTGAGCCCGCGCACCCGCAGCAGCGGCGCGCGAGCGCTGGGCGGCGCCTTGTGGACCGGAGTCTGTACCGGCGTGGTGTACGCACCGGGTTCCTGCCGGCGCAGCACGAAGCGCGCGGGCGCGTCGGTCCCGCGCATCGCCCCCAAGGTGGGCACTGCCGCGAGCAGCGCCTGGGTGTAGGGGTGCTCGGGAGCGTGGAAGACCCGGATCGCGGTACCGTCTTCGACCTTTTCCCCACCGACCATGACGACGACGCGGTCGGCGATCTCGGCGACGACGCCCATGTCGTGCGTGATGAACAGCACCGCCATGTGCATCTCTTCCTGAAGGGCCCGGATCAGCTCGAGAATCTGCGCCTGGATCGTCACGTCGAGTGCCGTCGTCGGCTCGTCGGCGATCAGCAGGCGGGGCTTGCACGACAGCGCCATCGCGATCATCACGCGTTGTCGCATGCCGCCCGACAGCTGATGCGGATAGCGCGACAGAACATTGGCGGCATCGGGTATGCGGACCTGCACGAGCATGCGCAGTGCCTCGCGGCGCGCGGCCCCGAAGTCCATCTGCTGGTGCAGCCGGATCGATTCGGCGATTTGCTCACCGACGGCAAAGACCGGGTTCAGCGACGTCATCGGCTCCTGGAAGATCATCGCGATTTCCGCGCCGCGGATCGTGCGCATCGTCGCGCCATTCGACTGCGCGAGGTCGATGCGATCGCCGCTGGGGCGGGTGAACTCCAGCTTGCCGGATGTGATGCGGCCGCCGCCGTGCTCGACCAGCCGCATCAGCGACAGCGCGGTCACCGATTTGCCGGAGCCCGATTCGCCGACGATGGCGACCGTTTCACCGCGCCCGATGTCGAACGAAAGGTCGCGAACCGCCTGCACGACCCGCTCGGACGTGCGGAATTCGACCGAAAGCCCGGTAACCGAAAGCGTGTTTGCGTCGGACGCCGCTTGCATCATCGCCGGCACGCGCTCATCGCGACGCCTGAGCGCGCAATTCGGCGATCGTCGCATTCATCGTGATCGCCTGGGGGTCGATGCGAAGGTGCAGCAGCGACGGGCCGTCATGCGCCAGCGCGCGCTCGAAGGCCGGCGTGAATTCCGCCGTGCGGTTAACGCTCTCGCCGTGCACGCCGTAGGCGCGCGCCAGAGCAGCGAAATCCGGGTTGACGAGGTCGGTGCCGTAGACACGCGCCGGATAGTGTTTTTCCTGATGCATGCGGATGGTTCCGTACATGCCGTTGTCGACGACGACGAAAATGACGTTCAGACGATACTGGACCGCGGTCGCGAGCTCCTGCCCGTTCATCAGAAAGCATCCGTCGCCGTTCCATGATACGACGATGCGCTCGGGGCAAACGGCCTTGGCCGCGATTGCAGCCGGTACGCCGTAACCCATCGAGCCGCTGTACGGCGCGAGCTGGGTACGGTAACGCGGATACCGGTACAGGCGATGCAGCCAGGTCGCGTAGTTGCCGGCGCCGTTGACGAGAATCGCGTCTTCCGGCAGCCGCTCACGCAGAAATCCGACAACTTGCCAGAGGTCGAGTTCGCCGGGCATCGGCCGAGGCGACTGCCAGGCGAGGTATTCGGCGTGCGCCTCGACGGCGCTGCCGGCCCAGGCGGGAGCCGCGATCGGCGCCATGTCGGCCAGGGCCGCGCAGGCCGCGGGCAACGACGCAGCGATCGCCAGCGCCGGCTGATAGACCTTGCCCAATTCGTCGGCGCCCGGGTGCAGATGAATCAGCGCCTGCGCTGGATTCGGCACGCTGAGGAGCGTATAGCCCGAGGTCACCGACTCCCCGAGACGCTCGCCGATGACCAGCAGCAGGTCCGCATCGCGCACGCGCGCCGCAAGCTTCGGGTTCGGGTTTATGCCGACTTCGCCCGCGTAGTGTTCGTCGCGGTTATCGATGAGGTCCTGATTGCGGAATGCACACGCGATCGGCAAGTCGTTGGCCGCGATAAAACGCGCGAGGTCGGCGCACGCGCGCTCGCTCCAGCCGCTGCCGCCGACGAGGACCAGCGGCTGGCGCGCCTGCTCGAGCCGTGCGCGCAGTCCCGCGATTGCTTCGGACCCCGGATACACGATCGTCGGCCCGACGCGAGCGGCGTCGTCGACGGACGCACTGGCGACCAGCATATCCTCCGGCAGCGCCAGCACCACCGGACCCGGGCGTCCGGATTGAGCGACCCTGAAAGCGCGCGCGACATATTCCGGAACACGGTCGGCGCGATCGATTTGCGCGACCCACTTGACGCTGCTGCCGTACATCCGGCGATAGTCGATTTCCTGGAAGGCTTCGCGATCGGCGAAATCGCTGCCGACCTGGCCGACGAAGACGATCATCGGCGAGGAATCTTGCGCCGCGGTGTGGATGCCGACCGCGGCGTTCGATGCGCCCGGTCCGCGCGTCACCATCGCAATCCCGGGCCTGCCGGTCAGCTTGCCGTACGCCTCGGCCATGTACGCAGCGCCGCCTTCCTGCCGGCACACGATAAGCCGCAGCTGGTCGCGCGCATCGTACAAGGCGTCAAGCACCGGAAGATAGCTTTCGCCGGGAACGCAAAAGGCCAGATCGGCGCCCTGGGCAAGAAGGTTCGCGACCAGGATCTGGCCGCCGGTGCGAGGCGAGGGCATGAGCGGCGTCATTCTAGAGTACCGGGGCACCGAATGGCGATTCCGGGCGGCGATGCGCGTCTTTCGTCACGCGCGCCGGCTGTGATAGGGCTCTATAATCACGCGACGCCGGGGCGGCCCGGGCAAAAAACGATTGCCACAATGAACCTTGCCGCGACGCTTCACGAAGCGCTGCTCTTCGCCGCAGCCGGTGGCCTGCTGGCGCTGGTGATGATGCGATGGAAGCCCGAGACCCAGCCCGGCCTGATCCCGATGCTCAGCATACTGGCGATCGCCGTCGCTGGTGTCGCAACGCTGGCACGCTTCGGCGCCAACCTGGAAGGAACCAAAGCGGGCATCGCGCTGCGCGAGGGTTTGCTGGTCATCGCGACGATCGGCTTCGTCCGCATCCTGCTGGTCTTCATTTTCCAGGGCGTGCTGGCGCGGATGACGCTGCCGCGCATCCTGGGCGACGTCCTGTTTGCCCTGTCGCTGATCGTCTGGGCGATCTACCGGATGGACGTGCTCGGCGTCAATCTGGCAGGCATTGTCACGACGTCGGCAATCCTTGGCACGGGCGTTGCGTTGTCGTTACGAGAACCGCTGACCAACCTCTGGGGCGGGCTCGCGTTGCAGCTCGACAACACCTACCGGATCGGCGACTGGGTGCGCGTCGACGATGCGATGGGGCAGGTCGTCGGCATACGCTGGCGTTATACGGCGCTCGCGACCAACAGCGGCGAAACGCTGATCATCCCGAATTCCGCCCTGATCAAGAATCGCGTCCACGTGCTGGCGCGGCGCGGCGATCTGCGCATCCCGTGGCGGCGCCCGGTCGAGATCAACGTCGGCTACGAATGGCCGCCCAGCCGGGTGATCAACGTTATCGAGGCGGCGCTCGCCCGCGCCGACATGCCCAACGTGGCGCGCGCGCCAGGCCCTTTGTGCACCTGCGCCGGTTTCGAGGCGAGCTCGATCAAGTACGTCGTCCTGTACTGGCTGACCGACCTCAGCCGGGACCTGCTGACCGATTCGGTCGTCCGGCTGCACGCATTCGCGGCTTTGTCGCGCGAAGGTATGGATGTTCCGATTACCCGTGCCGAGATCTTCTGGAATCCGGCCAGCGACGTCCGCGCCGAAGAGGCGGTGCGCGAGCGCGATACGCGAATCGCGCTATTGGTCTCGCTGGAATTGTTCCGGCCGTTGACCGACCTCGAACGCAAGGCGCTGTCGGCGGAGCTCAAGCCGGCGCCATTCGTCACAGGCGACGTCATCACGCGCGAAGGCGAGCCGGCCGAATCGCTGTACATTCTAGCCCGCGGCCAGGTCGGCATCTTTCGCGATGCGGCGCAGCCGGCCGAGTCGCCCCGGCAGCGGCTTGCCACCCTGTCGGCGCCCGGCTATTTCGGCGAGATGGGGCTGTTGACCGGCCAGGCGCGCACGGCGACCGTGGTTGCCGAAGGCGAGGTGCTCTGCTACCGGCTCGACAAGCCGGGATTCGAAGCGATCCTAAAGGCGCGTCCCGAAATGGCCGTGGGCCTGTCGCAGACACTGGCTGCCCGGCAGGCCGCCAACGATGCGACGCTCGCTTCGCTTTCCGCCGAGGCGCGCGCCCGCGCAACGGGCTCGCGCGCTTCCGACCTGGTGCAGAAAATCCGGGCGTTCTTCGGGATGTAGCCCGGCGCGCAGACCTACGCGCCGGCAACGAGCTCATCGCGCTTCAGCATCAGCACGCTGTCGTCGCTGTCGCCGGTCGCAAGCCACGTGAAGGGCAAGCGCGGAAACGCCTTTTCGGCGGCCGCCCGGTTGTGGCCGATTTCGACCACCAGCACGCCTTCAGGCGCGAGAAATTGCGGCGCCTTGGCTAGAACGATCCGCACCGCATCGAGGCCGTCGTCGCCGCCGGCCAAGGCGATGTCGGGCTCATGCCGGTATTCGGCCGGCAATTCCTCCATCGCCATCGCCGTGACGTATGGAGGATTGCAGATGATCAGGTCGTAGGTCTTTTCGGTCAGGTTCGACAACAGGTCGGAGCGGATAAGGTTGATGCGATCCTGCAGCCCGTGATCGGCGACGTTGCGCTGCGCGACGGTCAGCGCGTCGGGAGAAATATCGGTGGCGTCGACGTCGGCGTTCGGATAGTGATGTGCAAGCAGCACCGCCAGGCAGCCCGACCCTGTGCACAGATCGAGCGTGCTCTGCACGGCAGCGGAGTCGGGAATCCAGGGAGCGAGCCCGTCGGGCAACAGTTCGGCGATGAACGAGCGTGGAATGATGACGCGCTCGTCGACATAGAAGCGGAAGCCGCCGAGCCACGCCTCGTGCGTGAGGTAGGCGGCGGGGATGCGCTCGTCGACCCGGCGCTCGATGATCTGCAGCAGCTCCGCACGCTCGGCTTGCGTCACCCTGCTGTCGAGGAACATGTCGATCCGGTCCGACGGCAGCGACAGCTTGTGCAATATCAGGTACGCCGCTTCCTCGTAGGCGTCTGCCAGCCCGTGACCGAAGAAAACACCGGCGGTGTTGAAGCGCGACACCGCGTAGCGTATCCAGTCGCGAACGGTCTCCAGCTCCTGCATGACTGTGCTCATCGATAATCGGCGCGCCGCGGCGCGTTCAGATCAGCAACCGCTCGAGTATGCCACGGTAGATCGCCGCCAAAGGCTCCAGATCAGCGACAGCGACGCGCTCGTTGAGCTTGTGGATCGTAGCGTTGACCGGCCCGAGCTCGACGACCTCGGCACAAATGTCGGCGATGAAACGACCATCCGATGTGCCTCCGGTGCAGGAGAGTTCGGGGACGATGCCGCAGACCTCGCGTATCGCCGCGCCGGCGACGTCCACCAGCTGCCCGCGTGCGGTCAGATAGGGCTTGCCCGAGCCGGTCCAGCGAATCTCATGATCCAGGCCGTGCCTCGCCAGGATCGCGAGGAACGCCCGTTCGAGATCCTCGCGCGTGTGAACCGGCGCATAGCGGAAATTGAAATCAAGCTCGAGCGTGCCGGGAATGACATTGGTGGCCCCGGTCCCGGCGTGGATGTTCGACACCTGCCAGCTGGTCGGTGGAAAGTAGGCGTCGCCTTCGTCCCAGCGTGTGGCAGCCAGCTCGGCGATCACCGGTGCGGCGAGATGGATCGGATTCCGCGCCAGCTGCGGATAGGCGACGTGGCCCTGCACGCCGCGCACGATCAGCTTGCCCGACAGCGTTCCGCGCCGGCCGTTCTTGATCATGTCGCCGAGGCGCTCGACCGACGAAGGCTCGCCGACGACACAGTAATCGAGCGTGTCGCCGCGGCTGCGCAGGCGCTCGACTACACGCACCGTCCCGTCGATCGCCGGTCCTTCCTCATCGGAGGTGATCAGCAGCGCGATCGAGCCCGGGTGGTCGGGCCGCGCGGCGACGAATTGCTCGATCGCGACCACGAACGCGGCCAGCGAGGACTTCATATCCGCCGCGCCGCGGCCGTACAGATAGCCGTCGCGCTGGCTGGGGTCGAACGGGTCGGACTCCCAGGCGTCGAGCGGGCCTGACGGCACGACGTCGGTGTGCCCAGCGAAACAGACGATCGGATGCGCGTCGCCGCGACGCGCCCACAGATTGCTGACCCCGTTGGCGACCAGACTTTCGCAGCGGAAGCCGCTATTGGCCAGGCGTTTGCCGAGCAGGTCCTGGCAGCCGGCGTCGTCGGGTGTCTGCGAGCGACGCGCGATCAGCGCGCGCGCCAGATCGAGTGTCGGCGCGTTGGACGAACTGGTCGTCACGCTTAGGGGTCGATTGCCACTACGGACGGTTGAGGAATTCCGGGTCGATTTCCAGCTTGACGAAATCGCGGGACAAGGCGTCCTCGGCGGGCTCTTCATCGCTTCCGGTGTCGACGCGCGTCGTCGAAGCCGTGTTCTGGTTGACCAGCCACGCCAGGTTGGTCGGCGAGTCGGCCGCGCTCAGGGCCTCGTCGTACGTTATGACCTGGTCCAGGTAAAGGCGACACAGCGCCTGCTCGAACGTCTGCGACCCCGGATACAGGCTTTGCTCCATCGCTTCTTTCATCTGCGTGATCTCGCCGTTCTTGATCAGGTCGGCGATGAGCGAGGTGTTGAGCAGGATTTCGACCGCGGGCTGCTGCTCGCCTTCCTTGTTGCGCACCAGCCGCTGCGAGATGATCGCCCGCAGCCCGATCGAAAGGTCGGAAAGCAGGCCGGAGCGCGCGTCGTAGGGAAACATGTTGATGATCCGCGACAGCGCGTGATAGCTGTTGTTCGCATGGAGGGTCGACAGGCACAGGTGACCGGTCAGCGTATGCAGCAGCGCATGCTGCATCGTTTCGCGATCGCGCACCTCGCCGATCATGATCAGATCGGGCGCTTCGCGCAGGGCATTCGGCAGCGCCCGGTGATAGCCCTGGGTATCGATGCCGATCTCGCGCTGGTTGACGATCGACTGCTTGTGCTCGAACAGGTATTCGATCGGATCCTCGAGCGTCAGAATATGGCCCGAGCGGTTGCTGTTCCGGTAATCGATCATGGCGGCAAGCGTGGTCGACTTGCCGGAGCCGGTCGCGCCGGCGATCAGCACCAGGCCGCGCTTTTCCATCACCAGGTTTAGCAGGACCGACGGCAGCTTCAGCGCCTCGAACGGCGGCACGCGGCTTCGCACGTAGCGGATGACCAGCGAGATCGTTCCGCGCTGCCGGAAGATGTTGATACGGAAGTTGCCGACGGCGCGGTCGAGATACGAGAGGTTCATTTCCAGCTCGTTTTCGAATTCGCGCGCCTGCTCC
>Ga0207693_10003905_pt1 | contig 12690 bp, 9 predicted proteins | sample LARL81metaG_FD_184347 | JGI IMG/M metagenome (GOLD analysis project Ga0207693, IMG submission 184347) | Corn, switchgrass and miscanthus rhizosphere microbial communities from Kellogg Biological Station, Michigan, USA - LAR L8-1 metaG... | ecosystem: Host-associated > Plants > Roots >...
CGGGGGGATTTCGCTTTGTTTCGTTTTCGTGCTGGTTGGAGCAGAGGCGGAGACATCTTCGCGGGCAGCGGCTGTGCTGGATTCGATGCCGCGCGCGAAGAATATTCAGCACGCGACGGTCTCTCCTGATGGAGGTCATGTCGCGTACGTTGTGAGCGGCGAATTGTCGGTGATTCCCGCAAGCGGCGGCCAGTCGCAGGCAATTTCGATTGAGGGCAAGTTGCCGGTGCGCGACGTGGCGTGGTCTCCGGACTCGAAACAACTTGTGTTTCTCGCGGACTTGCCCGGAGATGTTCCTTCTGCGCAGCTGTGGACTGCCGCGGTTGACGGTGGCACGCCGGTGAGACATGTGGAGTTGAAAGGGTACGCGGCCGCTCCTACTTTTTCGCCGGACGGGAAGACGCTCGCGTTGCTGTTCACCGAAGGATTGCCGCGTGCTGCGGGCCCGCTGCAGCCCATGCTTCCCCTCGCAGGAGTCATCGATGAGCAGGTATATGAACAGCGGCTTGTCACGATCGACTGGGCGTCGAACGCTCTGACACCGATAACGCGGCCCGATATGTATGTATACGAGTACGACTGGATGCCCGATGGTCAGGGCTGGGCGGCGATTGCGGCGCATGGCTCGGGCGATGCGAACTGGTACGTCGCGCATTTGTATCACGTAGATGGACGGTCGCGTGAAATGCATGATATCTACACGCCGAAGTTGCAGATTGCGGAGCCTCATGTTTCGCCCGATGGCAAGAAGGTCGCATTCATCGAAGGGCTGATGAGCGACGAAGGATCGGTGGGCGGCGAGATTTATACGCTGTCGTTGGCAGGAGGCGGGGTTCGCAATCTCACGCCGAAGATTTCGAGTTCACCCTCGAGCCTGGTCTGGATTTCTGTAGATAAGATTCTCTTTGGCGAAAACATCGACGGGAAATCGGGCTTTGGGACGGTATCTGCGTCTGGTTCGGTGCAAAAAGTCTGGTCTGGAAATGAATACGTAAGCGCAGCGCATTCGATTGCGGGCGCGGTATCGCGCGATGGATCGGTAATGGCTTCGGTGCGGCAGTCCCCGAGCATACCTTCAGAACTTTGGGCTGGACCGATTGGCAAATGGCAGCAGCTCACGAAGGTCAACGAAGGCGTCAAGCCGGCGTGGGGCGAGGCGGTTAATTTTCACTGGAAGAATGGCGATGTTCAGCTGCAGGGTTGGTTGATGCTGCCCGTGAACTACGATCCGAGCAAAAAGTATCCGCTGGTGGTAAATGTGCATGGAGGACCGTCGGCAGCGTGCGGCGCACATTGGGATCCGATGACGATGGGGGCGCAATCGGCGATGGGATACTTTGCGCTATGTCCGAATCCGCGCGGGAGTTACGGACAAGGCGAGGCATTCACACGGGCGAACGTGAAAGATTTTGGCGGCGGAGATTTCCGCGACATCATGGCTGGGATTGATGCGATCGCGAAGCAATATCCGATTGACGAGCGGCGGCTTGGCATTCGCGGGCATAGCTATGGCGGATACATGACGATGTGGGCGGAGACGCAGACACATCGGTTCGCTGCCGCGGTGGCCGGAGCCGGACTCTCCGATTGGCTGAGTTATTACGGCGTGAATGAGATCGACGAGTGGATGATTCCATTCTTTGGAGCGTCAGTGTACGACGATCCGGCAGTGTATGCGAAGAGCGATCCGATGCACTTTGTGAAAAACGTGAAGACACCGACGCTGATCCTGGTTGGCGATCGCGACGGAGAGGTACCGGTCGAGCAGTCGATTGAGTGGTGGCATGCGTTAAAGGATTTGCGGGTGCCGGTGAAGTTTGTGGTGTATCCGAATGAGGGGCATGTGTTCGTCAGGCCTGCGGATTGGCACGATTATTTTTTGCGATCGCTGGAATGGTTTGATGAGTGGTTTGGGAAAGCAGGCGGATAGTACTTAGAGGCAATCGGTGTAGATACCCGACACTTCTGGCGGAGCAATCACGGCGCCTCCCGCGTCGACTCTGACTGATACGTGCACTATCGCGGCGTCGCCGCAAGCCACCGGGCCACACGCGATGGCTCGTTTTGAGCCAGAAGCTTCCCCAGCGAAAAAGCTGACGACAATTCCATGATTCTCAAAAAAACTGGTCACCTCGCTCTTGGCGCTTCCTATATGCAGTTGGTGCTCAGCATCAGTTCGAAGGTGGCTGATTTGATCCTTGAAGACAACGTTCTGAGCTGAACAGCGGAGATGGGCTCGGTGTACAAGTAGGGCAAGCCAAATTGCGGCGATAGAAATTCCGCCGAGGATTCCAGCCTTTATCTTCCTGTGACGCATAAGACTCTAAAAGATAATTGAACGGGGTTCCGCATGCATATTGCATTGTAGACAGAGATGCACATGGACATCATGCCAGCGGATTCGAATCCAGCATCTGGAGTGTCATTGGAGGTGGACGCAAGCACGTGCATCGGACGCCGGTAGGGATGTTTCGACTACAAACAGTGCCGCCTTCGCGGCTCTTTTCTCCGCTCAACATGACAGCTCTGGCGCCTCTTATCAGGCGCTACAGTCTTTGAGTTAGCAACCTCTGCAAATTTTGGGGTAATCCAAGCTCCTGCAAGTAGCGGAGGATTTCCATGTTACGGGTTTTGCTGTACGGATTACTTTTCACGTTCGGATCGACTTGCGTCGCGCAATTCACATACGCCCCCATTGATGTGCCGGGAGCAACCGCAACAGTCGCGCGCGGGATCAACAACTCGGGAGAAATCGTGGGCTTTTATCAGACCACGTCATGCTCCAACTATGATGTGAACGTTCCGAATTGTCCGACACTGGGCTTCAAGTATGTCAATAACAACTACACCACTGTGATGGTGCCGAACAGCACCTCTACAGCCGTGAACGGCGTGAACGATCTTGGAGACATGGTGGGTTTCTACACGAAAGCGGATGGAACACGACACGGGTTCATCTGGTGGCACACGGGTACGGTGCGAACGATCGACGCGCCAAAAACACAGTATTCAACGATCGCGATGGGGATCAATAAGGCGGGAGTCGTGGTTGGCGGAGTATGGGGAATCGGCCAGACCGGCACGTTCGCAGAGGGCGGCTGGTATTGGGTGAAGGGAAATTTCACTACGCTGGATCCCAAAGGATCGAGCAATGGAACGTGCTGCCAATCGGTGAACGGGATCAGCAACAACAATAGGGTTGCGGGCCAGGTTTTCTATCACGACTTCTGGCAGGCATGGTTGGAGTCGGGCAAGGATGTCGACACTTGGACCTACTTACGTAGCGACACGTTCGGTACAGCGGTGGATAGTTCGGCGGACGCGGTTGGATATGGATCGGTGAGTGGCGGCTGGTTCGCGAAAGCCATCGAGTCGGGAGAAGGTTCGGCTGACAGGGAAGGGAATATCAATTTCACTGCGGTGAGCTATCCGGGTGCAACGTCGACGCAGCCGTTTGGAATGAATGATGCGCGGTATCTGGTGGGTTCTTACGTTGATTCGGCTGGGAATCGGCATGGGTTCATGGCCCAGCCGGTGTTTTGACTGGCATCACCGCCGTCGAAGAATAGACAGGAATCTTATTGCGGACCTGGAACATATACTCTATTGGCGCTGACCAGATCCACTTGCGGTACGTCGGCCTTCATCTTGATCGCCTGCATGGAACCGTGCCTTTTGGGCTTGGCAAGGAAGGTCACCAGATACTGGCGGTTGAGTCGTTCGATGGAGTCGCTGAGATAGGGCGCGAATGAAGGCGGTGCTGCGGAAGGATAGTAATAAAGCTTGCCGCCGGTCTCTTCGGTAACACGGGAAAGATAGATCTTGCTGGAATGGATGTTTCTTTCAACGATGTCACTCTTTTCTGCAATCGACTGACCGCCGGTGGCAATAGCGGAAACAACGACGCCCGCGCGTTGCGCCTTTCCAATGGCGGAGTCTACGAAGCTATTGTTGGTGATTTCGAATTCGTCTCCGAACGTCGTATCTTTTCCATTGGCGATCATCAGGATTACCCGGCGATCGTTGCCCGCCGGCCACTGATCGATCAACTGGCCAAGCGCTTCGTAGGGACTGGCCGGCCTGGCGAGTCTGGATAAGGAGACGCGCAATGCATTTGCTGCCGCGGCACGATCGGTCGTCAGACTCTGCGCGATCTTTGGACCGCCCGTTTCCATGTACACGATACCCACTCTTGTTGTGGAGGGCTGATGCATGATGAAGGCGCGAAGGTCGTCGAGTTGTGTGCCATAGCTGCTGCCCGGAGAATCCTCGAGCAGAATAAAAAGATCCAGCGTCGCGCGGTCGCCTTGCAACGGCAACCATTCCGTGACCGGCACGCGCACGCGATCCTGGTAGACAGTAACGTTTTCTGCACTGAGGCTGGGCGAATTCACGCCTTGATGGGTCTCAAGGGTAACGACCATGCTGACAGGAACTCCTCCCGGAGCGGGGGCCTGCTGGGCGACTGCAGGAAGGACTACGGCGAACAGTATGGAAAACAGTACGAGGGTTAAAGGAAGGCGATAGGTTTTCATTGGCTCCTCCGTGAAACAACTCCCCGTAATCAGTAGAGATTATATTCCTCGAAACACTAGGTGATCGAAGGTATCTCATCCGGTGACTCGGATCAGTCTTGTGGTCTCGCCTGCGCGTTCAAGCGAAATTTCCGCATCGCGTTCGCGGACGAAGCGGGGGAATTTCTCTCCCCACTCGATGAGTAAGATGCTGTTGTCTGCGCGGAGGTCGTCTAGTGCGAGCGTGTCCAATTCGCGCGGGGTGTCGATGCGGTACAGATCGATATGAAAGAGATTGGCACGTGGGCCGCGGTATTCGTGGATCAGAGTGAATGTGGGGCTAGTGACGTCTTCTTCGGATGCTGCATCGAAGGCGGTCGCGATTCCCTTGACCAGCGTGGTTTTTCCCGCGCCCAGATCGCCGCGGAGGAGGACCAGCTTTGGTGGTGCTAGGAGACCGGCGAGGGTCCGGCCGAAGGCGATGGTTTCTTCGGGGGAGTGGGTGGTGAGTTCGCGCAGAACAGCGCTGGGTCTGGTTTCGGTGCCCACGGTAGCAGTATAAGGGCGGAGTTGGGGTTATGCTTCCGCAATGGGTCAGAGGCGCTGCAAACGAAAGCAGGTTCCTCTGCGGCTTCGCCGCTTCGGAATGACAAAGAGGGAAGGATCTCGATGTTCCTCGTCGGCAGCATCGAGCGTCTGAGCGACGTGCGGTGGACGTGCAGGCCGCTTCGCTCGCAGGACAGCCGATGGCGGCTGTCTCCACATGATTCCGCCCGGCCGAGAGCGGCTGTCTCCACACGCGCCGACCGCGCTCTGCTCAGTACGTGGAGAAGGCGCTGGTTTTCAAGCCTAGCTGACTGCGCTCAACGACATGGTCGAGCGAGGAGCGGAGGCGGCGGTGGTCGTCATCTTCGATGGCCACGAACCGGAAGGGCTGCAGCACGCTGTCGGCGAGTTTCCGCATGGGGCTGAGCACTTCGGCCATGCCGTGGACCGGGCCGGCCTGCGTTTGAAAGGCGACTTCGACGAAGTCCCCTTGCCCAAGCGAATGCTGCAAGCGGAGCAGACCTCCGGTGACGGAGATGGTTTGGAGTTTGGCTTTGGTCCGGCGGCCGTCTTCGAGACGAATGGCAGCGAGAACGGAGTCTCCCAGCTGTACTCGAGCCGCGCGCCGGGATGGGTGCGGTTGGGGGAAGTGCGTCATAGGTAAATGAACTATCGCACCATGGGGGGTTGTGGAATAGATTACAGAGGCCCCTTGTACGGATTCCCGCGCGGGACGTGGCATTTGGACGGGGGAAGACCTCGTCGGATGAAGGGGTTAGGGCGGTGTTGCCTTTTTGGTTAATGTACGATTAGCCGATCGGTGAAGAGCTCGGGCATGTCAGAATCGTCCGTCCAATCGCCAGCTCGCGATGGCTGAATGCGCACTTTCAGGGGCTCAAGCCCTTTCTTCTTTGTATCTTTTCGGCACGGCTGAAGCCGTGCCCTGATACGAACCGCTCTCTTTCGCCACGCTGGAACCCGTGCCTGATACGAAACCGCTGACTTCGGCATGCTGGAAGCCGTGCTTGATACGAACCGGGCTCGGCGCAGAGCCGAGCCATTTCAAAGCCAGTTCATGAATAGCTTAGTATCGGAGTGATGTTCGAGGAGAGAGCTATGCCGCGTCTTATATCTGTGGCTGTTTTGCTTCCATTTCTCTTTGGCCATTTATCGTTCGGCCAGGCGCCGTCGGCTCAAAGCAACCCCCCCTTGCGTGTTGGGATCGTTGGCCTGGTTCACGGGCACGTTCACGGATTTTTCCAGAATTCCGCCAAGAGCCCGGCCATCCAGATCGTCGGAATCGCGGAGCCTGATGCACAGTTACTTTCGCAGGCTGGCGCGAAATACGGGATCGACGGTTCGCGATTGTTTTCCAGCCTCGAGGAGATGATTGCCAAGGCGCATCCGCAGGCGGTGCTCGCGTATACCAACACGTTCGATCATCGGAAGGTGGTGGAGATCTGCGCGGGGCACGGCGTACACGTGATGATGGAGAAGCCATTGGCGGTTAGTTATGAGGATGCAATGGCGGTGCAGAAGGCCGCGCAGGAAGGCAAGATTCATGTGCTCGTGAACTATGAGACGTCATGGTACCGGAGCAATCACGCGGCTTATGATCTGGTTCACGATGGCGCCCTGGGTGATGTGCGAAAAGTAGTTGTGCATGACGGGCACAAAGGGCCAAAAGAAATCGGGGTTGAGCCGGAATTTCTTTCGTGGCTCACTGATCCGAAGTTGAATGGGGCTGGGGCACTATTTGATTTCGGATGCTATGGCGCGGATTTGATGACGTGGCTAGTGAATGGCGAGAGGCCGCTTGGCGTGACTGCAGTGACGCAGCAAATCAAGCCGCAGATCTATTCTCACGTGGATGATGAGGCCACAATTGTGCTGACGTATCCGAAGGCGCAGGCAATTATCCAGGCTTCATGGAACTGGCCGTTTGATCGGAAGGATATGGAAGTGTACGGAGCGACCGGTTCTGCGATCACCGTCAAGCGCGATGAGGTTCGCGTCCGACGGGCTGGGGAGGATCAAGACAAGTTAATTGCAGCGAAGGAGATTCCGGCGCCTTACGACGACTCGATGACGTATCTGAGAGCTGTGATTTTGGATGGGGCTTCGGTTGAGCCATTATCGTCTTTGGAGACGAATGTGATTGTGACTGAGATTCTGGATGCGGCGCGGACATCGGCGAAGGAGGGCAGGATGGTGAGATTGGCGGCAAGACGGTGAGCGCGTCGAGAGAACGCCTTACAACCGCGTCAATTGTTGATGCTGGTAGGGATCCTTCGACTGCGTGGCCGCTGCTTGCGTCGCGTCCCCTTCGCTCAGGATGACAATTCTCTGAGATACATTTCGGTGTGACAACCCCAAACTAACCTACCCAGGAAACGAGGTTCGTTTGCGAGTCTTGGCGGGCGTGGCGGAAGGCTTCTGGCAATCCTTGGAGCAGGTCGGTGGCAATCAGGGAATGTTCGCCGAGTTTGTCGCGCATTACGTCGCCCGCAAGACCGTGTAAGTGGACGGCAGCACAGACGACAATCATTGGTTTCTTCGGATTCTGCGCCAGCATTCCCGCCGCTATCCCTGTGAGAATGTCTCCCGTGCCGCCGGTGGACATTCCAGGGTTGCCGGTCGTGTTGACCCAGGCCTCGCCATCGGGCTGAACCACCAGCGTGCGGTGGCCTTTCAGGGCGACGATGAGGTTGTGATCTCGCGCGAAGCGGCGGGCTACTCCCAAGCGATCTTTCTGGACGTCAGCGGTGGAACAGGCTGCCAGGCGCGCCATTTCACCGGGGTGAGGCGTGATCACCAGCGTTCTTCCCTTCCCGGTCAGTTCGTCGGTGTGGTGCTCGAATGCGTTTAGTCCGTCGGCGTCGACGACCATCGGAGTTTTCTGATGCGCGACCAATGATCGCACCAGCGTTGCCGTATGGGGATCCCGAGAGATGCCGGGCCCGATTGCTAACACAGTCATTGTTTTTGACAGCTCTTCGATTTTGAGTCCGGCGCTTGTCGCGATCGTGCCAGCTTCGGTTTCGGGCAAAGACTCAGTCATTAGCTCCGGATAAAATCCTGCGACCGCAGGCAGAGCGGACTTCGAAGTTGCGACGGTGGAGAGTCCCGCGCCCGCACGTAATGCAGAAATCCCGGCCATTGCAGCGGCGCCAGCTTTGCCAAGAGAACCTCCGATGACGAGTACGTGTCCGTAATTGCCTTTGTTGGATTCTGCGGGGCGTGGCACGACCATGACGGCGAAATCTTGTGGTGCGATTACGTTTAGCTGGAGAGAGGAAAGAATTGCTTCGTCGGGCGATCCTATGGGCGCGACGTATGTCGATCCCTTGGTCAAGGAACTGAAAAGGTGAGCGGGACGTGGGGCGGTGAAGGTGACGACGGAATCGGCGCGGGCAATGGTTCCTTGCTGCGGGCCCATGGAATCCGCATCGGCGCCGGAGGGGATGTCAACGGCAACAACGCGACCCTGCGCGGCATTCATATGTTGGATCGCTGCCTCGTACAAACCCGTGACAGGAGGCTTGAATCCTGTGCCGAGAATTGCGTCGACGAACAGATCGGCTCCGAACAATGAGTCGACGTTGGCGCTCCTTAGCTGATCTTCGTTCGTGGCGGAGATGGCGGTCACGGGCATGTCTTTGAACATCGCTGCCGCGTCACCGTGGAGATCCGCAGGGTTCGCGAGTAAGAGAACGTGGACCTGTTTGCCGCGCTTGTGGAGATGGCGCGCGGCGACGAATCCGTCGCCGCCGTTGTTGCCTTTGCCGCAGATGACTGTGATGGTTCGGACCCAGGCGTATTGCGTGAGCACGTGATCAGCGACAGCTTTTCCGGCGCTTTCCATCAGCGTGTGGGAGGAGACGCCGAACTTTTCGCTCGTGACGCGGTCGATTTCGCGCATTTCCGCTGCACTTACGATTTTCATCGGAGGTCCGTTCTCATGAGGTAGCGGCGGTGTGTTCGAGTTCGCGGAGTTGAGCGGGTTCGCCCATGGCGATGAGGCAGTCGCCGGGTTCGATGCGCTCGTCGGGTGCGGGGTTGAAGCGCATGGCATCGCGGCGCTTGATGGCGAGGACGATTACGCCGCGCTCCTGGCGGATGCGCGAGGTTTCGAGGGTCTTACCCGCAAAGCTCGAATCCGGCGTGATATGAATTTCTCCGATTTCGAGATCCATTCCTAGATGGGTTGTCGCAGTATCGAGAAACGTGACGACGTGAGGACGGAGCAGTGATTGGGCGATGCGCTGTCCGGCGAAGGAATATGGCGAGACTACCGAGTCTGCCCCTGCGGTTAACAGATGCTTTTCGGCGGCGTCTTCGCTGGCGCGGGCGATGATTTTTAGATGCGGGTTGAGTCCGCGGGCCGTGAGGACGATGTAGAGATTGGTGGCGTCGGTGGTTGTGGCGGCGATCAGGCCGCGGGCGTGTTCGATGCGCGCCTCGCGCAAAGTTGTTTCCAAGGTTGCATCCCCGGCAATTACCGGCCAGGTCTCATTGGCAAAGCGCTCGCGCTTTGCGTCAGAGCTCTCGATGATCACGAATGGGGCAGGTTTGCGGGCCAGTTCGCGGGCCACGCTGCGGCCGACGCGTCCCATGCCGCAGATGATGAAGTGGCCGTCGAGACGAGAGATTTCGCGCTCCATGCGACGCTTTCCGAAGAAACTTTGCAGCTCGAATTCTAGCAAAGCCTGACTGAGCAAACCGACGCCTAACAGGAGCAAGGAGACGCCCGCGACGATGATGAATACATTGAAGACGCGTCCGGCGTGCGATAGCGGGTGTACCTCCTGATATCCGATGGTGGTGAGTGTGGTGACCACCATATAGAAGCCGTCGAACCAACTCCAGCCTTCGATGAAGTGGTAGCCCGCGGTTCCTGCGGCCATGACCAGCACAAGGAGCAGGCCGATTTTGCGCAGGTGGCGGAGGGCGGGCATGGGAGCTGTCAGCTGTCAGCTTACATCTTGGAAGAGGGAATGCGGAATGCTCGTAGATGAGGCTCGCGAGGCGGCGCGGGGCAATTAAGAGTCGAACAGCTTCGGCGCCGCTGGAAGGCGCACCCTTTCAAACGATTCATCAGATGCTTAGCTGCCGTGGTAGAAGTGCGAATCCAAACGCCAGCGCCTAAAGGCACTCTGAAATTCCCAGCTTTACGGCACGCATGAATGCGTGCCCTGACACGAATCGCACGGAGCTCCTGATACGAATCGCATCTGGCTGACGGCTGAAAGCTGAGAGCTTGCTTTATATGGCTGAATGCTCAGAGCTTCCTTTATCAATCTGCCATCGATTGACTCGGGGCTGGGACTGACTTCAGGCTTGTCTGGACCTTGCTGTGCTTCTTGCCGTAGCCGAAGTAAATCGCCAGGCCGATAATAAGCCACACCACGAGCCGCAACTGCGTCATCGGCGACAAGCCGATAATCAGCGCAGTCGAGAACAGGATTGCCAGGATCGGTACAGCCGGTACCCACGGAGTGCGGAAGGGGCGGTTCAGTTCCGGATGACTACGACGCATCACGAGCACACCAGCACTGACCAGTACAAACGCCAGCAGAGTACCGACGCTTGTCATCTCGTCCAGTACGCTAAGCGGGACGAGCATTGCCAGGATCGCTACGAATAGGCCAACCACCATTGAACTGAGGTACGGCGTCCGGAATTTGGGATGGATCTTGCTCGCCCAAGGCCAGAGCAACCCGTCTTTCGACATCGAATAGAAGACACGGGATTGCCCGAGCAGCATCACCAGCATTACCGTGGCAAGTCCAGCTATGGCTCCGAGTTCCACCATGAAGGTCGCCCACTGCTGTCCCGTGGCGCGAATTCCAACGACCACTGGATCCGGCACATTCAGTTCGGTGTACGGCACGAGTCGAGTCAGCAATCCTGAAACCAGGATGTAAAGGACCGTGCAGATGACGAGCGACCCCAGGATGCCGAACGGCATGTCCTTCTTCGGGTTCTTGGCCTCCTGCGCGGCAGTCGAAACTGCGTCAAATCCGATGTAAGCGAAGAAGACAACGCCGGCACCACGCAAAACACCGGACCATCCGAACTGGCCGTGCACGCCCGTGTTTTGCGGGATGAACGGATGCCAATGGTTGGGCTGCCAGTTATTCTTGAAGAGGAATGCGCCCGCCAATGCAATGAACACGCAAACCACGGCGACCTTCAGAATGACTATCGCAGTCGTGAAGTTGGCCGACTCCTTAATACCAATCACAAGAATGGCAGTAATGGCAACGATGATGAGAAATCCTATGTAGTCGAAGTTAATGTGGATGAGCTTTCCGAACAGAGTGAGATCCGCATGCGGCATCGGCGGAAGGCCAAAGCCTATGTCTTTCAAAAATGCCCGCAGGTGGCCGCTCCAGCCAACCGCCACCGTCGCCGCGCCGAAGGCGTATTCCAAAATCAGATCCCATCCAATGATCCACGCGACTAATTCGCCGAGAGTGGCATAGGAGTATGTATAAGCGCTGCCGGCAATGGGAATCATGGAAGCGAATTCGGCGTAACAGAGACCGGCGAAGGCGCAGGCGATTCCGGCGAGGATGAAGGAGAACAAGATTGCTGGGCCGGCGAACTGCGCGGCAGCCTGGCCGGTAATGACGAAAATGCCTGCGCCGATGATCGCCCCGATGCCGAGGGTGAGGAGGTTGATGGGTCCCAAGGCGCGCCGCAGGCTGTGCTCGCCTGTTTCCTGGGATTCTTTCATGAGTTGGTCCAGCGGCTTGGTAGCGAAAAGATTCGCCATGCGGTTGATTCTCCTTGGTTGTTTCAGGACATGCTCGTCACAACATCCTGCGTCAGAACACGGCTACAGACACCGATTGTCAAAATCATGTCAGTCGTGCCGTTTTCTGCGCGTCTCTGCGCGACCATGCGTAATAGACCGGAATCCCCAGCAACACTACGATCAGGCCCGGCCAGGTGAATTGCGGTTTGTAGCGCAGGAGCACAACGTCAATAAAAAGAGCCATCACAATATAAATGATGGGTAGCACAGGATAGCCAACAGCTTTATATGGCCGCGGCGCGTCGGGATGCGTTTTGCGCAACACGAAAAGTCCCACAATCGTCAGGATGTAAAAGACCAGGACCGCGAAGATGATGTAATCGAGGAGCTGTCCGTAGCTACCCGAGATGCAGAGGACGCAGGTCCAAACCATTTGTACCATCAGCGAAACAGCAGGCGACCTGTAGGTAGGATGCAGTTTCGCGACGTTGCGGAAGAAGAGGCCGTCTTTGGCCATGGCGTAGTAGACGCGGGCGCCGGAAAGGATCAGGCCGTTCATACACCCGATGCTGGAAATCATGATGGCGGCGGCCATGAGCAGTCCGCCGGCTGAGCCAAACATTTGCGTCATGACCGCGGTGGCTACGCGATCTTCGGAGGCGTGGGTGATGCCTCGGCCGATGATCGTGGCAGCACCTTCCACCCCGTCCAGCGGCAGAGCCGTCAAGTAGATAACGTTGCAGGCGATGTAAAGAGCGATGACGACACCGGTGCCAAGCGCGAGCGACAGAGGTAGATTCCGGCTTGGATTCTTCACCTCTCCGGCAGTGAAGGTGACGTTGTTCCAGGCGTCTGCGGAGAAGAGCG
>Ga0207693_10003910_pt1 | contig 12684 bp, 12 predicted proteins | sample LARL81metaG_FD_184347 | JGI IMG/M metagenome (GOLD analysis project Ga0207693, IMG submission 184347) | Corn, switchgrass and miscanthus rhizosphere microbial communities from Kellogg Biological Station, Michigan, USA - LAR L8-1 metaG... | ecosystem: Host-associated > Plants > Roots >...
CAGTTGCTTGAGCCCCTTGGCGAGGTTCACGCACCCCGACGAGTCGCTGTACGGGATCACGAGGTCCGCGCTCGTCGCGCCCGCGCTCGTGAGCGGCCCGATCAGGTCGGTCTGGCTTTCGTCATAGCCGACCTTCTTGACCTTGACCCCGACCTTCTGCAGTCCGTCGGCGATCGCCGTCGCCCCCTGGGTGATGCCCGCGATGTTCGGGTATACGAGCGCCGCAGTCTTGGCGTGCAGGACCTGCTGGGCATATGTTCCGAACGGGCCGAGGACGTGGGTGGCGTCGCCGAACAGGACTATGTTGCTCGGCTTGGCTGCGTCAATCGGGGTCACCGCAACGCCAACGATCACGGGCTTGGCTGTCCCGATCGTGGACTGGAACGACTGGTCGCCGATCGCCACCGCACCCTCGTCGATCACCGGGATCGACTTGTTTGCCAGGAACTGCTGGCCACACGTCGTGCCTTCCTCTTCGGCCGAGCGGATGAAACAGGTCTTGAGTACGAGCGGATGGCCGTTGATGCCGCCGAGCTCGGAGTTGATGTACTTGACCGCGATCTGCGCGCCGTTCGTCGCCAGCGGTCCGATCTGCTGCTGGCCGCCCTGCTGGTTGACGAAGCCGATCGTCACCGGCGGCAGCGACTTGTCGGCTGGGCCGGCCTTGCCGCCGACGTAGCTCAGGTAGTCGGTCACGGACTTGCTGCCCGCGCCGCCGCTCCCCGAGGTGGACGCCGGTGTCGACCTGGTCGTCGACGAACTGCCGCCGGCGTTGCTGCTCGGGGTCGAGCTCGAGCTGCTGCTGCTACTGCCGCAGGCTGTCGCGATGATCACGGTCGCAACGAGCGTCGCCAATCCGACGAACCCGCCGCGCGCTCCCCTGGTCATGTCTCTCCTCCTCTGAAGATGTTCAACGCATCCCTGCCACGCCAAGGTGCTCGCTCACACCGCTGCTTTGGCACCCCAAAGCTCCCGCGACGCCAGCCGCGCCCCCTCGGACAACGCCGCGAGCTTGGCCCACTGAATTTCCGGATGCACTCGCTGGATGAACGCGCCCTGGGCGAAGCCGCAATCGGTTCCGGCCATCACGTTCTCGCGTCCGACCACGTTCGCCAGCCGCACGAGCCGCTGGGCGACGAGGTCCGGGTGCTCGACCACGTTGGTGTGGTGCGTCACCACCCCCGGGATCAGCTTCTTGCCATCGGGCAGCTGCACGTCCTCCCATACGCGCCACTCGTGCTCGTGGCGAGGGTTTGCCTGCTCCATGGCGTACGTCCCGGCCCGGACTTGGAGCACGAGATCGACGATGTCGCGCAGTGGCGGATCGAACACGTGCGGGCCGTGCCAGCTGCCCCAGCAGATGTGGTACCTGATTCGGTCCTCGGGGAGGCCCTCCAGCGCGTGGTTGAGGGCGGCGACGCGAAGCTCGGCCCAGCGCCGGTAGTCCTCGTAGGACTCGCCGCGCGACATCATCGTGTCGGCCTCGTGCATCAGCACGGCGTCATCGACCTGCAGCAGCAGGCCGGAGTCGACGATCGCCTTGTACTCCTCGTGCAGCGCGTCGGCGAGCGCGAACACAAACTCTTCCTCGGAGTCGTAGTACTCGTTGTGCAGCCAATACGCGCTAGCGGGCGCGACAACCGGCAGAAACGCGTCAGCGACGTCGTGGCCGGCGAGCGCCGACTTGAAGTTGGCGATGTCGCGGGCAATGGCGGTGCCGTCGTAGTTCAGCGGCCCGGTGCAGACCCAGGACATCGCCTGGTTTTCGTCGGGGCGCTCCTCGACCGCGCTACCGTCGGGCGCGATGTTGCTGCCGCGCGTGGCGGCCTCGTCGAGCGCATCGAGCTGGGCGTAGGCGCCGGGGAACGCCTGCCGGTCGCGGCTGGGCGGGAGCATGCTGGCGCCCTCGAGCGTGACCGGGCGGGCTTCGAGGCCGCTCACCCGTTCGTACAGATACGTGATCCAGCTGGACTTGCCCATCTCGCCGTCGTCGGGAATGTCGATCCCCGCTTCGACCTGCCGGCTGACGACGTCGTCGACGGCGTGTTGCAGAGTCTTGGTGTAGGCCGCCTCGTCGTAGGAGTCGCCCCGGTCCCGGGCGGCCAGGAAAGCCAGCAGTTCGGGCGGCCTGGTGAGGCTCCCGGTGTGGGTGGCGAGGATTCTGTCCATGTCCGCTCCTCCCTGGGTGGGTACCGGTCGGCGCGATGCTATGGCCACGGTGATAGGCCGAAACGACGCCCCGCGGGAGGTGTGCGCTGAGGCTCAACTCGCCGATATCAGCTGTGCGCTCAGCGACAAGTTCTCAGTCAGTCTCTGTCAACACTGCCGGGTACGGTTCGACAGCCTTCGAACCCGCTGGTAATGTGAAAACTCGGCTCCGGAGAGGGAGAGGCCTGGGCGATGACGTTGCTCATTGACACCGGCGTGGTTGCACCGCCCCACCGGGTCGAGTTCTGGGCGCAATCGTCGTATGACGTGTACCACCCGCTCCAGATTCAGAGTGACGAGACCGACCGGTTCTCGGCGCGCATGTGGGGCGATTGGCTGTCCTGCGTCGGCTTCTACCGGATCGCGGCCGAGTCCAACACGATGAGCCGGACGCCGGCTGACATCGCCGCCGGCGACCCCGAATGCCTGCACCTCTCGGTACTGCTGCGCGGCCAGCTCGACGGTGCCCAGCAGCACCGGACCGTGGCGCTGAAGCCCGGCGACATGACTGGCTATGACACCTCGCAGCCGGCCATCTTCCGCGCCCCGGAGCCGTTCGACCTCCTGGTCCTCAAGCTCCCCAAGGCGACCCTCGGCAAGCACGCTTCGCAGCTCGCGCGTCTCACCGCGATGCGGATCCCAGGCGACCGTGGCCTGCCGCGGCTGGCCGCCCAGTTCTTCTGCGGAGCCGCGGCCGGGCTCGCCGACGGCACGATCTCACGCGACGACGCCGACCTGGCCGAGCACGTCATCGACCTGGTGCGGCGTCTGTACGTCGACCTCGAGAATTCCGCGCCGCCGGCGCAGCCACGCTCTCGTGCCGAGCTGCTCTTGCACGCCCAGGCCTACATCGCGTCGAACCTCGGCGACGCCGGCCTGGACCCCGAGCAGGTCGCAAATGCATGCTTCATTTCGACGCGCTACCTGCATCGCGTGTTCGGGGAGCAAGGGCTCAGCGTGTGCGAGTCGATCCGGACGGCGCGGCTTGACCGCTGCCGCCGTGACCTGATCAACCCGGCGCTCGCCAACGAGCCGATCTCCACGATCGCGAGCCGGTGGGGATTGCCCAACCTGCCGCACTTCAGTCGCCTATTCCGCGCGGCGTTCGGTTGCTCGGCCCGCGAGTTCAGGCGCAATGCCGCGCAATCGCGCCGCGATCCGAGCGACGAGCCGCTCGCCCCGCGGGTCACGGCGTTCGATAGCCCGACACAGCAGCTCGAGGCAGCGCGCGCATGGGTGGCTGCGGGCCGGGAACCGACGATCCCATGATGCTCGAGCTCGACGGCCTCAGCGTCGGGTACGACGGGCCGCCGGTGGTGCGTGACCTGAGGCTGTCGGTCGGCGCAGGCGAGGTAGTCGCCCTGGTCGGAGCCAACGGCGCCGGCAAGACGACAACGCTGAAGGCGATCTCCGGGCTGCTCAGACCGGTTGCGGGCGCCGTGCGCGTCGCCGGCGAGGACCTGGCGGGGATGGCCCCGACCGCCCGCGTGCGCAACGGCATCGTTCAGGTCCCGCAGGACCGCGGGATCTTCTACGGGCTTACCGTGTCTGAGCACTTCCGCCTGGATGGAGTGCCGCAGTCAGACCTCGACGAGATCGTGTTCAAGCACTTCCCCGCGCTCAGCGGCCTCGGATCGCGGCGGGTGGGATTGCTGTCCGGAGGCGAGCAGCAGATGCTCGCGATCGCCCGCGCCTTGACTCGCAAGCCGAAGGTGCTGCTGCTGGACGAGCTCAGCCTCGGCCTGGCGCCGGTGATCGTCGAGCGCCTGCTGCCGGTCGTGCGCCGCGTGGCCGACGAGAACGGGACGGCGGTGCTGCTCGTCGAACAGCACGTCCATCTGGCGCTGGAGATCGCAGATCGCGGATGCGTGCTGTCACACGGCGAGCTCGTGGCGTCGGACAGCGCCGAGCAGCTGCGCAAGGACAAGGACCTGCTGACCTCGAGCTATCTGGGCGAGCGTCAGCCGCCGGTTTAGTCGGCCCGCTAACGCCGGACCGGCGCGTGCGCGGCGAGGAAGTCCTTCTGCTCGTCGTGCATGTTGTGCGGGAGCACCTGGAACCAGTCGCACATGGAGGGCGGCGTGTCGGCCGTTTCGCGATCGACGATCCGCGCGGCGAACGCCACTCCCACCGGGCAGTCGAGCCCGTTCTCGTAGTGGCTGGGGTACTCGATGTAACCGAGCATCTCGCCGACCTCGACGCTGAGCCCGAGCTCGTCGCGCGCGACCCGCGTCACCGCCTCGACCAGCGGCTCGCCGAAGCGCACCGTCCCTCCCGGAAGGTGCCACATGCCCTTGCACGGCTCGAAATCCCGCAGCGACAGCAGCACCCCGCGCTCCGGGGACGAGATCACGACCTCGACCGTGAGCCTCGGCACGCGGCTAAAGATCGCGTCGAACTCCTTTTTGGGCAACGGCCCGCGCATTGTTCAGCAGGCTACGCGCGCGGGCAGATCCGACGGATCGTCCTCGAGATCGACGAACGCCGAGGCGAACTGCATGAAGCGGTCCAGGTCGTCGAAGTTGGATGCCAGACCGAGCGACGCGCGGACGGCCCCGCCCGAATGTAAGCCGAGCTCACGGACGTAGTCATCGAGCGTCATGCCGGGGCCGAATTCGCTGCCGACCAATGTCTCACGCGAGATCGTGAATGCCACTTCACCCGCCCCCGGATTGCAGAAGCAGCCCGTCCGCAGCGAGATGTTGTGCAGGCGCGCGACCCGGTCGACATATCGCTCGTCGACCACGCTCCCGTCCGGGTGCAGGAAGTTGAACGCGATCGTCGCTCCCCTCCGGTCCCACGATCGCGGACCGTAGACCGTGGCAGCCGGCGCACCGTCGCTGTGAGCGAGCGACCCGAGCTTGTCCAGTAGGCACTGGCCGAGGAGCCCGACGTGCGCGTGGATCGTTTCCATCCCGATCCGCGTCAGGTACCGCAGGCCGATCTCCACCGCCGGGATGTTCAGGTAGTTGACGGTGCCGTCCTCGAAGTGGGCGGCGCCCGGGGCGGATTGGAAGTAGGGCCGCTGTACGAACGCCGCCACGATCGTCCCACCCGAGAACCACGGCCGCTCGAGCTTTCGCAGAGCGCTGCGGCGGGCGAGCAGGCAGCCAATCCCGGTCGGCCAGCCGAACATCTTGTAGAAGGAGAGTGCGACGAAATCTGGCTTGACGTCGCTCAGGTCGAGGCGGTTGGTCGGCACGAACGCGGCGGCATCGAGCATCACGTCCCAGCCGTGCTCGTGGCTCTGATCGATCCACTCAAGCGGATGCTGCACTCCCGAGAAGTTCGACTGCGCCGGGTATGCGAACAGGTTGTGATGCTTGCCGCCGGTCTCGGTCAGATAGCGCGGGACCAAGTCGACGTCGACCCGGAGGTCAGGAGCCACGCTCGGGATGTAAGTGGTCTGGGCGCCCCGCGCTCGGGCGAACTCCCGGACCCCGTTGACCGAGTTGTGGTTGTCGAATGTGAGCAGGAAGCGATCCCCAGGATGGAACGGGTAGGCCTCGCCGACAAGGCGCAGCGCTCCGGTCGCGTTCGGCGTGAAGATCGCGTCGTATTCGTCCGCCGACGCGTTGAAGAACTCCAGCACCGACGCCCGCGCTCGCTCCAGGAACTCGGTGCTGAGAGCAGACGTCGGGTTGATCGAGTGCGGGTTGCCAAACACATGCGACTCCAACAACTCGAAGTGCTCGCGCAGCTGCGAGCTCGCGTACAGCCCGCCGCCCGTGTAATCCAGATACACGTGATCGTCCCGATCGAGCCTCGCGAAGTCGGTTGCGCGCAGCTCGTACAGCAGATCCGTTCCGGCGCGCTTCATGGCTAAGTGAAGATGATCTGGCCGCCCGCAGCGAGCGCATAGAACTCGCCGACCGTGATGATGTCCTGCACCTGCGGGATGAAATCGTCCATCGTGAGGCCGAACAGGTCGACGGACGCCTTGCACGCGTACAGCCCGGCACCCGAGTCGGCGATCATCTCAATGAACTCCGGGATCGGAGGAATGTCGAGCTTTTCCATCTCGGTCGCGAGCTTGTGGGTGACCAGCGCGGAGACGCCGGGAATTCCGCCCGCCCAAGTGGCCAGATGCAGTCCGGGATTCCCGACCGTGGCGATCTTCACGTGCTCGTGCTTGGCCTTGTTGATCGCGTCCAAGCCGAAGAAGGTGAAGAACACGTTTGCGTCGATGCCCTCCATGCGGGCCCCGTTGGCCATGATCAGGCCCGGGTAGACGCCCTCGAGCGAGCCCCGGGAGATGATGATCGAGACCTTCTCGATCGTCTGCGGCTCGGCTACCAGCGGCGCGCCATGTTCGAATAGCTCGGTCATCGCTTCCTCTCTTTCCTAGATGCAGCCCCTCGGCTTGGGGATGCCGGCGATCTTGGCCGCCAGCTTCGCGGGGCCCTTGGGAAACAACGTGTAGAGCTCCTTGATCGGAACTCCGGAGGCCTTTCCGAGCGTGCGGATCGACGGCGCCGCGCCGTTCTCGAGATATGCGTCTCGCATGAAACGGATCACCTGCCAGTGACGGTCGGTGAGCTTTGGGATTCCGTTCTCGCACGCGATCTCGGGCGCCAACTCCTCGGACCATTGCTCCGGGTTGACGAAGAACCCCTCGGCGTCTCGCTCCACGGGTGCATCGGTGACGGCGGTCATGCATCACGCTCCTTGCGTCGTGTTCTTTGCGGCGGTGGGCAGCTGCGGACTGATGCCGGGCAGGCGGTGCCCCGGGAGGAGCACGTGCCAGTAGATCCACTGGAACGCGAGCTTTGCGATGTGGTTCAGCCGAGACTCCGCAAGCAGCGGCAGCGGCCCGAGGTGCGGGACGGGGAACCGCCCGGGCAGGGGCTCCACGGCGTAGTTGAAATCGATCAGCAGCGCCTTGTGGAAACCGGTCTCCACGAAGCAGTTCGCGTGGCCGTCGAACGATCCCTCGAGCTCCCGTCCGTCGAGGAAGCGGCGGATGTTCGAAATCAGCGTCTGGGACTCAAAGTGCGTGACCGACCCGGCCTTGGAGGTCGGGACGTTCGTTGCGTCACCGATCGCGAAGATGTTGGGGGCCGCTCTGGACTGCAAGGTCCGTTGATCGGTGAGCACGAAGCCGAGCTCATCGCCGAGGCCCGTAGAGCGGGACACGAACGGCGCGCCGCCGTGCACTGGGATCGTGACCAGCAGGTCGAACATGATCTCGCGGTCGTCCCAGCTGATGAGCTTGCCGGCCGCCCCGTCCACCTGACCGGTCGAGAACTCGGTCTCAATCGCGATCTCCTTGTCGACCATCAGGCCTCCAAGTTGGGCCGACGCCACCGCCCTCGTGAATGGGGCGTCGAGCGGAGTCGCAAATATGAGCTCGACGTCCCCTCGCACGCCCCGCGCGCGCAGGAACCAGTCGGCCAGGAAGCAGAATTCCAGAGGCGCGACCGGGCATTTGATCGGCGGGTCGACGATATTGACCACCAGCCGTCCGGACTCAAATCGTGACAGCGCGTCGCGAAGCTTCGTGGCGCCATCGAGCGTGTAGAACGTGAACATCGACTCCTGCCAGCCCGGCCCTGTGAGCCCGTCGGTCTCCTCGGGCAGCAGCGTCGCGCCGGTGGCGATGACCAGCACGTCGTAGCCGATTCGCTTGCCGCTCGCGATATAGACCTTCGCGGCGCCGGCATCGACGCGGTCGACCTCGGCGAGGATGAACTCGATCCCTTCGTGAAGCTGGAGGCCACGTGGCCGGACCAGCTCATCCGGGTCGGCGAGACCGAACGGCACGAACAGCAGTCCCGGCTGGTACACGTGGCGGTTATCGCGATCGATGACGACGATCCGCGCCTCGTCGCCGAGCTCCCGGAGCAGCCGGTTGGCGATCATCGTGCCGGCGGTCCCGCCGCCGAGGATCACGATCCGGTGGGGCATGCCTTCGCACCTGCGTCGAAGACGAGCCGTTCATCGAACGTGAAGCCGGCCTCGAGCGCACGCCTGGCCGGACAGGTTTCGGCTACGCGGCGCAGCCGCTTGACCTGGTCCTCGCGGAGCCCGGGTGGCAGATGCACGATGACCTCGGCATGCCGCGGCGTTGGCTCGGGGTCGTAAGCGACGTCCACGGACAACCCCTCCAATTCCCAGCCGCGCGCGCTTGCGTACATCGCGATCATCGTCGAAACACAGGAGGCGACCATCGCGGCGAGGAGCTCGTGGGGCGCCGGAGCGGCGTCGGTGCCGCCGAGCCGCTCCGGTTCGTCCGTGCAAATCGTGTGGCGCCCGTTCACATCGACCTCGTGTCGCAACGAGCCGGCGACGGGTCGTGCTGTAGCGGTCATGTGGCTCACGACCCGAGTCTGCGCCCCCTCGATCACACACACATCGGCCGGCCCCCACATGGCCGTGTGGGGAATTGCTGACCGATCTGCATGTTGGTCCTGACGTCGTGGACGGGTGCGGTCCGTAGCGTGGATCCATGACCGCTGAGCATCCTTCGCGCATGAGTGGCGAGCGTCTGCATGTCGTGATCGCAGGGGGCGGCGTCGCGGCTGTCGAGACCCTGCTTGCACTTCGTGAGCTCGCCGGACACCGGGTCGAGATGACCGTGCTCTCACCCGAGCCGGAGTTCCTGTACCGGCCCGTGACCGTGGGCGAGCCGTTTGAGCGCGCGCAAGCACGGAGCTACTCCCTCGTCGAGATCGTCGGCTACGAGCACGGTGCGCGACTGCTCTGGGACTCGCTGGAGGCAGTCGACGCGGACGAACAGGTGATCTTCACCAGAGCCGGCGCGCGTCTGGAGTTTGACGCACTGGTGATCGCCTCCGGGGCCATCGCACGAGCATCGCTGCCCGGTGCGCTTACGTTCCGCGGTCGCGACGATGTTCCGGCGGTGCGCGCCGTGTTGGAGGAGCTGGCCGCGGGCACGGCCAAATCGATCGCGCTGACGCTGCCGTCGGAGCGCATCTGGCCGTTGCCTATCTATGAACTGACTCTGATGACCGCGGCGTATCTGCGCGAGCGCGGCGTCAGCGCCCCGGTCTGGCTCGTGACGCCAGAGGAGGAGCCACTCGAGCTGTTCGGACCCGCCGCAGGGCGCGCGATCGAGCCGATGCTGCGGGCTCAGGGCGTCAGGCTGCGTACGTCGTCGCGACCCGCCCTGGTACGGCGTCGCGTCATGGTGCTCGCGGGCGGCGCCGAGCTTCATGTCGACCGCGTGATCGCGTTGCCCGAGCTCGACGGTCCGCGACTGTCCGGGGTGCCCCACGACCAGCACGGATTCATACCAGTGGACGGCAACGGGCGGGTGCGCGGACTGGCGAACGTCTATGCGGCTGGGGACGTCACCTCGTTTCCGCTAAAGCAGGGCGGCCTCGCCGCTCAGCAGGCGGATGCGGTCGCGGAGGCAATCGCCGCCGAACTCGGGATCCCGATCACTCCGCAGCCGTTCAGTCCAGTGCTGCGCGGCCTACTGATCACTGACGGCGCGCCGCTATACATGCGTGCCGAGCCACAGCGACTCGGGCGCGGGACGAGCGTTGCGATCGAGGCCACACCGCTACGGCGCAAGGCACCCGGGGCCTCCGCCGCATCGGGGCAGGCGCTCTGGTGGCCACCCGCGAAGATCGCCGGCCGCTACCTGAGCCCGTTCCTGGCCACCGCTCGACCCGAGCCCCTGTCCTCGGCCCTGCTGACCGACAGGATCGCCGTTCCGGGTGCCCCGCTGCCTGAGGGCGAGTACCGGGACGCGCTCGAGCTCGCGCTGATGCTCGCGGACGCAGACGCGCGGTGGGGTGACTATGAGGCCGCGCTGAATGCGCTCGCCGCGGCCGAGGCGCTCGAGGGCGCGCTGCCGCCCGAATACGAGGCCAAGCGGCGCCAGTGGCGCGACGCCGCGAGAGCCGCTTAGCGCTCGTGGCCGGCGAGGTCGAAGTCGGCCAGTCCAGCCGGATCGGTGATGCCGAGCTTGCGGCGGGCGCGCTCGGCGAAGCCGCCGGCGTGCACGCGCACGACGCGCGCGGCGTCGGGTTGGGCGAGGACCTCGAGCGTGGCTCCGGCCTCGGCGTGCCCGAGCAGGCGGCCGTCGCGCTCGATCGACACCGGCGCGCTGCCCGGCAGGATCTCGATGCCCAGCCGTTCGCCCTCGGCCAGGACGACCGCGCGGTTGAAGAGACCGTGGGGCGCGTCGGGCATCACGATCATCCCCTGCGCGCGCGGTGACACGAGGGGGCCGCCGGCCGCGAAGGCGTATGCGGTCGAGCCCTGGGGCGTGGCGGCGATCACGCCGTCTGAGGCGTACCGCACGAGCAGTTCGCCGTCGATTCGCAGTCCCAGGGCCGCCTGGCCGCGTCCAGGGACGCGGCTGAGGACGAGGTCGTTGAAGGCGATCTGAGCTCCCTGGCCATCGCGCGGAGCGAGCATCAGCCCGGTGCGCATCTCGATCCCGTACTGATCGTGCTCGAGCGCCGTCAGCGCGCCGTCGAGGTTCACCGCGTCGATTTCGGTGAGGTAGCCGAGCCGGCCGAGGTTGACTCCGAGGACCGGGACCCCGTGCGGCGCGGCAAGCCGCAGCGCCCCGAGCATCGTTCCGTCCCCGCCGAGCGCGAGCACGGCGTCGCAGTCGGTGGCCAGCTCCGTCTCGGAGCGCGTGGCGACCCCGTCGGGCAGCCGCTGCTCACCCTCGGCGCCGACGAGCTCCACTCCCGCCGCCAGCGCCCAAGCCCGAACCTGCTCGAGCGAGTCGTCGAGGGCGCGTTCGGGACGCAATACGAGTCCTAAGCGTCTCACGCCGCGCATTGTGTCGGTTCGCGGCGAGGCGACCGCCTCCGCTCGGGGCGATCGCCTCGGGGTGTCCGCCAGCGCGTCAGGCAGCCAGCGCGAATGCACGTTCACCATCCATGGCGCGCAAGCGCCGGATCCGCTCCGCGAGCGGCGGGTGGGTCATGAACAGCGTCGCCAGTCCCTGACGGGGGAGCGGATTGACGGCGTACAGCGACGCCGTCGCGGGGTTGACGTCCATCGGGAGCGCCTGCGCGCCACGCTCGAGCGTGGTCAGCGCGTCGGCCAGCGGCGCGGCGTGGCCGAGCAGCTGGGCGCCCGTTGCGTCGGCCAGGTACTCGCGCTGGCGCGAGATTCCCAGCTGCAGCAGCATCGCCGCGATCGGCGCGATGATGATCGCGGCAAGCGTCCCGAGCAGGCCCAGCGGCGAGTCGTCCTCGTCAGAGCCACCGAACAGCATCGAGAACTGCAGGATGGTGGCGACCGCGGAGATCGCTCCCGCCACCATCGCAGCGATCGACGAGACGAGGATGTCGCGGTTGGAGATGTGCGCGAACTCGTGCGCCAGCACGCCCTTGACCTCGTCGGTCGGGAGCTCGTGCAGCAGTCCCTCGGTCACCGCCACAGCGGCGTGCTGAGGGTTGCGCCCGGTCGCGAACGCGTTTGGCTGGTCGGACGGAATCAGGTACAGGCGCGGAACCGGCACGTTGGCACGCTGCGCGAGGAAGCCTGCGATCTGCTCGAGCTCGGGGATCTCCCCCCGCTCGAGCGGCCGTGCCCGGCTGGCCTTCAGCGCGAGCTTGTCGGAGAACCAGTAGCCGCCGACGTTCATCAGCACGGCAAGCGCGACGAACAGCCAGAGCGCCCCGCCGCCGATCGCCGCGCCGATCGCGATCAGCAGCGCGGTCAGGCCCGCGATCAGCAGCCAGGTTCGAATCTGTGTAGCGAAACGAGTCGCTGTGATGTTCATGGTCTCGAGTCTCCTTTCGACTGAGCGCCGTGAATTTGACGATCAGCCGAAGGTTTCTCCCGCCCTTGTGGGGCCGGCGCGCCCGGGCCTTGTGAGCCGTACTGACGAGCGACGCCCGTTCGGGGATACTGCCCCCCGGCACGACTAATGGTAGTTCGTGCTCAGGGCCCTGCTGTGGAGTTCATCGGAGGTTCTTACGATCTCCGCGCGGGCCACGACGGCCATACGGCCGCTGGTCTCACAGCAGACGGTGAGCGACCGTGGCCGCGACTCCGAGCGCGTCGACCGGGATGCGGTCCCACGCCGGGTCCCTTCGGCTGGGCTCATCTGTCCCGGCCGTCCGATGTTCCGCGGCCTCGCTGAAATCCGGCGGCCTCGGGCCCGGTGCGTACATATATCTGAAACTGTCGACCGGCTCGGCGCCCCACTGGCGCTTGAAATTGGCGAGCGAGGTGTCGGCCGGCGCGGTGCCCCAGTCGATCACGGTCTTGCCGTTGGCGATCGCCCATTCGATCGCGTGCCAGTAGACCGCGTGCATCGGGCGCACGTCGTTGGCGCGGGGGTCGCTGCCCCCGTAGAACAGCTCAATCGAATCCCCCACCGACAGGAACATCACTCCCGCGACGACCTCGCCGCGGTACTCGCCCAGCCACGCGCCGCAACGCCGCGACGGAGCTAGCAGGCGGTGCGCCCAGCGGATCTCGAGCCAGCTGCGCGGAACGGCCCGGTGCCGGCGCATCGCCAGCACGTACTGCCGG
>Ga0207693_10003911_pt1 | contig 12683 bp, 8 predicted proteins | sample LARL81metaG_FD_184347 | JGI IMG/M metagenome (GOLD analysis project Ga0207693, IMG submission 184347) | Corn, switchgrass and miscanthus rhizosphere microbial communities from Kellogg Biological Station, Michigan, USA - LAR L8-1 metaG... | ecosystem: Host-associated > Plants > Roots >...
GCACATTCGCGCAAGGCAGCCGCGGCAGCCAGCAAAGCAAGCTGGCCAACGGCAAGGCGCGCCCTTGCCTCAGGCTCCTTCCCGGAAAATGCCTCCTGAATGAACATTGCAGCGGCACTGGCTCCCGGGAGGCCCTGCGTTTCCCTCCGTAGCGCATCGAGCACCACAGACATGAGGGCGGGCTCGCTCGCCAGCGCACGCAGCACGTCGAGACACATGACATTGCCGGAACCCTCCCAGATGGCATTGACGGGCGCCTCGCGATAGAGCCGCGGCAGCGGGTTTTCCTCGACGTAGCCGTTGCCGCCGAGGCATTCCATGGCTTCATAAACGAGGGCAGGAGCGGTCTTGCACACCCAATATTTTACGGCTGGCGTGAGCAAGCGCGCCCGTGCTGCCTCCTGCGCATCGCCGGCGGCGAGATCGAATGAACGGGCCAGCCGCATGGCGAGCGCGGTTGCCCCCTCGACCTCGATCGCCATATCGGCGAGCACCGCGCGCATTAAGGGCTGCTCCACGAGAAGCTTCTGAAAAACGCTGCGATTACGCGCGTGGTGGAGGGCCTGCGCAAACGCCATGCGCATGATCGCGGCCGATGCGATGGCGCAATCCAACCGCGTGAGCTGCACCATGTTGATGATGGTGCGCACGCCCCTGCCCTCCTCGCCGACACGCCAAGCAAAGGCTCCTGCGAACTCTACCTCCGAGGAGGCGTTCGAGCGATTGCCGAGCTTATCCTTCAGGCGCACGAACCGAAGCGCATTGACAGCACCGTCGGGCCGAAATCGCGGCATGAGAAAGCAGGTCAGCCCACCCGGGGCTTGCGCAAGCACCAGGAAGGCATCGCACATGGGCGCCGACATGAACCACTTGTCGCCAGTAATCGCGTAAGCATCGCCCTCGCGCTGGGCACGGGTGGTATTCGTGCGGACATCCGTGCCGCCCTGTTTTTCCGTCATTCCCATTCCAAGCGTGATGCCCGTTTTCTTCCACCACGGCATAAAGCGCCGATCGTAATCGCGCGAAAGAATTGCAGAGCTAAGACTGGTCGCTAGTCCCGGCTCGACTGCGAGCGCGGCGAGGGCCGCCCGCGTCATGGTGATGGGGCACAAGTGTCCGGTTTCGATCTGCGCGGCCATGTAGAAGCGAGCCGCACGGAGGACCTGCGCTGGCGCTGCTGCCGGGTGTCCCGCATCGCTGCGCCAGGTCGAAGCATGCAACCCGGCGGAAATGCTTTGGGCCATAAAATGATGATAGGCCGGATGAAACTCGACGATGTCGAGCCGAAATCCCCGGGGGTCAAAGCGCCGGAGCTTGGGCGGATTCTCATTGGCCTCGCGCGCCAGATCGAACATTTCGGCTGTGCCCCAATGGCAGCCGAACTCCGCCAGCACCGTTCCGTGCTCTTCGCCCCCATTTGCGGCCACCGCATCCCTCAGGGGTTGGTCGCTGCCGTAGAGATCCACATCGACATACGGCGGCGACTGGTTGAGGACATCCTCAGGATCGCAGGGTCTTGGCATCGCGCCCATCCATTACCCTCATCGCACGTCGCCGCGCACGGCGCATCCCGCGCAGGTCGCCAAGGCCGAAGATGCCCTCTTGCCGCTGTGGAGTGGCCGCGCGCGACCCTTGTCTGCAGGAAAAACTGCCCTTATAGGTGACACTTTAATGAACATCCCTCTAAACGCCTACGTTCTCGCCGGCCAGAAACGGCTCCGGCGAACCGAGGGACTTGCGCGCGAGGGTCGGTTCCATGTCCTCCGCCCTACAGATGCCGTTGAATTTCAACCTTCGAACAAGCTGTCGCACACGTCTGCTCGGACCTGTACGACCGTCCTCTACTGCCGATACCAATGCCAGCGCTCAAGAGCAGCTGCATGACAACAGCTCGTCCGGCCAAAAAGCCGATCATCCGTCACGTCGTCTCCATCAACGATCTTACGAACAAAGAGATCGAGCAAATTTTCGAAGTAGCGCAAGCCTACCTCGATGAGCTTGCAGACAAATCGCTTCCTTATCGCATCGGTTGCGGCACGACGTTGGGAGCCAAATCCATTCTCGCCACCCTCTTTTATGAACCCAGCACACGAACCCGCTTGTCGTTTGAAAGCGCAATGCTTCGTCTGGGCGGAGAGAACATTACCAGCGCCGATCCGAATACAAGCTCGGCCGCCAAAGGCGAGAGCCTGGCGGATTCCGTCAGGGTCATCTCCAATTATGCCGACATCATCGTGATACGCCACCCCAAAGACGGTGCCGCCCGTCTCGCAGCGGACTATTCCACCGTTCCCGTGATAAACGGAGGCGACGGCAGTCACGAGCACCCGACCCAGACTCTCTGCGATCTGTTCACTCTCAAGACCAAGAAGAAGACTTTGCGCAACTTGAGCGTGGCGATTGCCGGCGATCTGAAAGGAAGCCGCACCGTACACTCCTTCGTTTATGCGCTGGCGAGGTTCGGTGCACACATAGCGCCCCGGCCAGCGCCCGGAATGGACCTGCCTGCTCACGTCGACAAACGCCTGCGCGAAGAGTTCAGGTGCACAATCGATCCGAATGGACCATTCGGGGCACTTTACTGCACGCCAGACGAACCCCATCAACCAACGCTGTTTGCCGAACCTGAGTTCAAGATCGTCGGAGGCAAGCCGACCATTGGCGCCGTCTATGTCACGCGATTTCAAAAGGAGCGCTGGAGCAACAAGGATCAGACCTATCCAACAGTAGATGCCGAATTCCTGAAGCAGCCCGAATTCTCTCACGCCAGCGTCCTGCACCCGCTGCCTCGTGTAGGCGAGTTGGACGTGTCCGTGGACTCGGACAGTCGTGCAATCTATTTTCAGCAAGCAGCATACGGGGTGCCAATCCGGATGGCGCTGATTTCTCTGCTGCTGGGACTTCGTAAGGGGAAATCACTGCACAGGTTCGAAGGCGGGTTCGAGGGCGCGCGCGTCCCGCCTTACGACCAGCCTGGAAACGAAGGACTGCAATGTAGCAACCCGAATTGTATCGTGCATGATCCGTCTGAAAGACCGTACGTACGCAACAAGTTTCAGTTGATAAAGCTTAGCTCGCCGCCCAGGCAGAAATTGAGATGCGCGTACTGCGAAACCGACGTCGAAGATTTTGTGATTGCCAGCAAGAAGAATAAATGGTTCACGCCCGATATGGCTTCGTTTCTTAGAATCAATGGAGAAAATTTCCGGGATTTTCTTGCATTTTCATCAGCGTCGGAAGCTGAGAACGCGGGTTTCCATTTGCGCAAGCACTTCGCCCCGCAGCCCGGATTACAACGAGCCAAGGCCCGGGCACGAGGCGGCTGACCCGTGGCGGTTTCCTATGCTGCTGCATTGGTCCTTGGCTATCTCTGCGGCTCAATTCCGTTTGGTCTGCTGCTGACCCGGCTCGCCGGCACCGAGGACATTCGCTCCATCGGCTCCGGCAACATCGGCGCCACCAACGTATTGCGAACGGGGCGAAAGGGTCTCGCCGCGGCAACCCTGATTGCTGACGCCCTCAAAGGCACGGTGGCAGTGCTCGCGAGTAATCACCTGTGGGGGCGCGATGTTGCGCTTATCGCTGGGGCTGGCGCCTTCCTCGGTCATGTTTTTCCGGTCTGGCTTGGGTTCCGGGGTGGCAAGGGTGTCGCCACCTATATCGGCGTTCTCCTTGCGTTGGCTTGGCCGGCGGCGATTGGATTTGGTGTAGTCTGGCTCGTTGTCGCGACCCTCACGCGGTATTCGTCGCTCGCCGCCCTTATCGCAAGCGCCGTGACTCCCGTGCTGCTCTGGAGCCTCGGCCACTTTCCCGAAGCGGTGCTGTTTGCGCTTCTCACGCTGATGACCTGGATCATGCACCGCGCGAACATTGAGAGACTGCTGCAGGGAACGGAGACCAAAATCGGGAAGACGTAGTGCTCGTTCCTGATACGCATTCCGATACTGCCAGATGCGCAGGAAGAATTGCGGACGGGTTGGGGACACCCGTAGAGAAGGGATGACGTGAGCCGCGAGGACACCGAGGCACCCACATTGAACAACGAGCAACGGCTCGATTGGCTGTGCCTCATTCGCAGCGAGCATGTCGGCCCGCGTACGTTCCGAGCGCTCCTGAATCGATACGGCAGCGCGCGCAGCGCGCTCGATGCGCTGCCCGAGCTGGCGCGGCGCGGCGGAGCGCCCGCTCCTTCGCGCATCTATTCGCGCGAAAATGCCAAGCGCGAGCTGGCCGCAATGAAGGCGCTGGGGTTGAGCCTTATCGCCATGGGGGAAGCAACGTATCCGGAACGCCTGCGAATGATTGACAGCGCGCCGCCGCTCCTCGCGGTGCGGGGCAACATCACCGCTATGGGGCTGCCCATGATAGCGATCGTCGGAGCGCGCAATGCCTCCGCCGCGGGGGTGCGCTTTGCCGAGCGTCTCGCGCGCGACCTTGGCCAGGCCGGCTTCATCACCGTCTCAGGTTTGGCGCGCGGCATCGATGCCGCCGCACACCGGGGGAGTCTCGCTTCCGGAACCATCGCTGTCCTGGCGGGAGGACATGACCAGATCTATCCGCCTGAGCACGCGACCTTGGCCAATGCCATTCTCGCGCAAGGGCTCCTCCTCTCCGAGATGCCGCTCGGATGGCAGCCGCGCGCCCACGATTTTCCCCGTCGCAACCGGCTCATTTCCGGGCTCGCGGCCGGCATCGTGGTGGTGGAGGCGGCAAAGCGTTCGGGCTCTCTGATCACCGCTCGGCTTGCGCTCGAGCAGGGCCGTGAGGTCTTCGCAGTACCCGGCTCTCCCCTCGATCCGCGCGCCGAAGGCAGCAACCACCTCCTCAAACAAGGGGCGACCCTCGTCACGGAAGCAGACGATGTGATCTCGGTGTTGCGTCCGATCCTAGGACACCCCATGGAGCTGCCAGCCGAGGAGCCGCAAGGCGCTGACGCACGGCGCGGCGAGCCGGACACCGGAGAGCGGTCGCGCATCGTTGACTTGCTCGGCCCGACGCCGACCGCCGTGGATGACCTCATTCGGTTGTCGGGCTGTTCAGCCGGCATAGTACGAACGGTCTTGCTCGAGCTTGAGCTCGCTGGCCGGATCGAGCGCCACGGCGCGGGTCTTGTCTCGCTGCTCTGAAGCCATCTTGCCGTCCCAGGAATTGCGGCTGGCAACGAAGTTTCGAGTCAGCGGAGTTGGGAGCGACGATCGCGCTGACACCACCCGGCCCGGGACGAAGTCAACCGTGACCATGGGAATCCGGCTTCATGGCACGCGCGAACTGCTTGCACTTTGGCAAAATTGGGGCAAACTATTTACTCCGCCCTGAATCAGGGGGCCGCACGATACGTAAAGAAGAAGGTCGCTCCTGATGCGACCCAGCTTTTCGTGCGGTTCAACAAAGGAGACGTTTCATGAGACGTTCTTGGCTGGGAGTGCTTGCTGCGTGCCTGCTGCTCGGCGCTCTCGGAGCGACAGAACCCGCGAAGGCGGAGGGTCGTCGCGTCGCCCGCGTCGCCTATCCCGCGTACGCTTACCGGGTCGCGGTACCGTACACCGCGGTGGCTTACCGTCCGGTCGCAGTACCCTACACCGCGGTCGCCTACGGCGCGACACGCGTGCCTTACACCGCCATTGGCTACCGGACCGCGCGCGTGCCGTATACTGCGGTCGCCTATCGTACGACCCAGGTGCCGTACACTGCTGTGGCGTATCGCGCGACCCGCGTTCCGTACACCGCGGTGGCGTACCGAGCGACCCGCGTCCCCTATGCGGCAACTGCCTACCGCGCAGCGCGCGTGCCCTACACCGCCGTCGCGTACCGCGCCACACGGGTGCCCTATAGCGCCGTTGGCTATCGCACTACGCGGGTCGCCTACGCGGCGACCGGCTTCCGCGTCGCGCGTGTGCCGTATACGACCGTCGGCTATCGCCTCGTGCGGACGCGCGACCCGGCCACCGGGCGCTGGGTCCTCTCACGCGCGCCATATACGGCCGTCGGCTACCGCTTGGCCCGAGCGCCTTATACGACCGTTGCTTACCGGCTCGCCCGGACGCCTTACGCTGCGGTCGGCTACCGCCTTGCGCGAACGCCGTATACGACCGCCGGCTACCGCGTCGCGCGCGTACCATATACAACCGTCGGTTATCGCTTGGCTCGGCAAGCGTACACCACAGTGGGGTATCGCCCTGCCCGGCAGGCATATACGACAGTCGGCTACCGCCTTGCCCGGCAGGCGTATACGACCACCGGATATCGCTTGGCGCGGGTGCCCTACACCACGGTCGGATATCGCGTCGCGCGGACGGCATATACGACGGTCGGCTATCGCATCGCCCAGGTCCCATATTCTACGGTGGGCTACCGCGTTGCTGTTGCGCGGACCTACGGCGCCTACGCGTATTATCCCGGCATGCGGCGCGCCTGGATCGTGTCGCGATAGCGACACTTGCCAGCAGGCTTGAGGCTGAGGGCGCCACTAGGCGCCCTCAGCATTTATGGACAGCCCTGGGCGACACGTCCTGCGTGTATAACTATGAGTTAATATTTTTAGGGTTGCTCTCCTTACCGGGGCCATTCGTGCGCTTGTGGGCGACCGGCCCAGCAGTGCGCCCAGGGCCGCCGTTTGACACGCAGGGTTGACATTCCCATCTACGGCCGCGACAAACGCGGCCCGTTCCGCCTTGAGGCCATGGTTTTCTCGCCTCTAACCCTTTGGAAATAGATGAATATTGTCGTTGTCGAGTCGCCGGCGAAGGCCAAGACGATCAATAAATACCTTGGCTCCGGTTACGAAGTCCTGGCCTCTTTTGGCCACGTCAGGGATCTTCCGGCCAAGACTGGCTCGGTCGATCCCGAGCACAATTTTCGCATGGTTTGGGAAGTGGACGACAAGTCCCGCAAACGTCTCGATGATATCGCCAAGGCGGTGAAAGGGGCAAAGAAGCTCATTCTGGCGACTGACCCTGATCGTGAGGGAGAAGCCATCTCCTGGCATGTGCTGGAGGTGCTCAAGCAGAAGAATGCCCTAAAGAAGCAGGAGGTAGAGCGCGTCGTTTTCAATGCGATCACCAAGCAGGCCGTGCTCGATGCCATGAAGCACCCGCGCAGGATCGATGACGCTCTCGTTGACGCCTATCTCGCCCGCCGCGCGCTCGACTATCTCGTCGGGTTCACTCTTTCACCGGTGCTATGGCGCAAGCTGCCCGGCGCACGTTCGGCGGGTCGCGTTCAATCCGTGGCGCTGCGGCTGGTCTGCGACCGCGAGTTGGACATCGAGAAATTCGTCCCGCGGGAATACTGGTCGCTGGTCGCCACCCTGGCTACCCCGCGCGGCGATACGTTCGAAGCACGGCTGGTGGGAGCCGATGGGCAGAAGATTCAGCGGCTCGACATCGGGTCCGGGCAAGAAGCCGAAGCGCTCAAGCAAGCGTTGGAAGCCGCGGCTTTTGCCGTCGCAGCCGTCGAGGCCAAGCCGGCCAAGCGCAACCCACCCCCGCCGTTCACCACCTCCACTCTTCAGCAGGAGGCAAGCCGCAAACTCGGCTTGGCACCGGCTCAGACGATGCGCACCGCGCAACGTCTCTATGAGGGGGTTGATATCGACGGAGAAAGCGTTGGCCTTATCACCTATATGCGCACGGACGGTGTGGAGATCGCTGACGAGGCCATCTCCGATGTCCGTCGCCTGATCGGTGCCGATTACGGGACCAGCTACGTTCCGTCCTCGCCGCGCAAGTACCAAGCTCGGGCAAAAAATGCCCAGGAGGCGCACGAAGCGATAAGACCCACGGACGTGGGCCGCCACCCCCGTGCCGTGAAATCTTATCTCGATGCCGATCAAGCCAAGCTTTACGAGCTGATTTGGCTGCGCACGGTGGCAAGCCAGATGGAATCGGCGGAGCTCGAGCGCACGACTGCCGATATCGTTGCCCGCGCGGGAGCGCGCGTCATTGATCTGCGCGCTACCGGCACGGTGGTGAAGTTCGACGGCTTCTTGACCCTCTATCAGGAGGGCCGGGACGACGACCTCGACGATGAGGAGAACCGGCGCCTGCCTGAAATGCACGCCGGCGAAAAGCTTGCCAAGCGCAAGATCGACGCGAGCCAACATTTTACCGAGCCCCCGCCGCGCTACTCGGAAGCCTCCTTGGTCAAGCGCATGGAGGAACTCGGGATCGGGCGGCCTTCGACTTATGCGTCCATTCTGCAAGTCCTCAAAGATCGCGGATATGTTCGCATTGACAAGAAACGGCTTGTGCCTGAGGACAAGGGACGCGTTTTGACGGCCTTTCTTGAAAGCTTCTTTTCTCGTTATGTGGAATATGACTTCACCGCCGACTTGGAGGAGCAGCTCGATCGCATTTCGAACAACGAGATGGCCTGGCGCGACCTCCTGCGCGACTTCTGGCGTGAGTTCACGGCCGCTGTCGGGGATATCAAGGAGCTTCGGGTCTCTGCGGTCATCGATGCGCTCGATGAGATGCTGGCGCCGCACCTGTTTCCCCCGCGCGAGGACGGCGGCGATCCGCGCAAATGTCCAAGCTGCGATACTGGCCGCCTCTCGCTCAAGCTCGGAAAATTCGGCGGCTTTATTGGCTGCACGAACTATCCCGAGTGCCGCTATACGCGCCAGCTCGCCCGGACCAACGGCTCAGGCCCCGAAGGGGGCATGAGAAAACTCGGCGAAGATCCGCGTACAAAGGAAGAAGTGACGCTGCGATCGGGCCGGTTCGGCCCCTACCTGCAACTGGGCGAAACCGGCAATGGGAACGGTGGCAAGCCTAAGCGCGCCAGCCTGCCCAAAGGCACGTCGCCCGACGACGTCGACCTTGATCAGGCGCTCTCCCTTCTATCGCTGCCGCGCGAGGTTGGCAGGCACCCCGAGGACGGCGAACCGATCATGGCGGGGATCGGCCGCTTCGGACCCTACATCCAGCACGGTAAGACTTTTGCTACGCTGGGCTCAGTCGACGACGTTCTGACGGTCGGTCTGAACCGGGGGGTTGCGCTGATCGAGGAAAAACGTGCGCGGGGGCCGCGCAGGACCCGCTTCGGCCGGCCGTCGGGGCGCGAGCTGGGCCAACATCCGGAGAAGGGCGGTCCAGTCCTGGTGAAGACCGGGCGCTATGGACCTTATGTGACTCATGATGGAGTAAATGCGACGCTTGCCTCCGATATGACCCCGGAGACGGTTTCTCTCGAGCAGGCCTTGGATCTGTTGCGGGCCAAGAGCACCCGCGGCGGCGGGAGGAAAACCGAGAGCACATTGCCCGGCAAGCCTCGGAGCACCGCGCGCAAAGCCAAGACCGGGCAACGGTCTGCTGCAAAAACCGGTGCGGCCGCCCGGAATGAAAACAAGCCGGCGCGCAGGGCAAAGGCGACATGAGACCTTATCGCGCGCGAGGATACCGCCGGCATTAGGCCGCAGGTACAGAGCTGGGATGACTTTACTGATAGTGCTTTCTTCGCTCCCGCCATGAAGGCCTCGCCGAGGAAGCCCCCCCTTCCATCCAAAGACGAGCTTGTCGCCTTCATCAGCGGCCGGCCTGGCAAAATCGGCACGAGCGAGATTGCGCGGGCCTTCAGCATGAAGAATACCGACCGTGTCGCGCTCAAGCGCATGCTGCGGGAGCTTGCGGATGAGGGCCGCATCGAACGTCGGCGCAAGAGACTGCATCGCCCGGGAGTATTGCCCCAAGTCGTCGTTGCAGACGTGAGTGGGCGGGATGCCGATGGAGAGCTCGTTGCGGTCCCCACGGAATGGGACGAGGCACAACATGGGCCGGCTCCAAAGATCCGCATCCGCGTAGCGCGACGCGCGCGTCCCGCCGAACTGGCTGGTGTCGGCGACCGCGCCTTGTTGCGGGTCGAAGAAACCGACGACGAGAAGGACGCCGTTCGCTACAACGGGCGGGTCATCAAGCTCATTGGCAGGGCGAGGCAACGCGTGCTCGGCATATTCCGCTCCAGCGCAATGGGCGGCGGCCGCCTGGAGCCGATCGACAAGAAGCAGCTCGGCCAGGAGTTGCTGATCCCGGCGGGAGCCGAGGGAGAAGCGTCGGACGGCGAGCTGGTCGCAGCCGAAGTAACACCGCGTCGAAGCGGCTATGGTTTGGCAGGTGCCCGCGTGAAGGAAAGACTAGGCTCGCTTGCGGGCGAGCGAGCCATAAGCCTGATTGCGATCCATGCCCATTCCATTCCGCACGTTTTTCCAACGGCGGCGCTGGCGGAGGCGGAGGCGGCCAGGCCCGCGCCGCTCGCGGCTCGGGAGGATTGGCGCGACCTCCCGCTGGTCACAATCGATCCGGCGGATGCCAAGGATCACGATGACGCAGTGCATGCTGCACACGATGGCGATCGCAAGAACCCGGGGGGATTCATCATCACGGTCGCAATCGCTGACGTCGCTCACTATGTGCACCCCGGATCCGAGCTGGATCGGGAAGCTCTGTTGCGTGGAAATTCGGTTTATTTCCCGGACCGGGTCGTCCCGATGCTGCCGGAGCGCATCTCGAATGATCTTTGCTCGCTCGGCCCGGGAAAGGACCGCGCCGCGCTCGGCATTCGCATGGTCGTCGGCGCAGATGGGGGTAAGCGTTCCCATAGTTTTCATCGCGTGCTGATGCGCTCTGTTGCACGTCTGAATTATCTACAGGCGCAGGCAGCCATCGACGGCTGGCCGGACGAGACCACCGGCCCGCTGCTTGGATCGGCGCTTGAGCCGCTCTACGCCGCCTATCGGGCGCTCAAGCACGCGCGTGATGAACGCGCGCCTTTGGATCTCGATCTTCCCGAGCGCAAGATCGTGCTGACGGCGCACAACACCGTGGACCGCGTGGTGACGCCAGAGCGTCTGGACGCGCACCGGCTGATCGAGGAGTTCATGATCCTCGCCAATGTTGCCGCCGCAGAGACCCTCGAGCGAGGCCGCGTACCGTTGATCTATCGCGTCCATGACGAGCCCGATCCGCAACGCGTAAATGCTCTGCGAGAGTTTTTGCAGAGCCTTGACCTCTCCTTTCCGAAAGGCGGAGCGTTGCGGGCTGCCCAATTCAACCGCGTCCTGCAGCGGGTTAAAGGTCGAGACGTTGAGAAGCTCGTCAATGAAGTCGTTCTGCGGACACAGGCGCAGGCCGAATACGCAGCGCAGAACTATGGGCATTTCGGGCTTAATCTGCGCCGCTATGCCCATTTCACCTCGCCGATCCGCCGCTATGCCGATCTCGTCGTACACCGCGGCCTCATTCACGCTCTCAAGCTTGGGGACGGAGCTCTACCCGAAACGCATGATCTCGCGGCGCTGGCCGAAATCGGCGCGCAGATATCGGCCGCGGAACGGCGCGCCATGAAGGCGGAGCGCGAGACTTTCGATCGCCTGCTCGCCCATTTTCTGGCTGACCGGATCGGCGCAACCTTCGAAGGTCACATCTCGGGTGCCACCCGGGCCGGGTTGTTCGTGAAGCTGGACGAGACCGGCGCTGATGGCTTCATCCCTGCGCGCACTCTGGGGACGGAGTATTTCCGCTATCACGAAGACCGCCATGCGTTGATCGGCGACCACACCGGAGAGACTCATCGCCTCGGTGACCGGGTGACAGTGCGACTCGTCGAGGCTGCTCCGGTTGCGGGTGCGCTGCGATTCGAGCTCTTGACGCAGGGCCGTTCCGCCGGCGTGCGCCGTAGCGCGACCCGTTACGACAGGAGTAATCGGTCCGCAGGCGGCCAAGCCGGGGCCAAGCGCAGAAGCAAATGACGTCCGATATCCCTGCCGCAGATGCCCCGGAATCGAGAACGGCTGACAAACCAACGCAAAAGCCCATTCCTGCGGCGGAGCGCCCCAAGGATGCCGCAACGCTCATTCTAGTGGACCGCTCCGGGTCAACGCCGAAAGTCTTGCTTGGAAAGCGGCACGCCAGCCACAAGTTCATGCCGGGAAAGTTCGTCTTTCCGGGCGGGCGCGTTGATCCTGCCGACAGACTGATGCCGGTTGTGAGGCCGCTTGACCCCGCGGCGCAGGACCGGCTGATGAAACGGATTGCTCGCCCGAGCCCTGCCAAGGCGCATGCACTCGCACTTGCCGCAATCCGCGAAACGTTCGAGGAGAGCGGGTTGCTGCTCGGTACTCCGGCAACCGAAACTCCAGCTGTCCCCAAAGGACCTTGGGAAGCCTTTGCCCAGGCCAAGATCCTGCCGGACCTGCAACGCCTGTATTTCATTGGTCGTGCGATAACGCCCCCAGGGCGAACGCGCCGCTTCGATGCCCGGTTCTTTTCGCTGGACGCGAGCGCGATCGCCCATCGCATTGAAGGCGTTACCGGGCCGGAGGCCGAGTTGGTGGAACTCGTCTGGATGTCGTTGCCGGACGCAAAGCAGCTCGATTTACCGGCGGTCACAAGCGTAATGCTGGACGAGCTCGAGCTTCGTCTGGCCGGTGACTTCCGCCACGACCTGCCAGTGCCGTTCTACCGAATGCCCTTCGGGCGGTTCATACGCGAGATGCTGTGATCCCCATCGCCGCCCATCACCATTCCTTGACATTGAGCCCTCGCGGGCTACCCTCCGCGCCAAAATAACCGGTTGAGGTTTCCCATGGCGAAGGCCACCACCATCAAGGTAAAGCTTGTCTCCAGCGCGGATACGGGCTTCTACTACGTCACCCGCAAGAATTCGCGCACCATGACCGACAAGCTGGT
>Ga0207693_10003912_pt1 | contig 12682 bp, 11 predicted proteins | sample LARL81metaG_FD_184347 | JGI IMG/M metagenome (GOLD analysis project Ga0207693, IMG submission 184347) | Corn, switchgrass and miscanthus rhizosphere microbial communities from Kellogg Biological Station, Michigan, USA - LAR L8-1 metaG... | ecosystem: Host-associated > Plants > Roots >...
CGAAGCAGCACCCGCCGGGATCGCTCCCAAGGAGAAGGTAAAAGAGGGCGGCGCACCTACTGGCGAAGGCGCGCCGACCGCCGACTATGGGGCACCCTCCGGGCTCTATGATGTGATCGATGTACGTGTGCCGGACATCGGCGACTTTAAGGACGTGCCGATCATCCAAGTAGTCGTGAAAAGCGGCGACAAGGTTAAGCCCGAAGATCCGCTGATCACGCTAGAATCTGACAAAGCATCGATGGAAGTGCCTTCACCAGCCGCTGGTACGGTGAAGGAGCTTAAAGTGAAAGTCGGTGACAAGGTCAGCGCCGGACACCTTATCCTGACGCTGGCAACCGGCGTAGGACTGGAAGCGCCGGCGGTGGCACCGCCCAAGACGGCAACAGCTGCTCGACATTCCGGCGACGTCGATGTCGAGTGCGAGATGCTAGTGCTTGGCGCTGGCCCAGGCGGCTACTCAGCGGCATTTCGTTCTGCCGATCTCGGCATGAACACTGTGCTGGTGGAGCGCTATCCGACGCTTGGCGGCGTCTGTCTCAATGTGGGCTGTATTCCCTCCAAGGCGCTCCTCCATACCGCTGCCGTGATAGATGAGGCGAAGGCGATGGCAGTTCACGGCATCGCTTTTACCGCGCCTCAGATCGACATTGCCAAACTGCGCACGCACAAAGAAAAAGTGGTCAGCAGATTGACGGGCGGCCTCGCGGCCATGGCCAAGGCACGCAAGGTCACAATCGTTCATGGCGTCGGAAAATTCCTCGATCCGTATCATCTTGAAGTGACCTCGAGGAACGATGGGGAACGCAAGGTCGTAAAATTTGAAAAAGCGATTATCGCGGCTGGCTCGGAAGCGATCAAACTGCCGTTCATGCCTGACGACCCGCGTGTGGTCGATTCTACGGGTGCACTCGAGCTGCCGCATATTCCGAAATCGATGTTGGTGATCGGCGGCGGCATCATCGGTCTAGAAATGGCAACCGTGTACTCCACGCTGGGAACGCGGATCGATGTTGTCGAGATGCTCGACGGTCTGATGACCGGCGCCGACCGCGATCTGGTGAAGGTATGGGAAAAGAAGAATGTCGGTCGCTTCAACAAGGTCATGCTCAAGACCAAGACGATGTCTGCAGAAGCAACGCCCGCCGGTATCCGAGTCAGTTTCGACGGGCAGAATGCGCCAGCCGAGCAGCAGCTCTACGACATGGTGTTGGTTGCGGTTGGCCGTAGCCCAAACGGCAAAGCGATCGAAGCGCACAATGCTGGCATTGTGGTGAGCGACCGCGGCTTCATCCCAGTCGACAAACAAATGCGCACCAACACTTCCCACATCTTCGCCATCGGCGATATCGTCGGCCAGCCGATGCTCGCCCACAAAGCGGTGCACGAGGCGCACGTGGCAGCCGAAACGGCAGCCGGTAAGAACAGCGTGTTCATTGCGCGGCAAATTCCCTCGGTCGCTTATACCGATCCTGAAGTCGCTTGGGCAGGGCTTACCGAAGAGCAATGCAAAGCGGAGGGGCTCAAATACGGCAAATCAGTATTTCCTTGGGCGGCGTCGGGCCGCGCTATCGCCAATGGCCGCGACGAAGGTTTCACCAAGCTGCTATTCGATGATGCGAGCCATCGCATTCTTGGCGGTGGCATTGTCGGCACGCACGCCGGCGATCTGATTGGCGAAGTGTGCCTAGCGGTCGAGATGGGGTGCGATCCGACGGACATCGGCAAGACCATCCATCCGCATCCGACTCTTTCTGAATCGATCGGCATGGCAGCCGAAGCCTTTGAAGGAGTGTGCACCGATCTACCGCCGATGAAAAAAAACTAAAGGCATTTCGCAGGCGTTGACCTGGTGCCGAACTAACGTTGGGAGGACAGTAATGGAAGAACAGCTGCGGCGTGACGCGTTGGAATATCACCGCGTTCCAACCTTCGGAAAGATCTCTGTCACCCCGACCAAGAGCCTCGTCAATCAGCGCGATCTGGCGCTCGCCTACTCGCCTGGCGTGGCTTATGCATGCCTCGCGATCAAATCGGATCCGAACGAGGCGGCAACTCTTACCTCGCGAGCAAATCTGGTTGCCGTAATCAGCAATGGCACCGCGGTACTCGATCTCGGCGACATCGGTGCGCTTGCCGGCAAGCCGGTGATGGAGGGCAAGGCGTGCCTATTCAAGAAGTTCGCCGGCATCGACGTTTTCGACATCGAGATTGGAGAGAAGGATCCGGACAAGTTTGTCGAAATCGTTGCCAGCCTCGAGCCGACCTTCGGCGGCATCAATCTGGAGGATATTAAGGCGCCGGAATGTTTTTTTATCGAGCGCGCACTGCGGCAGCGCATGAAGATTCCGGTGTTCCACGACGACCAACACGGCACAGCGATCATCGCGGCTGCGGCGGTGCTCAACGGACTAAGACTAGTCGGCAAAGACATCCGCGAGATCAAGCTCGCCTGTTCGGGAGCGGGCGCAGCAGCGATTGCTTGTCTCGATCAGCTCGTCAGCCTCGGACTTCACCCGGATCATATCTTCGTCGCCGATGCCAAGGGTGTTGTGTACCAGGGTCGAGCCGAGGGTATGGATTCAATCAAAGCGAGGTATGCTCGCGACACCACCGCTCGAAAGCTTAGTGACATCGTCGAGGGTGCTGACATCTTCCTCGGGCTGTCGGTAGGCGGCGTGCTTACGCCTGACATGGTCGAGCGTATGGCAAAAGATCCTCTGATCCTGGCGCTGGCCAACCCGACGCCGGAGATCATGCCGGAAGCGGCGAAAGCGGTGCGCCCAGACGCCATCATTGCTACCGGACGCTCGGATTACCCCAATCAGGTCAATAATGTCCTGTGCTTTCCATTCCTGTTTCGCGGTGCGCTTGATGTCGGTGCGACGGCAATAAACGAGGAGATGAAGGCGGCGGCAGTGCGAGCGATCGCTGAGCTCGCGCACGCGGAGGTTTCGGATGTGGTGGCACTGGCCTATGGCGAGAAGCGACTCACATTTGGTCCCGATTACCTGATCCCAACGCCGTTCGATCCTCGGTTGATCGAGCGAATTGCGCCCGCAGTAGCCAAGGCCGCGATGGACAGCGGCGTCGCCACGCGGCCCTTGACTGATTTAGAAGCATATCGTCAGCGCATGGCGCGCCTTGTGTATCAGTCCGGCGCCAGCATGGAGCCGGTCTTCGCTGCCGCCAAAATCGCGCATAAGCGAGTGGCGTTCGCCGAAGGCGAGGACGATCGCGTGCTGCGAACCGCACAGCTGATCATCGACGAAGGTCTGGCAATTCCGGTCTTGGTCGGCCGCGCCGACGTGATCGAAAGCCGAATGGACGGCCTCGGTCTGCGGCTGCGGCCGGGATCGAATTGCGAGGTAGTCAATTTCGAAACTGACACCCGCTACGAGGAAACCTGGCGCGATTATTACCAATTAGTTCGGCGCGACGGCGTCACAGACGCCATGGCGAAGGACGCTATGCGCAACCGGTCGACGCTGATCGCTGCCATGCTGCTGCGACGCGGCGATGTTGATTCAATGTTATGCGGAACATCGGGCGCATTCTACGAGCACTTGCATTACGTCTGCCAGGCGATCGGACCGCGCCCAGGCGTACGCACGTGGGGAACGATGAACATGCTTGTCCTCGGCGGGCGGCCACTATTCATCTGCGATACGTATGTCAACCGCGATCCGACCGCAGAGCAAATTTCCGAGCTAACGATGCTCGCTGCTGAGGAAGTGCGGCGATTTGGCCTCATGCCAAGCGTCGCACTTCTCTCGCACTCGAGCTTTGGCAGCACTGACTCGCCTTCCGCGCAAAAAATGCGCGATGCGTTGAAGTTGATCCATAAAGCTGCTCCGGATCTCGCGATCGAGGGTGAAATACAAGGTGATGCAGCGCTCTCTAAGCGCATTCTTGATAGGGTCTTTCCTGACTCGCAGCTGATCGCCGATGCAAATCTCTTGATAATGCCGAACCTCGACGCGGCGAATATCGCCTACAACCTGCTGCGGGTTGCAGCTGGTGGCGGCATCACGGTCGGACCGATTCTGCTCGGTGCCGAGCGCTCAGCACACATCCTGACTCAGACTGCAACGGTCCGGGGCATCCTCAACATGGCAGCGCTCGCAGTTGTCGATGCCGCCCAGACCGCAACGCTGACACTCGTGAGGCTTGCCGCGGAGTAACCAGGGCCAGGACGACCCGTGATGATTGGTTCGGAACGAGAGCGATGAGCCAGGGTGGTGATCTCCATCGGATCATCGTTGTCGGTGGCGGCGCCGGCGGGCTCGAACTCGTCACCCAGCTAGGCGATAGGCTCGGCCGGCGCAACCTTGCCATGGTTACGCTCATCGACAAGTCACGCACCCATCTGTGGAAGCCGCTGCTGCACGAGATCGCCGCAGGAACCATGGATCTAGCCGTGCATGAGATCGACTTTCTAGCGCAGGCGCACTGGCATGGATTCCGCTACCGCATCGGAGAAATGATTGGTCTCGATCGCCAAATGCGGCAGGTGCAACTCGCTGCATATGTCGACGAGGAGGGACGGCAAGTCACCCCGGCGCGCCGGTTTGAGTACGAGACACTGGTCATTGCGATCGGCAGCCAAAGTAACGAATTTGGCACACCCGGCGTGCGCGAGCATGCGATTTTGCTGGACAATCCGGTTGACGCGAAGCGTTTTCACGCCCGACTGGTAAATGCCTTTATTCGTGGCCATGCTCAGGCCGAGTCGTTCCGTCCGGGCCAGTTGCAGGTCGCCATCATTGGCGCGGGCGCGACGGGGACGGAGCTCGCCGCCGAGCTGCACTACACAACCCGGCAGCTAGTCGCGTACGGCCTCGATCGCATCGATCCGGACAAGGACATTAAGATAAGTCTCATCGACGCGGCCGATCGCATTTTGCCGGCTCTGCCGGAGCGACTGTCAAATGCCGCCTTGCGGCTCCTTGAAAACCTTGGAGTTCATGTCCACACGGCCTCGAAAGTTGCGGAGGTCACCGCTGAAGGCGTGAAGCTCGCCAACGGCGTATTCAGCCCTGCCGAGTTGGTGGTTTGGGCGGCGGGCGTCAAGGCGCCCGACGTGCTCAACAATATCGACGGTCTCGAGACTAATGGACTCAACCAGTTGGTCGTGTCCACCACGCTACAGACGACGCGTGACGAAAACATTTTCGCTATTGGAGACTGTGCCGCTTGCCCGTGGGGCGGTCATATCGACCGCATCGTTCCGCCACGCGCACAGGCGGCGCATCAGCAGGCAAGCCATTTAGTGCGCCAGATAAAGCGGCGGCTGGAGGGCCGGCCCATGCGACCATGGCGTTACCGCGATTTCGGCTCGCTGGTGTCGCTCGGCGAATACTCCACCGTCGGCAACCTGATGGGAGGCCTCCTTGGGCGCAATCTGTGGGTCGAGGGCCTGATCGCCCGGCTCATGTATCGCTCACTCTACAAAATGCACGAATACGCACTGCACGGTGCCGCGAAGACGAGTCTCGATACTCTCGGCCGTTTGATCACGCGCCGCACCGAACCGCACGTGAAGCTGCATTGAGGGGTGCGATGAGCAACCCTATACCGCTTGAATATGTCACGAGCTTCGCGGACGCAAACCAAGCGATGATGCAACAACTGACAAGCGCGATGCTCACATCTGGCGATTCCGGAGCGGACTTTTCACGTTTCGCCGAAGTGGCCTTGGTGCAACAGAATTACCTTGCAGAAATGAGCGCGTTATGGGTGAACACGCTAATGCGTCCAGCAACCACGTCGCAAAAGACTAACAAATCGGATCGGCGCTTTGCCGGCGATCAATGGAAGCAGAGCTCCTACCATAATTTTTTGAAGGACATGTATCTGGTCAATACCCGATACGTGAACAATCTCATCGAACGCGCCGTCGTTGATGAGAAAACGCGCGGACGGTTGCGTTTTTTCGCCAGGCAAATCCTCGACGCCATGAGTCCGGCGAATTATCTGGCTACCAACCCGCAGGCCCTTCAGCGTGCAATGGAGACCGGCGGCGACAGTGTGGCGCTCGGTATTAGAAATCTGCTCCAGGACATCAGCAAGGGGCGAATTACGATGTCCGACGAGCAGGCATTCGAAGTCGGCCGCAACCTCGCCGTGACACCTGGGGCGGTGATTTTCGAAAACGAACTTATTCAGCTCATCCAGTACCGGCCTCTGACCGACCAGGTCAGCGCAAGTCCGCTGCTCATCGTTCCACCTGCGATCAACAAGTTCTATGTGTTCGACCTGGAGCCAGCTAATTCGTTTGTTCGCTATGCTGTCGAGCAGGGTAATACGGTCTTCATGGTGTCGTGGCGCAACGTCACCACCGAACAGGGTCATCTGACTTGGGATGACTATCTGGAGCTCGGCATCGCCCAAGCCATAGATTCTGCGCTCACAATCACCGGCGCGGAGCAGCTTAATGCCCTCGGCTTCTGCGTTGGGGGGACGCTGCTCGGCTGTGCCGCAGGCGTTCTCGCCACTCGCGGTGAGCAAAAGATCGCGAGTCTGACATTTATGACGACCATGCTCGATTTCAGCGATCCCGGCGAAATCGGTCTGCTGATTGATGAAGCCGGTGTTGCAGCGCGTGAGCGGATGATCGGCAAGGGCGGGATCATGCCCGGCGAGGAGCTCGCTTTCGTCTTTTCGACACTGCGCGGAAACGATCTGATCTGGCCATACGTATCGGGAAATTATCTCGAAGGACGGCAGCCGGACGCTTTTGATCTGCTGTTTTGGAACGCCGACAGCACCAACCTCCCAGGCCCGATGTATTGCTGGTATGTCCGCAACACCTATTTGGAGAACAATCTTTGCGTTCCCGGTAAGACCGTACAATGTGGGGCACCGCTCGATCTGGGACAGATCAACGTCCCGACTTATGTGCTGGCCTCCCGCGAGGACCACATCGTGCCGTGGCGGACGGCTTACCGTACCACCAAGCTCGTTTCGGGCGGCGTGCGGTTTGTGCTTGCAGCCAGTGGCCATATCGCTGGCGCGATCAACCCGGCGTCGCGCAATAAGCGAAGTTTTTGGATCGATGGCAAGCTCGGCGAACAGGCAGAGCAGTGGCTCGAGTTTGCGCGGGAAGTTCCGGGGAGTTGGTGGAACGATTGGAGCGTGTGGCTGCAGCACCACGCAGGACCACTTACGCCTGCACGTGCGCAGCTCGGCGGCCCACGCTTTTCCGAAATCGAAGCCGCCCCCGGCAGATACGTCAAGGAACGGAGCCGCTGAATAGACCAGGAGAGATCACATGACGAATGATATTGTAATCGCCTCGGCAGCAAGGACACCGGTTGGATCGGTTAACGGTGCGTTCGCCAACGTACCCGCGCACGATCTCGGCGCAACAGCAATCAAGGCAGCGCTCGCTTGCGCCAAGGTGACGGCTGAAGAGGTGGACGAGGTCATTCTCGGCCAGGTTCTAGCCGCTGGCCAGGGCCAGAACCCGGCTCGGCAGGCCGCGATGAAAGCGGGAGTTCCGCGCGATAAGACGGCTTTTTCCATTAATCAGGTCTGCGGCTCAGGTCTGCGCGCGGCCGCGCTCGCGATGTTGCACGTTGCGAGCGGCGATGCCGAGATAATCGTGGCTGGTGGTCAGGAGTCCATGTCGCTGTCGCCACATGTTGCTCACATGCGAGCTGGCACCAAGATGGGCGACGTGAGGTTGGTCGACAGTATGATCAAAGATGGCCTGTGGGACGCATTCCACGGTTATCATATGGGTACCACTGCCGAGAACGTTGCGCAAAAATGGCAGATTAGCCGCGACGAACAGGACGTGTTTGCGGTCGCCTCTCAGAACAAAGCTGAGGCTGCGCAGAAATCTGGTCGTTTCAAGGACGAGATCGCCGGTGTCACAATGTCCTCGCGCAAAGGCGACGTTCTTATAGAGAATGATGAACACATTCGCGCTGGGACCACGCTCGCCGCGGTGTCGCAACTCAAGCCGGCGTTCTCCAAAGATGGCACCGTTACGGCCGGCAATGCCTCCGGTCTCAACGACGGCGCCGCAGCCGTCGTCGTAATGCGCGCGACAGAAGCCGAACGACGCGGCATCAAACCCATGGCAAGGATTGCGTCGTGGGCGACTGCAGGAGTGGATCCGGAGATTATGGGGACAGGGCCCATTCCCGCCTCGCGAAAAGCGCTCGAGAAAGCGGGCTGGAAGGTCGCTGATCTGGACTTGATCGAAGCGAACGAAGCTTTTGCCGCACAGGCAATCGCGGTCAACAAGGCCATGGGGTGGGATACCGGAATCGTCAACGTCAATGGCGGAGCGATCGCAATCGGGCATCCAATCGGCGCATCTGGCGCGCGCATTCTGGTGACACTGCTTCACGAGATGCAAAAGCGGCAAGCTTCGCGTGGGCTTGCTGCTCCGAGACCGTAAAACTGGATCGTTTTTAGCTAGAGTCTTCCGCGGTGATTCCCTGGCTGGGGGGAGCGGAGAACATGAAAGCCTCACGATTTTCGGACGCCCAGAAGGCGTTCATTCTCAAGCAGGGTGCTGATGGCATGCCGGTGGCGGATATTTGCCGCAAGGCCGGGATCAGCCAGGCGACCTATTTCAATTGGAAGAAGAAGTATGACGGCCTGTTGCCGAGCGAGATGCGGCGGCTCAAGCAGCTCGAGGACGAGAACAGCAAGCTGCGGAAGGTGGTCGCCGATCTGAGCCTCGACAAGGAGATGCTGCAGGACGCGTTGCGCCGAAAGCTTTGAGGCCTGTCCGCAAGCGCCAGCTCGTTGATGAGCTGCGTGGCGACTGGGATGTCTCGATCCGGCGGGCATGTTGTGTGTTCCTGCTCGATACATCCACCTATCACTACAAGTCCCGTCGCCCCGGACAGGCCGGCCTCGAACAACGGATCAAGGAGATTTGCCAGACCCGGGTGCGTTACGGCTATCGGCGCGTTCATGTGGTATTGCGCCGTGAAGGCTGGCGTCTCAACCAGAAGAAGACGCGGCGTATTTATCGTGAGTTAGGCCTGCAATTGCGCAATAAAACGCCCAAGCGCCGGGTCAAGGCAAAGCTGCGCGAGGATCGCTGCAACGCCACCCGACCGAATGAGACCTGGGCGATGGACTTTGTGCACGATCAACTGGCGACTGGCCGTAAGCTGCGGGTGCTGACGATCGTCGATACCTTCTCCCGCTTCTCGCCGGCGCTGGAGCCGCGTTTTACCTTCCGCGGCACCGACGTCGTCGAGGTGCTGGAAAGAGTCGGGCGAGAGATAGGATTGCCGTCAAGCATTCGTGTCGACCAGGGCTCTGAGTTTGTGTCACGCGACTTGGATCTGTGGGCCTATCAGCGCGGCGTCACCCTTGACTTCTCCCGACCAGGAAAACCAACCGACAACGCCTTTATCGAAGCCTTCAACAGTCGCTTTCGCGCAGAGTGTCTGAACGCGCATTGGTTCCTGAGTCTTGCAGACGCCCGAGAAAAGATGGAGGATTGGCGCAAGTACTACAACGAAGAACGCCCGCATGGGGCAATCGGCCAGAAGACGCCGATGATGCTGCTGAATCACGATGGCGCAACCAGCCCGCCATGGTGAGCAAGCCGGAAAACTCTAGCTTCCGGCGATCCAAAGAATGGTCTCACTCCAAATCAACCCGGGACTCCGCTCATCGCTGGATGAAAGTCGGGGCTCAGGTCAAAGGGAGCAACAATGACGCTTGAACAGGTAACGTCAATCCTTGCGCATCAAAGAGCAAAGAAGAAAGCAATCGAGATGGTAAGGGCAAAAGGACAACGCGTTAGCGACTACAGCAACCGGGAACTGTCGCTAATGGCAAACAGCTATTTTGATGAGCATCGTGAGGAACTGACAACTTTAATGCAGCCATTGGCAGAGCAAATCTTGCGCAAACGGTAAGGAGGCGACCTCTCGTAATGAAGTGGGCCAGACGAGAGCATGCCGGGCCACCCGTCCGGCCCTTTCACCATGACCGGACCTCTGCGCTCGTCCGATCATGGCTACGGCAATGTCACCACTCGTCCATTAGTGGACGATGGCCCACAGTCCTGCGGCGATGATCGCAGCCATAACGAACCACACGCCCCAGCTTGCCCCTGCCAGGAACTCGCCCATTGCACTCCCCCTTCACCCGTTATGCTGAAATGACGGCCCCGACCTCAGGGATTGGAAGCTGGGGGGAGACCGGGGGCCGCCTCTCGTCGTGTGTGCGCGAGAGCGGCCCGATTAATTTTTCAATGTGCAAAGATTATGAATTGATTGCGGAATGAGATTGGAACGGGAACTACGAAACGTAAATCGTTGCTTATCAATTCAAAAAATTGTTCACACAAAAACGCAACGTTAATTAGCCCGGAATGATCTCATGGTGGGTCTACATCCGACGATAACTTGGAAAGGGTTTCTTCAATTCACTAGCAGACAGTTGCTTCACGAAGTTATTAGTTTTGCTTTTGCCTCTTATTGTACCATTCGGCAAACTTAAACAAAACGACTGCAAAGCCTATAAATCCAAACGTTCCTATGAGCTTGCCTATGATACCCTGAGTTTGCAGGCTAGCCCACACCACGACTGCTAGTCCACCAAACCAAACGGTAGCAAATAGAAGTCCTGTCTTTAGTGCTGTCTTATCCTGTTTAGTCAAATTCCCCTTTCCAGTACGCAAAGCGGCTAATAGAACTATCGTGCAAATTACTACTACTACTATGACTTCCATTAGCCTCGCCCATTTCTTTTAGCTAATGAACTTGCGCGTCCACTGAAAGCCATATTTGATTTGGGAAATGACGACCCCGACCGCGTCGGGGCTCATCGGGGGATGGGGACAGACGGATCGGGGCCGGGCTCTCACATACACGAGAACCGGTCCTGATTTATACGAGCGACGACCTCAAGATTGTAAAATATTTGTTAACCAAACGAGTTTGTGGTTAACGGACGACGTTGCACTGCAACTTGAAAACGTAAGTCGTTGTTTTCTTGTGCCGATGGCGGATCGGCCGGACAAGCGAAGCAATAAGTATGAGGAAGAGTTGGAAGCCCTCCGAGCGCGGCCAAACCAGCGGCCTCCACCGCCTCGTCGGAGACTTCGTCAATGAGGATCATCTCTTTATTGGTCTGATGATCGCGTTCAACCACTCGACCTTCGATTAGCTTTGCGCGGTTGCTGCGCTCGATTGCCAGATCAAGGCGTGTTGCAAAGTCCTCACCAGTCAATCGACAACTGCAATTGCTGTGAGTTTCGGATGCTCATATGGCGCTCTGAGCCATCGGTGAAAATTCACCGCACGCCGTCGAGCGATGTTGTTCCCGCCGCTGCGCCGAGCGCAAGCGCACAGAGCACCGCTAACGTCCGTGTCATGGTGGTCTTTGCCTTGCAGTTTCTATTAAATGCCCACGTCGTTGCGTGAGCGTACCCGCCCCGGGCTGGGGTTATTCGGCGATTAATTTTCGTTTGGCATCGGCGATGTTTGATTTTCGACGGCTAGATATCCCGGATCGCTTTTGCAGCCACTCATTAATCATGGAATGGGCTTGAAGTTCTGCAGTCGCTGAACCGGCACCTTGTCCACCCACCGCGGCTTCCGGCGTAATCGGAACAAAAGAAAAACCCCGCCACACGAGGCGGCAGGGCGAGGAGTGGAAACATCAAAATCCTATCACCGATTCCGCCCGCCGCGAAACCTCTTTTTGTGAGCGATGGGCCGAATAAATTATGCCCACTGGCCGCTTCCCGCCGCCGTGGTCCGTCGAGGAACAGGATGCTTGCTTTCTGGTACGCGACCACAATGGCAAGGCGCTTGCCTATGTCTATTTCGAGGACGAGCCGGGTCGGAGATCGGCGGCCCTTGTCGCACGCTTGCGAGCTCTCTCCCTCACCGCCTCGATTTGTTGCGGCGTGAACCAAATGCCGCCGCACATCACGCGGCCGCGTTCGATATTTTTATGATTGGTAAAGTCGCGTAGCCATGCAGCTGCGTCGCGATAGGCGGTCCAATCAGCTCGCATGAAGCCCTCGATCAAGATGTCGAGTTTGGCCTGACACTGTCGCGTTCGGTTGGCGGGCGCATCTGACGGCCCCCTTTGGGGACGGCGGCCTAACACGGGGCCGACCTCGGTCCTCCGGGATTAAAGAAAGCCAGCCCGCGCGGCGCTTTGATTCAAATCAAAATTCAACAAATGCCCGCCCGCCGCTTCCCGCCGCCTTGGACTGTCGAGGAACAGCGCCGGGCAAAAGCTGGCGTATGTCTATTTTGAGGATGAGCCGGGGCGCAGATCGGCGGAAATTGCTCACGCGGGATGAGGCGAGACGGATCGCGGTGTTGCGAAATTATCGGATTTACTTGCGGCGTTGCCACGGCTTATCGTGAATAACATGGCTCGCGGCGTATATCTGATTGGCAGTAAGCTCGCTCAACGTGCGAGAGCCGTGCAGATCGTGGATTGCGCCGGAAACTCAACTACTCTCCGGCTAAAGGACTACATTTCGCAAAAAATAGAACCGGAATACAAAACACTGCCATGGCAGCAAGATGTGGCGGTGTTGTTATCCACGAATGAAAAGCCGAAGTGACGCGCGACGAGGCGCGGCGGATCGCGGCGAATATCGCCAAGCTGCCGGACCTGCTGCAAACGCCAAGGCGAGATTAGCGCGCGTTGTACACAGCAAATGACGAGCCTC
>Ga0207693_10003913_pt1 | contig 12682 bp, 12 predicted proteins | sample LARL81metaG_FD_184347 | JGI IMG/M metagenome (GOLD analysis project Ga0207693, IMG submission 184347) | Corn, switchgrass and miscanthus rhizosphere microbial communities from Kellogg Biological Station, Michigan, USA - LAR L8-1 metaG... | ecosystem: Host-associated > Plants > Roots >...
GAACTAGTTGTCGAACGTTGAGCCTTTGGGCCCAGGCCGCATAGAGTCGCGCGAGCTCGAGCAGGAGATGCGCTCGAGCTTCCTCGACTACGCGATGAGCGTCATCGTCGCGCGAGCGCTGCCGGACGTTCGTGACGGGCTGAAGCCGGTGCATCGCCGCGTCCTCTACGCGATGCACGAGGCCGGCTTGCAGCCGAACCGGCCTCGTCTCAAGTGCGCGCGCGTCGTCGGCGACGTGATGGGGTCGTACCACCCGCACGGCGACGTCGCGATCTACGACACGCTGGTACGGCTCGCGCAGCCGTTCTCGATGCGCTACCCACTCGTCGACGGGCAGGGCAACTTCGGGAACATCGACGACTATCCCGCGGCCGCCATGAGATATACCGAGTGCCGGCTGACGCGCCTCGCGACCGAATTGCTGCGCGACATCGACGCCGACACCGTCGACTTCGTCCCGAACTACGACGAATCGCGGCGACAGCCCGACGTGTTGCCGGCGCGCTACCCGAACCTGCTCGTCAACGGCTCTTCGGGGATTGCGGTCGGGATGGCGACGAACATCCCCGCACACAACCTGGGCGAGGTGATCGACGCACTCATCGCGATGGTGGACGAGCCCGACATCGACGTCGACCGGCTTACCAAGCACATCAAGGGCCCCGACTTTCCGACCGGCGGGATCATCGTCGGGCGGGAAGGGATCCGCGAGGCCTACCGCTCGGGCCGCGGCCGGATCGTCATGCGCGGCCGCGCGCACATCGAAGAGCTGCGCGGCGGGAAGACGGCGATCATCGTCAACGAGCTGCCGTTCGGCGTGAAGAAGGGTGGCGACTCGGGCGTGATCATGAAGATCGCCGACCTCGTCAACGACAAGGTCCTGACCGAGATCTCCGACGTCAAGGACCTGTCGGACAAGACCGGGATGCGGATCCAGATCGAGCTCAAGCGCGAGGCGATCCCGCAGGTCGTCCTCAACAAGCTCTACAAGCACACCCCGCTGCAAACGACCTTCGGCTACAACGCGGTCGCGCTCGTCGACGGCATTCCGCGGACACTGGCGCTACGCGACCTGCTCGGGCATTACCTCGACTTCCAGCGCGAGGTCATCACCCGCCGCTCGAAGTACGAGCTGCGCAAAGCCGAGGCCCGCGCGCATGTCCTGCAGGGCTACCTGACCGCGCTCGACAACCTCGACGCGGTGATCGCGCTGATCCGTGCCGCCGACGACACCGACGCTGCGCGCGACGGCCTGATGCGCGAGTTCGACCTCTCCGAGATCCAGGCGCAGGCGATCCTCGACCTCCGCCTGCGCGCGTTGACCGCGCTCGAGCGTAAGCGCGTCGAGGAGGAGCACGCCGATCTTGTCGAGCGGATCGCGGAGCTTCGAACGATTCTCGGCGACGAGTCGCGGATCGACGGACTGATCCGCGAGGAGCTGCTGGAGATCAAGCAGATCTACGCGAAGAACGACGACCGGCGAACGGAGATCGTCGCCGCCGAGGGCGAGCTCGAGCTCGAGGACCTGATTGCTGAAGAGGACATGGTGATCGCCATCACCCGCTCGAACTACATCAAGCGGATGCCGGTGACGACCTACCGTGAGCAGAAGCGCGGTGGCCAGGGCGTAATGGGGATGGACCTGAAGGAGGACGACTACATCGAGCACCTGTTCGTCGCCTCGACGCACGACTACATCCTCTTCTTCACCAACGTCGGCAAGGTCTACAGGCTGAAGGTGCACGAGCTGCCGCTCGGCTCGCGCCAGTCGAAGGGCCGGGCGATTCAGAACCTGTTGCCGTTCCGCCAGGGAGAGCTCGTCCGCGCTGTGATCCAGACGCGCGACTTCGAGGAATCGAAGTACCTCGTCTTCGCGACGAAGAACGGGATCGTCAAGAAGACCGACCTCGCTGCCTACAACACGCCGCTCAAGGCCGACGGGATCATCGCGATCAAGATGCGCGACGACGACGAGCTCGTCTCGGTCCAGCACTCGACGGGCGACGACGACATCCTGATGGTCTCGCGCATGGGCCAGGCGATCCGCTTCAGCGAGAAGGAGGCGCGGCCGATGGGCCGGGACACCGGCGGCGTCAAGGGCATGGGCCTGCGGAAGGGCGACGAGGTGATCTCGGCCGACGTGATCGGCGTGAACGAGGGTGACCTGCTCGTCGTCACCGAGAACGGTTACGGCAAGCGGACGAAGCTGGCCGACTATCCGCGCAAGGGCCGCGGCGGCCTTGGCGTCAAGACGGCTCAGCTCGTCGAAGGGAAGGGCCGGCTTGTCGGCGCGCGTGTTGTCCGAGAGGGCTACGCGGTGATGCTGATCTCGACCGCCGGCACCGTGATCAGGATGGCCGTCGAGGACATCAAGCGTTCCGGCCGCGCGACCCAGGGCGTGATCGTGATGCGCTTCAAGACCGACGACGAACGCGTCTCGGCTCTGGCGCCGGTTGTCGAGTCCGACGACGAGGATGAACCTGACCCCGAAGAATCTGCTTCTGAAGTCGCATCAGTGGCGCCCGAAGCGTAGTTTGTGGTAGAAGCACGCGGATTTTGCAATAGTTTCCTACTGCGGCCCTTTCGAAACTGGAATTGGGGCGCTATACGTTCAAAGTAGGAAACCAGCCGCAGCAGGCGGCCAGCCGCAAGGAGAGGTGCCATGAACTATGCGAAGAATGTCGAACTCCTCGAGCCGATCGACCTCTCCGAACATCTCGACAAGGTTGAGCTCTATCTCGGGCAGGTCTGCCAGATCGCCGGGATCTCGAAGATGCAGCTCGACTACTGGACCAACAAGGCGCAGATCCCGACCAAGGGCAAGAAGCAGCGGATCTATGACATCGACGCGCTCGAGACCGTGATGCTGATCAAGCAGGCCAAGGACAAGGGCCTCAACCTGGGCGCCGCCATCGACGCGGCCCGGCGGTTCAGAGAAGCCGACGCGAAGATCCCGGCCTAGTTCTTGCCGTTAGCCAGCTCGAGCGATCACGTGGATTAGCCGAGCGTTCGGGCGTCTCGCAACGCGGCGGCTGCGTCCTCCGGTTGGAGCGAGTTGACGTAGATGCCGGCGCCGAGCTCGATCCCGGCGAAGACGGTCAGGCGCGGTAGTACCTCGACGTGCCAGTGGCCACGGTCGTGGAGCCACGCGTTTACCGGCGCCGGGCCCTCGAGCGAGTGTAAGAGCCGCAGCGATTCCGAGAGCAACCCGAGCGCCGGCGCCAACAGCTCGCTTTCGAAGCCGCTCCCAGTCGGGTGTTCGACCGGCGCGATCAGAAGCTCATAGGGCAGCCGCCCGCCGTAGGCTGCGACGGCAACGAGCCCATCGCGCTCGAGCACGAGCCGCTCGCCTGACGCCAGCTCGGTTTCGACGTGACGGCAGACTGCGCACTCACCGCCCTCCTCTTCGGCCAGCACTGCCGGCGGCGGTTCTGCGAACCAGACGAGTTGCGTGTGGCTGTGCGGCAGGCTCGCGCCCGCCTCGCGCCCCTCGTTCAGCAGCGCATGGACGTAGGGAAACCCGGCGTCATCCGCCGCGCGTGCCCGCTCGCGCCAGGCAACCGCGACCCCGTCAACTTCGTCCTGGTTCAGGTCCGCGAACGAGTGCACGTGCCGCGGCGTCGAGACGACGACCTCGTGATGCTCGAAGACCGGGTAGAGGTTTGGGACGACTCGAACCGTCCAGCCCGGCGTGTCAGGTTCCCCGCCGCCCGGGCGGATCGCGAAGGTCTCGGGCGGCGTCCGGTCCTCACGGCCCTCGCAAAACGGGCAGGAGACGAGCTCTTCTTCGGTCGGGGGGTCGAAATCAGCCCGCGCGCTGGCACCGGGCCTGCGCGCCCGCCCCGGCGCGACGACGACCCACAGGCGGGTGACCGGATCCTGGCGAAGCTCTCCGCCGGCCGTCAGCTCGAGGCCCCGCCGCCGTTCTTCTTCTCGATGAAGGGACTGAGGAGGTCGATCGGCGCCGGGAAGACGATCGTCGTCGACTGCGACGAGCCGAGCTCGAGCAGCGTCTGCAGGTAGCGGAGCTGCAGCGCGATCGGATGGTCGGCGATCACGACCGCCGCATCTTTCAGCCGCTCGGAGGCCTGGTATTCACCCTCGGCGTTGATCACCTTGGCGCGCCGCTCGCGCTCCGCCTCGGCCTGGCGGGCCATCGCGCGCTGCATCCCCGTTGGGATCTCGACGTCCTTGACCTCGACGATCGAGACCTTGATTCCCCACGGCGAGGTTGCCTCGTCGATGATTCCCTGCAGGATCGTGTTGATCTTTTCGCGCTCGGCGAGCAGCTCGTCGAGCTGGTGCTGGCCGAGGACCGACCGCAGGGTCGTCTGCGCGATCTGGGAGGTCGCGACCATGAAGTTCTCGACCTGGACGATCGCCGCTTTCGGCTCGATGATCCGGAAGTACGCGACCGCGTTCACGCGCACCGGCACGTTGTCCTTCGTGATCACTTCCTGCGGCGGGATGTTCAAAGTGACCGTCCGCAGGTCGACCCTGACCATCCGGTCGACGATCGGGATCAGGATGAAAAGACCCGGCCCCTTGGGCGCAGGCAGCAGCCGGCCGAGACGGAAGATGATGCCTCGCTCGTACTCCCGCGCGACCTTGATCGCCGAGATCAGGAACAGGATCAACAGGAAGAGGAGAACGGCGACGATGATCAGCACGGCAGCGGTCACAGAAGTCCTTTCGCGTGGAGGATTCGGATCCTAAGAGACGGCGGCCTCTTCGGCGGGCTCGAGTGGCCCGACGTCAAGGACAAGATCGGGCTCGATTCCATCGATGCGGACCTTCTGGCCGCGCCTGAGTGAGAGACCGTCGGGCGCCCTGGCTCGCCAGAGCTCGCCGCGAACGAAGACCTGCCCGTCGCCGCGGAACTCACCGATCTCGCCGACGATCGTCTGTGGCCCGACGGAGACGGGACTGCGCCTAACCTGGACCGCTTTCGTCATCGCGAAGAGCCAGGCGGAGCCGATCACGACCGCGATCGAGGTGATCAGCCATGCGTTCGCGTGGTAGGGGGCCGGCGCGTTGCGGAACAGCATCAGCGCGCCGATCACGAAGCTGATCAAGCCGGCCACCGTTAAGGCGCCGTGGCTTGTCACATGAGCGTCGATCACAAGCAGCGAGATCCCGAGCACGAGCAAGGCAACCCCTGCCCAGCTGATCGGTAGCACGGAGAAACCGAACAGTGCGGTCACGAGCGCCACGGCGCCAAGCGCTCCCGGTAAGACGACGCCGGGATGGAAGACCTCGTAGGCGATCCCGCCGATCCCGGCCAGGAACAGCAGGGTGATCAGGTTCGGGTCGATCAGGACGTTCAGGAAACGCGTGAAGAAGCTCGGGTTGGAGTACGTGATCTGGGCGTCGGCGGTGTGCAGTTTGTAGTGATTCGGGATCGTCACGCGGCCGTCGATCTTGTTCAGCAGTGTCGGTAGATCCGGTGCCACCACGTCGATCACGTTCATCCGCAGTGCTTCCTGCTCCGTCAAGTTGGAGGCCTGCCGCACCGCCTTGTCCGCCCAGTCACCGTTCCGGCCGTGGTTCTCGGCCAGTGAGCGCAGCTTGGCGGCGAAATGGTTGATCACCTTGCGCCGCAGATCTGACCCGAGGTTGCCGCCGCTCTGGTCGATCGGGGTCGAGGAGCCGATGTTCGTGTCGGGCGCCATCGCCAGCACGTCCGCCGCCTGTGCGACGAAGACGCCGGCCGATGCGGCCGCAGCGCCTTTCGGCGCGACATAGACGATCACCGGGATCTTCGAGGCGAGCTCCTTCTTGTAGATCGCCTCCATCGAGCTCGAGAGGCCGCCGGGCGTGTCGAGCAAGATCACCGCCGCGTCGTAGTGATCGTCCTGCGCCCGCTGGAGTTGATGGTTGACGTAGTCCTGGGTGACCGGATTGATCTCGAGCGGGAAGTGAATTGCCAGAACCCGGGGCCTCGAGGCCGCGTTGGCCGGGGCGGCGAGGATCAGCGCCACAGCCAGCAAGCCAAGCAGCGCGAGGGTTCGTTTCACGCTTGTAAAGGTACTCCTAAGACGAGCCCTTACGGCTTGCGTGTCGGCCGGGCCTCTGCCACTCTCGAATCCGGGTCGTCCGCGCGTGAAGGTCTTTCTCGCCGCACTTGCTGTCTTTTTTGCCGCGCCCACAGTTGCGGTGGCCGCGCCGAGCGTGGTTGCGCGAGACCTCTCGGTTCGCAACGGCCTCGTGGCGCAAGCGCCGAACGCGTTCGATCTCGTCGGCCTGCACTGGAAGGGATCTGGCGCAATTCGCTTCCGCACGCAGCGTGCCGACGGCACCTGGAGTCGGTGGCAGCTCTCGGCGCCGGAGGCCGACGACCTGCCGGACAGAGGAACTCCGGAGGCTGAGCGGAGCCGCGGCTGGCATCTCGGCAACCCGTTCTGGGTCGGACGGTCCGAGCGGATCCAGTACCGGCTCGACGGCCGGATCAAGAAGCTGCGGGCGTTCTTCGTGCGTAGCCCGCTGCTCGGCGGGACGCCTCGGCACGTGAAGCCGTTCACCGAGAACGCGCCGCCGATCATCACGCGCGCCGACTGGGGCGCGAACGAGTCGATCCGGCGCAACAAGAAGAACGGACCCAAGATCGCCGACAACGTCCACATCGCGATCGTTCATCACACGGCGGGCACGAATAACTACTCGCGCTCGCAGTCTGCCGCGATCGTCCACGGAATCGAGCTCTACCACGTGCTCGGGAACGGCTGGGACGACATCGGCTACAACTTCCTCATCGACAAGTACGGCCAGGTCTTCGAGGGCCGGTATGGGGGGATGACGAAAGCGGTCGTCGGCGCCCATGCGCTTGGATTCAACTTCGGCGCCGTCGGGGTGGCACTGCTCGGCAACTACAACGACGCGGGTCTGACGGCGGCGGCGCGGACGTCGCTCGTGAGACTGCTGGCCTGGCGGCTCGACGTCGCCCACCTCGACCCGCTTTCACAGGTAACGCGTGTCTCTGCGGGAAATCCCGAGTACGGAAAGGGAACACCCGTCGCGCTGCGTGCGATCTCGGGCCACCGAGACACCTACCCGACGAGTTGCCCGGGCAACAACCTCTATGCCCAGCTTCCTTCGATCGCGCGCCAGGTCGCCGCGACCGGGTTGCCCAAGATCTACTCGCCGATCGTGATCGGCGGCGTCGGTGGCACCGTGCGCTTCACGGCCCGGCTCTCCTCAGTGGTTCCGTGGACCGTGACAGTCACCGATTCGCTCGGCCGGACCGTGGCTTCCGGGACCGGGACGAGCTCGACCGTCGACTGGACGTGGGACGCAACCCTGACGCCGATCAGCAGCTACACGTACACGATCACGGCCGGCGGAGTGGGCGCGGCGGCCGCCCGACCGGCGACCGGTGTGGTCGGCGCGACCCTGCCGACCGTGGCCGTGAGCCAGCTGAAGGTCGACCCCTCGGTCGTCAGCCCGAACGGAGACGGCGTCGGGGACACGGCTCGGATCAACTACTTCCTGAGCGAGTCCGCGCCGGTCACCATGACGCTCGAGGACGCGGCGGGGCATCAGCTCTCCACCCTCTTCAGCGGCGCCGTCGCCCAGGGCTCGCATACGTTTCTCTGGAACAAGGTCAGCGTGCCGGACGGCCGCTACTCGATTGCCGTTACCGCAGGCTCGACCACAGGCAAGCACGTGACGAGCAAGGTCACGATCTACGTCGACAGGACGGTTTCGAAGCCGAAGCTGTCGGCGGCGGCGATCTCTCCGAACGCCGACGGGCGCTTCGACGCGACCACGCTGTCGTTTCGGCTCAACGCCGGCGCGGCCGTTCGCGTCGAGCTCTGGCGCGGGCAGAAGCTGCTCGGGGCGCTGCTGACCCAGACCCTCGGCGTGGGGGCCGCGCAGGTCACGTGGGACGGCAAGCTCGGCGGGAAGCGTGTCGTCGACGGGAGCTACCAGCTGGTGCTGAAGGTGAAGGACGCAGTGACGACCGTCACCCAGAAGTTCCCGGTCGTGGTCGACACGACGCCGCCACGCTTACGACTCGTGTCGCGGTCACGCCTGCAGTTCTGGACGAACGAGCCGGCGACGGTGACAGCGAGCTTCGGCTCGCGGCGCGTTTCGAGACGCGTACGCGCGGGTTACTTCAACCTGCCGTTCTTGCGCGGCGCACGGCATTTCACGGTGACAGCGACCGATGCCGTCGGCAACACGACTGCGTTGCGCGGGTAGCTCCGCGACTCACCTGTGTAACAGACTGTTACCTGGTCTTCAGCCACGCGTCGTAGCGGCGCTCGAGCGCGGCCAGGAATTCGACCAGGAGCTCGATCCGGTCGACCGGGCCGCCGGTCTCCGCCAGCAGCGACGTCGCCGGGATCTGGACGTCCGCGGGTAGCTCGTCTGCCGGCACGTTGACGTTGATGCCGGTGCCGAGAACGACACGGCCGTCGCTCGATTCGCCCAGGATCCCTGCCACCTTGCGGCCGGCGATCAGGACGTCGTTCGGGTGTTTCAAGGTCGGTTCGAGCCCGGTGACGCTGCGGATCGCGTCGGCGCACGCCTCGGCGCCGACGACGGTCAGCTGCGGGTAGCGCGACGGGTCGACCGCTGGACGCAGCTGCACCGAGCAGAGGACGCTCGTGCCGGCAGGCACCTCCCAGCGGCGCCCGAGCCGGCCGCGGCCTTCGGTCTGCTCGTCGGCGACCACGACCGCGCCCTCCGCTGCGTCCAGTGGCAGCAGGCGCTGCGTCGACGCGGTGCTCTCGACGTACGTGTACTCGCGTCCGAAGCCGCCCTGCAGTCGCGGAACGACGGCCTCGCGCGTCGGCGTGTCCTCCACCGACAACTAGACTAACGCCGCCGTGCAACCCTCCCTGCGCAAGCGCCGTCAGATTCCGCAGACACCCCGGTCCGAGCGGCCGCTTGTCTACGAGAGGCTGAGCGATGCGATCCTGGTCAAACGAGCAAAGGACGGCGACAAGCGGGCGCTCGAGGCGCTTTGCGAGCGTCATGCGGCGAAGGTCGAACGCCTCGCCGGTCACCTGCTCTCCGACCCCGAGGATGCCCGCGACGCCGCTCAGGAGGCACTCGCCAAGCTCTGCGTGCGGATCGGCCAGTTCCGCGGCGAATCGCAGTTCTCGACCTGGCTCCACCGGCTCGTGGTCAACACCTGCCGGGACGTGGCCGCGCGGCAGCGCGTCCGCCGCTGCGAGCCCCTTCACGAGGACGAGCGCGTCGCCGAGGACGCCGATCCCGCTCGCGAGGCCGGTCTCGCCGAGCTCCGCTCGGAGCTCAATGCGGGTCTCGCCGGAATCTCGGCCGACCAGGCCAAGGTCGTCGTGCTGAAGGACGCGCTCGACTTCTCCTTCGCGGAGATCGCCGAGGCCGTCGACATGCCGATCGGAACGGCGAAGTGCTACGCGCATCGCGCGCGTGCAGGGTTGCGCACACGGCTGAAGCGCGACGTGGCGTGACGACCGCGCTACCCCTCGACCGCGCCGCCATCGAGGCGATCTTGCCGCACCGCGAGCCCTTCCTCTTGATCGACGAGGTGCTCGAGCTCGAGCCGGGAGAGCGCGTCGTCGCCCTGAAGCGGGTGCGCGGGGACGAGTGGTACTTCCGCGGCCACTTTCCCGGCCGGCCGGTGATGCCCGGCGTGTTGATCGTCGAGGCGATGGCGCAAACCGGCGCGGTCGCGGTCCTCTCGGAGGAAGAGAACCGCGGCCGGATCGCCTTCTTCGCGGGCATCGACGACACCCGCTTCAAGCGAATCGTCGAGCCCGGCGACGAGCTCCAGCTCGAATGCGCGCTCGAGCGGGTACGCGGGCCGATTGGAAGAGGAAAGGCACGGGCCACCGTTGGGGGCGAGCTAGCCGCTCGGGGAACCCTTACGTTCGCGGTGGAAACGTGACGAGAACGAATTGTCATATCCAGTTGCCGGCGGAGCCGGGCTTTGCCCGGCGGGAGCCGAGTTACCAAGCTCGGAGCACTACGGGGAAGGAGGGGGCTCATGGGGGAACCATGGGTTCCCCCATGTTCTCGTGATCGGGACCGCGAACGGCGCGATCTCGATCACCGGCATCGGCGCCTACGCGCCCGAGCATGTGATCACGAACGACGACCTCTCGAAGATGATGGACACCTCGGACGAGTGGATCGTCGAACGCACAGGCATCCACGAACGGCGGATCGCGGCGGACGACCAGGCACTCTCCGACCTGGCGCTGCCGGCGGCACGCGACGCGCTGGCCCAGGCAGGAACATCCGGCGGCGACGTCGACCTGATCATCGTCGCCACGGTCACGCCCGATATGGCGTTCCCCTCGGCGGCAGCCATTCTGGCCGACGAGCTGGGTGCCAGCGACGCCGGCGCCTATGACCTCTCCGCCGGCTGCACAGGGTTCATGTACGCGGTGGCCCAGGGCTACGGGATGGTCGCTGCCGGGCTGGCGCGCCACGCGCTGGTCGTCGGGGGCGACGTCCTTTCCCGGATCCTCGACTGGAGCGACCGAGGCACTGCCGTCCTCTTCGGCGACGGCGCCGGCGCAGTCGTGCTCGAGCGCGTCTCCGAGGGTGGCTTCCTGGGCTTCGAGCTCGGCGCCGATGGGTCGGGCGGGCCGCAGCTGTACCTGCCCGCCGGAGGTTCGCGGTCTCCTGCGACGGCGGAGACGGTCGCCGAGCACAGGCACTACGTGCAGATGAACGGTCGCGAGGTGTTCAAGTTCGCGACCCGCGTGCTCGTTACCTCGGCGGAGAAGGTGCTCGAGGAGTGTGGCAAGACGATCGACGACGTCGACGTCTACATCCCTCATCAGGCGAACGTCCGGATCATCGACCACGCCGCCGAGAAGCTGGGGATCCCGAAGGAGAAAATCGTCGTCAACGTCGAACGGTACGGCAACACATCCTCAGGCTCGATTCCACTTGCCCTCGCGGATGCGCAGGCGGAAGGCCGCTTGCGCGAGGGCGCATTGGTGCTGATGACCGGCATGGGCGCCGGTCTGACGTGGGGCTCTGGTTTGATCGAATGGACGAACGGGAGGAAGTGATGGGCAAGATCGCGTTCTGTTTTCCGGGACAGGGGTCCCTCGAAGCCGGCATGGGCCGCGAGATCGCGGAGGCATTCCCGGAGGCGATGGAGGTCTTCCGCGTTGGTAGCGAGGCTTCCGGCCTCGATCTGCAGAGTCTCTGTTTCGAGGGGCATGTCGACGAGCTCTTCGACACCGCGGTCCAGCAACCGGCGCTCGTTGCGACCAGCCTGGCGATTCTTGCTGCGCTGAAGGCGCGCGGGATCGAGCCGGACTACGTGGTCGGGCACTCCGTCGGCGAGTTCGCAGCGCTCGCGGCGGCAGATGCCCTTTCGACCGAGGAGGCGCTGGCGCTCGTCCGTGAGCGCGGGCTCGCGATGGCGGAGGCGGCCCGCGAACGCCCCGGCTCGATGGCGGCGATCCTCGGCCTCGACGATCCGGTTGTCGAGAAGCTCTGCAGGCAGATCATCGGGGTGTGGCCCGCCAACTACAACTGCCCCGGCCAGATCGTCGTCTCGGGCGAGAACCCCGCCGTCGACGAGTGCTGCGATCAGGCTGTCGGCGAGGGTGCGCGGCGCGCCGTCAAGCTGCACGTCTCCGGCGCCTTCCACAGTCCACTCGTCGCGCACGCCGCCGAGCGCCTGAAGCCGGCGGTCGAGCGGATCAAGTTCAACGACCCGACCGCGCCCTTCATGTCCACGGTGACGGCGAAGATCGAGCCGGCTCACCGGATGGCGGGTCTGCTGGTCGAGCAGCTGACCGCGCCGGTCAAGTTCACGCAGGCCGCGAGCGAGCTCGCGAAGGACGGCGTCAAGACGTTCGTGGAGGTCGGCCCCGGCAATGTGCTGACCGGTTTACTGCGACGGATCGACAAGACCGCAAAGGCGATCCCGGTGAACAACCTGGCCGGTCTGGCCAAGCTCGAGGACGAGCTCGCGACCACCTGAGTGGCCGAGTTCGCTTCGCTGGAAGGCAAGAACGCGCTCGTCACCGGGGGGTCGCGGGGGATCGGCCGCGCGATCGCGCTCGAGCTTGCGCGGGCCGGCGCGTCGGTTGTTGTCGGCTACCGAGCTGGGCAGGACGAGGCTGAGGGCGTCGCCGCCGAGGCGGGGGGGCGAGCCGTTCAGGCCGACGTCTCCAGCGCCGAGGAGGCCGCACGCTTGGTCGAGGATGCGGGCGATCTCGATGTTCTCGTCAACAACGCCGGCCTCACGCGCGACGGGCTGCTCGCCCGGATGCCGGACGAGGATTGGCGCGACGTGATCGAGACCAACCTCTCGTCCGTCTTCTACACCTGCCGGGCGGCCGCGCGGCCGATGATGAAGCGGCGGGCCGGCACGATCGTCAACGTGTCCAGCGTCGTCGGTCTGCACGGCAACCCGGGGCAGACGAACTACGCCGCGTCGAAGGCCGGCATCATCGGCTTCACGAAGTCGCTAGCGCGCGAGCTGGGAAGCCGCGGCGTACGAGCGAACGTCGTCGCTCCCGGGTACATCACGAGTCGTTTGACAGACGAGATCTCGGACGAGATGCGCTCGCTGATGCTCCAGAACACGCCGCTCGGGCGGCTCGGTGACCCGGAGAACGTCGCCGGGGCAGTACGCTTCCTCTGCTCCGACGAGGCCGCTTTCATCACAGGGGAGGTGCTGCTCGTCGACGGCGGGCTAGGAATGTGAGTACCGACT
>Ga0207693_10003914_pt1 | contig 12681 bp, 7 predicted proteins | sample LARL81metaG_FD_184347 | JGI IMG/M metagenome (GOLD analysis project Ga0207693, IMG submission 184347) | Corn, switchgrass and miscanthus rhizosphere microbial communities from Kellogg Biological Station, Michigan, USA - LAR L8-1 metaG... | ecosystem: Host-associated > Plants > Roots >...
CTTCACCACAGACCTCCCACTCGGCGTGAGACTCGAGAAGAGAACGGAGGCCCCGACGGAAGATCTCGTGATCATCGGCAATCAGAATTCTAACCGGCATCGCCCTGCTAGCCCCAAATGCGTCGGATTGGCGGTGAGTACTCATGACAATAACAAACGAAATCGCGAACGAACAACATATACCGTTTACAAGTTACGCGGTAGCCAACTCCCTGTCGCGCGATTGTTCCGCCACTGGAATGATGACCTCTACAATCGTTCCTGGGTTTGCGTTCGACAATTTCAACGCCCCGCCAAACTCCTCGACGCGCTGACGCATTCCTCCGATACCCACTCCGACATTGCCGGGACGGAATTTCATGGTGTCTTCGTCAAGGCCTTTGCCGTTGTCCCGTATTTCCACTGCAACGTTCTCAGCATTGCGAACCAAGGTTACAGAACTGTGCGAGGCCTCGGAATGGCGGAAGACGTTGGTCAGGGCTTCCTGAATGATTCGGAAGATGGCGGTCTCAAAACGCGGCGTAAGACGGGGGAAAGACGACGGACGGACATCAAGAGTCGTCTCAATGCCGCTACGCTTCGTCATTCCTTCCAGGTACCAACGCAGGGCAGAAACCAACCCGACTTCATCGAGCAAGGGAGGGTGCAGGAGATGCGACATCGTGCGAACCTGCTGTAGAGCGCGATCGATACTCTTGCTGGCTTCCAACGCGGACTGGTCTTTCGTTTCCCCACCATGCTGATGCAAGATGCCGTCTACTGTCATTTTGGCCGCCGCAAGATCCTGACCCAGGCTATCGTGAAGCTCGCGTGCAATCCTGCGCCGCTCCTCATCTTGCATGCGCATAAGACGGCTGGAAAGCTGGCGCAACGCCTCGGTACGCTCTTCTACCAGCTTCTCCAGGGTCGCTGCATTCTCGCGAATGGACTGCTCGAGTAGTTTGCTGTCGTGAATATCCGAGCAAGTACCGTACCAGCGCACGATGCCACCATTGTGGTCGCGAATCGGGATCGCCCGGGCCCTGAACCAGCGGTGTTCGCCTGATCTCCCTCGAATACGGTATTCCGCTTCATAGTTTTCCCCGGACTTTGTGCACATCGCCCATCGCTCGATAGTCTGTTCTCGATCTTCTGGACAGATGAAGTCAACCCATCCATGTCCATTCGCAGCTTCGGAATTGGAGCCAGTGTATTCAAAGAACCGGTCACTGATGTAATCCCGAAATCCGTCACCCTGGCTACTGAAGATGATGTCTGGAGCGGTCTGCAGAATCGCGTCCAACTGTTCGTTCTTTCGATTCAACTGGCTGTTCAGCAATTCCAAAGCTTCGGCTTTGTGCTCCAGTTCCTGAGTGCGATCCGTCACCCGTTGCTCAAGTTCACGATTCAGTTGCCACAATTGCTGAGCTTTACGGTGCAACTCCGCGAACACGCTGACCTTCGCCCTCAGCAATTCGGGGATCACGGGAACGGATATGTAGTCGACAGCACCTCTTTCATAGCCTTTTAAGCGGTCAAGGTCCGTGAGATGGACGGCCGAAACAAAAATGATGGCCGTCCTGTGAAACCTTGGATGCTGGCGGATCATGCTGGCCAGTTCGAAGCCATCAATTTCCGGCATACTCACGTCCATGAGCACGACGGCCACGTCCATCTTCAGGAGATACTCGAGTGCCTCCCTTCCCGACGTAGCCTTCACCAGATTTTCATCAAGCTCACCGAGTATGGCTTCATAGCTCAGTAGCTTGGCGGGTTGATCATCCACCATAAGGATGTTCACCCTGTCTTTCGTGCTCATTGAACCTCCATCGAACGTCTGTGCAGCACCATCGCGATCTTACCTGTGGAGCCACATCCGAAGCGCGGAGAGTAGCTGATCGGTATTCACGGGCTTCGCGAGATACTCGGACGCGCCGGCCTCGAGACATTTCTCACGATCGCCTTTCATAGCCTTGGCAGTCAGCGCAACGATCGGAAGCCGCCGGAAAGCCGCATTTTCGCGGATGACCTGCATCGTCTCGTAGCCATCCATTTCCGGCATCATAATGTCCATCAGAACAATCGCGATGTCCGGAGTCGACTCCAGGGTCCTGATCGCTTCGCGGCCGGTGCCGGCGCTCAACACTGTCATTCCGCGACGCTCGAGAACGCTGCTCAGTGCGAAGATATTGCGCACATCGTCGTCGACGATCAGAACTTTTCTTCCCACCAGAGCTTCATCGGACCGATGCAGGCGATCGAGCATCTTCTGCTTCTCGGCCGGCAGATTTCCGACAACCCGGTGCAGGAACAGAGCGGTTTCATCCAGCAAACGTTCCGGCGATTCGACGCCTTTGACCACGACGCTACGGGCCAGCGTGTGCAGCCTTGCGTCTTCCTCAGGAGACAGTTCTTTGCCCGTGAAGACGACTACCGGCAGCTCCGAGAGGGATGTGGTATCACGGATGCATTCAAGAATCTCGAAGCCTGACATATCGGGTAAGCGGAGATCGAGCACCATGCAATCGTACGTTTGCTGATGCAGAGCCTCGAGAGCATCCTTCCCTGTCGCCGCGACCGAAATATCGACGTCATCATGTCCCAGCAGCGTTTGAATCGTCAATTGCTCGGCATCATTGTCCTCAACCACCAACAAACGCTTGCGGCGTGGACTGGAATATTCCTTGATCTTCCCCAGCGCTTCCGTGATGCCTTCCGGCGTGGTGGGCTTCGTTATGAAAGAGAAAGCACCGCGCGCCAGTCCTTGTTGCCGATCTTCGTCGAGCGTGAGCATTTGCACGGGGATGTGGCGAGTGGTTGGATCTTGCTTCAAGTGATTCAACACAGTCCAACCAAGCATGTCGGGCAGGAACACATCGAGAGAAACGGCCGTGGGATGATACTCGCGGGCCAAGGCAAGAGCTTCCATACCATGATTTGCGGCCAGAACTTTGAAGCCCTTGTCATGTGCAAGATCGCAAAGCAGACGCGCATAGTGCGGATCGTCTTCGACGATCAACAACACCGCGTCGTCGTCCTGGACATCCGCTCTATCGTCGGCAATCGATTCAAGCGTCTGTTCATTGACGTTCACTGCAGACAACTGCAGAGGAGATCCCGACGCTGGAGCTCTTCGATCTTTCGCCGGAACACCCGAAGACGGGCCGGCGTAGGTCTGCGGCAAGTACAACGTGAACGTACTTCCCTGCCCGAGTATGCTGCGTAGCTGGATTTCTCCGCCCAACAAGCTGGCCAGCTCGCGGCTGATGGCCAACCCTAGTCCCGTTCCACCATACTTGCGGCTGGTGCCGGCATCGGCCTGCTGAAATGCCTCGAAGATGATTCTCTGCTTTTCGGTTGGGATACCGATTCCGGTATCGCTCACTTCGAAAGCCACCACGGAAGCGGCTTTCGCGAGCACCGGGTGATCCTCGCTCCAGCCTGTCTTGGCCAACGAGACAGAGAGTTGAACCCCACCGTGCTCGGTAAATTTGAAGGCATTCGACAAGAGGTTCTTGAGCACCTGTTGCAGTCGTTTCGAGTCAGTCACCAAACTGCGCCCGAGGTGATGGTCGCTGACGACCTCGAACGAGAGATGCCTGTTTTCGGCCTCATGGCGGAACGGACGGGCAACGGTATCGAGCATGCCCGCGAAGAAGACTTCGTCGGCCTCGACAGAAACTGTTCCAGATTCGATCTTTGAAAGATCGAGGATGTCGCTGATGAGGTTCAGTAGATCGGTGCCGGCACCATGGATTGTTCGAGAGAACTCCACTTGCTTGGGAGTGAGATTGCCGTCAGGGTTGTCCGCCAGTTGCTGGCCCAAGACCAGGATGCTGTTCAGGGGCGTGCGCAACTCGTGAGACATGTTCGCAAGAAATTCGGATTTGTATTTTGAGGTGAGCGCCAACTCCTTGGCTTTCTCTTCAAGGGCGCGACGCGCTTGTTCGATTTCGCGATTCTTTCGTTCAACTTCCACGTTCTGTTCAGCGAGTTGCTGCGCCTTAAGCGCAAGCTGCTCGTTGGTCTGCTGGAGTTCCTTTTGCTGTGTCTGAAGTTCTGCCGCCAGCTGTTGCGACTGCTTGAGCAATCCTTCCGTCTGCATCGTAGCTTCGATACTGTTGAGCACGATGCCGATGCTTGAAGTTAATTGTTCCAGGAACGCCAGATGGGAGGCGGTGAAGAAACTCAAAGACGCAAGTTCGATCACGGCTTTCACGTGGTTTTCGAAGAGAATTGGGAGTACGACTACGTTTCGAGGCACTGCTTCGAACAAGCTCGATCGGATCGGAACAGTTTGAGGAGGCAGATCAGAAATAACGATGCGACGTTTTTCCGTGGCACATTGTCCAACCAGCCCTTCGCCAGTTTTGAGGCGACGCAAATGGCCATCCTCACCATCTCCGGCAAAGGCCGCGAGAAGCAACATGCTCTCTTCGTTCTCCACTTGATAGATCATTCCCTGCTGAGCATTCACCAGTGGCACCAACTCGGACAGCAGTCTCCGACCGACGGTGGTCAGATCGCGTTGTCCCTGCAACATGCCGGTGAAGCGCGCAAGATTCGTTTTCAGCCAATCCTGCTCCGTGTTTCGATCGGTCGTGAGGCGAAGGTTGTCGATCATCGTGTTGATGTTGTCTTTCAGTTCGGCAACTTCGCCACGAGCTTCCACCTGAATCGAGCGAGTCAGATCGCCCTTCGTAACAGCAGTCGCAACCTCAGCGATCGCGCGCACCTGGTTGGTAAGGTTGTCTGCCAGCAGGTTCACGTTGCCTGTCAGATCTTTCCACGTGCCCGCTGCACCGGGAACGTTGGCTTGTCCTCCGAGACGGCCTTCTACACCCACTTCGCGCGCAACCGTCGTGACCTGATCTGCGAACGTGGCCAATGTTCCGGTCATGTTATTGATGGTTTCTGCGAGAGCCGCCACTTCGCCCTTCGCGTTTACGGTCAGTTTCTGCGTGAGTTCTCCATTCGCCACTGCGGTAACGACTTTCACGATGCCGCGCACCTGCTCGGTAAGGTTGGCGGCCATGACGTTGACGTTGTCTGTCAGATCTTTCCACGTACCCGCGACGCCTGGCACCTGCGCTTGTCCACCGAGTTTGCCCTCCGTACCCACTTCGCGTGCAACGCGCGTCACCTCGGCGGCGAAGGCGTTCAACTGATCGACCATCGTGTTGATGGTGTTCTTGAGCTCGAGAATTTCTCCCTTTACGTCGACCGTAATCTTGCGCGACAGATCACCACGCGCCACGGCGGTGGTGACCTCAGCGATGTTACGGACCTGCGCAGTCAGGTTTCTCGCCATGGCATTGACGGAATCAGTCAGATCTTTCCAGGTGCCTGCAACGCCCGGAACGTTTGCCTGTCCTCCCAGCCGACCTTCGGTACCGACTTCGCGAGCGACGCGCGTCACTTCGGCGGCGAAGGAACGCAACTGCTCAACCATTGTGTTGAGCGTTTCTTTCAGCTGCAGGATTTCTCCGCGCACGTCGACGGTGATTTTCTTCGAAAGATCACCAGTTGCAATGGCGGTTGCGACTTCGGCAATATTTCGAACCTGCCCAGTAAGGTTACTGGCCATGAAGTTGACGTTGTCCGTGAGATCTTTCCAGGTACCGGCCACTCCCGGGACTTCAGCCTGACCGCCCAGTTTCCCTTCCGTGCCAACTTCGCGCGCCACACGCGTGACTTCACCGGCGAATGCATTCAACTGATCCACCATCGTGTTGATGGTGTTCTTCAGTTCGAGAATTTCGCCCTTCACATCGACCGTGATTTTGCGTGACAAATCTCCGCGAGCCACGGCTGTCGTGACCTCGGCGATGTTACGCACTTGAGCCGTCAGGTTCCCGGCCATCGAGTTGACCGAGTCCGTGAGATCTTTCCACGTTCCCCCGACCCCGGGTACCTGGGCCTGGCCGCCAAGCTTTCCTTCCGTTCCGACCTCGCGGGCCACACGCGTGACTTCGCCGGCGAACGCGTTTAACTGGTCCACCATCGTGTTGATGGTGTTCTTAAGCTCGAGAATTTCGCCTTTGACGTCGACTGTAATTTTGCGGGACAAATCTCCGCGAGCCACGGCTGTCGTGACCTCGGCGATGTTACGGACTTGCGCCGTGAGGTTGCTGGCCATCGAGTTGACGGAATCAGTGAGGTCTTTCCACGTTCCGGCCACTCCGGGCACCTGCGCTTGTCCACCGAGACGTCCGTCGGTGCCGACTTCGCGGGCCACGCGCGTGACTTCCGAAGCGAACGAACGCAACTGATCGACCATCGTATTGATGGTGTCTTTCAGTTCGAGAATTTCGCCCTTCACGTCGACCGTGATCTTGCGGGACAAATCACCGCGAGCCACGGCTGTGGCAACCTCCGCAATGTTTCGCACTTGCCCAGTCAGGTTACTGGCCATGAGGTTCACGTTGTCAGTCAAATCCTTCCAGGTTCCTGCAACACCCGGAACTTGCGCCTGGCCGCCGAGTTTTCCTTCCGTGCCTACTTCGCGGGCGACACGCGTCACTTCACCGGCGAAGCCGTTGAGCTGGTCGACCATCGTGTTGATAGTGTTTTTAAGTTCGAGAATTTCGCCTTTCACGTCGACCGTAATTTTGCGCGACAAGTCGCCGCGAGCGACGGCCGTAGTGACTTCCGCGATGTTTCGCACCTGTCCGGTCAGGTTGCCGGCCATGGAATTCACGGAATCCGTCAGATCCTTCCAGGTCCCTGCGACGCCAGGCACGTTGGCTTGCCCACCGAGACGCCCTTCGGTTCCTACCTCTCGAGCAACGCGGGTCACTTCTCCCGCGAAACGATTGAGCTGGTCGACCATGGTGTTCAGCGTTTCTTTAAGCTGGAGAATTTCGCCGCGCACGTCGACAGTGATCTTTTTAGAGAGGTCGCCACTGGCAATTGCTGTTGCAACGTCAGCGATATTTCGAACCTGACCAGTCAGGTTGCTGGCCATCAAATTCACGTTATCTGTGAGATCTTTCCACGTTCCGGCGACGCCCGGTACTTGCGCTTGGCCTCCCAGTTTTCCTTCGGTACCCACTTCGCGAGCGACGCGCGTCACTTCCCCAGCGAACGCGTTAAGCTGGTCGACCATGGTGTTGATGGTGTTCTTCAGTTCAAGAATCTCACCTTTCACATCGACCGTGATCTTGCGGGAGAGGTCGCCGCGCGCCACGGCGGTAGTCACTTCTGCGATGTTTCGCACTTGCGCCGTTAGGTTGCCAGCCATCGCGTTGACCGAGTCGGTGAGATCTTTCCAGGTTCCGGCCACGCCCGGGACAACAGCTTGACCGCCAAGCTTGCCGTCAGTGCCGACTTCACGGGCAACGCGCGTCACTTCAGATGCAAACGAGCGCAGCTGATCCACCATGGTGTTGATGGCTTCCTTCAACTGCAAAATCTCGCCGCGAACATCGACTGTGATCTTGCGCGAAAGGTCGCCACTTGCCACCGCCGTGGCAACTTCGGCGATATTGCGGACCTGGCCAGTCAGGTTGTTCGCCATCAGGTTGACGGAATCGGTCAGATCTTTCCAGGTTCCGGCAACTCCGGGGACCTGGGCCTGTCCACCAAGCTTTCCGTCGGTGCCGACTTCCCTGGCAACGCGAGTCACCTCTGCGGTGAAAATCCCCAGCTGCTGAATCATCGTGTTGACGATGTTGGCAGAACGCAGGAACTCGCCCTCGAGCGGACGACCATCCACGTCCAAGCGTACCGTCTGGGTCAGGTTGCCCTGCGCGACTGCGGCAATTGCGCGCGTGACTTCTGCAGTGGGACGAAGTAGATCTTCCACAAGGGTATTGACCGAAACTTCAATTTCGCCCCAGGCACCTCGTGACTCATGGAAGCGGGTACGTTCCCGCGTCCTGCCCTCTTTTCCAACCGCCTTGCCGACACGTTTTAATTCCTGTGCCATTTGCTCATTCACAGCCACGATCTCGTTGAAAGTGTCGGCGATCTTCCCTTCCAGTCCTGTCCACGATCCGGGCAGACGTACCGAGAAATCGCCGTCCCGCATGGTCTGAAGGCAAGAGAGAATGACCGCAAGGCTTGGGCCATCACTTGCGGTTGACGCTCCGTTGTTGTTTTTTGGGTTGGGATTTGGACTGGGTTCAGCTTCTGCGGTTGCCGTGGCTAGGCTTTGGGTATTTCTCTTCATGTCCGCCTGCTCAATAGATCGAAACAGTTCTAGGGTGTCAAAATTGACGAATGTGCCGAATTCAGACGAGGGGAGTCAGGACTCCCCATAGCGTCAGAGAAGGGGTGAGCCTCGACAAACATCTAACACGTATAGAAGCGATGCGCTCTACAGTATTTGCTGTACAGAACCCTGCTTGGGGCAACGTTTTAACCAGACTAACTGCTTCGAGAAAAAAGGGTTGCGACCAGCTACTTAAAGGGTTTTTTGCTGGCGCTGGGTCGCTTCCCAGTGCACACAATTATTCGATGGAGTGAGCCCCGACGCTTGGTGGTTGGCTATCGATCCGATTTACAGCGAAGACTCGATTCTCCGTTTTGTTCCCCTGCTATAGCGTCACTGGAAATCGAATCAGAACTTATTGGAGGAGAGGCGAATGGCTGGGAAAAACACAGCGGTTTTCGGCATTTATCCTGCTTACGCCAGCGTCGAAAGCGCGGTCGACGCTCTTCGCGCAGCGGGGTTTCGCAGCACTGACATTTCTGTGTTGTTTCCTGAGAATGTCGGAACGAAAGACTTTGCCCACGAAAAGGGCACCAAAGCACCGGAAGGCGCTTCGGCAGGTGCGGGCACCGGAGCCGTAATAGGGGGAACGCTGGGATGGCTCGCGGGCATAGGGGCGCTCGCAATTCCTGGTATCGGTCCGTTTATCGCTGCTGGCCCAATCATGGCGGCTCTAGCGGGCGTGGGCGTCGGAGGGGCGGTAGGTGGAATCACCGGCGCTCTGATCGGTCTTGGGATTCCCGAATACGAAGCGAAAAGATACGAGGGACGAATTAAAAGCGGGGGCATCCTGCTGTCTGTTCATAGCGACAATTCCGACTGGACGAGAAAAGCCAAAGACGTGCTTGAGCGAACGGGTGCGCAAGATGTGGCGTCTGCGGGCGAAGCCGGCGCGGACTTCATGAAGACCGATAAGCCCATGCCACGGGCCAGCTAAGGTTTCACAGGGGAGCTTGCTGTCGGCTGCTATTGTGGAGGAACGGTTGCGAACTTCTTATGAGGTTCCGCCCTTCGAGTCGCTGTAGTAGCCGTTCCTTGTTTGCACGCGTAGTTTCCGGCGACCGGGGTCGTATGCCTGAACCTCGATGCCGTGGAAAGTGTGCCCTCTGGCTGTGCTCGACGATTTATATCCGATCACGTATTGGCTACGGATCGCGGATGCAATTGATCGGGTAATCGAATCGACCTCTTGCACGTCAGTCGGGAAATATGCCGTACCGCCTGTTTTCTGGCTAAGTTCTTCCAACGCACGCATCGTCGACGTGGTGCGCGAACTGGTTGATATCAGAGGCGGGAGAAGTGCATACCCGGTCCAGCCGGACATCTGCTGAAGGTTGGAAAACTGGCCGGACTTCCCCGTAGGCCCGCCGCCCCCCACGTGGATTACGACGGGTGCGGTCGAAGAACCTCCGCAATTGTCCCACTCCTGCACAACTGAGTTGTACGTTCCTGCACTCAGGGTCAGGAGCGTGTTTAGTTTGTTCCCGTTGACTTTGTATGCAAGCACTCCTGGTGCCGTATAAATCCCCATGGCTGCGACTCCCGCTCGCATTGATGAGGTCGCTGACGCAACGCATTGCGTGGAAGCGACGGTCGCATTCTATGGGTGGGCCGCAGGCCCACAAGAACTCAAAACCTTCGTGGCGCGGACCACGGGTTTTTGGTGCAAATGAATGCATAATAGTGTTGGATGAAGAAAAAGACGACACTCAATATTGTGTTGGCTCTAATAGTACTGGCGGCATCGCTGTTGTTGGCGATAGGTGGCTCGTCCATTGAAGATAACTTTCACGTCAGAACTCCCGGCATAATCGCATCGAAAGTTCTGGTTCATCCAAAACCTTCTCCACACGAGTTCGAGGCAGTCGGTCAGGGCCTCAGGGTCCAGATGTTTGTGGATTGGTTCTTCTGGTTTGTCCTGATGTGCGTGCTTTATCGGGTGACGACCAAACTCAGTCACAGGTCGCAAAAGGCAGAATAGGCGGTGTTGCCGACATCAGACGTGCCCGTGTCCATTGGCGTAACATCGCGGATGAGCGCGTCGTTCTTCTCTTTGGCCGCGTTTTGCTGAGCCTGCGCTGACAGCACAGCGAGGACAGATTCCAAGTTTTTCTGGCCCATTAGGGGCTGGCTTCCCATGCTGACGAATGCCTGCTGCGATGTAAGGATTCTAGGTGGGTCGGGACGGGAAATCACCCGATAAAGAGGTGTAGCGGAAAATGTAGCAAGTGCCTGTCGATGTTCGTTGGTGCTGGTTGGTGGCGGATTCGCGCAAAACGTTGAATTCATTAGCCACCACCAACCGACACCGAACGTTGAAAATGGCGTTCAATGGTTCTAAAACCTTCGGAGGGCATGCCAGGCGCATTGGCAGTCGGGCAAGATCCAGAGGAGGGCGGGAGACGCGAGCCGTCGACCCATGAGGTGACTGGCCCGCGCCCGTAAAGGAAAGGTCTCTGGAAGGGTCAATAGAGGTTCACCACGCGCGATCTTAGACTCCGCAAAATTTCTCACCATCAGGAAAGTGCTGTAGCTTGCACGCTCTTCATTGGTATTTCTCTGTTGTGATTCTTTGACGTAAACCACTTACAGGAATGCGTCTACGCTAATACGGCGCGAGCCTGATACCTGCTCGTAGCGGTCAGGGAGTACCGTACATGCACGGAGACGTCAGAAGTGAGCATCGTCGGCAGCAAGTCCTTGAATCGACCACCGATCTGTGACTCCGAGACTTCGCTCGTCCAGCGGGCACTCACCGGCGAGGCGGATGCCTTCGCAACTCTCTTTCAATTACACCGCGGCCGTGTATACGCGGTCTGTCTTCGAATGACGAACAATCCCGCGGACGCGGACGACCTCACTCAGGAGGCCTTCATTCAGGCATTTCGAAAGCTTTCGACGTTTCGGGGCGAATCCGCTCTCTCCACCTGGCTTCACCGCGTGGCTGTGAATACCGCTCTCATGCACTTTCGGCGTCAGACCTCTCCGAAAGCAGCTCTTGAAAGCGCGCCGTTGGATCACGAAGCTGGCCGTCGGGAGGTCGGACGGCAGGACGATCGCCTGCATCATTCCTTAGATCGTATTGCTCTGATACGCGCTCTGGAAGCCCTACCGTCAGGGTATCGCACGATTTTTGAGCTGCATGAAATTGGAGGATACGGCCATCGCGAGATCGCCAAGCTCCTTCGCTGCTCGGTTGGAAACTCAAAATCACAATTGCACAAGGCTAAGCAAAGAATCCGCGAGTGTCTCGTTTCGCGACGTCATTTTACGAGGCAGATGCGCAAGTCTTCGAAAAAGCAGTTTGCTGCTTCTGCAGTTCGCTATTCAAGAACCATACCAAGTGTCGATTTGAGCTTGAACTTTATTTTGGGCCCTTCTCACGAAGGCTCGGCCAGGTCAAGCGCGTAAACGGGGGAGGGGAGTCCGTGGAATTGGTGGCCTTAGTCGTTACACAGGGTGCGACAGTCGTTACACAGGGTGCGACCTTGCGTGCAGTTGGAATGAGGAAACAAGCTCGTGGTGCTCGGCATGGCCCGTTGTAGGGAAACCCGTTGGAGGGAAAACGGTACTTGAGCGCTGGGTAGAACGCGTGCGCAGTCTGCAAGTGAACATGGTCTCAGTGGTGGATCGAGGTGTGCCGGTGCCGGAACAGGGTTCAGAAGATGGTTGATTGGGCAAAGGAGGGCATCGACCAGATTCTCGTAATTGTCATGGGTTCATACGCTGAAGTGGATCTCACAGATCTGGTTCAGTTCCACCACGATGGAGGTCACACTATTACTCGAGTTTTCGATCCGGAAGACCCTTTGGGTATCAGCCTCCTCGATCGTCGAGCAGTGCTACGGGAGCTTCCATCAGCGATGGGCGAGAAACCGCGTCCGTCACGCTACGACTTCATGGGGTATGTCACACGTTTGTCCTCGACCATCGCCTAGCGCAAATTGGTGCAAAATGCACTGGAAGGTCGCTGTGATATTCGCCCTTCGGGCTTCGCAACATCGGACAACGTGTTAGTTCCGATCAAATCTTTCCCGACTCCTTTGCGGCGGCCTGTGCCACGTGGGCCGTCCTTCGGCGCGGGGATCCCGGGCGGCTCCTGGGGAATAAAAGCTTCTCGCAAACGCAGCGGCTACGTCTCATTTCTCCTCCATGTCATCGCCATCTCGGCTGTCTTGACACTACCTTCACTCGACAAACATGTTCAACCAGCAAAGCCACCACTCGAGCACGTAATGCTGATCGCTCCCTCGAAAGACGTTTACGTGTTGCCTCCAGCACGCCAGGAAGCAGGTGGCGGGGGAGGCGGGGGTGATCGAAGCAAAATTCAAGCGCCTCAGGGACGATTGCCCAAGGTCAGCATGCAACAAATTACCCCGCCGGCCCTGGTGGTTCGGAACGAACATCCCAAGCTGGCGGTCGAGCCAACCGTTGTTGCCCCGCCAAAGGTCGCGATCGCATCGGCAACTGCGCCACATCTTGGCGAT
>Ga0207693_10003916_pt1 | contig 12680 bp, 12 predicted proteins | sample LARL81metaG_FD_184347 | JGI IMG/M metagenome (GOLD analysis project Ga0207693, IMG submission 184347) | Corn, switchgrass and miscanthus rhizosphere microbial communities from Kellogg Biological Station, Michigan, USA - LAR L8-1 metaG... | ecosystem: Host-associated > Plants > Roots >...
CGAGACGTTGGCGTTCTGCTCGACGACGAGGATCGCGACGCCGGACTCGTGCACTTCCTTGATGATCTCGAAGTTCCGCTCGACGAGGATCGGCGCCAGCCCCATGGACGGCTCGTCCATCAGCAGGAGCTTTGGCCGAGACATCAACGCCCGCCCCATGGCGGCCATTTGCTGCTCGCCTCCCGAGAGCGTCCCCGCGAGCTGGCGGCGCCGCTCGTAGAGGAGCGGAAAGAGCGAGTAGACACGCTCGAAATCCTCCTTCGTTCCGCCGCCGTGCAGGTACGCGCCCATCTCCAGGTTCTCCTTGACGGTCATCGGCGCGAACAGCCGCCGGTTCTCCGGGACGATCGCCATTCCCTTGCCGATCCGGTAGCTCGGAGGGCGTCCACTTACCTCCTCGCCCTCGAACTGGACTGCGCCCCGCCGCGGACGGACGATCCCGATGATCGTCTTCAGCGTCGTCGACTTGCCCGACGCGTTACCGCCCAGGAGGCAGACGAGCTCGCCTTCCGCGACCTCGAGCGAGACGCCCTGCAGGATGTGGATTTGGCCGTAGTAGGTGTCGACGTTGTCGAGCTTGAGCAGCATCAGACCGCTTCGGACTCCGCTCGGACGCCCAGGTAGGCCTCGATGACCAGCGGATGGGTCGCCACCTCGTCGAACAGGCCTTCGGCGATCTTGACTCCGTGGTCGAGCGCGACCACCCGGTCGGAGATTCCTTCGACGACGTGCATGTCGTGCTCGATCACGAGGATCGAATAGCCGGCGTCCTCGCGAAGTTTGCCGATCAGCTCCGTGATTTCGTGCGTCTCGTGCGGGTTCATCCCGGCCGCCGGCTCGTCAAGGAGCAACAGGCGCGCGTTGGTAGCCATCGCGCGGGCGATCTCGAGACGCCGCCGATTCGCGTACGAGAGGCTGTAAGCGGGCTGGTCGTGCCGGTAACCCGCAAGCCGCTGACCGAAGAAAGCGAGCTTCTCCTCGGCGAGCTGCCGGATTCGCTTTTCCTCCCTCCGCGACCGCGGAAGCTGCAGCATCGCTTCGACGACGGTCGCCTTCGTGTGTCCGTACTCGGCGGCCATGACGTTCTCCAGCACCGTCATGTTCAGGAACAGGCGCAGGGTCTGGAACGTTCGGGCAATGCCCCGGTTCGTGATCACGTGTGGCGGGAGGCCGGAAACCTTGTTGCCCTCGAAGACGATCTCGCCCGCATCGACGTGGTAGATCCCGGTGATCAGGTTGAACACGGTCGTCTTGCCGGCGCCGTTCGGCCCGATCACGCTGACGATCTCTCCCTCATCGACGTGCAAGTTCAGATGGTCGATCACCTGCAGGCCGCCGAAGGCCTTCGAGACATCGCGAAGCTCGAGCAACTTCGCCATGGTCAGACGATCTCCACGCGAGAGGTCCCGAAGATCCCGGACGGCCTGACATTCATGATCACGACGAGCAGCGTCCCCAGCAGGATCAGGCGCGTTGCACCGGATACCTGCTCCACCAGCTTGTTCTCCCAGACGAACGACGCCAGGTACAGCGTCGGAATCAAGACAACCACACGCCACCAGCCCCGAACCATCGTCAGCACCAGCGCCGCGACGATCAGCGCGAAGTAGGCCCAGCCGGCGATGCTTCCTGGATTGTTCGGCAGCAGTACCCAGTGCTCGAGCGCTCGCCCGAGCCGCCCGCCACCTTGGATGTGGCCCTCGGTACCTCGCGACCAGACGGCACTCGCAATCCCGTGCACTGCGAAGCCGAACGCGATCGTCCCCAGAAAGACGACGACCGGCTTGTACCACGGCCTCATGGCGACGAAGAGCGCGACCAGCAGCACGCCGTAGAAGAGGAAACGCGCGTTGGCGGAGGAGCGGAGCAACTCCGGAGCGCCGTTGACGACGAGCGCGCCGATCACGACCCCGCCGATGCTGCCGAGCCCGCCGAGGATGACGATGGCGTAGATGGTGATCAGGAGGCCCACGTCGTAGTCGCCGGGAAACGCGCCGGACTGGACGGCGCCGAAGATCGTGCCGCTGAAGCCCGCGGTGGCCGCGCCGAACATGAAGGCGAGCAGCTTCAGCCGGTTAACCGGCACGCTCATCACCTCGGCCGCCAACGGATCCTCGCGCAGTGCTCGCCAGGCACGGCCCGTCCGCGATCCGTTGACGAAGTAGAGCATGATCATCAGCAGCGTCAGCGAGATCAGCGTGAAGAAGTAGTACCCCTTCGTGGTTGTGATGTGGTAACCGAAAAGGTTGAAGGGGTCGATCTGGTCGAGTCCATTCGCCCCGCCGGTCAAGTCGACCTTGCCGACGAACGGATAGGAGAAGTCGTTCAGGCCGCCGTTCGCGTTGTTGACGAAGATCACGAACGCCTGCAGGAAGAAGAGCGTCACGATCGCCAGGTAGTCGCCGAGCAGCCGCCAGGACGTCAGGCCCAGCAGGAGCCCGAGTAGGGCGGTCGCGACGACCACGATCGGAATAGCGATCTCGGCCTGCAGGTGATGGCCGGAATGGCCGCTCGCCATGATCCCGTACAGGTAAGCGCCGAAGCCGAAGAACGCCACGTAACCGAGATCGAGCAGACCGGCGAAGCCAACGACAACGTTCAGCCCGAGGGCCAGCAAGGCGTAGATGACCGTGATCAGGCCATAGCGGTAGAGGTTGCCTTCGTTCGTGATGAACGGGAAGATCGCGAACGGGCCGATCAGAATCACCAAGCGCGCAGGGGCCGGCAATCGCTCCCAGGCGCGAGCGACGACTCCACTGAGACCGGTCTGGGCGGTGCGCCTCGCCTCGGCCTGGGAGACCCACTCGTCCGTCCCGACCCGGGACCTATCGGGGATGTCGACCGGCTCCGGGGTAACCGCAGGCAGATCGCCTTCGTCGAGAGGTGGTCCGCCTCCGAGCGAGCTCATCTCAGACCTTCTGGATGACGGGCGAGCCGAGCAGGCCCGTCGGTCGGATGAGGAACATGACGATCAGAAGCGCGAAGACGTAAAGGTTCGCGTAGACCGACCCGCCCGGAAGGTAGCCGGTCGCGAAGGCTTCGGTGAGCCCGATCAGGAAGCCGCCAAGCACGGCGCCGGGGATGCTCCCGATCCCACCCACTACGGCTGCGGTGAAGCCCTTCAGGCCGGCGGTGAAGCCCATCAGCGAGAAGATCTGCCCGAAGACGAGGCCGAACATGACGCCGCCGGCCGCCGCGAGCGCCGACCCGAGAAAGAACGTGAACGAGATCACGCGGTCGATGCTGATCCCCATCATCTCGGCCGCGTCGCGGTCGAACGACGTCGCCCGCATCGCCTTGCCCGTGCGCGTGCGCGAGACGACGAGCGCCAGCACGATCGTCAACCCGATCGAAACGGAAATAGTCAGGATCTGGATGTTGGAGATGAAGAAGTTGTTGCCGATGCTGTAGCTCTTCACCCCGACGAGGTCGAAGGTGTCATAGGACCGGAACTGCGGGCCCCAGAGCAGGAGCGCGCTGTTTTGCAGGAAAATCGACACGCCGAGCGCACTGATCAGCGGCGCGATCCGCGGCGCGTTGCGCAGCGGCCGGTACGCGAAGCGTTCGATCCCGACACCGAGCGCGCCGCAGCCGACCATCGCGACCGCGAACATGATCGCCACGGCGATCCACCCGTTCACCACCGGCGAAAGGGCACCCCCGAGCCACTGGAGCACGAAGAAGCCGATGAACGCACCGACCATGTACACGTCCCCGTGCGCGAAGTTCAGGAGCTTCAGGATCCCGTAGACCATCGTGTAGCCGAGCGCGATCAGCGCGTAGATGCTGCCGAGCGTGAGCCCACTGACCAGCTCGCCGAAGAAAAGGCTCCAGTTCACCGGGGGAAGATCGCATAAAACGCAGTGCGGCCCACCGGTTGGTGGGCCGCACTGCGTTCAACTCGAAACCGACAGAACTACGCGACTCGGACGAAAACCCCCTTGACCGAGTGGTAGATGCCGAACGGCTTCTTGACCATGTCGCCGTGCTTGTCGAAGGCGACCGCGAGGCCGAGCAGCGAGGCGCTGGCGGCGATCTTCGTCTTCTTGATCTGCGCACGAACCTCCGCCCGGGAAGCCGTGCCGTTCTTGCAGGCCCGATCGATCGCGCCCGTGACGACCTGCGCCGCCACGTAGCTCGGAGCGCCGAAAAGCTCCGTAGCCTTGTGGACCTTCTTGAAGGCCGCAACCCTCGGGTCCGACGGGTTCAGCGGGAAGAACGAGTCGTACACGTTCGACCCGAGGCCCGAGAACGCGGGGTCGAAGAGGCCGTCGGAGCCCATCAACTTCGTCCCGGCCCTACCGAGGCTCTTCATCTGCTGGCCGAAGGCCTGGCCTTTCGGCGGCAGCTGCCACGGCAGGTAGACGAGCTGTGTGTTGCGCGGGATCTTGTTGATGATCGCCGAGAAGTCCGACTGCTGCTGACTGACGCCATCACGCCCAACCGTGACGCCCTTGGCCTTGAGCTGTGCCTGCACCTCGTCGGCGAGGCCGGTGCTGTAGGCCTCCTGGTCGTCGATGATGTAGACACGCTTCACCTTGAGGTTGTTCACGATGTAAGCGCTGACGCTCTTGCTCTGCGACGAGTCCGGCGGGACGGTGCGGAAGAAGAACCCCGTCCGGGTGCCGTCGAGCGTGATCTGCGTGTTCGTCGCCGAGCCGGAGACCCAGCCGAGTCCTGCGCCCTTCAGAGCGCCGGTCGTCGCCTTGACCTCGTTCGAGCCGGCAGGGCCGACGACGCCGAGGACGCTCGAGTTCGAGCCGAGCGCCTGGGCGCCCTTGACTGCCTCGGCGGTTCCGTTCGCGGAGCCGAGCATCGTGTCCTCGTTGACGAACTTGATCTTCGTCTTATGTGACCTGTTGTACGAGTTCCTGTAGAAGTTTGCCCAGTGCACCTGGTTGATCCCGATCGATGCGGCCGGCCCGGTGAACGGCGCCATCAGCCCGATCGAGCGCGTCTTACCGCACTTCACTAGCGCGTTGCCCGCGTTCGCCGGGGCGGCGACCCTGCTTGACCCCTTGGTCGAGCCCCAGGCGGCCGTCGCGAGCACGGCCAGTGCTGCCGCGAGAGTCGCGGCGACTACCACTTTCTTCATGTTGTCCTCCTGTTGATTGCCCGGTTTTGAAGCGAGGCTTCGAAGCTTGAGACTCCGAACGCGCTCATTCGTTTGCCTCATATGCCCGCGAAGCGGGATCGCCGGCAGGATGAAAGACGGCCACGATCCGCATCGGGGTGTCGCCGCTGTTCTCGAGCGAATGCAGGAACAGCGGCGGAAGGTGGATGCAAGAGCCCGCTGAGACCGGCTTGTCAGCCCCGCCGCCGTGCAGGATCCCTTCGCCCTCGAGGATGTAGATCACCTCGTCGTAGACGTGGCTGTGATCGGGTGCCCGGCCGGGTGCGATGACGCCGAAGAACTGCGTCATGTCGCGGCAGCCGACCTCCTCGGTGACGAGGTAGCGAAACTCGCGGTCCCCACTTGCCGTCAGCAGAGGCTGGTCGGCAATGCGAACCGTGCGGCGACCGGCCGGCTTCGCACCGTTGGTCTGCGGCGCCGTAACCGAGACGGCCACCAGCTCCTCCGGGCCCGGGCTCTCGACCTCGTACGACTCGCCGGCCGTGAGGTAGACGCCGGTTCCGGCCTCGAGCTCAGTGGATTGGCCGTCGACGACGAGCGTTCCGCGGCCGGACACGGCGTACAGGATTTCCTGGACGCCGTTCAGCGTGCGAGGCACTGAGCGGCCGGGATCGTAGTGCGCAATCTCAAGCTCGAGGAACTGCGAGCCTGCGTTCGCATCGATCGCGACCGCCCTGGAGGCCGTGTCACCGCTTTCGCGGCGGCTCTCCAGCTCTTGTTCGTGCACGACGTACCCCGCCACTGTTGCGATTGTCACACGAATCGGCCTCGAGTCGACGAGTACCCTCTTCCCGGTGGAGTACAGGCGGCTCGGCGGGACCGGTCTGGAGCTCTCGAGCATCGGCCTTGGCTGCGGCAACTTCGGCGGGATCGGTTCGGCTCCGGAGCTCTTCGGCCGGGGCGAGAACGAGGCAGAAGCGTTCGCGATCATGGACCGGGCCGAGTCGGAGGGCATCAACTTCTTCGATACGGCTGCCTCCTACGGGGGAGGCCGTAGCGAGAGCTGGATCGGGGGATGGCGTAGCGGGCGCAGCACAGCCGTTCTGCTCAGCACGAAGGTCTACTGGTCGGTCACCGGTGACCCGGCCGACCGCGGTCTGTCGCGCGAGCGGATCCTCCGCGAGCTCGAAGGCAGCTTGTCGCGCCTCGGGACGGATCGGGTGGACATGTACCTGACGCACGAGCCGGACGCCGAAACGCCGATCGAGGAGACGCTGCGCGCGCTCGATGAGCTGATCCAAGCTGGGAAGGTGGGCGCAATCGGAATCAGCAACGTCGACGGGGAGCAGCTCTCGGAAGCCCTCGAGACGAGTACCCGTCACGGGCTCGCCGGCTTCGGATGGGTTCAGAACGAGTACAGCCTGCTTCGCCGGGCATCCGAGCGGGAGGTATTGCCGCTCTGCGCGCAGGAAGGGCTCGGCTTCACGCCCTTCAGCCCTCTCTGCGGCGGCTGGCTGAGCGGCAAGTACGACAGGTCGCAACCGTTCCCCGACGACTCGCGGATGGCCCTGCGCGGCGAGCCATACTCCGACCTCGTGAACGAAAAGACGTTCCGCGGACTCGACCTCTTTCGGGCCGCCGCCGCGGAGCGCGGCGTCGAGCCGGCCGCGCTGGCGATCGCCTGGGTCCTGACCCACCCGCAGGTGACGGCCGTGATCGTCGGCCCGCGGCGCCCCGAGCACCTGGAAACGGCGTTCGCAGCTGTGGATCTCCAGCTGTCGGAGCAGGAGCGGGACGAGCTGGCGGGGCTGTTCACGTGAGCGACCTGCTCGTCCTCGCGCACGAAGACGTCAAGGGCCTGCTCCCGATGGACGAGTGCATCGAGCTGATGGCGGAGGCGCTGTCCGATCTTGCCCGAGGCCGGAGCTGGCAACCGCTGCGCTTCGTCGTCCGGCCGCCCGAGGAACAGAGCCTGATGGGCCTGATGCCGGCGCACCGCTCGCCGCCGGGGCCGGCCTACGGGCTCAAAGCCGTCTGCATCTTCCCCGGCAATCCGGCGCGCGGGCTCGACGCGCACCAGGGCGGCGTGCTGCTCTTCGACGGCGAGACCGGCCAGTTGCGCGCCCTGATCGACGGCTCGGCGGTGACGTCGATACGCACCGCCGCGGTCACCGCCGTCGCGACGCGGGCGCTGGCCCGCCCGGACTCTCGCGTGCTGGCGATCGTCGGCTCGGGCGTTCAGGCGCGCCCGCATCTGGAGGCCATGGCGAAGGTGCTTCCACTCGAGCACGCCCGCGTCTGGAGCCGTACTCCCGAACATGCGCAGGCGTTCGCTGCAGAGGCCGAGATGCCGTTTTCGGTCGAGGCGGCCGGGAGCGCCGAGGCCGCCGTGCGTGGCGCCGATGTCGTCGTGACGGTCACCTCGGCCCGGGAGCCGGTCGTCGAGCGGAGCTGGCTCGCGCGGGGTGCCCACGTCAACGCCGTCGGCTCCTCGATCCCGACGGCACGCGAGCTCGACTCGGCCACGATCGCGGCGGCCGCGCTCTTCGTCGATCGGAGGGAGTCGGCCGTGAACGAGTCCGGCGAGTACCTCCGCGCGGTCGAGGAGGAGGAAATCGGCCCCGACCACATCCGGGCCGAGCTCGGCGAGGTACTCGTCGGGTCCCATGAGGGGCGCCGCTCCGACGAGGAGCTGACGGTATTTGTCTCGTTGGGCCTGGCTGTCGAGGACCTCGCCGTAGCCGAGTACCTCGACCGGCGAGCTCGCAGCGAGGGCGCCGGCGCGGTGGTTCAGTTTTGATCTCGCTCGAGCAGATCCGAAGCGCGCAGGAGCGCCTGGCAGGGAAGGTCGTCCGCACGCCGCTCTTGCAGCTGGCTGCGGACTCGCCCGCCACGATCTACCTGAAGCCCGAGAACCTGCAGCCGATCGGCTCGTTCAAGCTACGCGGGGCGCTGAACGCGATCTCGCAGCTTCCTGCCGACGAGCTGAAGGCCGGCGTGGTCACGGCGAGCGCCGGGAACATGGGCCAGGGCGTCGCCTGGGCGGCGCGCGAACTGGGCATCCCCTCCGCGGTCGTCGTCCCGGACAGCGCGGTCGAGACGAAGCTCGCCGCGATCGAGCGACTCGGCGGACGAGTGATCAAGGTTCCGTACGAACGCTGGTGGCAGACGATCGAGGAATCGAGCTTCGCCGAGGCTGAAGGCGTCTTCGTCCACCCGGTCCAGAACGAGCAGGTGATGGCCGGGAACGGGACGATCGGCCTGGAGATCCTCGACGACCTCCCCGAGGCGGACGCTGTGCTCATACCCTTCGGCGGCGGCGGGCTGAGCGTTGGAATCGCGAGCGCCGTCAAGGCGCTGCGGCCGGAGGCTCAGGTGTACGCCGTCGAGCCCGACACCGGCGCGCCGCTGACGGCGTCCCTCGCCGCCGGCGAGCCCCGCGAGGTCGACTACGAGCCTTCGTTCGTCGACGGCTCCGGCTCGCCCGCGCTCCTGCCCAAGATGTGGGAGCTGGCGCGCGGCGTGCTCAACGGCGCCGTGTCGGTTTCGCTCGACGAGACCGCCGCCGCGGTTCGTCTGCTCGCCGAACGGGGCAGGGTCGTGGCGGAGGGCGCTGGCGCGCTCTCGCTCGCGGCCGCCCTCGCCGGCCACGGAGGCACCGGCAACGTGGTCTGCGTCGTCTCCGGCGGGAACATCGACTCGTCGAAGCTGACGACGATTCTCGCCGGCGGGACGCCTTGAGCGACGACGTGTGGGTGATCGGAGGCGGCGTGATCGGCAGCCTCTTCGCCGCCCACCTCGCGCGGGTCGCCGACGTCACGCTGCTCTGCCGCCGGCCCGAACACGCAGCCGCTGTGTCCGAGAACGGCATTCGCGTCTCCGGCAGGGCGGATTTCGTGGCCCGGCCGCGCGCTTCAACCGATCCCGCCGGGCTGACGGACGCCGGCCTTGCGATCGTGGCGACCAAGGCGAACGACGTCGAGCCGGCGGCGGCGCAGCTCGAGGGCCGCCTCGGCGACGGCAGCGTCATGACCGTTCAAAACGGCCTAGGCGCCGAAGAAGTCGTTCGCAGCCACGGCGCGTGGCCGCAGCTCTCTGCGGTGACGTTCATGAGCGGGACGAAGCTCGCGGACGACCACGTCGAGTACGTGCTCGACACGCCGACCTGGCTTGCGCCCTACGACGGCGCCCCCCTCGACCTCGCCGAGCGCACCGCGACGCTGATCGTCGAGTCGGGGCTGAAGGCCGAGGCGATGCCCGACCTCGAGCCGGCGCGCTGGTCGAAGCTGATCTTCAATGCGACCGTCAACAGCGTCGCCGCGCTGACCGGGCTCCCCCACGACTACCACTTCGCCGAGCTCGATCGACCGACGGATCTCGGGCACCTCGTGCGAGGCCTGATGGACGAGGGGAAGCAGATCGCCCGCGCCGCGGGAATTTCCTTGCGCGAGGATCCCTGGGAGATGAACGTGCTCGCGACGCAGCGGGGCAGCCGCCACTACCCGTCGATGCTCGAAGACGTCGAGGCACGGCGCCCGACCGAGGTCGACTTCATCACGGGCGCGCTCGTGCGCGAGGCGGAGCGCTGCGGGGTCGAGGCGCCGCTCATGACGGCCGTCTACCGCCTGGTCAAGGGCCGCGAGGCGTCCTACCAGTGAGGGCGACGATCGTCGGCTGCGGAGCGGTCGGGTCGCTGTTCGCAGCGAACCTGGCTCAGTTGGACGACCTCGAAGTGTGGGCTTTCGATCTCGACCGCGAGCACGTGGCTGCGATCAACGAGCATGGGTTGCGCCTCTCCGGCGCGGGCGAGGTGGTTGGCAAGGTGCAGGCGACGACGGACCCCGCTGAGCTGCCTCCCAGCGACTTCGGGATCGTCGCGACGAAGTGCATGCACACGGCCGCGGCGATCGAGGCGACAGCCCGGGCGTTCGCAGACGGCGCTGTCTGCTCGGTGCAGAACGGCGTCGGCAACGAGGAGGTGCTCGCAGAGCACGTCGAGCGCGTGATTCGCGGGACGACGTTCCCGGCGGGACGAATCATTGGCCCCGGCCACGTTCAATGGGACGTGAAGGGCGATACGACGATCGGCCCTTTCGAGCCGAGCCCGGCGGCAATGGCGGATGTCGAGCGCCTCGCCGACGCCTGCACCCGCGCCGGAATGCCTACCAAGGCGGTCGAGGACGCCCGTGGCCCGCAGTGGCGCAAGCTGATCTTCAACGCGGCCACGAACCCGATCGGCGCGCTGACGGGCCTCACGCACGGGCGCGTCGTCGAGGACGCCGGACTGAGGCGTCTCGTCTCGGGGCTCGTGGACGAGGGCAAGGCGGTTGCTGCGATGCAGGGGATCGAGCTCGATGCCGACCCGGAGGAGCTGATCGACCACGCGGCGCGGCCGGACGTCGCCTACGACCACAAGGCGAGCATGCTCCAGGACGTGGAAGCCCGCAGACCGACCGAGATCGACTATCTGAACGGCGGCGTCTCGCGCTTCGGCCGCGAGCAGGGCGTTCCCACGCCCCTGAACGACGCTGTCACAGCTCTGATCAAAGGATTGGAGGCATCGTGGGCGCAGACGTGACCTCCGCCGAAGTCGAGCGCCGCTACGGGAAGGTGCGCGAAGCGCTTGCGCGGGACGGCCTCGACGCCGTCATCGTCTCCGGCAGCGAGTACAGCGGCTTCGAAGGCGCCGTCCGGTACATGTCCGGCTTCCTGATCGTCCATCGCTACGCCTACGTGCTGCTCCCGCTCGAAGGCGACCCCTCGATCGTCTTCCCGACCGAGGCGCGCTACGTCGGCGAGCACGGGACGACCTGGATCGACGAGCAGGTCTTTGTCGATGCGCCGGGAGCCTGGCTCCGCGATCGTGCGCGCGACCGGGGTTGGCAGCGCGTCGGCGCCTACGGGCTCGACTACGTGATGACCGTCCGCGACCTCGGCGTTCTGGCGGAGGGCGGGCCCGAGCTCGTCCCGTATGACGTCGAATTCGACCTGGCCCGAGCCGTCAAGAGCGATGAGGAGCTGGCCTCGGTCCGCGACAGCGTCCAAATCAACACCGAGGGGTTCTGGATCTTCCTCGAGGGCTTCGGGATCGGCCGCTCGGAGGCCGAGGTCCTGGCGCCCTGCGAGGCCTATTTCGTCGAGCAGGGCTGCGGACGGCAGACGATGGACATGGTGCTCGTCGGCGAGAACGGCGAGGTAGAGCCCGAGTTCCGCATCGCGAGCCACGAGCGGCGAATCAGGGAAGGCGATCTCGTCCTGCCGTCGCTCGAGATCGCGGGCCCCCGCGGCCACTGGGTCGAGGTCTCCCGCGCAATCTCCGCGGGCGGGGAGGCGCCTGGCCCTGAGGCGAGCCGGATGCTCGAGGCCTACGAGGAGTATTTCGAGGCGGCGCGCTCGGCCCTCCGGCCGGGCGCAAGCGCCCACGACGTCCACCGCGCCGTCTCGAAGGGTTTCACCGAGCGGGGCTACGAGCTCGGCCACGTAACCGGCCACTCGATCGGGATGACGATGATCGAGTTCCCGAAGATCGGCGAGGGAGTCCAGACCGAGCTCGCCGCGAACATGGTCTTCTCGATGCATCCGCACGCCATCTCAGCCGACGGCCACGCGTGCCTGTACATGCAGGACACCTGGCTGGTAACGGAGAACGGCGGCGAGCCGCTGGCCGGCCTGCCGATGCGGATCTTCGAAGGCTCTGAGTCCCGCCCAGGCAGTTAAGCGCAGCCAAGCGACCGTCCTGGCGAGAGGACGCTCGCCCAGGCAACAGCGTGACCTCGCCACCCGCCGAAGATTGGGGCGAAGCCCGAAGACGGCTTGCCAGAGTTACGTCAACCGCTCAGGATTCACTCGCTGCTCGTTGATCGCAAAGGGCGGCTGCGCAAGGGCAGCCGCCCTTTGGCGTTTTCTAGCCGGCTGCGCAGCCGGGATTGGGCTGGTCGATCCGCAGGGTTGCGGGAACAGGCTGCGGAACGACGAAGGTTGCCGAGACGTGCGCGGGCGTCGTCGTCGACTCGTTGCGCAGAACCATTGGCCCGAGATTACTTGTCTCGACGAAGACGTCACCCGCGTGGAACGTCTGGCCGACGCAATCGGACAGGTAACGGGTCACCGAGCCGTCCTTGACGACGATAACCACGACCCCCACGTGACTGTGCCACCCTGAAGAAGCACCCGGTCCGTACGTGATCGCCTGCGTGACAACGGCGTCGGGTTCCTTCACCTGCAGCTTGACGCCGTCGGCATTGAAGTGAGCGGCGTCCGGGAAACTCCCTGTCGCCGCATAATCGACCGTCCGTGTGCCGGACGGAGCCGTCGCAAGGGCGACACCGACACCGATGGCCGCCACTGCGACAGCGCCCGCTAGCAGAAGAATGAGCTTTCTCACTTCTCTCCCCTCTGAGGGGCCTGCCTGGGCGCCGCACGGGCTCCTCGATTGACTCGACCCAGTCTCTTCCTCTTCACTGGCGATTACAAGACTTCAAAAGAGGTCGGGTGACATTCCCGCACGCTGGCCCAGGCGAGTCTCGGTCTGTCATCGCCACTGCCTTTGACACATCTGATACGAACGCGGTAGAGTCGCATGCTCGGCGGGGTGAGTGGCGCGACA
>Ga0207693_10003917_pt1 | contig 12675 bp, 11 predicted proteins | sample LARL81metaG_FD_184347 | JGI IMG/M metagenome (GOLD analysis project Ga0207693, IMG submission 184347) | Corn, switchgrass and miscanthus rhizosphere microbial communities from Kellogg Biological Station, Michigan, USA - LAR L8-1 metaG... | ecosystem: Host-associated > Plants > Roots >...
TTCTTGTACTTATCCCTGAGATCGACGTTAGACCCCAGGATTTTCCGGGTTTCATCTACATCTCCCGAATGGGTGGCTGCTGCCAAAGACTGAGGTTGCGGGTCAGGGCGAGGACAACTTCCGAGGCATTCAAGCTGCAGGGAACCGGGAAAAAACACACCCATCATTTGCGGCTTATCCACAAAATGAAAGTAGCCCTCGAAATCGTGGCAATCTGATGTTCTCGCCTCAATAGCTTCGTTAACCCTTGCTGGCTGATTCGTCAGCATCGGGTGAAGCTGCTTTGAGTAAAACCATACAGATGCTGGGTCTTGCAGCGAAGGAAAGTCCAAAGGAGCGGGCTTTGAGGGGTCAATCAGAAAGTTGTCGCCTTCCCAACCATAAACGGCCACCGCATTGACGCACACAAGCTTACCGTCGTATCTCTGCGGATGTATGGCCAACTCGGAAAGGGTGACTCTTATCGGGTGTTCGGCACGCGGCTGCTTGCAATGCGACGGTTTACTCGACACAACGAGAAGAAAGGCCGCGCTCACAAGAAAACCAAATGCAATCCTGCTCTTCACCTTTTGGCCTCCCTATCACTTGTTCTGAGAACGGACCGTGAATCTATCCTTGCAGATCACAATTGTTGATAACAGCGTTACCGCTCAGAACCGATTGGCGTCAGTAATAACACGCCTCCTGCTGGCCTATATAGGGCATAACTGCGGCCGGACTCTCGGCCATCACGAAAATCCGAGTCGTATGCCAGTAAATCCCACGACTAGGTTGAACCGCAACCGCCGGGACTCCCACCAGCGAATGACCTCTTCCCGCGTGCGTCACTCCGCCGTGGTCGGATCGATGATCGTCTTTACTTCCGAAACCCGGTTCGCCGGGAAGCCGCCCTGGCTGGCGTGTTCGCGAACCATGGCTTCATTCGGCGCACGGTAGATGCAGTAAATCTTGTCATCGGTAACGAAGCTCTCAATCCACTGAATATGCGGCCCCAGATTATTCAGTACGCCGCATGATTTTTGCGAGATCGCCTGCAACTGTGCTGGCGACAGCTGTCCTGCTCCGGGTATTTCCCGTTCGATCACATATTTCGGCATGGCATGCCTCCGGTAAGTTCCGGAGCAGAAAGGCTAGCAACGAAGGGCGGCGAAGTGCAACAGGGAACTGCGCAACAGGCAACTAGCCTTTGCCGGCGGAGTAGGCAAAGCGGTGGATTTGCTCGTCGATGCCTTTGCGAAGGTCGTCCCAGATGTTTTCTGGCATTTGAAGAAACGTTCCTACGACTTGTGGGTCAAACTGGCGTCCCGACCAGCGCTGAATCTCCTCGCGTGCGGCAGAAAAGGGCTGGGCCGCCCGATAAGGACGGTTCGACATCATCGCGTCGAGAGTGTCAGCCACTGAAAAGATCCGTGCACCCAGCGGAATCTGATCGCCCTTGAGTCCTCTGGGGTAGCCCGTACCATCGTATTTTTCCTGATGCGAGTAAACAATTTCGGCCGCTTCGGACAGGAACGGAATGCGTCGCAGAATCTGATAACCGCGGTAGCAGTGCTCGCGCATAATTGCGATTTCTTCCTGATCCAGCGCGCCTGGTTTTCGAAGAATCGCATCGGGTATGGCCATCTTGCCGATATCGTGCAGGAACGCGCCGCGAGCGATTACGCGGATCTGGTCCGCCGAGAGCCCCATCGCCCGGGCCATAGCGATCGTGTAAGCCGTCACCCGCTTTGAGTGGCCCTCGGTTTCGGCGTCCTTCAAATCGAGAGCATTGCCCAAAGCTTCGAGTGTGATGTCATACGAACGCTCGAGAGTTGTGATGGCTTGTCGTAACTGCTCCGTACGAGCTGTGACCAAAGCCTCCAGATTCGTCTGGTAGGCGCGGTTCTCAAGCTTTAGTCGGCGGTTTTCCAATGCCCGGCGGACGGTCGCCAGCAGTTGTTCGCGATCAAATGGCTTCAGAAGGTAATCGTAGGCACCGTTGCGGATCGCATTCAGTGCGGTCGAAAGGTCGTGCATGGCAGTAACCATCACGACAGGAATATCTGGAAACCGTTCCTTGGTGGCTGCAAGGAGTGCCTCGCCGTCCATGACCGGCATCATCATGTCCGAGAGCATCAGCTCAAACTCTTCACCGGATTGCAGCAGGGCGAGCGCTTCTTTGCCGGATTGAGCCTGGGTGCAGACGAAGTTCGCCGAAAGCAGCATTGAAGATACGACTTCGCGTATCGAGTCTTCGTCGTCGACGATCAGGATTCGTTCGGCGGACATTGGCTGGGCGAGACTAGTGTATGGCGATTGTACCTGAAATGCTCGATACCTAAAGTAACTAAAAGTGGGCGAAACCCGCCTGATTGCGCCCCTTCGTCGTGTAAAACCAGAGGAAGTAGCTTTTGGTTCGGTCTGCAAATGAACACGATTCTATGGCGCGCATGGGAGGTCGTTTCCGGCCTTGCTGTGCCTAAACTCGTAGCGCGAGAAATGGCCGTGCTGCTCATCCTTGCAGCCAGCCTACTGATCTTTCGCACCCTGCGAGAACGCTGCCTGATGGTCTGGATCGTTGGTTGGGTCGCGTACTTCATCTCAAACCACGTTGTTGCTTCAGCGGCAGTTACAGGCAATCCCTGGGCAGTCCCCGTTTCTCAGGCGGAGTTTCTCATTGCAGTGTGTCTGTTCGTCGCAGGGGCGCTGATCTACGCCAATGCGCGCGCTATGTTGGGCCCCCTGCTGGCGATCAGCGTTGCGCTCGTGGTCTTCGCCGCTGTGCGAAGCATCTACTGGGCAGAGTCGGTAACGTTACGTTTTGCCTTGGAGTTTTCCTATCGCATCCTGACCTTTGGCGCTGCCGTTCGGCTGTTGCGATATCGCCGAGCCCGAAGGGAAATCGGCCCCTGGCTGCTGGCTGCCGGGCTGCTGCTCCTTCACCTCGATTGGCCTCCGATTACCTCACATCTTCCAGCTGGGGCAGGAGTTTTTCTCGACATGCTGCTGGGTTTGGGCATGCTTCTGGTCATTCTTGACGAGTCACGCCTGCATAGCCGTCGCCTGGCCACACTGAACGAGATGGCGACAGCGGTAGCGCACGCCGCGCAGAATGGGCCGATGGCGGCAACCGCATTGCAGCAACTGAAGGACCTGATGCGAGCCGACGCAGCATGGTTCCGGTTCATCAATGGGCAGAGGCTGACGATTTTTCAGCATATCGGACTCTCTGCGGAGTTTATGGAGGACCGCGCTTCGGTAGATATTGACGACCCGGTTGAAAGAATACCGGCCGAGACTCGCCCGATCTTGGTTTCTGCGACGCAGCTTCGGGCCCAGCCTGGAGCATTCGCAACCGAACGATTGAAGCAACTAGTTGTTGTTGCCGTGCCAGGACGAAAAGCGCTCGTTGGCACTCTTGTACTCGCAAACCGGCACGTCAAGTCCTATTCACCCGACGAGATGGATTTCTTGGTGACTTGCGCGCAGCAACTTGGGCTCGCGCTGGAAAATCTGCATCTGGTGGAAGAAATCCTTCGGTCACAGCGGCAGTGGAGCAATACCTTCGAGTCGATTCAGGATTTGGTGTTACTGCACGATGCAGACTTTCACATCCTGAAAGCCAATCCGTCACTTCTCGCGCGCCTGGGGAAATCGCAGTCTGATGTCGTGGGCCAACTCTGCGAAGCCGTGTTGCCAAAACAAGACCGCGGTTGGGTCAATTGTCCCTACTGTCATGGCGAGGAAGACGGCTTCTACGAAGGGGCCGACCCGTTCGGCGGATTTTCCGTCGCGTCGACCTCAACCTATGTAGACCAAGGGACCAAGCAGAGGGCGACGATCCACGTGGTGCGCGATATTACTGAGCGCCGCGCTGCGGAAGCAAAATACCGTTCATTATTCGAGCAGGTGCAGGAGGGCGTATTCGTCACCACTCCTGAAGGCAAACTCCTCGACTGTAACGACGCTTTCGTTCGCATGCTGGGCCACGGCAGCCGCGAAGCCGTCTTAAATCATAACCTGGACGCCGAGTTTTACACTTCGCCTCAGCAGCGCAGGACCTTCCGCCAGGAGCTTGAAACCCACAACTTTGTTCGCGACTTCGAAGTCACACTGCGGCGCAAAGATGGATCGACTCTTACCGCGGTAGAGAGCAGCTTTGCTTTCCGCGATGAAGCCGGGAAGATTGAGCGATATCAGGGATTCCTTCTCGACATTACCGAAAAGAAGCACGCAGAAGACGAGATCCGCCGCCGCAATCGCGAGTTGAACGCTCTCAATGCAATGGCGGTGATTGCGACGCAGAGTTTCGATCTCGACGAAATCTTGAACCTCACGCTGCGCCAGGTGATCTCGCTCTTAGGAGCGGAGGGCGGTTCTGTTTATCTTGCCGAGCCGGACCAGCGTTTTCGCCGCCGGGCAAACTGGGGGCAGAAAGTCACTGACCGCAAACGGCTGGGCGAAGTTGTTTTCTCCGACGGTCTTGGCGAGCTGGTTACACGTTCCCGTGCGGAAGTGCTGACGGCCGAATACATGCCCCACGTTCCCACGAGCGTCAGAGATTTCGTCGGTGGTGCCGAATCGGGTTCCTCTATCTGGGTTGTGCTCTGGGGCAAGGATGATCCCATCGGCCTGATGGGCATCAGCCGCGGGCAGCATCAGGATTACACCCAGAACGATGAGAATCTTTTGGTCGCTATAGGGCGCCAGCTGTCCACGACAATTGAAAAAGTCCGGCTCTATGAAGAAACGTGCAAGGCCTACGACGATCTTCGTCACACTCAGGAACAACTCCTGCAAAGCGAAAAGATGTCGGCGGTTGGACAGTTAATCGCGGGTGTCGCTCACGAATTGAACAACCCCCTCACCGCAATTCTCGGATACGCGCAGTTGCTCGAAGCCGAAGAACTCGACCCGAAGGCGATGGAATATGCCAGCAAGATCTTCAAGCAGGGGCAGCGCACACATCGCGTGGTTCAGAACCTGTTGTCATTCGCGCGTCAGCGCAAGCCGGAAAAAGAAGAGTTCGACGTAGTCAAAGCGCTCGAAGAGGCGCTGCTGTTGCGGGACTACGACTTGAAAGTCGGCAACGTAACTGTGGAGCGCGAGATCGCACAGGATCTTCCCGCGGTCTTTGGTGATCCGCATCAGTTGGAGCAGGTCTTCCTGAACATCATCAATAACGGCCTGGACGCGATGGCAGGAGACGATGTTGAAGACCTGCAGAAGAATTCGCGCGAGCGCCGTTTCAGAGTTCGGGTGTCCGCGAAAGACAACTGGGTACAAATAGAGTTTCAGGACTCCGGACCCGGTATCAAGGAAGCAACCCGTATCTTCGAACCGTTCTACACGACGAAGAGCGTCGGCAAAGGCACCGGTCTCGGGTTGAGCATCTGCTATGGCATTGTGAAGGAACATGGCGGCGAAATTTCCGCGAGAAATGCTGAGGATGGCGGCGCAATTATTGAGGTGCGCCTCCCCTCGGCCGGACGTGCGGCGGCGGCTTCACCGGTCCGGGAGGTTACGGCCCCGCACAAAGCACTGCTCAAAGGAAGGATCCTGCTGGTTGAAGATGAAGAGAGCGTGCTCGACTTTGAACGCGAAGTGCTCTCTGGAGCCGGTGCACAGGTTGTCGCTGTAGCCAGTCTTGAAGCGATGAAGTCCGCACTAGCCGCGCAGATGTGCGATGCAGTCGTCATGAACGGGAAAATGCCCGGCTCAGCCAGTGTTGAGGAGTCGCGCAAGTGGGTACTTGAGAACTGGCCTGAACTGGACACTCGGCTCATGTTTACGTTTTCAAGCCTTGCCGAACCGGAAGTGCGGAGCTTCCTCGATCAGAACGAAGTCCACTACCTGGTGAAACCTTTCGAAATCGGCGATCTCATCGGCTCGGCGCGAAAGCTCTTGGAGAAGCCTCATGCCGCAGCAGCAGCAGCGGGCGAGTAGAAATCGGTGGCTCGTGTCTAGTGGTGGGTGGCCAGTAGCCGACAGTCAGCAACCGAGAGCTGCTATCCTTTCCGCGTATGCGGACCATAGTCGAATGCGTGCCGAACTTCTCTGAAGGCCGCGATAAATCCAAAGTGGACGCGATCGTCGAAGCCATGAAACTTGATGGCGTTTACTTGCTCGACCGCGAAATGGATTCCGACCACAACCGGTCCGTGATCACGATTGCCGGTGAGCGCGAGGCCGTGCAGGAAGCCGCCATCCGGGGCGTCGGCAAAGCATCGGAACTAATTGATCTGACACAACACACCGGCGCGCATCCTCGGCTGGGCGCTGCCGACGTTGTACCTTTCATTCCGATTGAAGGTGTCAGTCTCGATGACTGTGTTGCAATGGCGCGGCACGTCGGCGAACATATCTGGAAGCGGTATAAAATCCCGGTTTACCTCTACGAAGCCGCTGCAACATCGCCCGGGCGGCAGAACCTGGAGAACATTCGCCGCGGGCAGTTCGAGGGCATTCGAGCCGAGATCGCAACCAACCCCGCGCGCGAGCCCGATTTCGGAGAGGCTGAGCTGCATCCCACCGCCGGTGCGTGTGTAGTTGGAGCTCGCAAATTCCTCATCGCCTACAACATTTATCTAAACACCCCTGAAGTTGATATCGCAAAGAAGATCGCGAAAGCCGTGCGTTTCTCCAGCGGCGGGCTGCGCTACGTAAAAGCTGCGGGCTTCCTGGTGCGTGGGCAAGCACAAGTCTCGATGAACCTCACCGACTTCGAGCAGACGCCCATTCATCGTGTTTTTGAGGCGGTGCGCGCAGAAGCCGTTCGCCACGGAGTTGCGCCCCAGAGCAGCGAAATCGTCGGTCTGATTCCGAAGAAGGCGCTGGAGCAGGCCGCGGAGTGGTTTCTTCAGATAGAGAACTTCGATTCTTCGCTCATTCTGGAGACGCGTCTCGCAGGCGTAATGGGAGGCAAGACGTCTGTTGGCGGAATTCGCGCTGGCGTTGAGCCATTTATCGAGCAACTTGCTGCACCCACCGCAACCCCAGGTGGGGGAAGCGCCGCCGCGGCTTCTGGGGCGATGGCTGCTGGGCTGGCTTCAATGGTCGCAACCATGTCGCGAAGCAAAAAGGCTTTTCTTCAATACGAAGCACAGTTGAGTGAAGCCATTTCGCGCCTCTCGCAAATCAGAGACGAACTGAAGCTCTCGATCGATGCTGACGCCGACTCCTACAACTCTGTGATGGCGGCATACAAGAAGGCGAAGGAAAGCTCCACCGCAAACGGTCTGGTTCAGGACGCGCTGAAGCAGGCCACCAATGTTCCTTTGGCCGTAGCTGAGCGGGCAAGGGAAGTCTTGCGCATCGTTGACGCACTTGGCCCGATTACGAATCCCAACATGAAATCTGACCTGACGACTGCGTCCGCCCTAGCGCGCGCGGCGATCGCGGGCGCACTGGCGAATGTCGAAATCAACCTGGAATCGGTGCAAGACAAAGACTTTCTGACGGCGACGCGCACCCGCGCCGGAGCAGTTAAGAGTTAAGTGCTGCAAGAACTCGCACCTCCCTCGTTCTTTACAAGTCACTTTCGCACCTTGGTAAGCATTGTTCCAGCGATTGCGTGGACTACAATGGACTTACGAGCTGGGTGACTGCTGGATTCAGCGCCGCATCCAATACCTATATTCAGAGGTTTATATGAAGAATTCTGCGCGCAAACTGCTGATCGTGTTCTGCACTGTTATTTTGGCTGGCACCGCCCTGGGCGCCCCGCTCGGCGGGTCCGTTCGCCCGGCAATCCCGTCCGAAGTGCAGCAGATTATCTGCGTGGATTATCGCGCGCTCAAGAATTCCGACACCGCCCAGGCTCTGAAATCGCAGGTCCTCCCCGACAATCTCAAGCAATTTGAGCAGGCACTGAGATCTGAAGGCATCAACCCCGATCGTGACGTAGATGAGCTGACCTTTATTGCGTATCGCCATCCCAAACAGGGGGTAAAGATTTTCGGCGTCGCCCAGGGTGTTTTCCAGACCAAGACAGTTCTGCGCAAACTGAAATTGCAGAAGGTAAAGCCCGCCAAGTACCGCGATGCGGAAATCTACCCCATGGCCGACGGCATGCAGATGACTTTTCTCGATGACAGCACATTACTCTTTGGCGATTCCGGCGCGATCCGCGGCTCGCTCGATGCCCGCGACGGCTACATCCAGACGCTCGACTCCAATCCTGACATTGCTAACCTGATCGGGGATGTCGAGGGCGGCTCGGTATGGAGCATTCTCGACCAGAAGGGAACCCAAAACATGCTGCTCTCAGCGCTGGGGGATGCGTCTCGCCTTGCCGACTACGATACCGTCAAGAAACGCATCCTGGGCTCGCGCTACACCATGAATTTCTCCAATGGCGTGAACTTCGATCTGGACGTCATCACCTCCGACTCAGTTACCGCTGCGACACTTTCGTCGCTGGTGAAGGCGGGCGTGCTCTATAAGAAGATGACGGCGAGCTCGGTCGAGAAGGCCGCGCTGGAAGATGTTTCGATTAACTCCGACAGCTCGAAGCTGCAGATGCACTTCAAAGCCGACGACAAGCAATTCCAGTCGCTGATGCACACGAGTTTGTTTGCGGCGGTGTCGAGGTAAGACGAATTTGCGGCGGGCTATTTAAAGACGGTTGATGCAGAAGCCGCACCAAACCACACGTGTCTGTCGCGTGCTTCCTGCTCGGGGAGGATGTCATAGGTAATAACTAGTTGTTCTCCAGGCTGAAAATGAACCTTGCCGCCTATTGTCGTGGACCAGTATTCCCCGTTCACATCCAGACGTCTGTCGATATGGGCGCCGGGTGCGAGTTCTTCAAATTGAGGCGTATTCTTTGAAAAGAGGAATCCATCAGGGTCTTCGAATACAGTTGTAACCCGGCCGTTCCTTATTATTACAACCTTCCATTTCAGTGCTCCCCAACTATTTCCTGCCATCCATATACGGAGCGGGGCTCTGCGGGATGAGTTGGTCATCCTTACAGTGATTCGGCCTGATGCCGAAACGTTCACGATTGAGAGTTTCAGATCGCCGAGTCTATCGCTCGCCGCGAAGGCATTAGCGATTGAGAAGATCAGAATGAAAAACAAGAGGCAGAGAAACGGTTTCGTTTGCTTCATTTAACGCTCCAGTCACCATCCCAGGATTGCTCTGCATGTATTAGACATCCATGGGAGTAAGAAATAGAACGAGAAGGGATCCAGCCGCTGTGTTTGCGGTGACCGAGGTATCGAAGTCAATAACTTGCCCTATCTGGCCGAACCCTCTGCCTAGCCTAGCGAACCTTCCCAGCTGCATTCTCAACAACTACATCGGAAAACACTGCCACGTCGGACTTATCAGGCAGGTGCGAGCAGAATCCGATTCCGACGTAGAAAGGCGCATCAACGTGCAGGGTGATAGGTGCGCCGAACTGGTGCATAGGCTCCCCGTCCAAGCTTACGAAAAGGGCAAACGAGTCGCCACGCTTCTCAATGCCGATGCGCTTGGCATTGATTCCGACCAGGCTGTCGGGACTGGCGCCGCCGGGGCGCCCGCCTCTGCTCCCAACCCGAAATTCGATGTCCGCGATGCGCGCGCCCTTCGTAGCTCGCTGCCCAAGTTGAATCATGCCCTCGCCGTGCAAAGCAACCAGTACTTCCTTGGAATCGTCTTCAAGGTTCTGTCGAATGATCAGTACGGCCTTTCGGTCACCGTAACCGTGAGGATCGGGAAAGCTGACATCGGCGGCGAGTGAGACGTCGCCCGGCAGCTTCTTCCAGAGATAGCGAAACTCATCACGCATGTACCAGATGTTGTAGCCCGCAGAGTGGATCGTGTATTTGCCCGTCGCGGCGTCATAACTGGCGCTGCCCGGAATGACAGCGCTGCCGATATCGGATTGGCCTTCAAAATTTCCGATCGGCATATCGAAATTTTTGCTGGGGTGAAAATCTGGCGGAGGCGCTGTCTGCGTGTGGGTTGCGGTACCCGGCTGTGCCCACGCAGGCACAGCGGGTGCAGGTGTCGGTGCTGGGTTGGGAGCTTGCGCGAAGAGGAAATGCGATGCCAGGATTAAGGCCGGAAGTATAGAAATCAGACTGCGGCTGCGTGTCATCATGAGAAGAGAATATCCTTCGCGCCATCCGTCGCTGCGAGCACTCCCTCGAAGTTTACGAAGAAGCGTTCTACCTTCAGATCAGAAAGCGGTACTTCAGTTCTATACCGAGCTGCTGTCCTGAATTGTTGCTTCTCGTCCTGAGCGCCCGGTTCGTAAAAAAACCATGAGCATCACTTGCGCGAGAAAAGCTGCACTGGAGTCGAGGACGACATCGCGAAGCATACCAGTTCGCGACGGCAGGAAAGTCTGGTGCCATTCGTCCATACTCGCGATCAGCGAAGTCATTAAGAACGCAATCGTGGCCCATTGCACGCACCAGCGCGTACTGAGGCGAGGGAATGTGCCGCGCCAAGACCGAAACAAAAGAATGCTCAGCACAAAGTACCCGACGAAATGCCCTGTCTTACGAAGTAACATGTGCCAAGTGGCGAATCGTGCTGCGTCCAATCCGAACAGGAAATGAAGTATTGGAAATAGAAGTCGCCCAGTATGTTCCGCCGAGCCTAAATTCGTCGATTCGAGCGTGATGACAGCCAGCCAGACTCCCGACGGAAGCCAGACTCGAAGAATTCGCTTGGTGGAAGTGGTCATTCTGGAAAGCTCCGGTTCCGAAAGCTGGACTCTCGTGACAGAAGCAACTACGCCACCTGCTCCTTCGAGTTACCGTCCTTCGCCGCGAACACTCCCTCGAAGTTCACGAAGAAGCATTCCACCTTAAGATCAGGGAAGCGATCCTGCAGTAATTCCTTAGCCCTCTTCAACTCCTGGCAGTGATGCTGCGACTCGACTTCGCGGTCACCCTTAAAAGCGGCCAGTCCGCCGTAGGTGGCGCAATCGGAATGGCACATGATGTAGGCGCGCTCGGTCTTGTGCAGCAGAATCGACATGCGCACCTGCTCGAGGATGAAGTCGCGCTCGAAGTCGTTGCGAGGGGAAGCCAGCGTCTTCGCGCCTCCGGCAATGACTACCATATCAGGGCGCAGGATGCCACGTTTCTGCAAGAACTTGTTCACCGCCGTGCGGATGCGCTGGTCAAAACACGTGAGCACTACCGCATCGGCGACATACGGGTCAGCCTGCGAATCGAAATGAAAGGTCTTTTCCATAGGAAGTATCTAGAATACCGCAGCGCTATCGATTGCCCTACCTACCCGTGACTGGTGGGTCTCCGCTGTCATCTTCTTCGGCGTCGTCACGTTCCTGGGCTTCAATGAAGTGGTCGCGACCCGGTAGAAAGATCGCCTCGGCTCGCATCAGTGCATTTCCGCCTGCACTGTAGACCTTCCTCGATGAAGGGAAGTAGCGTCTCATGAGGCGCCCTAGGCCCCAGAACAGAGCCACCAGGGCACCTATCGCACCGAACGTGGCCGGCCATATCCAAAACGGCTGATAGTCTCCCTCTGGAGCAATCAACGTATCACCTCCTAATTTGAAGCCGACTTCACTGGATGCTTGTCTGGCGGCAGGGCGCTGGGTTCCCCCTGTTTCAGCACCCAGCTGGAAATCTTCTCCATCACCGCCGGCGACATGGTCTCTTCGATCTCGGCGTACTCGGCAATGCTGCCGGTCTTGGCGGTCTGAAACAGATGGTTTAGTCCATGAAATTCGATGACTTCGAAATTCTTGTTTCCGGCAGCTTCGAGGGCTTTGCGAATGGCCGGAAGATTCTGGTCTGGCGGGACTTGCAGGTCCTTTTCTCCATTGATCGCAAGCACTGGACAGACAAGCTTGTTCAGCGTGGGTGCCGGATCGTATTTTACGAAATCGCGAAACCAGGGCGACGTGAGCACCTTAATTTGCATTCCGATCTGGGCATCCGGCACACTTCCCGCGAGAACTGCCCGCAGTTCTTTCTCCCCTGCGGATTCGTCCTCATCCTTTCCCAGAATCGCAAATATTTCGCGCTGGGTGACCGCGTCCTTCTCGATCTCGGCAGGCGTCTTTCCGATGGATTGCTCGATGAGTCTTTGTTGCGCCGTCAAAATCTGATCTCCTCTTACTCCGGTACCTGCCATCATCACAACGAATGCCACGTCGCGATTGTTCACAGCCGCCATTGGTGCCTCGATGCCGCCTTCGCTGTGGCCGATTAAGCCAATTCGTCCAGGGTCAACTTCGGGACGTGTCTTGAGATAGGCGACACCGGCGTCGCCATCAGAAGCAAAATCAGCCATCACGGCCGCCGCGTAGTTTCCGCCCGATCTCCCGCAACCGCGTTTATCTGCGCGCAGCACCACAATGCCAGCGCGCGTGAGATGGTCTGCGAGAACTAAGAATGGCTTATGACCCATCAGACTTTCGTCACGATCGTGTGGCCCGGAACCTGACATAAGCAGTACCGCCGGGAAAGGCCCTTTTCCCGGCGGAATCGTAATGGTCGCGGCCAGCTGAATGTCAGCCTTCGCGTTCTTGTACGTTACTTCGTCTTCTTTGTAGGGGTATGGTTTCACCGGATTCTGTGGCCGCGCGCGTGGCGCGAGCTCTGCCGCATTCTTTACGTGTTTGAATTCAAGCGGCCAACTCTTGCCGAGTTGAGTCCAGGTCCCGCTGAAAGATGCCAGATCGGCGCTGATGGTTCCGTCGTACGCACCGCCGATTCCCTT
>Ga0207693_10003921_pt1 | contig 12667 bp, 11 predicted proteins | sample LARL81metaG_FD_184347 | JGI IMG/M metagenome (GOLD analysis project Ga0207693, IMG submission 184347) | Corn, switchgrass and miscanthus rhizosphere microbial communities from Kellogg Biological Station, Michigan, USA - LAR L8-1 metaG... | ecosystem: Host-associated > Plants > Roots >...
ACGATCTGTGGAAACTTCGCGGTGTCGAGCATCTGCGGTCCCTTCATGATGTCGAGACACATCTGCGGCGCGGCGTCCATCTCGAATGATGAAGCGTCGATGGTCGTCACCACCTTGGAGGCGGGTAGATTACGAGGGTCGAACGTCAAGTCCACGTCGAAGCGGCTAAAGCGCGTCGTGTAGGTGGAGAAGCCCATGTGACTGGCACGCAGCACCAAGCTGGCGTGGGACTTATCGAGTTTGTACGCGCCCGCTGGGGGTGCTGCCATCGGCGCCATCGCAGGCGGCCCAGCCGACTCGGTCGCTTGCGACAACCCGCTATGCAAGCCCAGAGTTGCAGCAACCAGCGCGGCGGCGAGGACGCGCAACTCGGCAGAATATGTGTGCTTCGCGCAAATCCCGTTGTGTGCGGGCGGCGTGTTGAAATGGATCGTCATCGGCGGCGTTCTCCTCGTAAGTGCCCTGATGAAATACGAAACATAGGCGTTAGCTTACCGCAGGCTGCAAGCGACCGCTTCGGAGCAAGGAATTAGGGCCGGTCAATGCCGGGTTCTGCCCGGCTGCCTACGGGTTGGCCTGTACTCCCGGTTTTGACGCTGAGCGGTCCGTGACGAATGTCCGCTTGAGCAGCGATCCACGATCTCTGGAGCAAACTGTCGGCATTGGGACTTGACGACCTGCGCGGTGTGCGCTACTCAACCGGATACGGACCCTCCGAAAAGCTGCGAGCATGGTATCCCTTGCTTCCCACTTCCCGCGCCAGTGCGCTGCGGAAGTCCCGGCCCGCACCTAGACACTCGAGCACGTGTGCAAAGTCGTATCTCGGTTGCCAACGCAGGTCCGCTCGCGCGCGATCATTCACATAGACTCGATCGATTTCCGGGAGGAGCTTCCAATCGCGCGCGGCGTAGAGCGCCTCACTCTGGGGAAAGATTCGGCGCACCACACGCCGGGCGTCACGACCCAACGCCGGCAGATCTGCACGCCTGAACGGAGTCGTCGCCGAGATGATGTAGCGGGAAAAGCCGATATCCGAAGCTCTTTCAACGGCCAACATGACTGCGCCGACGGCGTCTTCCAGATCAACGCGCCGATACAGCATTTCATTTGCTTGGGTATTTTCGGTCACGTACTGCCGGCGGACAACGGGGTCGTCGTCGTCCTCGGGAAAGAACCTTGATGTGCGCAAGACGACGATGGGCAAGCGATGCCGCCTGTGCGTCAACTCGCACAGGTTTTCTGACATCAGCTTCGTGTGGCCATATATGTTCTTCGGCTCCGGGGCCAGGTCTTCGGTCACCCAAACGGCGGGCGCGGACTCAGCGCGAGTCAGCGCCGAACCAAATGCGCTGGTGGTGCTAACGTATACGAAGCTCTGGACGCCCGCAGCAACGGCTGCCTCAAGCAAAACGAGCGTTCCGGTGACGTTTGTATCGATGAAATCCTGCCAGCTATGTGTTGCGATATGAGGCTTGTGCAGCGTTGCGGTGTGAACTACGGCGTTCGCGTGCTTCATGCAGGCCTCGACGAACGGTTTGTCGCAGATGGAACCTACCTGGTCGGTAAATGGGGAGTGCTTGATGTCGATCCCAGTAACAGATCGATTAGCGGCGCGAAGACTCCTAACCAAGGCCTCGCCGAGGTGGCCGCCACTTCCAGTTACGACAATCGCCATAGTCTTGCCTCGCGGACGTAGTCGGGATAGTAGTTCGCGCCTTCGTCGGCGCAATGACTGCAATCCGGACCGACGATTCGCGGCTTAGGAGCGGTGCTGACCCCGACCTGCCTGTCGCGTGCGGCAGCTACGTGTTAGCGAGAATTCCCCGCTCCCCGCCGGCTTCCAGCGGGTTTGGTAGCGCTCCGATGGCGTGCCCTAGTTCAGATTGCCACGCTTTTCGGAGTGTATTCGTGTTCACTGCGAGCGCTCCAGCGATACAGGTCTTCCTCCCCACAATGGGGGCATTTGAGCGCCGTCAGTTGATCCTCCAATTCGGGCACGGTCCCTTTGCCTCCTGCCGGTGGGAGTGCAATGGCAATGACGACCCCGCATGCCCGGCTCTTACACAACCACCCGAGATAGCGATCCCCTGGAACCATCTGCTGCTTCGACCTCAGGTCGACACGGCGCGCGGCAACTGAGGCCACCGGCCTTCGCAGTGGCGTACCCTTGCTCTTGGACGGACGTTTGATCGCCATTGATCCCTCTGCGCTTAAGAACTTCGGGAGAGCCTACTGCACCTGCAGTGCGCACTACCGCTCGCACTCTCGCCGCCTTCGGTGCTCTCCAGCCCCGCCGGTTGGGAGGCATGGTCGCGGATGCTTTGGGGGTTGGCAACCCGGGGGAAATGCAGCCCCTCAACGGCCGCGTCAGGGAACCCAATTCGTTGGGCTGACGGTCTGGTTTGGGCCGGTTCCGAGCGCCCGTTCTCCCCGGGTAACGCTCGGGCAGGTTTTCAGGACCAAATCGCGCAATCCTTACGGACCCAGCGGCTTGTGGCGATACTCGCCCGCAACCCCGGGAAGCCGTCGGCACTGCCTTTGGGCGGCCAATGACCCGTTGCTTGGGCCCGCCGGTCAGGCCATGAGGCTCAAGTGAATCCAGCGCGGACCTTCGTCAGCCGGTCGGTGGCTTGCCAGTGAAAACCGCCAATTGAGCGGCGAATGCACGCTGGTAGGCCGGCCGTGCCTCGCCGCGGGCGACGTAGGCGGAGAGGTTTGGATAGTTGTCCAGCAGACCCGATGCCTTCAACCTGAGCAGCACCGCCACCATCATCAGGTCGCCCGCGCTGAACGCAGCATCGAGCCAGTCGGCTTCGCCAAGGCGACCGGAAAGTTGGCCCAGGCGGTCACGGACGCGAGCCTCGACGACAGGCAGACGCTGCTCGTACCAGGGCTTGTCGGCCTCCATGAGCCTGGTGGTTGAGAGATCGAGGATCGGTGGCTCAACCGTGTTGAGCGCCGCAAACATCCAGGTGATCGCGCGTGCCCGGGCATTCGCATCGTCCGGCAGCAGGCCTGCATGGCGCTCTGCGATATGGAACACGATCGCCCCCGACTCGAACAGGGCAAGATCGCCTTCTTCATAGGTCGGAATCTGCCCGAAAGGATGAAGCGCTCGATGCGCAGGTTCCTTCATCGCACCGAATGAAACAAGACGAACCTCGTAAGGCTGGCCCACTTCTTCAAGCGCCCAGCGAACGCGCATGTCACGCGCCAGTCCCCTGCCGCGATCGGGCGACCGTTCAAAGGCGGTAATAGTCGGGGTCATTGGAAGGCTCCGGGTGATTGCATGACGCCGACCATGAAATTCATGGCGCCGGTGATTAGCTTCCGCATGGGTCACTTTCCTTGCCTTGCATGAACCTAAGACGAACGGGCCACCTCCGATTCGACCTGCTCCGACTTTGCCGCCCTGACGAGCGGTGCGATTCAAGCAAAGCCGATGGATGTCGCGGCATTGACCTCACTCCTCCTTCTTGGCGCCGCTCCCGCGCGGCCGTCTTGACGGCCAAGCACAAGAAGAGCGTCCTCGTGGAAAACGCGGGCAGACACTGGGTGCACGGAATGCGCACGGGTCAACGGCCGGGACAGCGCCAGGACCCACGCAGTCAGCGCCTTACCCCGCCCACCGGCGGATTGCCCAACCCTTGGTCAGCGCGACGGCAAGCTGGAGCGAGATCGAGGACTTCACGACCGTCCCACGCTCGCGCCCAGGGTGACGAGAAGCTCGTCCAGTTGCGCGAACGACTCGGGCATCCCGCCCTCCATCCCGGCGACGGCAGCGTCGAGAGCTTCCTTCGAGGGATAGAGTTCGTGCATGACCAGCAACGTCTTGCCTCCTTCTTCCTCGAAGGTCACCGTCGTGACGGCACCGCCGTCACTTTCCTCGTTTGTCCACACGAGGCGCGAGTGCGGTGTCACCTCGATGTACCTACCGAAGAACGCCATAGTCTTTGAGCCCTCGTGGCCGAACTCGAAACGGTACCTGCCCCCGACACGAACATCCGCCTCGCAGGAAAGCAGGGACACGCCCGCCGACTTCGGTGCCCACCATCGCTTGAGCAGCTCGGGCTTGGTCCAAGCCTCGAACACGATGCGTGCCGGGCCGTTGAAGGTTCGCGCAATGACGAGCTCGCGCTCGGACTTCCGCTTCACCGTCGTGCGGTTCTTCATGGGAGTAAGCTCACTCTCTTTTCTTGCGTCCATCGACCTTCTCCTTCCGTTTCAGTTCCTCGACCACCTGGTCCAGCTCGTCGAAGCGAGCGTCCCAGAGCTGTCGGTATCTCTCGATCCATGCCGCCTCCTCCTCCAGCCGGCCCAGGCCTAACTTGCAGGTACGCACGCGCCCGACCTTCTCGGTGGTGACAAGCCCCGCCTGCTCCAGGACGCCGATATGCTTCTTCATGCCCGTGAGGGTCATGTGAAACTTCTCGGCAAGGTCCGTGATCGAGGCGTCTGCACGGCCGAGCTGCTCCAGAACGCCCCGTCGGGTGGCGTCCGAGAGCGCAGCGAACGAGGCATCGAGGTGGGCATACTGAACCATATGGTTCAGTATGCCCAGAAGATCGGTGGGATGCAACTCCTCCCCGCTCACCCGTAGTCTGCGTTAACAGGAGAGAACCATTCTGCCCTCACCAAGCGGCGTGCCCGGTCCTCACACGGCGTCGCACCCGACCCCAGTGCGACACTGCATTGCGCAGGTAGCACAGGCGGTACTTCGCGACGAGGCATTGGATCTACGACCCCGTTGGTGGTGGCTGAGCCCCAGGTTCATCAACACGGAACGCGCTCGGTATTCTTGCGGTACTCGCCGTGTCAACGGGACTCGTCGTCCGCCCGGTCGCCGCCACGGTGGGACTGGGAGCGCTGCTTGCGGCCGCTCCGCGGGGCACTGAGGGTTGAGAGGGAACTCCGAAGACCCGATGTTGGAATTCTCACTCACTCAAAACAGGTACGAGGGCCACTCACTTCCAGCCCGGGGACCCGAGCGCTTCCTTTACAAAATCAACGACATCCAAGCAACTGGCGGGCGTGCTTTCTGTCCTCCTGTTCTAGCACGGACTTAGTGCGACTCCTTGCTTGATGCTGCCGCGGCCGTCGACTAGGCCCGGGAAGGGCGGGCGTTTGCGCTGCCATACCGCCTGGTCCATTCTGAGCGTTCCAGGAAACCGACCCCGGGATCGACCTCTTGCGGAACGAAGCGGTGCCTGATGGCGTCTCCACAGCCGGGCAAAGCCAGCGAGCCGTCTTTCTCAGCTATGCGTCCGAAGATGCCGCTGCCGCACAGCAGATCTGCACTGCGCTGCGTGCCGCGGACATCGAGGTGTGGTTCGATCAAAGCGAGCTGCGCGGTGGGGACGCCTGGGACGCCGCGATTCGCAAGCACATTAAATCCTGCGCCCTGTTCCTCCCGGTCATCTCGACCAATACCCATAATCGCATCGAAGGGTACTTCCGGCTCGAGTGGAAGCTGGCGATCGATCGCTCCTACCTGATCGCGGCGGACCAAGCCTTCCTGCTGCCGGTCGTCATCGACGGCACGCCGCAAACGGACGAACGCATCCCGGACCGATTCCGCGAACTGCAGTGGACGCGCTTGCCGGGCGGCAACACGCCGCCGGCGTTCGTCGAGCACGTCGCCCGTCTCCTGTCGCCTGCGCACCAGCTTCCCACGATACCGACGCGGTGGTCGATGGCGAGTACAGTCCCTGCCGCCGGCAAGCCGCCCCGAAGTGGCGCGAAGGCTTCGGGATCGAAAGTTGTGCTGCTGGTGTTCGCGCTGGCGGTCATCGCGGGCGGCTACATCGCCTTAGACCGACTGGTAGTTTCGAAAGCGAAGCGCGACGTCGGGCGATCGACCGCAGTGACAACGGCTTCCTCAGTCAACGCGCAGAACCCGATACCGGAGAAATCAATCGCAGTACTGCCGTTTCTCGACATGAGCGAGACGAAGGATCAGGAATATTTCTCGGATGGGCTCAGTGTTGAGCTGCTCGATCTCCTCTCGAAGACCGAAGGTCTTAAGGTCATTGCCCGAACTTCGTCCTTCTACTTCAAGGGTAAGCAAGCCACGATCCCCGAGATTGCGAGCACGCTGCGCGTTGCGCACGTGCTCGAAGGCAGCGTTCGCAAAGCCGGTACCACCATCCGCGTCACGGCCCAGCTGATCCGCGCGAGCGACGGCGCATACCAGTGGTCGGAAACATATGACCGGGACTTGAAGGATGTTTTCAAGGTTCAGGACGAGATAGCGGCAGCCGTCGTGAATGCGCTGCAGCTGAAACTCCTGCCCGCCCGCCTCGCGGGTAAGTCGGTGATGCACAATACAGATGCCTACAGCCTGTACCTGAAGGGCCAGTACTTCGCGCGCCGGGCCAGCTCCGCTGACGTTGATCAGGGCATCATCTATCTTCAGCAGGCAATTACTATGGAGCCTGACTTCGCGCCCGCACACGCCGAGCTCGCGTCCGCCTACTTCTTTATGGGCACATTCGGGAATGGCTTGGCAGATGCGATGATCGAGCGGTGCCGCGCCGAGGTCGACAGGGCGCAGCGGCTGGATCCCTCGCTCCCGGTGCTCCATATCTTGCGGGCGAATCTCGCCAGTGTTTCGTACGACTGGCCCACCGCGGAGGCAGAGGCCGAGCAGGCGCTCAAACTGGATCCGCGCAACTCGGATGCCTTATACCGCCGCGGGGTAATTGAACGCGCGCTCGGGCGTCCCAATGAGGCCCTCGAACTCTACCGCCGCGCGCTGATCCTCGATCCACTACGGGTCATTGATCACATTCAGCTTGCGATGCTGCTGCACTCGCTGGGGCAGCTAGACGAGACCCGCGCAGCCGCAGAGGCCGCACTCGCCATAAACCCAACGGCGGTGAAGGCTCATTTCCTCCTGGGCCTCGTTGAACTCTCGAGGAGCCATCTCGACGCCGCAAGCGCGCAGATGGCCCAAGAGTCGGGCGAGTGGTACCGGCTGGAAGGCCAGGCCATGGTCGCGTTCGCCGCTAAGCGCTGGCGCGACTCGGACGCGGCGCTGAAACGCCTGATAGACGTGCACCAGCAGATTGCGGCCGTCCAGATCGCGCAGCTGTACGCCTACCGGGGCGAGCGCGACAAGGCATTCGAGTGGCTAGATCGCGCCGCCCAACAGCGCGATCCAGGGCTCGTGTTTTTCCAGACAGACGTGCTGTTTGCGAGTCTGCGGGGCGACGCGCGCTTTGAAGCGCTGCGACGCAGGTTGCATGTGGCTACCTGAATTCCCAAGTTCGCACCCAGAGCAACTCAGGCAACGAAGTCCATTCGAAACGGTCCTTCCGATCTTAGGAAGACTGTATCAATTTCTCCCTATGTCATTGATTTACATTGTTTCAGTCAGTCCAAAAACGACATGGTGCACTGGTGCCCGCACTAAGCGACTCCGGTTGGAGTCGATTGCAGCGGCCATCGCTGATTGAAGGGAGGATGGACGCGCTGTGGGCACAGGCCGAACATACAGTTCACGTAGGGAACGATTGGAGAACGTGATGCCCGAATCAAACAGGCCGAGCGAGTTACCGTCGTGGATCAAAGAGCATGTGTCCCGCTATATCGCGACGAATGGCGAGGACGGCTATATGTGGGATGCGAGTCTGGGCGGCGGCAAGGGGATGGTGGCTACTCTGTTGCTGACAACGACCGGTCGCAAGTCGGGGAAAGCCCTAACACTACCTTTAATCTTTGGCCGCTCGGGGGCCGACTACGTCGTGGTGGCGTCCAAAGGCGGAGCTCCCGCGCATCCAGCCTGGTATCTGAACCTCGAGGCCAATTCTCTTGTCCAAGTTCAGGTCAAGGCCGACAAGTTTGCCGCTCGCGCCCATACAGCCGACGCCCGGGAAAGGGCCGCTCTGTGGCCAATGATGGTGGAGATCTACGGCCCATACGAGCACTACCAGACCAAGACTGATCGACAGATTCCGGTAGTTGTGCTGAAGCGAATGTGATGAGCCTCATTTGACGCCCATCTCACCGGACTGGGGTAGCAGTTGACCTGCCAACGCGTGAGGGTGCGCACCACCGGCGCTTCCCCTAGCTGTTGCGGCGCTGACTTGATACTGAATCCGCTGAAGCGTCAGACCGTGTGCGGTTTCGACCAAGACCCGGACGACCTCAAGGAGCGCGTGAAGCAGGATTGAACGCTCACACGGCGACCTCCGGGTCTCCCTCCAAAACATGCTGGGTCAGTTTGGGTCTTTCCCCTGCCCTCCACCGCCCTGCGGTGTGCCGAACCCTGTAGCGCAATGGACCGCCATCCGGGGTCTGCGCTCGCGCAATCGGCCGGGGAATGCAGACAAACTCCGTCTCTAGCGTCTCTGATCCTGCGGTGACGACCGCGTAGCCATGCCCACCCAAATCAACGAACTCCAGATGGGGCGCGTTGTCTGGATTGCTTACCGCGTGCGCGGCTTGCAGGTTGCCGGTGCGCGCATACTCGAGCGCGCTTCTGACGCCATGCTTCACCGTCAGATTGATCGTAGACTCGAACTTCCCCGGCTGGAGCTCGCTCACGAACAGAGGCCTGAGCGGATGGCCTTTCAGCCGATGCTCGAATGCCTCAGCCATCCCAGGCGCCGAAATTGAGCCGCAGATAAAGGCCACGCCGACCGGATCGAAGCTCTTAGGCGGCAGGGCCTTTGCGGCGTAGCCAGCCCAGAAGCTGTGCCGATCACCAGATACGACAGCGAACCCGGTAATCTTGGCATCGCGCACGAAGTCGTAGAGTTCTCCCCGCTCGGTCAGCGCTGCACTGAAATCACCGCCGCCGAAGGTGGCGTAGCCCTGTCCGGGCCAAGGCGTCGTCAGTCCCGCGGGCAGGTTCAGCGGATCCGTCCGCATGTCGAGAGTCCCGTTGGTGGCGCCCCAAACCTTCCAGGTCGCCGTGGAGGCAGCGAGTCTCCGCTTCAGCCAGTCCTTCTGGACGCGGCCGAGCACCGTATACGCCGGATCATTCCGCGCGAAATTCTCCACGCTGGCGCTCCCGAGCGGAATACTCTGAGGTGGATTGCCGCCGTTGTAGGTGCGCCCGGCCTCCAGAATCTCCAGCGCCTCCTGCGGAAAGAGCTCCGGAAATGCCTTCAGATCAAATGCCTCAGCTTCGTTCCGCGTCGTCGGGTCTTCCATGGTATAGCTGTGGAAGTCGGTCAGGATCAGGTCGACGTGGCGCCCGAACCGCATTGCGCGGTACCCGGTCATGCTGGAGATCGCCGCAAGGTTGTTGGTCTCCTCGCCCAAGCCGTCCTTATCAAGGCGCGTGATCGGGGCGTTTTCGACTTTGGGGCCATCGAACCTGTCCAAGGCCGGTCCGGAAGCCTTGCGCACGCGCGAGGGAATGTATTCCCACCAGGCCTGGTTGGCGGCCACGCGCAGCGCCTGCGCCGGCTCCGCCTTGCCGTCGTACTTGATGAAGCTTTGCCAGCCCTGCCACGAGAACTCGTGATTGTCGCCGATGCAGACGAACGGGAACCAGGCGCGGGCATCCTGAATGTCGGGGTCCCGTATATGTGCGCGGTAGACCATCCGATAGCCGTCAAGTGTCGTCGGCACGTGGAAGTTGTCCACCTTGCGGCCGTCGGGCACCCGGCCGATGTCATAGACAGTGCGGTCATACCGGTGCGGCACCTCGTCTGGGTACTCCACCACCTCGTAGATGAAATCGCCTAAGTGCAGGACGAATCCGAGCCGTCGCTCGGCCGGCGCGCGTTGGTCCTCCCAGATCATCCGGCGAAATGCGTTCTGTGCGCCCTCGTTGACGCTTTGGCAGGAAACAAACGCGAAGCGCACCGCCCGCGGGTCATCGATTTTTGGCGCGGTGATAGTTCGGCCGAGGCGGCTGCCGTAGCCGTCGCCGTCGCTGAATCGGTACCAATAGACGTGGTCGGGCTTGAGCCCGCCGACCAGAACGCGGCAGGTCCAGTCTGACTCCTGGGATACGCCCGCCTCTGCCGCCGCGACGACGCGATGAAACGCGGCGTCCTCCGCTACTTCCACATGCAGCGTAGCCTGCACTCGGCCGTCACTGAACGGCCGGCGCGTCCAAAGGACCACGCTGGCGGGCTCCGGATCGCCGGACGCGACCCCCTCGGGGTAGAGATCGCGCCGTTCTACCCAACGGCGTCGAGAAGCGGCTGCGTTGGATAGCGCCCAGACTGGGGTAGCACCAAACGCAGCGGCGGCAGCAATGAACGATCGGCGAGTTGAGGTGATCACGGTGCCTTTATCCGCATGAGCCGATGGACCCTTCCCTCGACGCTAATACGAGTGGCGCCACCTTGCCAATGATCTTGATTCCCCATCCGAAGGAGTCTTCGAATCCACTGTATTAATCAAATTCTACCCCAGCGGTTGTCCGCTTGCCCGAGCCCGGTATCGCACTGACCGAACCCGTGAGCCGGAGGTGCCTCGTGTTTACGCTTCGCGCTCTGGAGCCACTGCCAGATGCACGGGCGCCCCCCGGACCGGTGTGAACACTGCTCGTTGTGTGCCCAAGGCAGCAGTCCCTCGCTTGCTGCCCTGCTGCGCCACAATTGCCTCACTGCGTCGCCACAATGCGGCAAGAGACTGTTCCTGCGCCTCGAAGATCTCGCGCCGATACGACAGGCCAGCAGCCCGGACCTGCTCCTGGACTTCCGGCGGTCGCAAGACAGCAAGTGGCGGCGCGACACACTGGCGCTGCCCTGAATCGGGCGTCACTCATCGACCAAGGCACGCGCGCTACTGAGAGTGCTCCAGATGCATCAGCCAAACATTCACTACTCGCGCAGTGCATAGCCCCGGCACGTCGCCAACGGATTGCGAGTCCGTTCCTCGCCGCTTCGATGCGCCGCCCATTCGCCGCTTAACCTTCGGATTCCAACCAGCTGGATAGCTTGTCCAAGCTCGATGCCTTCAGTGAAATTGCACCGGTCACTTGCGGTCGGCTGATCCATCGGAAAACTCATGAACGGCTCGACCGAAGCAGGCCGGAACGCCCGGACTATGACCTGGTTCACATTTTGTCACTGAGCTGTTTCGTAGTACCGGAAACGACTGTATTTAAAGGGTCATCACAAAGCCGCACCGCGCATCGAGGAGGCCCGATGTCAGTACTGAACGACAAGGAGCTCGCGGAACTGCGCCAGACATTCGACTCGTGCGATCTTGACGGCGATGGTTTTATCAATCCGGAAGAATTCCACGTTCTTCTGATCAAGCTGGACGGCGACGTCTCAAGGGAAGAGTGCCTTCTAGACTTCGATGTCGCCGACACCGAAGGTGACGGCTACATCGGGTTCAAGGAATTCGTCGTGTGGTGGACGAACTGACGGGCGGATCCCCATGTCTTCTGGACCGGCCACTTACCTCAGATCGGCCGTGGGGTCAGCAACCGTAGATACCCATGAGTGTCGCTGGCCTGGAAACCCGAGTGCAAGCCGCACCCCTCCACGCAGGCCATAACGCGTTTGCAGCATCCGTTTGTGTTAGCGTGATGCGTGAGTAGCGAATCACAGTCATTTAACGTCTCCACGCGCGAGCGCGGCCGCCGTTGCGTGCGTCACGCCCACGACCAGCGGGTCGGCATGGCGATGTACGAGCCGCCAGGCAGCCCCGTCGCGGCGATAGACTAGCGTAACCCGCAGCGGCCAATGCTGCGCCGGAAGATCGCCGACCTCGACGTTGCAGTGCTCGATAATCGCGAGCGTCACCATCTCGGCCGTGCCATAGGCTTGCACCACTTCTTGCGAGAACGTGCCCTTTCGGAAGAACCGTCCCATCGCTGCCCAGCGTTCGCTAGTGAGATCTCGGGCGTGAGTTGGCGGCCCGCCAAACGGCGACATCAGCGTGAAATCGTCCGAATACGGAGTCAGCGCACGGTAGCGGTCAATGTCCCCGCGCATAAGTGCCGAATTTGATTCCGCCGATCGAACCAGGAGTTCATTAGCGGCATCGTTAGAGGCGGCTGCGACGCCGTCCGCTTTGTAACCTGGCGCGGCCGGCGCAGAGCCGGATGATGCGAAGGCGGCACCCGCGGCAACGAGCAGTGCGCGTCGTGTTGGTAGCATGAAATTACTCCGGTCGAAACTACGACTGATAGGAAGCGGCCCCATGCCGCCTCGCTGCAGACAAACATGAACGATTTGTCTCTACTGAATCCAGTGATATGATTTCAGTAAGATGCTGAATGAAATTGATTTATCCCGCGCCGACCTCAACCTGCTCGTTCTGTTTGAGGCGGTCATCGAGGAGCGCCATGTCGGCCGCACGGCCGCGAGGCTCCACCTGACAGCCTCCGCCGTCAGCCACGGCCTCGGTCGCCTGCGCCGATTGCTGAATGATCCTTTGTTCCTGAGGACCCCCAAGGGCATGGTGCCGACCGCGCGGGCGGCGGAGCTTGCGGGCCCGGTAGCCGAGGTTCTTGCGCGGGCGAGAAGCATCATCTCGACCGCCGAACCGTTCGATCCGGCCCTGGCCGCCGCCCTCGCCGACCTCACCGCCGAACAACGTGAGGTCGTCACCCTCCGCGCAGGGAGGGAAGGGCTGCGTGAGCGTCGGGCCCTGGTAAGCGAACATCGGCGGGTTGCCATCGATCGCCAGATGCATGCCGGCCAGCCCGTCGACGGTCAGCGTACCGACGTTGACGGGGTGCGGATGC
>Ga0207693_10003923_pt1 | contig 12665 bp, 10 predicted proteins | sample LARL81metaG_FD_184347 | JGI IMG/M metagenome (GOLD analysis project Ga0207693, IMG submission 184347) | Corn, switchgrass and miscanthus rhizosphere microbial communities from Kellogg Biological Station, Michigan, USA - LAR L8-1 metaG... | ecosystem: Host-associated > Plants > Roots >...
GCTGATCGCGGTTGCGGCCGTCGCCAATCTGGGCCTTGCCGTCGCGAACGTCGCACTCCCCGCGATCGGGAGGGAATTCGATGCGTCGCAAACGGCGCTGAATCTGGTCGCCGTCGGCTACTCGCTCGGGCTGGCTGCCTCCGTGCTGTACTTCGGCGCGGTCGGCGATCGGTACGGACGCAAGCTCCTGCTGATCATCGGCATGGTGGTGACGGTGCCGGCGGACTGCTTGGCCGCGTGGGCACCGAGCATCGATGTGCTGTTCGGAGCGCGAGTCCTCGGTGGGGTCGGAGCGGGGATGGCATATCCGACGACGCTTGCCTTGATCACGGCGCTCTGGTCAGGCCCGGCCCGAACGAAATCGATCGCACTCTGGGCTGCGACCGGCGGCGCGATCGCGGCGCTGGGACCGCTCTGCTCAGGGATCCTGCTCGAGCACTTCTGGTGGGGCTCGGTCTTTCTGCTCACTCTGCCTCTCGCGGTAATCGCGCTCGTGATGGCGGTCCTGCTCGTCCCGGCCCACGTAAACGAGACGACCGATCCGGTCGACCACCTAGGCGGGGTCCTCTCGATCGTTCTCGTAGGCGCGTTGATCCTGGGGATCAACTTCGCCGCGGTGCCAAACGAGACCACTCTCATCCTCGGGCTGTTCGCCGTCGCTGCCGCCGCCCTGGTCGCCTTCTTCATCAGGCAACGCCGGGCCAAGAACCCGCTTTACGACCTCCACACCGCGGCCCGACCAACCTTCTGGGTGGCGGCCTGTGCGGGAATCATCGTTTTCGGCTCGTTGATGGGCGCCATGTTCATCGGGCAGCAGTTCCTCCAGAACGTGCTCGACTATTCGACCGTCGACGCCGGACTCGCGATCCTGCCGGCGGCAGCCTTCATGGTCGTCGTGGCGCCGCGCTCGGCAAAGCTGATCGAGGCCCGGGGTGCGCGCTTCACGCTCCTCCTCGGCTACGTCTTCGTCCTGCTCGGCTTTTTGACGATGCTGGTCCTCTGGAAGGAGAACATCTCCTACTGGAAGGTTGCGCTCGGGTACTCGTTCGTCGGGATCGGTGTCGGACTCGCCGGGACGCCGGCCTCGCACTCGCTCACCGGATCGGTGCCCGTCAAGCGGGTCGGGATGGCTTCGGGCACCGCCGACCTGCAGCGTGACCTGGGCGGAGCGATCATGCAATCGATCTTCGGCGCACTCCTGACGGCCGGCTACGCCGCCGCTGCCGGAGCCGCGATCGCAGCTTCCGGGAAGAACGTCAACAGCAACGTCCAGGCCGAGCTGACGAAGTCGTTTTCGAGTGCTGCGGACACCGCACAGCGCTACCCGGCCTCGGTTCAGGACCAGATCGTCGCAGCGGCCAAGACCTCATTCTTGAAGGGCGACCAGTGGGCCTACACGGCCGGGATCGTCGCGGTGCTGCTCGGCGCGGCGCTCGTCTACTTCATGTTCCCGAGATTCGAGGACGAGAAGCGGCTGCTCGCCTCCTACGAAGCTGAGGACGCCGAGCAAGCTGCCGCTGAACCCGAGCTTAGAACGGGGAAGTCCTTGGAAACCACGGCGTGATCCGCCTCAGCTTCCCTGCTTGTTCAGCGCTTTGCACTCCTCGGAGTTCCTGAAGGCTTTGTCGAGCTCGCCCTTCGTGTCGAGCTGCTGGATGCTCGTGAAGGCGGTCGTCACCTGATCACCGACGGTCACCAACGTTGAGCTGACGGTCGAGACCGCCTTGAGGGCGCCACTCGTCCCGGAGGCTTCGTTGACGGCCTTGTCGATCGTCTGAACGTTTGTTTTCAGCTGACCGGCCAGTGTGTTGAGGGTCTCCTTTGCCTTCTTGCCCGACTCCGTATCCGGCGTGCCCAGACCCTTGAGATCGTTCACGAACTCGTCCGTCGCCTTCGTCACGTCAGCGGATGCAGACTTGAGCGAGTCCTTGGTCACGTTCCCCTTCAGAGAGGTCGTCGACGTTTGCACCGAGGTCGACCAGGTAGAGACGGCTGAGCAGAGGCCGTTCGCCCAGTCGGCCGCGGAGGTCGAGGCCGCGGATGTCGAGGCCGCGGACGTCGACTGGCTGCTGCTGCTCTTGCCGCCGCACCCGGTGGCCAGCGTCGCGAGGGCGACGACGGCGACGAGACAAGCGCTCCCGCCCCCGGCTCTGGCCTTTCTCGGCATCGAGCGGACGCTACCGCTGTTGTCGCCGGGAGCATCGTCCGCACGGGATGACGCGGGGGTCACGCCAACCACGGAATTTCATGCCCCCGGGATGATGGCGCCGCCTATATCCGCGGCAACTCTTCCGATATGGCGAGCGCGCCGCGCGAGACCAGGACGCCCACACATGACGGCGCAAGCGCGAGCGAGGAACCTCCGGGCCGACGATCCCAAGACGAGCCGAGGAGTTAGAGCCCGCCAGCATTGAAGGAGAGGTGGCAGAGATGGTGACGACGGAGGCGCCGCGGACAGAGAGCGGTTCGTCGGTCGAGGAGCAGCCTTGGCATGTGCTCTCCGGTGCAGACGTCACCGGCGCGCTCGGCGTCGATCCTAGCCAGGGCCTGTCAGCAGCGGAAGCGGCAAAGCGGATCGAGCAATACGGCCCGAACAAGTTCGCCGAGGCGAAGTCGGAGCCGCGGTGGCGCGCGTTCCTGCGGCAATACCGGGACCCGATGCAGATCGTCCTGCTCGTCGCCGGTCTCGGCAGCATCTGGCCCGTGCACGAGCTCGGGACGGGGCTCGTGATCATCTTCCTGACGCTCTTCAACGCCGTGCTCGGGCTGCGCCAGGAGGGAAAGGCGGCCGAGGCCGTCTCCGCTCTCCAGAAGATGATGATCGTGAAGGCGCGGGTCCTCCGGGACGGGCAGCTGACGCAGGTGCCCGCCGAACAGCTCGTTCCGGGCGACATCGTCTCGATCGAGGCGGGCGACGTCATTCCGGCCGACGGGCGGCTGCTCTCTGCCGCGACGCTCGAGATTGCCGAGTCGGCGCTGACGGGCGAGAGCGTTCCCGTCTCGAAGGGCCCGGACACGATCGCCGCGGAGGACGCGCCGCTCGGGGATCGCAGCGACATGGTCTACATGAACACCAACGCCACCAGGGGTACCGGCGAGTTCGTCGTCACCTCGACCGGCATGGCGACCGAGGTCGGCCACATCTCCCACCTGCTGCAGGCCGAGGGCGACGCCAAGACGCCGCTGACGAGACAGCTGGAGAAACTGACCAGCCAGATCCTCTTCATCGCCGGCGCCGCGGTCATCGTCTCGATCGTGCTGAACATGTCCCGCGGCGAGTCGTTCCAGACGGTCTTCACCGCTGCGATCGCATTCGCCATCGCCGGGATTCCAACCGGCCTGCCGGCGGTCGTGACCACGATCCTCTCGTACGGCACCCAGATGCTCGCGAAAGCAGGGGCGATTGTGAAGCGACTGCGCTCGACCGAGACGCTGGGATCGACCTCCGCGATCAACTCGGACAAGACGGGCACGTTGACGTTGAACCAGATGACCGCGGTGGAGATGGCGCTGTGGGGCCGCCGCTACACCATCTCGGGTAGCGGCTACCTGCCGGACGGTCAGATCATGCGCGTGGCCGGGGAAAGCGACGTGCCACTCGACCAGTTCCTACTGCCGATGGTGCTCGCGTCGGACGCCGTCGCAACGGAGGAGGGCGAGATGATCGGGGACCCGACCGAGGGGGCACTCGTCGTGCTCGCCGAGAAAGGCGGTGTCGACCCGAAGGCAACGCGCGACAGCTTCCCACGGGTGGCGGAGCTGCCTTTCGACGCGGCCTACAAGCTGATGGCGACCTTCCACCGAATGCAGGACGAGTCGGGGCGCGACGTAATCCGCTGCTTCGTCAAGGGCGCGCCGGATCAGCTGCTCTCGCGCGCGACCGGGGCGCTCGACGCCGACCTCCAGGTCGTCGCCGTCGACGACGCCGGCCGTGAGAAGTACTTGGCCGAAAACCAGCGCCTCGGCGAGCAGGGCCTACGCGTCTTGGCGACGGGGCGTAAGGATTTCGCGCCGGACACGTTCGACGCAGGGGCCGACCTGCTGCCACTCCTCGACGGCCTGACGCTGCTCTCCCTCGTCGGAATCGTCGATCCGCCGCGTCCGACGGCAAAGGACGCGATCGAGACGGCGAAGAGTGCCGGAATCAAGGTTCGGATGATCACCGGCGACCATGCGGTGACCGCGGCTGCGATCGCCAATCAGCTCGGCATCGAGGGCCGCGCCATCACGGGCGCCGAGTTCGCCGCGATGAGCGACGAAGAGCTCCTAGAGGCGATCGACGGGATTGGCGTGATCGCACGCGTGACACCGGAGGACAAGGTGCGCCTGGTCGACATGCTGAAGCGGAAGGGGCAAATCGTCGCGATGACCGGCGACGGCGTCAACGACGCACCCGCCCTCAAGAAGGCCGACATCGGGATCGCGATGGGGATCACCGGGACGGAGGTCTCGAAAGAGGCCGCGGCGATGATCCTCACCGACGACAACTTCGCGACGATCGTGAAGGCGGTCGAGCTGGGGCGAGGGCTCTACGACAACCTGACGAAGTACATCCGCTTCCAGATCGGGGTGCTCGCCGGACTGATCATCACCTTTCTCGGCTCGAGCATCTTCAACGTCCTCGGCGGCGTTCCGTTCCTGCCGTTGCAGACACTGTGGGTGAACTTCACGACCCAGGTCTTCCAGGCGATCGGGCTCGGTTACGGCAAGCCGAGCGAAGGCCTGATGGCGCGCAAGCCGCGCCCATCCGATGAGCAATTGTTGCCGCGCCGGCTCCTGGTCTGGCTCGCCGTCTACGGGCTGGCGATGGGAGCGGTCACGATTGGCGTCGCCTGGGTGGTGGACGACAACCACGGGAAGGTCTTGGCGCGGACGATGGCACTGACAACCTTCGCGCTCGCGAACCTCTTCTTCTCGTTCGAGTGCCGGGACGAGCGGCGCTCGATCTTCAGCCTCGACATCTTCGAGGACCGACGGTTCCTGATGATGAGCGGGCTCTCCCTGGCGGCGATCGTCCTCGCGACCTCGCTCGACCTCTTCGAACGGTTCCTCAACACCGAGCCGCTGAGCTTCAGACAGTGGCTCGTGTGCATCGGCCTGGCCCTCGTGGTCGTCGTCGTCGCGGAGGCCCGCAAGTGGTTCCTGCGTCGGCGAGAGCCCACGGAGGACGTTCCGAAGTCGACCGGCGAAGTCTCGCCGGCTCCGGCAGCCGTGGCCTGATGTGAGGGAGGGCGGCCCCGTGACCTGCTTCGCCGACGGAGGTCACTTGACACCGGTCGGTGGATCCCCCTGATGACGATCGTCCCACGGTGGGAGTGGCGCACGTTCGGTGAGAGCTTCGCCGGCGCGGAGCAGCGCCTCGCAGCGCTCTCGCCCGAGAGCGTCCGCGAGAGCGACGAGCTGTATCTCCTCTCGACAGCCGCGGACGACTCGGTCAAGGTTCGTGACGAGCTGCTCGACGTCAAGCAGCTCGAGCAAGTGAGCGATGACGGGCTCGAGCAGTGGCGCCCCGTCCTGAAGGCTCCCTTCCCGCTCTCCGCGGCAACGGTCGACTCTGTGCTCGCGGCTCTGCACGCGTCTCCCCCGCCCCAGGGCCGGAGCGCCTACACGCTCGACGAGTTGGTCGAGGAGGTCGTTCGGCCGAGCCGGCAGCTGGCCGCGGTGGCCGTGCACAAGCGGCGCGCGCATTACACGGTCAGCGGCTGCATGGCCGAGCTGACCGACGTCCGCGCGAACAACGTTTCGACGCGGACGATCGCCGTCGAATCCGAGGACCCAGCGCGAGTGCTCGCGGCCGTACGGGAGCTCGGGCTCGACACGCGTTCGAACGTCAGCTTTCCCCGAGGCCTGAAGGCGCTACTTGGGATCGGAGCGCGCAAGTATGCGGCTATCGACGTCGGCACGAACTCGGTCAAGTTCCACGTCGGAGAACGGGGTGCCGACGGTGGCTGGCGGCCAGTCGTCGACCGGGCCGAGATCACGCGGCTCGGAGAAGGCCTCGCGGAGACGGGCGTGCTCAATCCGAGCCCCGTGGAGCGGACGATCGACGCGATTGCGGGCATGGTCGACGAGGCAGAGCGTGAGGGTGTCGACGAGATCGTGGCCGTCGGGACGGCGGGCCTGCGGATCGCGCGCAACAGCGCAGACTTCGTCGCGGCCGTCAAGGACCGCTGCGGCCTCGATCTGGAGGTCATCAGCGGGGATGAGGAGGCCCGGCTCTCCTACCTTGCGGCGACGTCAGCGCTCGACCTCGGAGAGGGGTCGCTCGTCGTCTTCGAGACGGGCGGCGGCAGCTCCCAGTTTACGTTCGGAGAAGGAAAACGCGTCGACGAGCGGTTCAGCCTCGACGTGGGCGCGATTGGCCTCACCGAACGCTTCGGGCTCGCCGACGTCGTCTCAGAGCAAACCCTTGCCGGCGTCTTCGACGAGCTCGGGACCGAGCTCGGGCGGTTAGACGGCCGTCCTACGCCTGCAGGGCTTGTCGCCATGGGGGGCGCGGCCACGAATCTCGCTGCGGTCGAACACGAGCTCGCGACGTACGACCCCGACGTTGTCCAGGGGACGGTGCTCGGCCTTGCCGAGATCGACCGGCAGATCGAGCTCTATCGCACACAAACGGCAGCTGAACGGCGCCGGATCGTCGGCCTGCAGCCAAAGCGCGCCGAAGTGATACTCGCCGGCGCCTGCATCGTTCACACGGTGATCGCGAAGCTCGGGCGGCAGTCAGCGACCGTGAGCGATCGCGGTTTGCGGCACGGCCTGCTGCTCGAGCGGTTTGGGTGATCGTGGCACCGACCGCCCCGAACGCAACAATCGACCGAACGAAACAGAAAGGAGCACCAAATGGCGAGAAGCAGTACGTGGAGCGGCTGGATCGGCTTCGCCGGCTGGCTGATGATCATCATCGGCTCCATCGACTTCTTCGAGGGCCTGATCGCGATCATCCGCGATCAGTACTACGTGCTCGCCCCGAACCAGATCATCGTCTTCGACATGACGACCTGGGGCTGGATCACGCTGATCTGGGGGATCGTCGTCACCCTGGCCGGGTTCGGGTTGCTGTCCGGTGCCGGTTGGGCCCGCTGGTTCGCGATCATCGCCGGCAGTCTCAACTTCATCATCCAGCTCGGTTTTGTCGGTAGCTCCCGTTATCCGCTCTGGGCGCTGACTGGGCTAGCGCTGACCTTGGTCGTGCTCTACGGGCTGGTCGTGCACTGGGAGGATGCGAAAGAAATGCCTTAGGCCCAGCCCGGGTCGCCGTCTAGTGATGGAAGCCTGTGGCGCCGACACCATCGTGTAGAGGCGCTGCTTGGCTCTTGAGGCGGGGCAGCTGGCGCACGAGGTCGCCGACGAGCAAGTCGGCCATGTCGTGGCTGAAGCCCCGCCTCACCACCACACGGAGCACTGCCAGGTCGGTGCGATTCTTCGGGAACGTGTAGGCCGGCACGAGCCACCCGCGCTCGCGAATGGCGTTCGAGACGTCGTAAACGGTGAAGTTGTCGATGTCCGGCGTGAGCGTGAACGCGAAGACCGGCAGTTCGTCGCCGCGTGTGAGGAGCCGGAACGGACCGAGGTCCTCGATCTGGGCCGCGAGCCGCGTCGTGACCTCGCGCGCATACGTCTGAACCCTGCGGTAGCCGTCGAAGCCAAGTCGAAGAAAGTTGTAGTACTGGGCGACGACCGGTGCTCCTGGTCGTGAGAAGTTCAGCGCGAGAGTCGGCATGTCGTCTCCGAGGTAGTTGACCCAGAAAATCAGCTCCTCGGGCAGCACGTCGCCGTCTCGCCAGACGATCCAGCCGACGCCCGGATAGACGAGCCCGTACTTGTGGCCCGAAGCATTGATCGACACGACGCGCGGAAGCTGGAAATCCCACACCAGGTCGGGGTCGACGAAAGGCGCGACAAACGCACCGGAGGCGCCGTCGACGTGGACCGGGATGTCGATCCCCTCACGCTCCTCGAAGTCGTCGAGCGCGGCACAGATCTCCTCCACCGGCTCGTACGAACCGTCGAAGGTCGAGCCGAGCACGGCGACGACACCGATCGTGTTCTCGTCGCAGAGCTTCACCGCTTCTTCCGCGGAGAGGTGGAAGCGGTCTCCCTCCATCGGGACGAGCCGCATCTCGACGTCCCAGTACTTCGCGAACTTCTCCCAGCAGACCTGCACGTTGATGCCCATCACGAGGTTCGGACGGTCGGCGGGCTTGCCGGCGTCCCGACGACTTTTCTGCCAACGGCGCTTGAGCGCCAGAGCGCCGAGCATCGCGGCCTCGCTCGAGCCGGTCGTCGAGCATCCGGTCGCGTGCGCTGCCTCGGGCGCGTGCCACAGGCGGCTCAGGATCTCGACGCAGCGCACCTCGAGCGCCGCCGTCTGCGGATACTCGTCCTTGTCGATCATGTTCTTGTCGAGACACTCGGCCATCAGCTTCTCGGCCTGAGGTTCCATCCACGTACTCACGAAGGTCGCGAGGTTCATGCGCGCGTTGCCGTCGAGCATCAGCTCGTCGTGGATGATCTGGTAGGCGACCTCGGGGGGCATTTCGGCCTCCGCCAGCCGGAGCTTCGGGATGTTGTCGCGCTCGCTGGTGAAAAGAGGAGTGATCGCGGGCTCGACTGCGGGCTCGCTAGGCCTCCTCGTAAGGCTCATCGACCGGAACCGACGCGATCACCGGTCGGTGTGAATGGGTGCATCTCGTCCTGGCCGGGCTTGATCACGCCCCACGACGACTCCGGCACCTCGTTCCACGCACCCGGCAGTTCGTCGCCCAAAGGCTCGGAGACGACAAGCCTCGACTCGTCGTCGAACTGCTGGAGGAGCTCGTTCTCGGGGTAGAGAGCACGGAGCGCCCGGACGTCGGTGCTGAAGAAGAGCGAACGTGACTTGCCCTCGCTCGAGTACCGGAAGGCCCAGATGCTCTCGCCGTCGGTCGTCGCGATCGTTCCCTGGAACGGATACTCGACGCCATGTTCGCGGCCGACGGACTCGACGAAGCCGATCGCTCGCGCAACGGCCTCGGGTGGATTCTCTTTCAGGCCGAACGTCAACGCGAGGTGGAAGAGAGTCTCGGAGTCCGTCGTGCCTTCGATTTCCGGATAGAGGTCCGGGTCGATCGCGAGCACGAGGTCGCGCTTGACCTTCTGGTAATCGCCGATGAACCCGTTGTGCATCCACAGCCAGCGCCCATGGCGAAACGGGTGGCAGTTCGTCTGTTGCACCGGCGATCCCGTCGAAGCACGAATGTGCGCGAAGACCGTCGTTGCGGTCACGTGATCGGCGAGCTCGCGCAGGTTGCGGTCGTTCCAGGCCGGTTCGATGCTCCGGAACACCGCCGGCGTTTCCTGCGTGCCATACCACCCGACGCCGAAGCCGTCGCCGTTCGTCTCCTCGGCGCCGAGCCGCGAATGCAAGCTCTGGACGATCAGCGAGTTCTTCGGCCCGTAGAGCAGCTCCTGAAGAAGGACAGGCGAGCCCGAGTACGCAAGCCAGCGACACATTCCACAACGACTCTGGCGTAACGACGGCGGCCAAGCATCACCCGGATCGGACGACGACGGACGTTGCCGGACTTGGAGAATGAGCGGCGGATGGAAATGAGCCAGGCTCCCGCGGCGCCTTTGGAGGAGCAGCACAGGCACCCGCACTGGAGGCGCCTGCTGATCGGCGGGCTCGTGATCGTTGTGATCGGCGCAGCAGCCGACCTCCTCGGTTGGAACATCCGCGGCTGGCTCGACGAGCTCTGGGACACGATGAGCGGGATCTCGCTCGGGTACCTCGTGGCCGGCGTCGCGCTGAAGACGGTTCAGACAACGGCGACGGCGTTCGCCTGGTACGGGATCCTCCGCTACGCGTATCCGACGACGCGCTTCCGGCTCGTGCTCGCGTGCTACGCAGCGTCAGTAGCGCTGAACGGGATCCTGCCGGCGAACCTCGGGACGTTCGCGTTGCTGCTGATGTTCACGACGATCATCGCCGGCGCGACGTTCTCCGGCGTCCTCGGCGCCTATGTCGTCGAGAAGATCTTCTTCACGATCATCGGGGCGTTTACGTACCTCTATCTGTTCCTGAGCGTCAGCGGCTCCTTCGACATCAAGTTCGACTTCGTACACCAGCACCCGTGGGCCACGGTGATCCTCGTCGTCGGGGGCGCCGCTCTGATCTACACGCTCCTCCGTACGTTCTGGCCGAAGGTCGTCCAATGGTGGGACCAGGCGAAGGAAGGTGGCGGCATCCTGAGCGAGCCAAGGAAATACCTCCTCTGGGTGTTCGCGCCCTCGCTCCTCGGGTGGATCGCGAGCCTCGGCGTGATGGCCGTCTTCCTGGCCGCATATGACATCCCGGTCAGCTTCGACACGCTCATGCGGATCTGCGGCGGCAACTCGATCGCGAACGTGACGTCGGCCACACCCGGCGGCGCCGGCGTCAACCAGGCGTTCAACGTTGCTTCGCTGAAAGGCGTAACGGACCCCACGACCGCGACTGCGTACTCGGTCAGCCAGCAGCTCGTGACGACGGCGTGGAACATCATCTTCGGGATCGTTCTCCTCGTGTGGGCTTTCGGCTGGAGCGGCGGCAAGGAGCTCGTCCAGACCTCTTACGCCGGCGCCAAGGAGAAGGCGGCCGAGCAGAAAGATGCACGTGCGGCGAGGAAAGAGGCGAAGCGGGCCGCCAAGCATGCCTAGCGCCATCCCCTACGTGAATTAGGGTCGGCGGGTGGGCTGGATCGATGCCGAGCTGGCGCTCACCGCGCTGGCCGCGATGTTGTCACCAACGACCTTGACGTTCTCGGTCCTCGTGCTCGTGCTCGGCGACCGGCCTCTGAGAACGGGCCTCTGGTTCTATCTCGGCGCGCTGACGGCAACGCTGGGAATCGGGATCGTCGCCGCGTTCGTGCTCGGCGACGCCGCGGCCGACCAAACGCCTGGCAGTCCGAAGACGCCGGTCGCGATCTTCGACGTGGTGGCCGGGGCTCTCCTGATCGCGTTCGTGATCCGAACGCTTCGAAGGCCGCCGAACCCCAAGCGGGCCGCGAGCATGTTCGACCAAATGCAGAAGGTCGCGTCCTCCCCCGCCGTCGCGATCATCGGAGCGGGTGCGGCGCTCGCAAACCCCGGTGCATTCATCCCGATCGCGCTCAAGAGCATCTCGGAGCTCAACCCGACCGCGACCGAGTACATCGTCAACTGGGTCTTCTTCACTGTCGTCTCGCTCCTCCCCCTCGCGGTCGCGCTCGTGCTGCTGCTCGTCGCCCGGGAATGGGCCGAGCGTCTGCTCGAAGGCGTCCGCAGATGGCTCGACAAAAACGCCAGGACGATCGCCGCGGTAATCATCGTGGCGCTGGCCGCGTCGCTGATCCGCAACGGGATCGCGGGTCTAACGAGTTGACCGTTGCCGGTTAGTCGCCCAGCTTCGCTTCGATCGCCGCGAGCCTCTGCTCGATGCGGCGCAGGGATTCCATCGTCTCCGCCAGTTGGGCGGACCGATCTGCCTGCTCGGCTGCACCAGCATCGGCCTCCTCGGCTGCCACGAAGTACGACGTGACGGTGGCGATCAGGAACGAGAGGAAGGTAACCCCGACGATGATCACGACGCTGCCGACCACGCGGCCCCAAGCAGTGTGCGGGACAACATCGCCGTAGCCGACCGTGCCGAGCGTCACGATCGCCCACCAGACCCCGGTGCCGAAGGTGGGAAAATCTTGGCGATCGACCAACGTCACCACGAACCCCGACAGCAGGCCCAGTCCAGCGGTCGCCAGCAAGAGGAACGGGAAAATGCGCCGGTTGGCGACGGCTCGCTTCGTGCGCTCCTGCCAACGAAAGCCACGCCGGCCGGGAAGCCGGTTGAAATCCATCGACGCCACCGTCGCAGAGGCGCCGGATGGATGATCGGCCAATGACCGGCGAGGTACATCGTCACCAAGCAGGCCGCGTCGGCCGCGCAGCTATGGGGGAGCGACTCGGCGGCTTCATCTACGGGACCATCGTCGTCCTCGCGGTCGTGGTCGCCGGTGCCCGCGCCTATCCACACGGCGCCGGACACATCGCGGTCCTCGTGGCAGCGACGAGCGTCGCTTTCTGGCTCGCACACGTCTACTCGAACGCGGTCGCCCACAGCGTCGCAAGCGACCAGCACCTTTCCCTGGGCGAGCTGCGCAGGATCGCCCGGCGAGAAGGCTCGATCATCGAAGCCGCGGTGCCGCCATTGGCCGCCCTCCTACTGGGCGCCTTGGGCGTGATCTCGACCCAGGTCGCCGTGTGGTCCGCCTTTGGTCTCGGTTTGGCCGTCCTGGCGGCCGAAGGAGTCGCGGTTGCGCGGGTCGAGCGTCTCGGGCCGCTCGCCACGCTCGGCGTCGTGGCTGGCAACCTCAGCCTTGGCGTGCTACTGGTCGGGCTGAAGCTCGTGGTCAGCCACTGACGGACCGCCGGTGTCGGAAGGAAGCAGAAGCGCCGCGCCGAGGCCGATCGCCCCGGCCACGGCCAGGGAGACCATCGCCCAGGCGTAGGACGCGCTTCCGAGGGCGACCGCGGAGACGAGGATCGTGCCCGCGATGGCGGTTCCAAGGGACGAGCCCAGGTTCGAGATGCTGCGCGAGAGGCCGGAGATCTCGCCCTGCTGGTCCTCGGGGAAGCTCGACTGCACGACGTTCACCGACGGTGTCAGCATG
>Ga0207693_10003924_pt1 | contig 12663 bp, 7 predicted proteins | sample LARL81metaG_FD_184347 | JGI IMG/M metagenome (GOLD analysis project Ga0207693, IMG submission 184347) | Corn, switchgrass and miscanthus rhizosphere microbial communities from Kellogg Biological Station, Michigan, USA - LAR L8-1 metaG... | ecosystem: Host-associated > Plants > Roots >...
GTCCATCGGAATCGCGATCTCCAACCATTTGCCCCCGCCGGTGATGATCGAGAGCACTGAGGTACGCAGGTGAGTGACCCACATGTTGTGTTGGAGCTGCGGCATGTACTTTTCGGCGGCTGCTTCTTCAGAGAAGGACCACGGCAGCATGAACTTGGACTCAAAGACCGCCTCCGTGACGTCCACGATTCCGTCTAGGGTGGCTACCATCCACGAAATTGCTGAGTGCCTGACCTGGCGCTGCACGTCGCGGACCCGTCGGCCGGTGTTGCGCTCGTACCAGGAGCGATTGAGCTCTTCGGTCACCGTGCCAAGCTGCACGAGGAGGTTGCCGGAGAGGTCCTCAGGCTCGGCTTCACCCCTTTTCTCCCGCCAAAGGCGGACCAGGGCGGCTTCGTCGCTCCCCATAATTATGCGGGCGTCGGAGCCGCCGACAAAGAAGCGGCGATCTCCTTTATTGTGCGCGATTTGGCTGAACGGCATTGTGATGTCCTTAGGAAAAGTGCTTGGCCTCCCCAGCCCGTCCCGACGGGTTTTAGCTCAATGAGCCAAATTGGATCATACATAATGATCCAAAAAGGGTCAAGGGCCTTCTCGACTTGATCACGATTCAACAAATCCGTGCTGCCCGAGGCCTTCTTGGCTGGTCCCAGACGGCGCTCGCAAATCGCGCTGGGCTCTCACTTCCGACAGTGAAGCGTGTTGAGGCCGGGGCAGGACCGCACGTATCGGATGAGGCGCGTAGGCGCATTCAAAAGGCGCTAGAGGCGGGCGGCGCTCAGTTCGTATCCGAGAACGGCGGTGGGCCCGGGGTACGCCTGCGCAAACGGCAGGGGAAGAAAGCCTAATAGCCGCGCGTTTTCACAAGGAAATAATCCGGCCCGGCATATGTAATACTAACGCGCAGATCGGAGCTCCGGAGGTCCGCTTGGGACTTTGATCGGTTTCAAGTGACGGAGATTTGGCGGCATCGCCTGTTGCGCAATAATAAAACTGCGCCTCGGGGCGTTTGAAGGAATTTTTACCCACTGTTCGTCTTTCACGACGGGATGGGGGCCATAACCGCGTTTCCGAAGTAGTTGGTAGCTTGCTCCCATCGGCGTTGAAGGCACTGAGAAGCGCGCCGACAGCTATCCAGAGGGCCTCGACCGAGTGGCAGACTTGGCAAGAGCATATGTTTAATCGAATTGAGGTTTTGGCGCATATCGGCTCATTCTGTGAAGCCGTATTGAGTATAATGCTTGTTTTGATAGTAGTTTTCGCCCGCCGGGTAGTACCGCCTGAGCTGATTGACGTGCGCTTTATTGAGTACAATCCCAAGCATGTTTTCACTGATATTGTGTGCGTCTCTGAAGGCGTGTTTCACGGCGTCGCTCGTCGTGCGACCCCACTCGATAACGTAAACGTAACAATCCACGAACGCTCGCGTTGCCCGGGTATCTACAATCGGCATGAGCGGCGTAAGATCAACCAGCACGTAATCGTACCTCGACTGAAGATTTTCAAAAAGCTTCCTAGTCGCATCAGCGGACAAAATGTCGCTGGAATGCATGAGGCGACTGTTAGGCCCGGCAGGTAAAAACGTTAGGTTGGTAGATTGGTCCGTCCATACCGCCTCTTTCAAAGTTATCCTTCCGGCAATCACATCAAGAATTCCATGATCAGCGTTTGGGGCAAGTTTACGTGACAATGATGGATTGCGAAGATCACAATCGACCAAGATAACTCTTGCGCCTGCCTGAGCCATGAGCAGCGCCAGACTAGCTGCAATCGTCGACTTTCCTTCCTGTGGAAGCGAGGAGGTGAAACCGATGACCCTCCAGGAGTTGGCGGCAGCGTTGTTCTGCTGGACTGCCAGTTTGATGGAGCGTATCTCTTCTGCAAACCGGGAGAACGGCGCATTGAGCACGGCCCAACATATGTCCGGATCGCGAGAAATTGTCTTTTGGTTATTCAAATCGGTACCCAAACCTCGATCAAACGACAACATAGGCTTGGGGTTTCCCATTAAATTGGAACCTTTATCACTCTTCAATGACGGGACGATTGCTATACAGGGCGCTTGCAACGCCCTTTCGACCTGTTCGGTGGTGTAGAAGGAGCCGTTCATCAGCTCGCGGAGGATCCCGACAGCCACTCCAAAACCCAATCCGCCTGCCACTGCGATCACAAGAACCAACGCCCTCTTGAGATCGTTTTTTTCCAGCGGAAGGGAGGCTCGCGCCGCGATGCGTGCATCTGAGATTGGGAATGACTGCTGCTGTAGCGATTCCGCGTAACGCTGACGGAAATTGTCATACATTGTACGCAAGTTTTGCGCATTGCTTTCAAGGTCAAGCAAAGTGGCCTGCGCCTGATTGATCGGTTGGGATCGCAAAACAGCGTCGGCGAGCCGCTTCTCAAGGTCCTGCTCTTCCTGCTTAGCAATCTCGTAAGTACTGAGATAGGTTTCCCGCAGCCTCTTTAGCTCATCCAAAAAGGATGCCCGCAGTTCGCGAATCTGATCCCGAAGATTGACCACGGCGAGGTGGTTGGCACCGTACTTGCGCGACCAGGCGGCTTCGCGATTGATAGCATCCAAATATCGTGTGCGAATCCCTGCAACGACCGGACTGTTCAGGGTATCTGCAAGCGTCGCAAACGTCGTAACCGTACCCATATCCGCACTGAGGCTATTATCACGGATGATCGTGTCGGCTCGATCCAGACGCGCCTTGGCCTCAGAACTTTGCTTACGCGCAGTGGCAAGATGGGTGTTTAAGTCAACTAACTGTTGCTCATTCACCAGCTTCCCATCTGCCATAACCATGTCATTGTTTTTCTTGAAATCAACCACCGCACGTTCGGCGAGCTTCTTTTTTTGGTTAAGCTCCTCGATACGCCCCTCCAACCACTGAGTCGCACGTCTTGTGGGCTCGTACTTTCCTTCAAATTGCTCGGTGATATAGGCTTCGGCAATCGCATTAACGATTTGCGCGGCGCGTTCTGGATTTCCCGACCGGTATTCGATCGATAGATTGTAGGACCACCCTACACGCGCGACCGAAAGATACTTCAAAAGCACTCTTCTTGCGGCCTTCGTAGCTTCGGATTCCGAGAGCGGTTTGGTTGGTTTGATGACCGAAACAAGGTGCGAAGCCAGTCCGAGTACTTCTCCAAAAATACCTGGCGGCCTTAAGAATTCTGGATCTTTCGCTAAGCCAAGGGCGTTGATGACCGAGAGCGCGACTGGTTCTGACTTCACTAATTCAATTTCACTTTCCAAAGCCGGCTGGTCGATTTGGCCTTCGGAAAACGTCGTCTTTTCAAAAAGCTGAACCCTCCTCGGATCAATCACTATCCTGGATTCGGCTGTATAGGTGGGAGGCGCCATGAGGACGTAGAATGCGCCAAGCAATGTTCCCACCGCACCAAACAAAGCAATCACCAAAAGTTGGCGTCGGACAATGCCAATTGCTCCCTGAGCCAACTCGCGAAACGAGGTTTCCTGCGTTGTCACGCTCTCTGGGTTCAGCGCATCACTCGCTTGGAGCATAATGATTTCTCACAACCAAGAGTTTGAGACTGCCTCAGAATTGTCTGGTCCGCAAATCACCGGCGCCTGCGGCAGATTAATAAGCCCCTGCATTCGTTGCGCGGTTTCGCGCATCCCGGTCCACTCGGCACACACTCAGTCCGCTTCGCTGAAAACGAATTTGCATCATTATTTTCGACGTTGGTGTACACTTCAGACCACTATTTCAGAAGCACATGGCGTTGGGCGGACAGAAATGAAAAATCAAGCGGACCTTTCGACCAAGCACATGCACGATACCAACTAACGCCAACCTGAGATGCCGGAACTGCCAAGTTCTGCATAAGCTCGAAAGCTCCGGCTATCACATGCGCAGGGCCGTTCCAAACGTTAATCTCGCCGGCTTTCTTTAAATTTCACTCAGGGAGCAAGATTAATGTGAACATAATCCCAACCTTATCACATCAATACCTTGGCGCGTGACGCCTTTAGCCGAGTCTATGTTGTACTGAAACGTTGTACCAAAACGCCGTTGGCCTTGACGGAGAATCAAACACATGAAGCCGACAAGAACGCCACACCCAACCTTGGTTATCCTCGCCGCAGTGGTGATCGAAGGCATGGGCCTGACCACCGCGGCCAGCGGTGGCGTGGAGGTATTGACGACGCTGGACAGAGCCGCCCTCGCCCACAAGTCCACGCAGTTGTCCCAGGCCCCAGTGTCGAGCGCAGTGAACAAGAGCATGGGCTGGACAGTGGAGCTGACCACGGGCAGCGGCACGGTGGGTGGGAACGGTCTCTACGCGGCGCCCTTCATGCCGACCGGTGAGGCCGACCCGTCCAGACCAGGTAGCGTCCACGCGGCGGTGTCCCCACCGGGCAGCATCGACCCGAGCGCCTTTCTGGCGGCCGACCGGGCCACGTCCTGGAATCCGGGGATGATGGGAGCGGGCGGCATTCCGGTCCGGTCCACAGTTTGCTCGACGCTGACCCCTCGCGGGGAAGCGCTCGATGACACGGCCCGGATCCAGAGCGCCATCAACGCCTGCCCGGCTGGCCAGGTTGTGCAGCTCGCGGCCGGCACCTTCATCATCAACAGCGGCAACTTCCTGCTGATCAACAAGGGGATAACTTTACGTGGCGCCGGGCCGGCCCAGACGACGCTGGCGAAAACCGACGGCGCCAAACCATTCCACGAGGCCGTTAGCGCAAAACCGTCGCCGCTTATCATCGTCGGTCCGTCCCGGTGGTCTGACGTGGTCGGCTCCACCAACCTCACCGCCGATGCCACCAAGGGGTCGTACGCAGTGACGGTGGCGAGCGCGGCCGGTTTCTCGCCAGGCCAGATTGTGCTGCTGGACGAGGCCTCCGGCGCCGGCTGGCGGACCGACCCCCTGGGGCGCGGCCAGATTTGGGCCTCCTCTGACTGGCGGGTGGTCTGGAGGAAGCACAACCCTGTTATCCCCTACGTCGACGACTTCGCGGCCAATGCTTTTCCGACGACGCCCGGCACTGCTGGGGCGTGGTTCTCCCGGCTTGACCGACCCACCGCCGAGATCAAGCAGATCGCCTCGGTCTCCGGGGCCACCATTACCTTCACCACGCCCGTCCACATCTCTTACCGGTCCAGCCACGCCGCCCAGCTTTCCCGTTACGGGCAACCTCACGTCAAGAACGCCGGGGTCGAGGACCTGAAGTTGATCGGCGGCGACAACGGCAATCTACGCTTCCATTTGGCGGCTCTGTCCTGGGCCAGAAACGTAGAAAACACCATGTGGCACGACGAGGGTTTCGCGATCGACAGGTCCTTTCGTATCGAGCTCCGGGAATTCTACGTCCACGATGCCGCCTGGGCCCAACCTGGGGGAGGGGGCTACGCAATCAGCCTCTCGGGTGGAACAGCCGAGGTGCTCATCGAGAACGGCATCGCGGTCAGGGCCAACAAGGTCATGGTGGCGCGGTCCTCGGGGGCGGGCTCGGTCGTCGGCTACAACTACATAGACATGGGCTACATCAACACCAATGGCGCCTGGATCGAGGTCGGGCTCAACGCTAGCCACATGGTGGGTTCCCACCACGTCCTCTTCGAGGGCAACTACGCCTTCAACGCCGACAGCGACCATACCCACGGCAATAGTATCTACCACACGTTCTTCCGCAATTATCTGCGCGGTATCCGGGCTCCGTTCGACAACCAGGCGGGCGGGAGGATCGATGACGCTACTCAATCGCGTAATGGACCTAAACGCTGCGCTGGCTTGATGGCCTATTCCTATTGGATGTCCTTCATCGGCAACGTACTCGGGGCCTCGGGGCAGATGGCCGGATGGGTGTACGAAGCCACCAGTGGCAAGCCAAGCATCTGGATGCTGGGGTGGGATGAGGTGAAACCCTACCCGACCGATGCCCAGGTATCCGCCACTACGCTTCGACACGGCAACTTCGACTACGTGACCAACGCCGTGAAATGGGATCCGGCCCTCACCGACCGCACGCTGCCGAATTCGCTATATCTGACGCAAAAACCGGCCTTCTTCGACGCCGGGAGCGGCTATACCTGGCCATGGGTGGATCCGGTGGGAGCGACCAAACTCTACGCGCTACCGGCCAAGGCACGCTACGACGCCGGGACGCCGTTCACGCAACCCTAAGCCGCCGAGGCTTGCCCGGGTCAAGCCCTAGCACCTGCCCACTCCAGCGTGTGGTTACGGATGGACGAAGAGGTCACTGCCGGGGCCTTGCTTTATCCTATGCTTGAGCTTTGCCAGCTCCGAAATGGCCGACCGCATCCTGCACGATTGCGACTGCGACCTTAATCGGCTCGGTAAGCCGAAACAGGCCTACAACTATAATAAGGTAAATGGAGATACAGAAGCAGGTCGACAAACAGATACGGACGAAGCTGGGACAATCGGTGAGAGTGGTCGTTTGCAGCCACCAACCTGCAGCCGCAGCGCCGATTGCGCCGATTAGCTGCCGGCCTACGGCCCGGATCACCAGTGCGGCGCCAGCGCCTATCGGGCGGCCCGCATAACTGATCGACGGTACGGCAAGGAGCAAGCTCGACATGACGACCGCCACGGCGACCCCTGTGGCGCCAAAGGGTAGACCCCCGAGAACCGCGACGACCTGGACAACGACCGAAACGATCCCCCAGTTTCGCCAGCGGTCCGCTCTCCCGATAGAAAGATGCAGCCAGCCCTGTGAACCTTCAACAACTTGGAAAATACCGCGCAAGGCAATAATGCTCAGCAGAAAACCGGCCGCCTGCCACTTTTCGCCCAACAATATAACCGTCAGGTCTTGGGCCGTCACCGAAAGGATCGCCGCCGCGGGCATCATGAAAAACGCTAAAGCAGACAATGCTGTTTCGTATTTTTGCCGAAGGGAAACAGGATTAGATTGAAGTTTGCTGAGGGCCGCGCTTCCGACCGTGTGCAGCTGGCCGAGTGTCGAGAAGATCGAGTTGTCATATAGTATGGTTGCGTTCTGATAATAGCCCACCTCATCAGGCCGATAGAACAAACCCAGCCCAATCCGATCCACTGCTCTAGCCATAGTATACATGACCGCAAAACCCATCACGTGCATCCCAAATTGCACCATTGACTTCACTTTATTGTCAAAAACTGGAAAGCCGGGCCTCCATCGGCACACGAGCCACGCTCCGATAGCGATGCAGAGGGAGGTTGCAATCGGACGGAGCACCAGTGCCCAGTAGCCGTAACCGCAAATTGCCACAAAGATGGCGACGGCAATTCCAATCAACGTGCTTAGAATCTGTATTTTGGCAATTCTGGCGAATTGCATTGTTCGTCGTAAAAGCGCGAGGTGTTGGTTTGAGATCCCCCACAGTACGAAGGTGATTGCAGAATAGAGCGCGATAGTCTCTAGCCTGGGTTCGCGGAATATCCATGCAATCAACGGGCAGGAGGCAGCCACAATCACCGCAAATGCCAACCCAATGCCACTACTGATCCAAAAAAGACTACTGACTTGACTCCGCGTTATATTATTTCTTTGTGTTGTAGCGTCTCCGAGACCAAAATCGATTAGAAATGGTGCAAAGCTCGTCAGAACCGTGACGATCGCGACTAATCCAAAATCCTCCGGCGTCAAGAGCCGTGCCAAGATGACGGCAGCGCCTAGCTGGAGAGCCCCGTTGCCGTATTGCATTGCGACCGATACAGCACCGCCGCGCAACGCCAGACGCCCCAGGTTCCTCGACTCCTTGTGGTCCTCGAAATAAACTCCCACCCCTTCGGTCATGCTTGGTCAATTACCTTCGTTCACTGGAGAAAATAGCTGCATCCGCATCTACCAATCGCCTCTTTTGGTGTTAGAGGCTCCAATCCCGCACCACGCGCACGACCAGTCGCGTCGCACGAATGGATCCCATCGTGAACTTCCTCGATTAGTTGCGGGACCAGCCAGCGCAGGGTCGCGCGTCCTCCTTCACTCGAATATCAAGTTCAATATCCGACCAAAGAGGTACCCTTCCAGTTTCACTAGCCCGGCGATGTTCCGCAAGCATTCGCTTCCGACGCTCGCAACTACATGTTCCGTCCACACGCAGGAGAAGACTCGGGCCTTCGACATGAGGCCTTGCAAGACCACCACCAATCCTCTCGTCCGTGCAATTCCTACATCGTGTTTCTCGGAAGGGTGTTCGGCAGGCCTATCGTTGCTTAGTTATACACGGCAGCACGATCTGCCCGCAGTAAAACAATTCAGCGTGATGGCTGCATTCCGTCCTCCCCGCCCAAAGAGATAACGTATTCCCAACCGATTCGCTAAACCTTCGGTGCATCCACCATGGGCTGATGCAAAGGTGCGTCACCAGAGACAGAGGCGGATTCCCTCGCCGGAGGGGCCTTCGCTAAAATGCCGAGATCGACCGAGTGGGCGGCCTTCTCGTCGTAAGAAACCAACTGAAAAGCTGCTGCGTAGCGACGTTTCCAATCCCCTCTCTTCTTATTCAAAGGCTCCAGGCCTGCATAATGCCATGGCCAGAAAGTCTTCATGCAAGGGTCTCCCTCGTGAATCTCCTCAAGTAATTCTTGCAGGGGGCGCCATCCCAGACCGTCTGCAACCTTTGTTCTGATGTCTAAGTCAATACCAGAAACAAAGAGATATCCATGGGGACGCACCAAGCGCGCGATGTTACGCAGACATCTCTCTGCCACCGAGGGATACATGTGACAAAGAAAGTTATTCGCGATCACGATATCCTGAGGCCCCAAGGCGTTGAGCGTCTCCCATTCGGCAACATCGCCGACCTGCCACTTGATCCCTTCCTTTATCCACGATTTGACTGTCAGCGCATCCCCATCACGGTCAAACAATTCCATGATCTCCGTTTCCGTCATTCGCTCAAAAATATCAGTATCTGTCGATTGTGAAGCAACGAGTGGGTACCTGCCACATTTGCCAAATTCCACGACCCACCTCGAAATATCCAACGCATGTAAGATGAGCTTCAGATCGGGTCGTGCAGACCGTATCCTCCACGCTACCGAATAAGCCTCCGCACCGGTGCTACAGCCGAGCACAGCTACCCTCAACGTATCAGTCTTCACACACCGCTCTATCAGACGTCGGATTAACTCCAGCTGGGGCCTATTTCGAAGAAAAAACGTGCTAGGCGCCTGTGCGCGCGCACCATGTCTTCGAGCCAATACATGCAACAAGTCACCATATGAGCGTACAGGGCCAAGAGCGGAAAGCGAGGAAGGAAGCTTTGTCCACAATGCCCGATTAAGTCGCAGATAGGCGTTGATCGGCGATTTGCCAAAAATCTTCCAAGATCCGCCGGTTGCTGTGAGAGGGAAATTTCCTTGAACTACATCTGGGTTCCATTTGGTGTATCTATCATTGCCGTTAAACCAACGTGGTTTAGAAACGGCTATAAGTTTCATTTTCCCCGAATAAGAATATTCTACCTTTGGTGGGACCTCGACTAACATGCCGCGGCTGACATCGTATCTGCGATCACTTATTGTGAAATAACCACTACCACTGATAACGTAATAAACTCGAGTAATCCGTTTACTTACCATGAAGGTGTCATGTCCCTTCTCGACGTCGATGTAATAAATCTCAAGATCCTTTTGCTGCAACGGGCCAAATGTATATCCAAAAAGACCTTTTCCGTCAAAAGAAGGAGAAACTGGAAGTTGATGTGTATAACGCATACCCTTTCCTCATTCAGATCAGGCAACCTAGATCACGGCTTTCGAGACGTCGACCCGGTGGCGAGTCAAAAGATTGCCGCACATCGGCCGCCACCGGCCGGGCATCACCTGCTAAGCGGTCAAAGATCGAGAGAGACAAGCTCACTCGCCGCCTCGATGGCTGTCTTACTCCGTCGATGGCGCCGATAGCCAAATTGCGGTGCCGAAAAGTCCTCTGTCTGCGATTGCCTATGTATCACGAACCTACGGCGGAGCAATTATTGTTTTTGCCGCTGGCCAGCACCAATTAACCTATTAGGTTCCAGACTCATTAGCCTCCCGAGGCGGGACGCTTCGCCACGCCGACCCGGAACATTTCGGATTAAGTCTTCAGGTTAAATTAATGCGATCACATGCGAGCGGATTTAATTATCGCCGTCTTGACTATGCTCCGTCTTGACTATGCTATTGAGCGCCTATCGGAGAGGCGCTCCGTTTTGAAGCGGAGTCCAAAGCCTCAATGCATCCCGTCGAAATGAGTCGAGCTAGATCCTCTCCTCCGATGATTGACAAAAGGGTAATCGTGCCGATCTCGGCGTGTATTTACGCTTCAATAGTGTCGCCATTATTGCTTTTTTTCACCGGCCCTGGATTTTCGATCACCAACTCGCTGCCGGAGATGATGCAGACCCAGCCGGAGAATAGAATTTTTTGGCCTGCTCTCGCTGCGATTTCCCTCATTTTAGCCGTGCGAAATCGTTCCCGCCTTGCTGGCCTTGCTTGGCCTCCCCACATCATCTGTCTCCTCGTGTACCTGGCATTTGCTGGAGCAAGCGTCCTGTGGGCTTTCAGGCCGGAGCTCTCGTTCATTAGATTTGTGCAGCAAGTAATGATTGTTACATCTATTGTTCTGCCTGCCATGCTGGCGGCTCGAACAACGGATATGATGCGCGGCCTATTTCTATGCTTCGCATTCGCTTCGATCCTGAATGCCTTTTTCGTACTCGGCAACCCGCCGTCTATCGTAAAGATGCTAGAGGGTTATCCAGGGTATTTTTCCGGCAAGAATTATCTGGGAGAATTTTCAACAATCGCTTGTTTGCTGGCACTTCACGAAATGCTTTATCCTGGCCTCCGGCGAGCGCTGGGTATCGTCGTTGTGATCATCGCCACTTTACTGCTCTTCTTAAGCAATTCCAAAACAGCGTTTGGTCTTGCAGTTTTTGCTCCACTCCTGGCTGGACTTACGTTGTTTATTAGAAAGATAACGCGCATTTCCCCGGCGATCGTTTTATTATCGGTAGCATTTTGCTACGCTGTATTGTCCGGAGTATCTGGCTTCAATTCGAGTCGCTTATCATACATCCTATACGGCAATTCGACCTTGACGGGTCGTACGATTATATGGGATTTCGCACGTTATGAGATCGAGCGTAGGCCGCTCTTAGGATGGGGATACCAATCCTTTTGGCTCGTAGGTCCGGACGCGCCCAGCATCGTTGAAGCTCCAGGCTGGGTCAAAAATATGCCGAATGCCCACAACGGCTATTATGATACGATGCTGGAGATGGGGTACGTTGGCTTAGCTCTTCTGATAATCTTCATCGTCGGAACCCTCCACGCCATTGGGCGCGTGGCCGATCGCGATCCCGCTCGGGCGTGGCTCGCCCTCTCAATTGCTCTCTTTGTTATCCTCTACAACTTTCTTGAAAGTTTGTGGATGCGCGGGTTCGAAATGGTGTGGGTGGTGTTTGCGATTGTTGCTGTCGAGATGGGTCGATACTGGCAGCCTTTTCCGTTGACAAGGGCGGCGCACGGATCGAGGACCACAAGACTTGGCAGCCCTGCACGAGGCGCGCGGAGGACCCAACTGCGCATTCCTGTCAATCGGCGTCCGATCGGGAACCCAGATCGGCGTCTAAATCGGACCCCTTCGTCCCACGTTTCGAACGATTAGCGCCTGATCAGCGGGTTTGCCAGTTCAGTGCTCCGGATTTTTCCTCACTACGCCCTCCTCGACCGCCTACGTATTTACGTAGGACGTTTTCCTAATATCGACGTCGGCGATAAAGCGGTTGATATCGGACTGTTTCAAAGCTGCTACTCGCCATTCCCGATCGACGACGTGACGGAAGTCCCGAACTATGTCGCGGCTATCGCAGATAGTATGCGCCGCAAGCCATCGCGCCGATAAGGTTCGCGTGATGTTAGTACATGCACACGTGACCCCGCCGTCTAATCCAGGTGAAGCGGCAACGTCGGGCGTCCCGGCGCGTGCCAGGCCAGGGCTTAACCTGCATGGACACCTGCCAGTGCTTGACGGGCTCCGGGGCTTGGCCGTGCTCATGGTACTGCTGCTCCACTTCATCGGCAACGTGCCGCCGACCAACTGGGTCGAGCGCGCCATCGTCGGCGTGACCAACTACGGGTCCTATGGCGTCGAACTATTTTTCGTCCTGTCCGGCTTCCTCATCACCGGCATCCTCTACGACGCCCACAACAAACCGCACTACTTCCGCAACTTCTGCATGCGGCGCTTCCTGCGCATCTTTCCGCTCTACTACGGTGTGCTTGCGCTCGTCTTCCTTGTGGCTCCGTTGATCCCGCTGCTGCGGGGACCGACGCTCGACTACCTGGTGGACCGCCAAGCCTGGGCTTGGCTCTACGCTGTCAACATCTACATAGCCAAGGAAGGGGAGTGGTCCTTCTCCTACCTCGACCACTTCTGGTCGCTCGCCATCGAGGAGCACTTCTATCTCTTCTGGCCTCTGGTGGTCTTCCTGCTGGCGCGCTGGCCGCGGGCGCTCATCACGGTGAGCCTGGCGATCTGGCTTTGCGCAATGCTGTCCCGCGTAGCCGGATCGCTCATGGGGCTGAACTGGTGGACCACCTATGTGCTGACTCCCTTCCGGCTGGACGGCTTGGCGCTCGGCGCCTTCTTGGCGTTGGCAGCGCGTCAGCCAGAGAACCTGGAGC
>Ga0207693_10003926_pt1 | contig 12660 bp, 10 predicted proteins | sample LARL81metaG_FD_184347 | JGI IMG/M metagenome (GOLD analysis project Ga0207693, IMG submission 184347) | Corn, switchgrass and miscanthus rhizosphere microbial communities from Kellogg Biological Station, Michigan, USA - LAR L8-1 metaG... | ecosystem: Host-associated > Plants > Roots >...
ATTCGTCGTGTGCGCTGTGTGCGGACCTCCAGTTTCCGGGTCGATCATCATCTCACAGTTCCCGTGGTCAGCGGTGACGAGCAACCGCGCACCGACGGAGAACGCCGACTTCACGACACGGTCGAGGCATCGATCGACCGTTTCGACAGCTTTTATCGTTGCCGGAATCGATCCGGTGTGACCGACCATGTCGCCGTTGGCGTAGTTGCACAGCGTGAAGTCGTGCTCGTTCTGCTCGATTGATTCGCACAGTACGTCGGTGATTCCGAAAGCGCTCATTTCCGGGCACAGATCGTATGTCGCCACCTTCTGACTAGGGACGAGCAAGCGATCCTCGCCCTTGTAGGGCGCCTCGACACCGCCGTTGAAGAAGTACGTCACGTGTGCGTACTTCTCCGTTTCGGCTGTCTTGAACATCGTCATGCCCGAGTTGGACACCACTTCGGCGACGATGTTCTTCATCGATTGCGGAGGAAAGGCGACGGGGACGTCGAACGTTCGGTCGTACGACGTCATTGTGTCGACGTGAAGCGAAGGTCGCCCGGAAACGTCGAAGCCGTCGAACGCCGGATCCGTCAAACAGCGCACGATCTGGCGCATGCGATCCGCACGATAGTTGAAGCAGATCACGACGTCGCCGTCGCGCATCGGCGCAACCGGATGATCTCCGTTGACGATCACAGTCGGTTGGACAAACTCGTCGGTCACGTCGCGCTCATAAGAGGTCCGAATCACCTCGAGCGGATCCGTGGCACTCGGTCCAACACCCTGGACGGCCACGCGGTACCACTTTTCCGTCCGATCCCAACGCTTGTCGCGATCCATCCCGAAGTAACGGCCGCCGACACTGCCGACCACGGCCCTTCCGCCGGCGCGCTCCAGCAGTTCGCGCAGGTAGCCGAGCCCAGAGCGCGGCATCGTGTCACGACCATCCAGCATCGCATGGATCGCGACGCGCGGTACCCGCTCGCGCGTGCAGAGCTCGATCAGCGCGAACAGATGCTGATCGATTGCGTGCACTCCCCCCTTGCCGATGAGCCCAACGAGATGCACGGTGGCGTGCGAACGTTTCGCTCGTTGGCAGCCATCGACGAAGGCCCGGTTGTGGAAGAAACTGCCGTCGGCGATTGCGCGGTCAATTCGTACAAGGTCCTGCATCACGACGCGCCCGGCACCCAAATTCAGATGGCCGACCTCGCTGTTGCCGATTTGATGCTCCGGCAGTCCAACCGCAAGACCGGATGCCGAGAGCAGCGTTCGAGGATAGCGCGCCGTGAGCGCATCCCAGGTAGGTGTTTGCGCCAAGGCGATGGCGTTACCATCACGTTCGGCGCGATACCCCCAGCCATCGAGAACGACCAATACTACGGATCGCTTGCTTCCCTTGCCCATCGATACCCTTTCCGGTACGTACCGCGCGGTGAGGACCCCGGCGCTCGGGGCCGGTGTAGTGTGGGCGGGAAATCTAGCTCGCTGCGCCGATGCCGCGCCCTCATCGAGTGTGTCCTCGCGGACGCTTAGGGCGCCGTAGAGGCCCATAGAACTGGTGTGCGGTTGAGGGCGCCACTCTTGCACTTTCCGCGTCGGCAATGGATCGAGGATTGACCCTGCGACTACGGGTTGGAAAACGATAGCGATGGAACAACAGACCACGACCACATCCCGGCCTCAGCCCTTCACGACTCCGCCTCCGCCGCATTTGCCGGAGCGCAGGCGCCCGCAATGGCGCGAGTTCCGTCGTGCCTATCCGGGGATTCTCGCGACGATGGGATTCGCGTTGTGCGTGCTCATCGCACTCGATGTGTGGATCGTGCGAAGGCGCAGCCGGTATATCGAAGAAGATGCTCGCCTTCGCGAGAGCATGTCTGCGCTCCAGCGCCAGCAGGCGGATGCCATTCTGTCGAATGAGCAGAACAAAGTGCGCATGATGATCGAGCTTGTTAGGCGCCAGGCACAGATCGACAAGCAGCTGCATCTGGCGATTCCGGTCGATAGCGGCGTCATGTATCTGGAACAGGATGGCGCACTCTTGCGCGAGATGCCCGTGCAAGTGGGCCCGGAGCGACGCGTCGGAACGCCACCCGACACCGTGTATATGGTGGCGCCGCGGGGCACGCGTACCGTCGAGCGGATACTCGGTGCTACGGACGCCTGGGAGATTCCCAGTTGGGTCTATACAGACAGGGGGCTTAGCACCCCCGCGGATCGGGCCATGAAGGGGGCGTTGGGCCCAGCGGCGATCGTGCTCGTCGGCGGCACGGTGATCTATTCGCTGCCGAGTGTCGGTCCCCTGAACGATTCGACCTACGTACTTCCCGGCAGTGTCCGCACGCGCGCCGCCGACATACAGGCGATCGCCGCGAACCTCAAGGCCGGGATGACTGTCTATTTCTACTGATGCCTAACGCTGAGCATACGAGATGGGTTTGATTCGGTTCGTGCGGAGTGGTGGAAGGATCGCGTGGGTCATGATCGCGACGGTTGTGATCATGATCGTCGCGAGCTCGATGCTGTTCGCGAACACGATGGACATTCGCTATCGACGTGACATTAGCCGCATTGTCTACAATCACAACACGGGCCTCCTCGATCAGATCCGTCGCGAGATTGGTGAGTCGAGCGATAGTCTCAACAAGATGCTCGCGAGCAGTCCGGACGCACCGACGCGCGATAAGCCTTATGTGGTCGTTTCGATCGCCGACCACCGGTTGTGGTACAAACTCGCTGACTCGACCCTGTTCACGACGCAGGTCGCCACCGGAAGTGGCAAAATTCTCGAGAAGAGCGGCGGTGGCAGTCACTGGCGCTTCGAGACGCCACGCGGTCGACTCGTCGTGGAATCCAAAGAGCAGGAGCCGGAATGGGTGCCACCGGACTGGCACTTCGTCGAGCAGGCACAGAAGCGCGGCCTCGGTCTGGTTCACCTGAATCGCGGGCAGAACATCCCTCTTGCCGATGGTAGCCAGATTACGGTCGACGGAACCGACGTCGTCAAGCGCTTTCCGGATGGCCGGGCACAAGCCCTCGAGGCGACGGAAGGGAAAGAGATCGTTGCCAACGGGAACATCATCATCCCGCCTTACGGCACGCGACAGCGTAAATACAAGGGAGTCCTCGGAACATTTCGCCTCAATCTGGGCGATGGTTATGCCCTGCACGGAACAGACGATCCGTCGTCGATTGGCCGATCGGTCAGTCACGGTTGCGTCCGACTGCGAAACGAGGATATCGAGACGCTGTTCAACATCGTCCCTGTCGGCACTCCGGTCTACATCTACTGACGAGCGAACCCAATACTGGCCCATCGGCCAGGAAGGCAACGTTTTGGGGATCTCGAACGTCTAATGCTTCGACGGAGTGTTGATTAAGTTCTGCGATAGCAAGGGCGTGCGGTATGCCAGCGCCCTGCGTCACCAATCTCTGGTGTTCGACGTCGCTGAGCAGCCCCAACTCATCGACGTAGCATGGTTTACGCTGGCGGTTATCCCACCGGACCGCTGGTCGTCAAGCACTTAGGAGGTCCGCTGCACATGTCGGTTCCCGCACGAGTCGGCGCTACTCGCGTAGCGCTCATACTGCTTTGCCTCGGGATTGTGTTCGGTGCTGCGACTGCCCCGACGCTCGCATTCGGCGCGCCCATGATCCCTGCCCGAGTCCACCACGACTCGGCACTCGGTGGAGCAGCGGGAGCCAGAAGTGCCGACCTCCGCCTCGTCGATGACTCTCTCCGCGGGCGCAGCGGGAAACTGCTGATGCGGTTGGTAACTAGGGCGCGCGCTACTCTCGCGTTGCCTCTGTTCGCACGCTTTTTCGGCGACTCCGCCGTCGAGCGCCCCGGCCTCTATTCGCTTCCGGACAGCCTTCTCGCCCATCCATTTACGTTCATCGCGCTTCGGCCCTTCACCGACAAGCAGAAGGGCCGAGTCGGGCCCTACCGTGTCGGTTTCTGGCCGAGCGAGCGCGGGCGACTCACGACGGATGCGTACGAGAATCCCGATGGCTTCATTGAGGTGACGCCGGAGAACCAGAGCATGCAGATCTCGGAGCATTTCAAGCTCTCCGATTTCCTGACGCACGATCAGCGCGACGTGTGGCCGAAGTATCTCGTGCTCAACGAGGATCTCGTCGACAAGCTCGAGCTGGTCATCGCTCGGTTACAGCAGAGCGGCGTCCGCGTCCAGCGTATGGTCGTGATGAGCGGCTTCCGCACTCCCTGGTACAATCGAAATGGTGGCCGCGTCGGCGGTCGCGCCGAGTTGAGTCGGCACATGTACGGTGACGCGGCCGACGTGTACATCGATAATGGTTCCGGCCGGATGGCGGACTTGAATCATGACGGTCGCGTTGACTCTCGCGACGCCAAGGTCATCTTGCACGCGGTCGAGCAGGTGGAGAAAGATCACCCAGAGCTTTCGGGGGGAGTTGGCGTGTACCGAGGCACACGGAACCATGGACCCTTTGCTCATGTCGACGTGCGCGGGTGGCGCGCGCGTTGGGGGAGATCCTGATGCCGGCCGATCAGCGGCCGACATCGGCGCACTCGACTTCGACTCGACGAAAGGCAGCGCGGCGCGCGATCTGGGCATCGCGCACACTGTTCGGTGCCGCCGCGATTGGAGCAATGCAGTTCGTTCATGCGCCGGACGTTCCTCGCGCTCCGTTTGCTCAATTCGCCGGTCCGAGCGCTTGGGCTTCCAGCGACGCATTCGGCACCAGCCGTGAAGTGAAGATTCGCTTCACGCTCCCCGGCCAGCGCGTGGAGTTTCCGCTCGCCGTGGCCGATGATCCCAGCGCCCTGCAGTATCAATGGGTCGCTGCATCGGATAGCCAGCCGGCGACAGCGCCAATGCCGCTCGCTGGGGCTACGGTCGTCGCGCCATCCCGCCCGGGCTTTTATCAACTGATGCTGTTGCACCGCGCACCGCAGGACTCGATGATCGTGAAAGAGCGGGTCACGGAACCGACGCTCGCGGTGATGGTTCCCTTCGCCGAGAAATCTGCGGGAGTATTGAACGGTTACAAGATCGGCACCTACCTGGCCGAGCGGTTTGGCGGCGAGCACGACGAACCTGCAGGATTCTTGGAGGTGCGGCCCGGGGACGTGAGTCTCAGCGTGAGCAGGCACTTCCATCTCGGCGACTTTCTGACCCACGACACGCAGTCCGAGGTCTGGCCGAAGTACGTCGCATTGAATCCGCGGCTACTCGACAAGCTGGAGCTGGTCGTTGCGGAAGTCGCGAAAATGCGTGGAGTGCCTCCCGATTCGATGGTTGCGCTCGACGTGCACTCCGGCTTCAGAACGCCTGCGCACAATGCGCAGGTGGAGCGTGCGGCACGCGACAGTCGCCACCAGTACGGTGACGCCGCGGACATCGTCATCGATGCCGACGGAGATGGCCGAATCACGCGTTCCGACAGCCGGATCGTCGTGAACGCCGTCGATTCCGTTGAGGAGGTTCACCCGGATCTTGTGGGCGGCCTTGGTGTCTACACCAGCGATCGCTACCGTATGCCGTATGTGCACATCGATGCGCGAGGCCATCGCTCGCGATGGCGCGGATGAAGCTCGGAAACGCTGCGTAGTCGCGCCCTCGCCCGGCGCGGGAAGTCGATGAATGAAGTCGTCGCGCGATCTGGTGCGGCGACTTTTGATTTTCGGCATGAAGCTCGCACCCGTGGGTTAGGTGCGGCCCCCCGAATTACTTGAACTCTTACCAGGACCGCCATTCATGAACGAGCACCTTCGCGAACGGATCGTAAGAAAGCTCGACACGCTTGCCGATGAACGTGGCTATCAGATCCTCGATTACGTCGAATTTCTGGAGTCGCGATATGCGGAGAGGCAATCCTCGACTGTCAGTGCATTCACGCGATTCACTGAAGCGGTGGAGGATCGGCTGCGTGCGGGCAAAGTCTCGGCGTCGACCATCGCCGAGGCGATGAATCTCATGAACCGCGCGTCGAATGTATTGAATGGTGCGCTCGCGGCCGGCCGCTCGGTTGCCAATGACATCGTGAGCGCGACGCGGACGCCGACACCGCAGCAGTCAGTGGCGGCAACGCCGCCGACGCCGTCTTCCAACGGCCCCTCCGCGCCGGAGGCATCATCGCCAGCGCGCGACACCAAAGTCCCTGGGAGTGGAGAGGAGAAGCTCTGATGGCTACAGCAACACGCCGCCGCCCAACGGCGGAGCACGCGACGCGCGAGGGACGCACGAAGACAACTCGGTCGCCCCGCACCGGAGCAAAGCGTACCGTGCTCCACTACATCCGTCAGCTGCCAAACTTTCTGCGCCTGCTGTTCGGCCTGATCACGGATCCGCGTGTGGCGACCGTCGACAAGCTGCTCGTGTTCGGCGCAATTGCGTACATCATCACGCCGATTGATCTTATCCCCGACTTCATTCCGTTCATCGGTGAAGTAGACGACGTGTACTTGCTCGTGATTGCGCTGCAGCGCCTGATCTCCAATGCTGGTCGGCTCGTGCTATTGGATCACTGGGGCGGCGACGACGCTGATTTGGCTGATTTGAACCTTCGGGGGGCGTTGGCCGCCGCGGCATTCTTTCTACCACGACGCATTCGACGGCGTCTGCGTGTAATCGGTCGTTAGCGTGACTGCCGGCACTGTCCCTCGGCGGTGAGCGCACCTACATTTCGCCATGGCGACCACAACTCGACCTCCGACTCAGCCCGCGCCTCGCGATCGACGAGGCAGCGGGCTTTCGCGTATTAAGGGGGCAGCGGAAGAAGGAGCTGCATCCCGCGTCAGAGCCGACATCGCGCTCACGTTCGACGACGTCCTCCTCGTTCCCGGCCAGTCGGCCACCCATCCGCGAGACGTCGACACGTCGTCTCGCTTCACACGCGGTATCGAGCTCCGGATTCCACTGGTTTCCGCGGCCATGGATACCGTGACCGAATCGGACATGGCGATCGCGATGGCACGCGCCGGCGGCATTGGCGTGCTCCACAAGAACATGTCCATCGACCGTCAAGCGGCGGAAGTCGACCGCGTGAAGCGCTCGGAATCTGGAATGATCCTGAATCCGATCACGCTCCGTCCAGGCGATACCGTTCGCGAAGCGAACGCGCTGATGAATCGCTTCCGGATTTCAGGAGTGCCGATCGTCGACGAAGACGGCAAACTCGTTGGCATCATTACCAATCGCGACTTGCAATTCGAACGAAATCTCGATCGGCAGCTTCGCGAGGCGATGACGCGTGATCGACTCGTGACAGCGCCGGTGGGAACGACGCTCGACGAGGCGGAGGAGATCCTTGCGAAGCACCGCATCGAGAAGCTTCCCGTCGTTGACGAGTCGGGCACGCTGCGCGGATTGATCACGGTGAAGGATATTCACAAGCGCCGGCAGTACCCCGACGCCAACAAGGATCAATACGGCCGGTTGCGCGTTGCGGCGGCGATCGGAAGCACGGGCGATTTCATCGTGCGCGCCAAGGCTCTGATCGACGCGGGTGTCGACGCGATCGTCGTCGATACCGCGCACGGGCATAGTGAAGCTGTACTCGTGGCGACCGCCGACATTCGCCAGCGTTTCCCGGACGTGCAGCTCATTGCCGGCAATGTCGCGACGCGCGAGGGCGCGCGCGCACTCGTGGAACGTGGTGTCGATGCGGTGAAGGTAGGGGTCGGCCCGGGTTCCATTTGCACGACACGCGTGGTGACGGGCGTCGGCGTTCCTCAGCTCACCGCCATTCTGGAATCGGTGGAGGGCGCCGGCGATGTGCCGGTGATCGCCGATGGTGGCATCAAGTATTCCGGAGACGCGGTGAAGGCGCTCGCTGCTGGTGCATCGAGTGTGATGATGGGCTCGATGCTCGCGGGAACCGAAGAGAGCCCTGGCGAGGCGTTCCTCCTCGAGGGACGGCGATTCAAAATGGTGCGCGGCATGGGCAGCCTGTCTGCTATGCAGGATGGCAGTGCGGATCGCTACTTCCAGGAGGGCGAGCTATCGCCCCGCAAGCTCGTTCCGGAAGGGATCGAAGGGCGCGTTCCGTACAAGGGACCGGTTGGTGACGTGCTCTTTCAGATGGTCGGCGGACTGCGGAGCGGCATGGGCTATGTCGGCTGCAGCACGGTTGACACGCTGCGTTCGGATACGGAGTTCGTTCGCATAACGATGGCGGGACTGCGCGAGTCGCACCCGCACGACGTCACGATCACTCGCGAAGCGCCTAACTACAGTCTCTGAGCGCTGGGTGTTTGGGCGAGAGGAGCCAGGTGCTGGATGCGGGGAGCACTGCTGCATTCAGCACCTAAATCGTTTGCTCTCTTGACAATCCGCCCCATTCGCGGCGAACTTGACGCGTTGCGCTCCTGTATACAACACATGCGCTGCGACATGAATCGTTCGCATACGGTCGTTCGAACGGTTTCCCCCCTCACTGCGGCGCACTAGCCGCGACGACTTCGCACCTCCCTGGAGAGCCACCATGGGTTTGTGGTCGACGAAGAGCATCTCCCTCCTCCAGCAGGAGGCCGCGGCTGAAGGACAGCACACGCTGAGACGCGCACTCGGCGCGCTGAACCTCACAACCCTCGGCATCGGCGCGATCATCGGCGCGGGGATTTTCGTACTCACCGGTACAGCTGCGGCGCAATATGCCGGACCTGCGGTGGTGCTCTCGTTCGTCGTCGCCGGTGTCGGCTGTCTCTTCGCCGGACTGTGCTACGCCGAGTTCGCGGCGATGATCCCGATCGCCGGAAGCGCATATACGTACGGCTACGCGACGCTCGGTGAGCTCGTCGCCTGGATCATCGGGTGGGACCTGATCCTGGAGTATTTGTTCGGTGCCGCTACGGTGGCGGTAGGGTGGGCCGGATACTTCGCGTCCTTCTTGTCACAGCTCGGCCTGAAGCTACCGCTTGCCTACACGCAGGCGCCGCTAAGCGTAGTCGGCACGCACAACCTGATACGCTCCGAGCTCTGCATCGATCCGGCGACGAACCAGGCCATATCCCTCGCCGCGGGGCAGGCCTGCGACACCAGCCGCTACGTCCTCACGCACGGCGTCATCAATATTCCGGCGATCATTCTCATCGGGCTCATGTCCACGTTGCTCGTGATCGGTATCAAGGAATCGGCTCGATTCAACAACGTGATCGTGTTCCTGAAGCTGGCGATCGTTTTTCTCGTCATCGGCTTCGGTTTCATGTTTGTTAATTCAGCGAACTGGCATCCCTTCATTCCGCCCAACACCACGGGAGAGTTTGGCCACTTCGGGTGGACAGGAATTGTGCGGGCCGCCGGAGTCGTGTTCTTCGCCTACATCGGCTTCGACGCGGTGTCGACGGCAGCGCAGGAGGCAAAGAATCCGCAGCGCGATATGCCAATAGGCATTCTCGCCTCGCTGGGCATCTGCACCGTGCTCTACATCTTGATGGGCCTCGTGATGACTGGCCTGGCGCACTACACGGAGCTGAACGTTCCGCAGCCGGTGTTCATCGCGATCCAAAAGGCTCCGGCCCTGGCGTGGCTCGGATTACTCGTGAACATTGGCGCCATCGCGGGTCTCGCCTCGGTCGTGCTGGTGATGTTGATGGGCCAGCCGAGAATTTTCTTCTCGATGTCGCGCGACGGCCTGCTGCCGCCGGTGTTCGGCAAGGTGCATCCGAAGTATCAGACTCCTTACGTCACCACGATCGTTACCGGAGTCGTAGCGGCGGCGGTCGCGGGATTTTTCCCGATTGGCCTCCTCGGTGAGCTGGTGTCGATCGGGACACTGCTGGCGTTCGTGATCGTGTGCTTTGGCGTAATGGTCTTACGCTACAAGCGGCCGAACATCCCACGTCCATTCCGCACGCCGTTGGTGCCGGTGGTGCCCATCCTCGGCATCCTGATCTGCGGATACATGATGTACGGTCTGCCACGGGATACGTGGACTCGACTCATCGTATGGATGGCGATCGGTCTGATCATCTACTTCGCGTACGGCAAGAGCCATTCGCGCATTCGTGAACAATCGGACTCGATGACGGCCGCCGCCGCCGACTAACGCGAGCGAGGTTATCTTCAGGCGGCGCCCGGTGAACACCGGGCGCCGCTTTGCGTCCGGGACCGCGACACCGCGTGCAACATACCGATCACCTCAGCATCTCCCCGCAGCGGCGAGCCGGCATTCAGCGACTCGCACTCGAGCTCGTGTCCGGACGGCGTGTGGTGCTCTCGACGCACATGAACGCCGATGGCGATGGGTGCGGCTCGGAGACGGCGCTCGCGCGACTGCTCGCGCAACGTGGTCTTCGGTCGCGGATCGTGAATCCGACGGCGTGGCCGTCGCTGTTCGATTTTCTGCTCGGTGACGACATCGTCGACGATACCGCGAAGGGGGCATCGGCACTCTCCGATATCGACCTACTCGTCGTCGCCGACATCAGCGACGTGAAGCGGTTGGGAGCTCTCACCGACACCGTGCGGCGCCTAACGATTCCCAAGATCGTCATCGATCACCATGTGGCATCCGACGATCCGGCGGCGGACATCGTGCTCGCGGATACGACGGCGTGCGCGACCGGCGAGCTCGTGTACGATCTCGCGTGCGAGCTCGATCTCGAAATCACTCCGGCGATCGCCCGGTCGCTCTATGCGGCGATCCTCACGGACACGGGCGCTTTCCGCTACAGCAACACGACGCCGCGGAGCCACGCAATCGCGGGCGACCTGCTGTCGCGTGGTGTCGATCCCGAGGAGATGTACCAACGCGTCTACGCATCCGCCCCCGCGGGGCGGGTACGACTTCTCGCCGAGGTCCTGGGCAGCCTCGGCGTCGACGAGGAGTGTGGCGTGTCGTGGTTGACGATGGGCGCGGGCTCGCTGGAGCGGCATGGCGTCCGCTCTGAGGACCTCGACGGCATCGTCGAGCATGCGCGGTCCATCGCCGGGACGCGCATGGCGATCTTTTTCCGCGACCTCGGCTACGGAAAGGTGAAGATCTCGTTTCGAAGCATCGGTGAGGTCGACGTCAATGCGTTTGCCCGTCGCTTCGGTGGTGGCGGCCACGTCAAGGCATCCGGAGCGCTCGTCCCCGGGACACTGGACGAGGTGCGCGATCGGGTTGTGACCGAGGCGAAGGCATTCCTCGGCTGCGCGCGCTGAAGCGCCCCGCAGCGGATAACTTTGCCAAATACCAGATAGTAGCTCATAGAATGTCTTCTCTTCAGGAACGGATCGAGTCCGCGCTCTCGCGGGTGCGCGATCCACGCAGTGGGGCCGATGTGTTGACGGCGGACAAGATCCGCGACATCGCGACGTCGACGGCGGGGCGCGTGCGCCTAACGCTTCTCTTGTCAGCCGCCGACGATCCCGCATTGGCGCGCGATATCCGTCAAGCGCTCGAACGCGTCGACGGCGTGACCGAGGTTCGCGTCGACGTGCGCGACGCAACCGCGCCAGGCGAGACACCGGCGCGTCCCGCGGCATCATCAAAGCGAATGCTCCCCGTGATGGAGACGCGTCCAGCGGCGCCACGGCCATCGGCGCCAACCCCCGTTTCCTATCCCAACCTGGGAACGATCGTGGCGGTGTCGAGCGGGAAGGGAGGTGTCGGCAAAACGACCGTCGCCACGAACCTCGCCGTAGCTCTCGCCAACCAAGGCGCTCGGGTCGGATTGATGGACGCGGATATCTATGGGCCGAACGTGCCGCGCATGATGGGCGTCGATGAGCCGCCAGCGGTGATCGACGGGAAGATCATCCCGCTTAGCGCTCACGGCGTGAAGGTCATCAGCCTCGGGTTTCTGATCGAGAAGGAGCAGCCAGCAATATGGCGTGGTCCGATCATCATGAAGATCATCGGACAGTTCCTCCGTGACGTTGCGTGGGGCGACCTCGATTTCTTCGTCGTCGACATGCCGCCGGGAACAGGAGACGCGCAGCTCTCGCTGGTGCAGTCGACGAACGTACACGGCGCGATCATCGTCACGACGCCGCAGGAGGTTTCGGTCGGAGACGCGTTGCGCGGAGCGAAGATGTTCCAGCGTGTGAACGTCCCGGTGCTCGGTGTCGTGGAAAACATGAGCTGGTTCGAGTGCCCGCACTGCGGAAAACCATCGGCGCTTTTTGGGTCTGGCGGAGGGGAGCGCCTCGCGGCGGCTCTGGAGCTCCCGCTGCTCGGTCAGATACCGCTCTATCCCCGCGTTCTCGAGGCGAGTGATCAGGGCACGCCGATTGTTGTGGCCGAGCCGGCCTCGTCCGCGGCGAAGGCACTCATTCGCGTCGCCGAACGCGTGCGCGAGTCGGTGCACGCCAGCGCACATTAGCAGCAGCTCGCGAGCGTCACGGCCGGTGACGTCGACAAACGTTGTCGAGCCGGCGAGCGTTCCGCTCGAAGCACGCGATGGCCTTGCGCCGGTCGGTGTCGCCGATGGGCGTACGGCGACGCACCTGATCCATGATTCGTTAGGCAAGACCATCGCCCGCGTCGCGTTGCCGGCGGTGGCGTCGTCCCTCCTGATGACCCTATTCGCGTCGGTCGACGCGTTCTGGGTCGGTACTCGCCTCGGCTCTGATGGATTGGCCGCGGTGTCGACGTCGTTGTTCTGGATCTGGATGATGGTCGCGCTCGCCGAGATGATCGGTGTTGGCCTAACGGCCGTCGCGGCGCGACGCCATGGCGAAGGTCGAATGATGGTGGCGG
>Ga0207693_10003933_pt1 | contig 12634 bp, 9 predicted proteins | sample LARL81metaG_FD_184347 | JGI IMG/M metagenome (GOLD analysis project Ga0207693, IMG submission 184347) | Corn, switchgrass and miscanthus rhizosphere microbial communities from Kellogg Biological Station, Michigan, USA - LAR L8-1 metaG... | ecosystem: Host-associated > Plants > Roots >...
TCAGATATGTGAGATATTTATAAAATGGGATGGATTGTGGTGCCCTTGTTGCGGTTATAGATTAAGGACAAAACCCAGAAATCTAAAGTACAAGGCTAAGTTACGGGCAAAAAGCAACAAGTTAGAACTCGTCGAGGCGGCCGCTTCTGTAATAACTCGTTAATTTTTCAAGACACTTTTGCTTACCTTGAAGAGACAGTTGTGAAGCTTCTGCATATGCTGTACCTCATTACTTAAGTCCATCGCGATCTGAATTAATTTGGTGTATTTGCTACAAAATTTTTCACTTTTTTCCAGCAAGCTTTTTCCTCCAATCTTGCCTAGGTAATAGTAGCAATCTGGCAACATGCCAGTCTGAAGTAGATGCTTCATTTTTATAGAAATTAACTCTCTGTCATATTGCGTCGAATTTAGTCCATATACTCCTTGAAAAGATCTTGATATATTAGATCTCGTGGCTCTTTCTACCCCTATGCATTCTAATGCAGCTATGATTGCATCTGCAATATCTTGCCTCTTGATAGTTAGGTTCCTAATTTGGTATAATTCATGAAGCGGCATTGGTTTTGAACCTCCTAGAGATAGAATACCCTCGAGAAAATCATACGCAGATATTTTCATCCACATCGCCGCAAGAATAGGTTGTGTTTGAATAGCTCTGTTAATCTTTTCGTACCGAAAAAGAGATCTAATTATGGCTCTTTTTCCAAATGCCGTTAGCATTTTTCGATATGTGTTAGAATTAGAATTGCCTTCGATAATAGACGATAACATAAACTTATTGTCGTCATGCAATAAAATCATATCTTTTAACACTAAAATATCAGTTAAATGCTTTGGCAATGTTGGAAGAGTGATTAACTCTACATTATAGTTGCCTATATTTAAGATTCTGTTACTCTCATTAGTCTGCTCACTATTAAAAATTGCTAGATCATATTCGCAACAATCAAACGATATTTCAGATATGGTAGATCGGCAACCGATGATCCCTACAGGATGAGGGATATTATCGTCAACGTATCTCCTAATGTCTTTTGGTATTCTTCTGTGCAAGAATATTTGGCAATGGTTATCTGCAAAGACACTTAAAGATAAATATAGTGAGAAAAAGTTTACGAACAGGTTACATTGATTTAAAAGTTAAGCACGTATGAATTGTTTCGTATTGGACACAAGTTTTATATGAAGATCAGAATCCTGTCAGCTTTACTGTGAGCTCCGGTGGTGTAGTCCGGTTAAGCATTTCGCCCTCTCAAGGCGACGATCCCGGGTTCAAATCCCGGCCGGAGCATTTAATTTATTATGCAGGATTCTGAAGTCCGGTTATTCTCTTCATATATTCCTGGCACCACAGCCAGAATAATAGGGGGACTATCATAATCGTCATCATCCTGCAGTACTCGAAATAAATCCAATGATACTAAAAAATCTTATTCCACAAAACAACAATAACGTGTATTGTTGTTGACATATTGAGTATACCTTGATACGTCAATTGTGGAAAGCCGCTGGATGGATATAATTATTGTTAAAAGATATGATGGAAAACTAGTAATCTATTTCGGAGATTCTGGTTGCTAAGGAATGACCGCTTTTAATATGTGTAGAGTAATGAAGTCTCATCAGTTCTGCAATATTTGAGTCTGTAAAATATTTAATGTTGTACCTTGCAAGAAACAGATTACAATCATGACAGTGTATTTCCTTGAATTTCAATGATGATTATTTATATATTTCTATATTTAAATTATCATAAGGCATGCTAACAATTTTGCGGATATAGTTTCAAATCCTGTTGGCATTAATATCACTATTATTATTGTTGTCGCTCTGCTGTTTATTCTTATTCTCCGTAAAACGTGTCTTTGATACCTTGTAATAGATTATTCCACCTCTCCTTTCTATAACTGCTATGACTGCTTCTTTTCCCATTATTCCTATTTGTTCAATAGCAGTAGAAAAGTCATTAGCTTTCATATCAATGCCTTCACTGATACCAAATACAATGTACTTTGAAGGCTTTTTTTCAAATTCACCTCTCTCGTATACCCTAAAGTCTACCCCAAATCCAAAACCTTCTTTCGCGATATAACCTCTGCTTCTCAAGTCGCGATAAATCAAAAATTTCGTTAAGATATCTTTATCGTATTTTAACGAAAGTTCCATAAGAGACTCCAAATTGAGGTTGTTATCTCTCTTGCCTTTTAATACCAGACGTTTAGCGTAAATGAGATACAATGCCTCGTATGGTTTTAGAAGGTATTCAGAATCTTCCTTTTCGCCATATCCTTTACTACTTAATTGATCTTGAAATCTAGTTTCTGTAACAGAGATTTTCATTCCTCTTCCTACCAGAACCGCTTCAATAAGATATGGAAAATCACCAGTATCAAGAGAAGGAGGCGAAACGGATTGATGATTATAGGATGTGGAAAAGGGCGAGGAAGAGGTCATAACAATTAAATCAGAGAGTACAACCTCATTTAAGCATTCAAAATATCGGTGAAATTTGATGAAGGGCGTTAATTATCGAGAATCCCGTGGTATGCCATATGTAAGGCGTGAATATATTGCAGGAAAACCACAGATAAAAATTGCAAGATTTTCTTCTGGCCAGGCAAAGAATGATTATGATTACAAAGTTGAATTACTTACCACCGAGAAAATGCAACTAAGACATAATGCACTGGAAGCCGCCAGATTAGCAGCTAACAAGACAATGGCCAAAGCAGGAGAAACGACATTCTTTTCGACTCTTAAAGTATATCCACATGTTGTTCTGAGAGAAAACAAAATGATAGCAACAGCTGGTGCAGACCGTTTACAGGAAGGTATGAGACGAGCATTTGGCAAGGCAACAGGACTAGCTGCACGAATCCAACCTGGACAGGCAATTTTTGAAGCCTATGTTACATCTGCTAACCTGAATCTCGCTAAAGATGGTTTCAAAGTGGCTTCTAGTAAACTAGGTTGTCCTGCTATTGTACGAATCACGCCATTAAAAGAGCAAATATTCGAATCTGAGGATTGACCACTTTGTTTCTCTTATCATAGTTTTGACATTAAATTTTGATCCTTCTAGCAATGCAGATCGGTGTCGGTTACCGTATCTATTTCGGAATTGCTTTAACTTTATCGTGGTCCATTCATTCCTTCTAACATCCATGAATAAGAACGAAAGGCAGTATTTTGAAAGAACCATGTCTTTCAATATTTGATAGTCAGTAGAATAAAAAGCTGAATATTTACTTATCATTAATGAATTCAATGTAAAAAATTGCTAGTGTGTTTCGCTTGTGATAATGAGAGTAGGTATATCTAGCTTTTCATTATCGTTCACGCTTTTGGTTACTAGTAGATCCCCTTCAGAAAATAAACTATTGATTTGACGCCAAATCTTTTGAGAGGCACATTCCGTAACGCGGATAAAATTTCCTATCCTTTACTTAGGGGTGAGTCTGATGGACACAATGATAATCATCCTCATATTTTTATTAAGCTTTCTAACAATAGCAGGCATAAAGTTTATTGTGCCACTCTGCAAATCATGATAATCAGATGTAAATGCTGCAAATTATTTCTGATTTAGAAGACTCCCAATTTAATGGTAAAAGGGTATTGGTCAGAGTCGATTTTAACGTGAGTGTGCTTAACGGTTCAGTCGCAGAGGACTATAGAATTCGAATGACTCTTCCAACCATAGAGTATCTATCTAAACGTGGTTCTAAAGTGGTGTTAGCATCACACCTTGGCAGACCAGAGGGGCCACAACACAGTTATTCCCTAGAACCGGTAGCCAAGAGATTATCTGAAATAATTGGAAAAAAAACTAAAGTTAGATTTGTTAATCAGTGCGTTGGAGAAACTGTTCACAATGAAATAGAAAAGATGAATAAAGGTGATATTCTATTATTAGAAAATCTGCGCTTTCACAAAGAAGAGGAGGCCAATGATCTGATATTTTCTAAACAAATCGCCTCATTAGCTGATATATATGTAAATGATGCATTCAGCACATCCCACCGGAGACATGCTTCCACACATGGTGCGGTAAAATTATTTGATATAAAATTGGCAGGCTTTAACCTTAACAAAGAAGTGGGATATCTATCAATGATCAAAGAAAATCCAATCAAACCGTTTACTCTGGTGATTGGTGGCGTAAAAATAAAAGACAAAATAGGTGCCCTCGAAAATTTACTCCCTAAAGCAGACAGAGTGCTAATAGGAGGAGCTGCTGCATATACATTTCTGAAGGCAAAAGGTATCAAGACTGGTAATTCGGTAATTAATTTTGAACATCTACCATGGGTAACGAATGCACTTTCAACATTTGGTGATAAAATAATGCTTCCCTCCGACCATGTGATAGCTTCATCGCCGAAGGGCTATTCTGCAAGTTTGGTGAAAGGTGATATTCCAGACGGTATGACAGGATTTGATATTGGTAATGAAACAGTTGAACGTTATTCTGCTGAGGTTAGCGCGAAGGTCCCTGGAACAGTATTTTGGAATGGACCTATGGGATTGTTTGAAATCGGATTTTTTGCAAATGGAACAATCAACATTGCAAAAAGCATGGCGTTGGCGTTCTGGCGAGGCTCAAAAACATTGATAGGTGGGGGAGATACTTTAGAAGCAATGAAAAAGGCAGGTGTTTCGGAGGGTGAAGTCAGTCACGTATCTACTGGCGGAGGAGCTACCCTGAGATTTCTCGCTGGCGATGAAATGCCTGGAATCGTTGCGCTTAATGAAAAATAAAATGAATAACAAAACGCCTTCAACTCACGTACGAGAGTTCACCAAAAGTACGTTTATTCTATGTAATACTAGCCTTGACGGCTTTCAGATGAATGGCGTCATTCTCTGCACTTATCTCTAATATATTCTCCAGATTTCAAAATCTGTTGAAAGTTTCCAGTTGGAGGGGAAATTTATGATGCTATCATGTTAATTCTCGAATTAGATGATGCCTTTATATTGCCTTTAATTTCTGCGCGAGACCTTTTTTAATATATATTCTCCTCTAAACCAAAGTTGGGATAGACAAAAACTGCAAAATAGGTCTGTCTATCACTTCCGTTTATGAAGTATATACAGACAGGAAAATCCTTCCATCAATAGAAATAATTGATATTATGCTCAATTTGGCTCTAATTTGGAAATATCAATAAATACCTTGTAGTGTGCTGCTGCATATGGGAGGATATAGGTGGAGGGAGGGAGAGCATAAAGAAAAAAATGACTTGTAAGGGTATATGTATACGTCATAAAGCACAAAAACCCTCTGGTACTTCTGGTCGTTATACTAGTGGACAAAAACGCTGTCAGATATGTGAGATATTTATAAAATGGGATGGATTGTGGTGTCCATGCTGTGGATACAGACTAAGAACAAAACCAAGAAATAAAAAATATAAGGCAAGATTATTAGCAGGAAAGAAGCAACGACGACCTCCTATACAAGATACACAGTATTATGAAAATTATATTGTTCGTTGATTAGAATAATTAATATATTACGCCATGAAATCTTGATGATCACTTTCCCTGTAGATATTTACATAATAAAGAATATGAATTACAACATATTGTAAACTGGCTTAATCCATTTATAGGCATGTATGATAAGATGATTATTAATGACTTGGATATGATGATCTATAATCGGACGGGCTAAGCCACAGTTTATCACTACCAATAGTTTGCCTTTATCTTTTCGATTACTTTCTCATGTTCGGGACCCTTATGTCTTGCGAACCTTTCCATGGAAGTGAGTGGAACGCCACCAAGAGTTCTTGCTAGGGCGGCAAAGAATAGATTCTTTATTAGGTTATTACGACCCACTTTACGCATGAATTTTTGAATTCCATACCTAAAATTATGCTGCCAAGTTTTGTACATGACACCTAACTTTGCTGGATCCATAGTACTTCCAATGTCAAAAAATTCTGATTTTTCAAGTAATCCAATTGGTACAAATGTTAGCGGAGTTACAGTGAATTTTGACTCTGGTTGTTCCACTTCAAGTTCATGAATAAGTCTTATTGTTTCCCAACTATCTTCTGGAGTCTCATCGTTGTCAAGGCCCATGATTAAAGTGAACGCGGGGACCCAGTAATGTTCGTTGAGGGTTTTTACACCTGTCTTTACCACCCAATGCCATTCTACAGGCTTAAATGGAGCTAGTTTTCTGTCTGCATATTTTCCGATTAATCTTGTACTGCCAGTTTCAAACCCGCATTGTATGCCAATATGATTATCTGGAGATGCTCTGATAATTTTAGACATATTTGGAATTAACCTTTCATCTGCAATTGCTCCAGCAAGAGTTCCATGCGTTGGGTTGGTATGCTCAATGCCTGTAGCCATAATACCTTTGAAGAGCTCTTCAAGTGCTTCACGGTTTGGCTGCATGTTCTTAGTTGTTCTCGGATTTAATCCATATACGAAAATATCATCACTATGAATCCATGCATTATTCAGCCCACCATATTTCATGTTGATTTCAATTTCTTTTTGAACTTTCTCAACCGGATAATATCTTAACGGTCTGAGCGTAACGTCACAGAATTTGCAGCCACGTCCACATCCACGCATTACCTCACTCATGCCATGCATACTCGGCTTAACAATATTTGGAATATCTTCAACCGAAGGTTCATCCCAATAATGGATGAATCTGCCATGATATTCTCGACCATTTCTTGAGAATTCTTTAATATCTATCTTAAATTTACTTTTCTTGAACGGATTTGCAGTATCCATTCCTCCATCAATAAGGGCATCAAAGAACTTTCCACCAGCACTAGCACCATCAATTTCTGGACCAATGCCGCCTAGGTCTCCCTCTACAATCCCATACAGACCGTATTCTTCAATTTTTGCAGGATCATAATTATATTGCCAAGTTCCGGAGGCACCTGCAATTACCTTGGCTTTACTTCCATTCCTTGCTTTAGCCTTGTTAATCCTATGGTGTAAGTCTCTACAATAATATTCATCGTATGACATTTGCCTGCGGCCATATGTAAAAGTCATGGTTACTGGACCCATGCCTAGTGGATCCATTTCATAAGTTCCAACTGCTTGAGTTTCTGGACCTATAAATTGTTCAATGTAATCTGGATGGGCAACTACAACATCTTCTCTACTATAGCCATCCCTTATCAGAGCGGCCTCAACTTTCCTTAGGCCATAGGGAGCATAGTTAGCAATGCCATTTGTATGCCCAATTGGATTGCAGATAAAGTCGAAAAGGAGACGAGGTGTAACTTGATTACCTAAAATACGATATAAAAGCGAAGTTTGTTTTCTGTTTAGATCCAGGGCGGGAGCACAACCAAAAAATGACGCTAAGGATATGCCTCGATATGGAGACATTAAAGTACGATCTGCAGTAAGGACAACCTTTGGATATTTCATAATCTCTTAATCCTAATCAACATCAATAAATGCAGACAGATTTTAAGTCTTTCTATCCAAAACTACGTGATATTCTTATTTTTGCAAAGTTCAATCAATATCCTTTGTCGAATATAAGAATAGTGATGCATCTAGACTCTAAATTATAGAAGCATTATTTTTTAACACCCAGTGTTCTATTCTTTAATCTCAGCTGACTGCCTCGGCATTTTCTGCATGTTGTTGAGGAGATGGGATTTCTTCCCCCACATTTAAAACATATTTTGAAGAAGAGTCTACGTTGTTGAGCGATCTGTTTCTTGGAAGCATCTGTAATAGGCATTTATTAATCTTCTTCATACAAGCTAGATTTCTACCTTTCTATTCATATTTTTCAAATATTTAATAAAGACTGTTCTTTGTACCAAATTTCACCTCTATTTCTATTTGTTTACCTTATGGATGTAATTATGTCTAAGTGTAAGTACAAGTGGATGTTATTCTGAAATTATTTTATACATGCTAGACAATCGCTATCTTGGTCCTTGCTCATGCTTAATTAGATCTATGGTATGAAACCATTTTTGAATAAGTATGTGTATTGTCAGAGGACATAATATGCTAAACTATGTCTACAAAAGGATAAAGCACATGACCACAAACTAAAAGATTCGAAAGCTGAGAAATATATACTACCCATAAGTTTCCTAGTTGTATATTATGATTCTTTATAAAGCCAGCAAAGAGTATATCCTGTTTGAGTTATTATTTTAGGAGGATCTTGTTTACATATATTCATAGCATATGGGCATCGTTCATAAAACCTGCAACCAGACGATAGATCCAACATATTTGGCGGATTGCCTTTAATAAAGTGTATTTGCTTGTCGTCGGAGTGTAGTTTCGGAATAGCGGCAATTAATGCATGACTGTATGGATGCTTTGGATTTCTATATATTTCGAACGCATTTCCAAATTCTACTAGTTGACCTGCATACATTATTCCGATTTTATCGGCGATCTCTGAAATAATAGCCATATCATGTGTTATAAGAATTACAGTCATTCCTTTGTCCTTTTTCAATCTCTTAAGTAGATTGATTATTTGTGCCTGAACAAGAACATCTAATGCAGTAGTTGGTTCGTCAGCTATCACCACATCTGGCTCAAGCAATAAAGCCATAGCTATAATTACTCGCTGTTTCATTCCACCACTCAATTCATGAGGATATCTTTTGGTAATAGACTGATCAAGTCCGACTTGTTTTAGAGATTCTGAAATTTTTTCAGCACTATTGCCTCTGAAGTGATGTTGTTCCATAATTTCTGACATCTGATCACCAATTGTGTAAACTGGATCGAGTGAATTCATCGCTCCTTGGAACACCATAGCTATCTTTTTCCATCGGATCTTCTTATTAAAATCGGAATCAGAAAGCCTCGTTATATCAGCACCGTTTAGTATGATGCTACCTTCAATTACTTTGCCTGGTGCTTGCATTGTTCGTAAAATAGCGGTACCAAGACTGCTCTTGCCGCAAGCTGACTCTCCAGCAATACCAAGCGATTCCTTTTCATTTATTGAAAAGCTAATGTGATCTACCGCCTTTATAATGCCCTTGTCTGTAAAATAATATGCTTGAAGATTGGATACTGAGAGTTTTGTTTTCGCCAATGATGGTGTCATCTACTAAGAAGATTTTATTATAGGATATTATAACCTATTATATAAGTTCTAGATCTGGCTAGTAATCTGTAGCTGGAAAATATCGCTTAAGCGACTTCCATGCAATAACTTACATACAAACCCAAGGATATAATAGTCTTATATATATACTAACCCAATACAGCTTACCGTTTCCATGGAATCTGATAAATGATTTATTAGGGGATAACAATTTTGAATATTCTTCTATGAATAATTATGTGAATGGTATAGAGCATGACACGGATAATGATTCGAATTTAATAGAGCATTTCAGGAATACAACTACAACTTTAGGAGGTAACTCTACACCTTTGCTTGAGCTGAGGAATGTTACCAAGGAATATGTTGATGACCATGAAAAGCACAATGTGGTTTTGAATAACATCAACTTATCAATAAGTCATAACGAATTCATCTCAATAGTAGGGCCTTCTGGTTGTGGTAAATCAACACTATTAAGGATAATTATGGGACTGGAAACTTATACTAGAGGGGAAGTGGTATTCAAAGGTGAATACGTACAAGGAAAAATAAATTCATTGATGGCAATGGTTTTCCAATCATTCGGGCTCTTTCCATGGTTAAGCGTAATTGAAAATGTAGAATTTGGATTAGAATCCATGCATATCCAAAAGATTCAAAGGAGAGAAAAAAGCCTTCGCATCATCCAGGAAGTGGGTTTAGAAGGTTTTGAGGATGCCTACCCTCGAGAGCTTTCGGGAGGAATGAAACAAAGAGTTGGAATTGCTCGAGCGCTTGTGACTGACCCTGAAATCCTACTTATGGACGAGCCCTTCTCTTCTCTTGATCCTTTAACAGCTGAGGCATTGCGAGAGGAAGTTCTAAAAGTCTGGGGTAACAAGTTCACGGCACCAGACGTAGTAATAATGGTAACCCATAATGTTGAAGAGGCAGTATATCTTTCGGATAGAATTATAATTCTAAATCACAGGCCGGCTAGTGTTGTCAAACAAGTCTGTATCGACATTCCAAGACCACGCGAGAAACGTGACAAGGCAATATATGAATATGCAGATCAAATTACGACGCTAATTGCATAATAATTATTTAGAACTTCCGCCATTATTAATAAAAATGTAAATTCACGGCGAATTGAGATTATTTTAATAGGTAAAAAATTTGGGCATACCGACTATTCATTACTATATGAATAGTAATGAAGAAACATATTGTAAAGACACAACATATGGTAAACCGTGAAGGTTTGAAGCTACATAGACAAAACATAAGAAAGGAAGAAAACATGATTATGATGTTTACAAGGATAATCATCCCAATACTCCAATACAAGTTGAAGATGTGTTTGACCTTGGATATATGGGAGTTCAGAATGACTATCATACTGTAAAGTCTGTACTGTCATTTAGAAGGAAAATGAATAATGATCTTTCAAAGGAAGAAAAGATTTACGATAAAAACAGTCTCAACTGAGGATTATAGCCGAACACACCATATTGCAGAATCTAGAAGTTTGGAATAATGGGCAATAAATTAGAAACAAGCTTGGAGGATACGATAATGTATCAAGCATATTTCAGAACTGGTAAATTTCAGGATAATGCGAATCAATGGAATAGTGTGACTTTAGAAAACAAAGCGAGCTGAGTATCATGAAGAGATTTACTATCGTAATTACGCAATAGATCTAATGTATAGTATCATAAAATAGGTGACAAAGAATATTCTGATCAAGGTTAGAGGTAGGGAAAGGTCTGGACGCTATTGAATCAGGAGAAACATTGAGTATCCAGTAGATTCACTTGAGGAGGGTTATCGAAAAGGCCATCGCAGCCGAATTTTTTTTAGCTGGTTTCTCTAAATTAGCTCGCACATAAGATTAACCTGTATCTTATCAAATACGTTACCATATGCAAATAACTAGTGAAAATTTAGAAGATTCTGTAACAAGAATAATAATGTGCGAGACACATAATAAACGATGTCAGTTGATCCCGCGTATTAACAAATGCCCTTGTTGTAAGAAGAGGTTGTGTCTGTGTAATTATATACTTTAAGGAAAACCTCAAATTCAATAAGGGATGATGCTGTTATAAAGCAAGCCCAAGACAAAAACGCAAGATGACTGACAAAAAGGTGAAGATTTCCTTCTTATGTATTTTGAGCAGAGGAATAATGCATAGTATTTATTATTTAATTACGTAATGCATTATATTGCAGTTAGGATTCAATTAGTTATCTATAGTCACAGATCATAAATGAAAACTTATTTCTTTCGCCACCTTGTGTGTCTACATCACACTGAAAAACAAGTACGCCTCTCATTAGAATCTCTTCATACGGTAGGTGAAAAGGAATGTGTGGAGGGTTTTCTCAAATGCAATGATTGTGGAACAGTATATCCAATCATTGAAGGGGTAGCAATCATCGTAAAAGATTTTGCAAAATACGCTGAACAGAGGATGACAATGTATGGCAGGTGGTTATTGAACAGCAAAACCGACAAAATGAAAGATTTTCTAAAAAAAAATGGCGCACATTTATCACCAAGCCGTGTCAAAAATGACTTATATGAAGAAGGTGGTGTCTGGTTTATTCCATACAGATGGGTTCACTACGACCATTCTGTAGAAGATAGGCTCCTTAGTAAACTTCGGTGGCAGCAAAAACCAAATGAGCTTTATACCAGAGTTGTCCATGAAATAAATCCAAGAATGGATGGGATTGCACTTGATATGGCCTGTTCAGTGGGATATAGCACCTTGCAGCTTGCAAAAAAATATGAACTTGTAATCGGCATTGATTTATCATTTTCTTTTGTTATTGAAGCAAGGAAGAGGATGTATGACTTAAAACAGGGAAATGTCGAATTTTTTGTAGCTGATTCTCTTAGCAGTCCATTTAACCCAATGAAATTTGATTTGATACTTGCTCTTAATTTAATCGAATTAGTCAAACCAAAAGAATTACTATCTTCCATCCATTGGTTACTGAAACCACATGCGGATGTAATATTGACTGACCCATATGACTTTAACCGGGAGCCTCTTCCAAAGGAAACTTTTAATGCCCAATCTTTTAGAAAGCTGGTGAAAGACTTAGGATTCGAGATTGGCGAAAAAAGCAGTAAAAGTGAGTCATTTATCCCATGGATATTAAAGCTAAGTGAACGTGCATATCTGTTTTATTTTGTAGATTATATTAAGGCAAAAAAACTATCTAAACATAAATTCTAAGTTTTTTAAATAAGGCTTCTAGGAGAACAGAAGTGACTTAAAAGATCGTCATATTTTCGGTAAAGACACACTGCTATGCCCAATTCTAGATTGCGACATGAATGACTTCTTCCTTTTTCTTCAAATGGTTCCAGTGCTTTAGAGGTATTTTTAAAACTCAGTCCTATGAAATACAGGTATAGAGCATGCATACATCACGCTCCACGGATGTTCTCTTGCGTTCAAACATGACATCAGAGATAGACAGAACACATTCGCAGTTATAGATTTATTGTTAACAACAGAGCCGTGTTGAGAGTCAAAA
>Ga0207693_10003935_pt1 | contig 12632 bp, 9 predicted proteins | sample LARL81metaG_FD_184347 | JGI IMG/M metagenome (GOLD analysis project Ga0207693, IMG submission 184347) | Corn, switchgrass and miscanthus rhizosphere microbial communities from Kellogg Biological Station, Michigan, USA - LAR L8-1 metaG... | ecosystem: Host-associated > Plants > Roots >...
GAACCGCGCAATCGGTGCGTCGTGATCACGGTCCGATAGGTGCTTCGGCGAGCTCTGCACGTCGCAGTGCAACCACGGTGATGTCGTCGGCCTGCTCGGCTTCTCCGACAAAGCGCCGCACATCGTCGATGACCGCGGCGACCAAATTCCGGGCATCGCCCGTTGGCGCCTTCGCTAGGGCCGCGGCCAACCTGCTGCGGCCATATAGCACACGATCCGCATTTTCGGCTTCGGTGACTCCATCGGTGTAAAGCAGCAAGACCTCGCCTGGTTCGAGTCGGTCACGGTCGATCGGGTAGCGGAAGTTGTCTATCGCCCCGAGCGGGGGGCCTCCGTCGGTCGTCAGCTGGCACAAGCCTCTTTTGCCACCAAGGATGAAGGGTGAATCGTGTCCGGCACTGGCATAAGTGAGCTCGCCGGTCTCTAGATCCAACGCCCCGACGAAAGCCGTCACAAACACGGATTCCAAATCGGTGCTGGCCGCCGCGGTCTTTTGGTTTGCTTCAGTTAGGATACGGTCGAGCGCCGCGCCGAATTTGAGCGCGGCCTCGCGGATGATTTCCTTGGTCGCCGCCATCAACAGCGCTGCCGGAGCGCCCTTGCCGGATACGTCCGCGATGGCAAAGAACAAGCGGCGGTCGTGATCCGTCAGTAGATAGTCGTAGAGATCCCCGCCAACTATTCGGGCGGGCTCGATACGGCTATAGACGTCGATCTCCGGGCGATCGGGAAAGGCGGGAAATCGATGCGGGAGAAGGCCCATCTGGATGGCCTGCGCGGCAGCGAGCTCACCCTCGAAACGCTGCGTCGCCTCGCGTTCACGGACGAGCTCCGCCTCCGTTGCGCGGAGGCTGGCGACCAGCGTGACACCCAATGCAGCAAGCAGGGTCAGCGCCGGAAAGGTGCTATCGAAGAGGAGACCACCAAAGCGGAACAGTGCCAGTTCGACGCCAAAAAAAGCCGCGGCGATCGCCACAGCAATGGTGACCGCGCGCGCCGGCCTTGCGTAGCGCAGCAACCAGATGACCGCGAGCCCGGCCGCGAGCGCCGCGGCGAGCTCGAACCAATCGAGATATGGTGGGCGGCGGAGCAGGTTGCCCAGAAGGATTGATTCGATCAGCTGGGCATGGAGGTCGACCGCGCGGACGAGGCCGAGAGGCGTTTCCCGGAGCCCCGCGATGCCGACGCCGGCAACCCCGAGCAATACCACCTGTCCCCGCAGCTCGGCTGGGTCGAACGCCGGATCGAGGACGTCCGAGGCCGAGATGTACCGTGCCAGTGGCGGCGCGAAGTGGACGACCGCGCGGCCCCGCCTGTCCGTCGGGATGGTGGTGCCGCCGATCCTGATGCCTTCGATCCCGAGCGCATCGGTATCGATCACGATGGCGCGTTCGCCACCGCCGATACGCACGACCTCGAGCGCAAAGCTCGGGATGATCGTTTGTTGATAGGCCACAGCCAGAGCGAGCCGCCGGACGACGCCGTCGGCATCGGGCTCGACCGTGACGGCCCCAGCGGCCAACGCAGCAGCGCTGAGATCGGGCTGGCTTTGCACCAGCGATCTGTAGCCCTTCAAGAACGGTATCGGATTGTCTCCCGCCTGGCGGATCGGGGCGGGGCGAAGCAGACCGGAAGATTGCGCCTTCTCTTCCCGGCTGGGGGCGAGCGCGAGCACCGTCGGGACTGCTGCCATCGCTTCGGCGAGGTCGCGATCGCTCGGCGGCAGCTGTGCCAATGCATCCACTACAGTGGGAGGCAGGCCGGGCAGTTCTCGCGCGATCTCAGTCGGCGAAAGCCGATCTCGTTCGGCGAAGAGGATGTCGATGCCGAGAACGCGCGGGTGCCCCTCGGCGATGCGGCGGACGAGTTCGGCCACCAAGTGCCATGGCCACGGCCACTGCCCGTATTGGGCAAGGCTCTTCTCGTCGATGTCGACGATCGCCACTCGTGCCGGATCATCCGCGGGTGGCCAGGCTCGTTCTACCAAGTCGAAGCCGCGCACGCGCAATTCGGTGACGATGCCAGGGTCAACGATGCGCAGCGCCAAGGCGCCGGCGACCACCGCGAGTGCGGCCGCGCGGCCCGGACCGCGCAAAAGACTGATGCCCCAGCCCACTGCGGGCTCACAACTCCAGTTCTAACCCGTCATATGCCGAGATCACCACGACCTTGTGACCGGGACGGCTGATACATTCGTATCGCACTGCATCTGCGAGGACGCCCTCGATCATCCGGTCATCCAAGACCGGTTCGTGATGAAATAGCGCGAGGCGTTTGACTTGAGCCGCCTGCGCCAACTCGACCGCGATGACATTGCTCGAATGACCCCAATCCTCCTTCACCGAGACCGAGTCACCGAGCGAATACATGGCATCGAAAATCAACAGATCGGCATTCCGGTAGAACTCGACAAATGGGTAGGTTTCATCGAGCTGGGAGTACTTATGCTCGCAGTCGGTAGAGTAGACGATCGACTTTCCGCCTTGAGAAAACCGGTAACCGTAGGAGTCGCCGGTGTGAAATTGTTTGATCGAAGTGACGGAGAAACCGGCCACGTCGTAGCTATGGCCGGGCTCCAGGGTGATGAACTCGAGATCCGCGGCAAGCGAGTGGAAGTCGACGGGAAACCAAGGCGCCGAGTGCTGGGTCCGCAGCGCCTCGCGCAGCACGCTATGGCAGCCGTATACGCAAATGCGGTTGCCGGGAATATAGGCAGGGGCGAAAAACGGGAACCCCATGATGTGGTCCCAGTGCGTGTGCGACAAAAATACGTTGAAGGTATGTTTGCGGGCGGAGCCGTGCTCCCGGAGCACCCCGTTGCCGAATTCGCGCACCCCGGTGCCAAGATCACAGAGAAGGTATTCGTCACCGCCGGTGATGATCTCGACGCAGCTCGTATTGCCGCCAAAGGTGCCGCGCACCGAGAAAGGCAGTGTGTGGTCGATAAAGGCGTCGATTGCCTCCGGCGTGTCGAGCGTCCGGCCGCGCGCAGCGAGCAGCGCATCGCGGATCTTGCCGCGCACCGCACGCTCTCGTAGCGGCGCCGGCAGCGAGCCGCGGGTGCCCCAGAAGCGCACGCGCAATGATGTCTCCCCCTGTCCCTTTTCGTCTGCATGCGGCGCGGCCGGCTGGAGCCGGACAGGCGTCTCCCAGGCGGCCCCGGCTGCTTCGACTGTCGCAAAGATCGGAACGAGATGTGAGAACCGGCTGATCGCGAAGATCTCATGCACAACCGCGTTGAGACGGGCCACAGCGAGCCGTCGTTCTTTCGGCTTCTGGCGCGACGCAGTCATCAGCGCACGCAAGCCGGCGCTCGAAATGTACTCCACCGCTGAGAAGTCGATGACGACATCGGCGGTACTGGAGACGGCGGCGAGCAGTCGCGCCTGAAACTCTGTGCTCGTCAGATTGTCGATACGTCCGACCGGGGCCAACACCAGGATGTTTGCTTGGCGCCTCTCGCCGATATCCACGCACGCCCCCTCACATTGGTGAAGGGGGCATTGTCAGGGGTTTGGCGGCTCCAAGCAAGAATCGCGGCGAGTTTTGGGTGGCACCCCTCTGTTGGGTTTTCGCCAATTAACGTTTAGCCAACCCGCCGGGATTGGGTTACTGGTAACTTCGCCCGCCGCGACGGCGATCATCAGCAAGAGGGAGCATGGAACAGCGCTGGGGCTTGCCCCTGATCGCCTGGCCGTCCCGCCTGCGCCCCAATTTCTGGGATCTCGTCGCGCTGCCGATGGTGCTGGGGGCAATCGCGCTGATCGCCTGGGGCGGAATGGCGATGAGCGCGCGCTATCACATCGGCGAGGTTCTGGCGATCAGCCTCGACCCGTGGCGGCTGCCGGAATACGCCCTTCGCACCGTGCTGCGCATGGTTTGTGCGCTCGTCGCCTCGCTCGTCTTCAGCCTCGCGTACGCGGCGGTCGCAGCCAAGAGCCGGCAGGGCGAAAAGATCCTGATCCCGGTCCTCGACATCCTGCAATCGGTGCCGATCCTCGGCTTCCTGTCGATCACCGTGACCGGCTTCATCGCTCTCTTCCCGGGCCGGCTACTCGGCGTCGAATGCGCGGCAATCTTCGCGATCTTCACCTCGCAGGCCTGGAACATGACGTTCAGCGTCTACCAGTCGCTGCGCACCGTGCCGGCCGAGCTGATCGAAGCGGCACGGATGTACCATCTGTCTCCCTGGAGGCGGTTCTGGCGGCTGGAAGTCCCACACGCCATCCCATCACTCGTCTGGAACATGATGATGTCGGTCTCGGGCGGCTGGTTTTTTGTGGTCGCTTCGGAAGCCATTACGGTCGCCGGCCAGACGATCATGCTCCCCGGCATCGGGTCCTACATCGCGACTGCGATCAATCAGCGCGACCTTACCGCGATCGGTTGCGCGGTGCTTATGATGTTTGTCGTTATTCTGTTGTACGATCAGCTGCTGTTTCGTCCACTCCTCGCCTGGTCGCGCAAATTTCAGGCCGACCCCGCAGCCGACGAAGACAATATTCGCCCCTGGTTTTTTGTCGTGCTGCAGCGCGCCCGGCTGTTTGACCTGGTCCAGGCGGGAGTGCTCGAACTCAACCGAATCATCGACGATACGCTCACCGCCCTTGCCCGGCGGCGCCGGCCGTCTGTCGAACGAAGACGGCGGCCCGAGCTCGACCTCGTGTTCGATATCGCGCTGTTGGGGCTCGCAGCGGCAGCGGCCGTGTGGATCATCAGCTTCATCCGTCAAACCGTCGATCTCGGTGAGATCGGATGGGTGTTTCTTCTCGGTCTGGCAACCGCAGTGCGAGTGCTGATCCTGATCGGCCTAGCTTCCTTGATCTGGGTTCCGATCGGGGTTGCGATCGGGCTGCGCCCGCGCCTGGCCGACCGGGTTCAGCCGATCGTGCAGTTTCTCGCGGCTTTCCCGGCAAATCTGTTCTTCCCGGTGGTGGTGGTGCTGATCCTGCGGTTCGAGCTGAACCCGGAGATCTGGCTCAGCCCGCTGATGATCCTCGGGACCCAGTGGTACATCTTGTTCAACGTCATCGTCGGCACCACGGCATTGCCGCTCGAGCTGCACCGAGCGGCACAGAATCTCGGCGTCAGACGATCGTTGTGGTGGCGGCGAGTGATCCTGCCGGCGATTTTTCCAGCATATGTGACCGGCGCCGTCACTGCGGCCGGCGGCTCCTGGAATGCCAGCATCGTGTCCGAGGTCGTCCAGTGGGGTGACACGACGCTGACCGCGACCGGGATCGGCGCTTATATCGCCCGAACTACCGCCGACGGCGACAGCGCCCGCATCGCGCTAGGCATCGGCGTCCTCTGCCTTTATGTGCTCGCCTTCAACCGGCTGCTCTGGCATCGGCTCTATGACCTCGCCGCCGAGCGCCTGCGCCTGGATTGATGTTCTCTTACCACGGAGGTCACGGAGGACCCCGCCTTATGCGCAGAGAAAGCGGCCGCTGTCCTCGACCTGCGCTCGGCGACCCTTGCGTTAGGATTTTTATCGGGAAACTCTAATGAACGAGCCGCTCCTGCGCACCAAAGCCGTCTCCAAAACGTATCAAACGCCCGATCACCACGGGCGGCTCGTACTCGACCACATCGACTTCACCCTGCGCGATGAAGAGATCGTCGCGATCCTTGGGAAATCGGGATCGGGCAAGTCGACCTTTCTGCGGGTCCTTGCCGGCCTCGTGCCGCCGAACGAAGGCGTTGTCGAGTACCGCGGCATCGATGTCACCCAACCGGTTCGCGGCATTGCAATGGTCTTTCAGAGCTATGCGCTGTTTCCATGGCTGACGGTGCTCGGCAACGTCGAACTCGGGCTCGAGGCCTTGGGTATATCCGGAGCCGAGCGGCGGCGGCGGGCGGTGAGCGCGATCGATCTGATCGGCCTCGACGGGTTCGAGAATGCGTATCCTAAGGAGCTATCCGGCGGCATGCGTCAGCGCGTCGGCTTTGCCCGTGCGCTCGTCGTCGATCCCGACATCCTGCTGCTCGACGAGCCGTTCTCCTCGCTCGACGTGTTGACCGCGGAGACTCTGCGCGGCGATCTCCTCGATTTGTGGGATGCCCGCCGCATCCCGACCAAGGGGATCGTGATCGTTTCACACAACATCGAGGAGGCGGTCGAGATCGCCGATCGTATTCTGATCTTCAGTAGCGACCCCGGCCGCATCCGCGCCCAAATCCCGATCTCGCTGCCACGCCCCCGCTCCTACGACAGCGCCGGGTTTCGCCAAATCGTCGACCAGGTCTACACCCTCTTGACGACGGAGCCCGGGCGCGACGGGCGGCGCGGGGCAAAGGCCGAACCCATCGGTATAGGGTTTCGCCTGCCCGATGCGTCGGTCCAGCAGCTGTCCGGACTGATCGAGAACCTGACGGAGGCGCCCTATTACGGACGCGCCGATCTGCCCCACCTCGCCGACGAGGAAAACCTCGACATGGACGAGCTCTTCCCGTTGATCGAGACGTTGCAGCTGTTCGGCTTCGCTCATGTCAGCAGCGGCGATATCGAGCTGACGGCCCTCGGCCGGGCGTACGCCGAGGCGGACATGCTGGCCCGCAAGCAGATCTTTGCCGAAGCGCTGCTGAAGCACGTGCCGCTGGCCGCCCACATCCGTCGTGTCCTCGACGAGCGGCCCGGCCAGCGCGCGCCGGCGACGCGTTTTCTGCGCGAGCTCGAGGACCACTTGTCGGAGGAGGAGGCGGAGCGCGTGCTCGACACCGTGATCAACTGGGGCCGGCATGCCGAGATTTTCGCATACGATTACGACACCGAGATATTGAACCTGGAAAACTTCTGACCCTCGCCGGCACTTGACGGCGGCCGGCGGAGGATGATCCGATCGCGACCGCGGCGAGAGTTGCAAACCGAGGAGAGGAACGGACAAATGACCGAGACGGCGATCTGGAATTTCCGGCAGCTCGCACATCACGAGCTCGACGGGTTCGGCGGCATTGGCGAGGGCATGTCGATCCAGATAGCCAAGGACGGGCGCCGCATCCTCTGGCTGGCTCACGAGAGCGCGCCAAAGAACTTCACCGCCGTCGACGTCAGCGATCCGCGCGCCCCAAAGATCGTTGCGCGGGCGGATCTGCCGCAATCGCACATGCGCTCGAACTCGCTGGAGACGGTCGGCGACATCATGGCGGTCGCTTATCAGACGACACAACAGGGCCTGCAGCCCGCTGGGTTCGAGCTGTTCGACATCTCGGTGCCGGAGAACCCGCGCTCGATCACTTTTTTCGACTGTTCCGGCCCGCACTCCCGCGGTGTCCACCAGCTCTGGTTCGCCGATGGCGAGTACATTCACATGAGCTCCAGCGCGCCGGATTTCACGCCGACCCACCCGCGGGACGATCAGTTCTACCGGATCATCGACGTCAGGAACCCGTCGAAACCGGTCGAGGTCGGCCGCTGGTGGCTGCCTGGCACGAGACAGGGCGACAGCGAGCCGCCGCCGGCACGTCATCCGGAAGGCGCCGATACCGGCTTTCGTCCGCACAACACCAATGTTTATCCCGAGCGCCCCGACCGCGCCTATCTCGGGTATATCGACGGCGGGATGATCATTCTCGACATCTCGGACAAGAGCCGGCCGAAGATGATCTCGCGTTGGGACTATCATCCGCCCTATCACGGCTTCACCCACACCGTCGTCCCGTTCTTCGACCGCAACCTCTTGATCGTGAGCGACGAATGTGTGCGAACCGAGGGCGCCGACTGGCCCAAGCTCGTCTGGGTGGTCGACGGACGCACCGAAACCAACCCCGTTCCTATAGCGACCTGCCCGCTGCCGCCGCTCGACAACTACATGCGGCGCGGTGCCCGCTATGGCGCGCACAACCTCTACGAAAACTTGCCAAAGCCGAATGCGTGGAAATCCGACCGCGTCGTCCTGGCGACCTACTTCAATGGCGGGTTGCGTGCCTACGACACGTCAAACCCGTATCAGCCTGCCGAAATCGGCTATTTCGTGCCCGCCGCTCCGGAGCGCGCGCCGAGCGGAGCGATCCAGATAAATGACGTTTTTGTCGACGAACGCCAAGTCGTCTACACCGTCGACCGTCATGTCGGAGGCCTCTATACCCTCGAAATGGATTTCTGAAGCCGGGCCGCGGGCGCTGTTCGGGGGTAAGGACGCGCCACTCTTCGGCCGGCGACAGCGGCGGGCGCGCGGACCGCGGCTGCCGGTCATCGCCGTCACCGGCTTTTTGGGTTCGGGAAAGACGACCGTGATCCGCGCGCTGTTGGATAAACCCGAAGGGGCCAACACGGCGGTCGTAGTCAACGAATATGGCGAGGTCGGCATCGACAACGCGCTGTTGCGGTCGAGCAGCGATGTGACGGTGCTGCTCGGCAATGGTTGTCTGTGCTGCAATGTCCGCACCGATCTGCAGGAGACATTGCGGGGGTTGTTCGCCGATCGGGCGCGTGGCGCGGTGCCGAGTTTCGAGCGGGTCGTGATCGAGACCTCTGGGCTCGCCGATCCGGGTCCGGTACTGCAGACCTTTGCCACCGACCGAGGCCTCGGCCGCGAATTCCATCTGCAGGCTCTGATCTCGGTCGTCGACGCGGTGAACGGCGAACGCAATGTTGACGAGATGCCCGAGGCGAGGAAGCAGGTGGCCCTCGCCGACCGCATCGTCCTCACCAAGAGCGATATCGCCGACGCGGCGACAACCGGGCGCCTGCTCGAGCGCCTCGGCGCCGTGACCGTCGCCCCGGTCGGCATCGCCGTCGGCGGCGAGATCGACTCGTCCTTCCTGTTGGCCGAGCCTCCCACGCCGCGGTCCAGTTTCGAGCTCGCCGGGACGGAACATACGCAGGGACTATGCAGCTTTGCCCTGATCTTCGAAGAGCCGATGTCGTGGGAGGGCTTCGAGCAAACGATGGCGGTCTTGACGGCACTGCGCGGACCCGATCTTCTGCGCGTCAAAGGGCTCGTCGCGATCAGGGAATGTCGCGGGCCGGTTGTCGTCCATTTCGTACAGCACGTCGCCCACCCGCCGGTCGAACTTGAGGATTGGCCGGACGGTGATCGACGTTCCCGACTGGTTTTCGTGACCCGCGGCCTAATACGTGAGCCTGTAGCGGAGCTCTTTGGCAATATTGCCGCTATCGTTGCCCCAGTTCCGGCATCTGGATGAGACTGAACTGGGATCGCCACTCGATCCTGCACCGTCGACCGGCGAGCCGGACCTCGGTTTGGCTCTCGGATGAGGGGCTGGGGTGCGGCTGGTGTTACCGATAGAATGCCGCGAGCCATACGGTCGGCGTTGCCGGGTCGGTCCAGTCGACGCGATGATGCCGATGCGGGGCGATGTCGAGCCAGTCGCCGGGGCGGAGCAGGCGTGCGTCCGGCTCGTCGGCAAAACGCAACTTTGCGGCACCGGCGAGCAACAGGACGCATTCGCCTTCTGCTTGGTCGTACCAGAACCCCGGCGGGCTCGCTTGACCCAGCGAGACGATCCGCTCGATCCGCAACCCGGGTCGGGTCAACAACGCCTCCACCTGTTCGGTTGCCCCCGCGTCGGGCAGAGGGAAGAGAAGGTTCACGCCACGGTGGCCAGCACGCCGCCGACGGCGCGCTGCCAGCCGGCGTATCGCTCCTCGCGCTCGGCTGCGGGCATCTGCGGGACAAAGCGGCGCTCGGGATGCCACCCCTCAACCAGAGCCTCGGGTTCGGGATAGAGGTCGCGGGCGAGGCCCGCGATGTAAGCTGCGCCCCATGCGGTGGTCTCGACCGAAGCCGGCCGCTCGACGACCGCCGGTAGAATGTCGGCGATAAACTGCATCGTCCAATCGCTTGCCGCCATGCCGCCATCGACCCGCAGATTCGCCACGGCGATCCGGGCGTCGGCGGCCATCGCTTCGACAAGATCACGCGTCTGATAGGCCACGGCCTCGAGGGTTGCTCGCGCGATCTCCGGGAGACCGCATTCCGCGGTCAGCCCGATCAGCGCCCCACGGGCCTGTGGCGACCAGTAGGGAGCCCCGAGCCCGGCAAAGCCGGGCACGAGGTAGAGCCGCTGCTGCGGGTCGGCGCGTGCGGCGAGCCGCTCCACCTCCGACGCCGTCCCGATCGCGCCGAGGCGGTCTCGCAGCCATTTGACCGCCGCGCCCGCAACAAAGATGCTGCCCTCGAGAGCGTAGGCCATCTCTCCCTTGAGCCGATAGGCGATCGTCGTCAACAGCCGGTGGCGCGAGACCGCCGGCTCGCGCCCGGTGTTGAGCAGCGCAAACGCCCCGGTGCCGTAGGTCGATTTGACCATGCCGGGGCGGAAGCAAGCCTGGCCGATCAGCGCCGCCTGCTGGTCGCCCGCGATTCCGGTGATCGGGATCGCGGTGCCGAGCAGTTCCGGTGCCGTCGAGCCGAAATCGCCAGTGTTATCGAGCACCTCGGGCAGGACTGCAGGTGGGATTCCGAACAGCTCGAGGAGGTCTTCGTCCCAGCAGAGACGGCGGATGTCGAACAGCATCGTTCGCGACGCGTTCGTGAGATCGGTCACATGGCGCTGCCCGCCCAAAAGTCGCCAGAGCAAATAGCTGTCGATCGTGCCGAAGGCGATTTCGCCGGCCCGGGCTCGCTCGCGCAATCCCGGCACATTGCCGAGCAGCCATGCGACCTTGGACGCCGAAAAATACGGGTCGATGACGAGCCCGGTGCGTTGCGCGACCCTGTCGCCGAGACCCTCGCTGCGCCAGTGCTCGCAGAGTTCCGCGCTCCGCCGGTCCAACCAGACGACCGCGTTGTGGACCGGCCGCCCGGTCGGACGGTCCCACAACACCGTCGTCTCGCGCTGGTTCGTTATGCCGATCGCAGCGATCGGGCCATCCGCGGCGGCAGCCGCTTCGCGGCATGTCGATATGACGCTCCGCCAGATTTCCTCCGGATCGTGCTCCACCCAGCCCGGCTGCGGATAGTACTGGGTGAGCTCCACCTGTGCCGTGCTGCGCGCCCGCCCTGTCGCGTCGAACAGGATCGCCCGGGTGCTCGTGGTGCCCTGGTCTATAGCCAGAATGTAGGGTGAGTCGGTCACGGTTATCGGAAACGTTACCCATGAAAATGGAATATTGCCATGCTGCTTGGGCAGAAAACACGACCAACCCTCGGCGAGCCTTTGCGGGCTGCTCGGCTGGCGACTAGCGGGAACAGCTGACCGGCCGCGGTGAAGAAGGTATTTTCGTCGGGCCGCTCGATGTTTTGGAAAGGAGCGAGGGGAGAGGTATGACCTCGACGATCCTGGTGGTCGATGACGAGCCCGACTTTGAAACCCTCGTCCAGCAGAAATTTCGGCGCCATATCCGGGACGGCCAAGTTCGGTTCCTGTTCGCCCGCGACGGCGCCGAGGCGCTCGAAATGCTGAGGGATCGCGGCAGTGTCGATATGGTCGTGAGCGACATCAACATGCCGCGAATGGACGGGTTGACCCTCTTGCAGAGAATTCAGGAAGGCGACGACCCTCTCTCCACTGTCATCGTGTCCGCGTATGGCGACATGGCCAATATTCGGACTGCGATGAACCGCGGCGCTTTCGATTTTCTGACAAAGCCGATCGACTTCGCCGACCTAGAGACGACGATCAACAAGACGTTGCGCCACATCGAAACGCTGCGGGAGGCGCGGCGCCGGCAAATCAGCGCGGAACGGGCACACGCCCTGTTGTCCCGGTATTTTTCTCCCAACCTGGCAGAGCGCCTAGCGAGCGACCCGGCAGCTGTCGATCTTGGCGGGCAGCGGCGCGAGATCACTTCGCTGTTCACCGATATGGCGGGGTTTACGACACTCGTCGAAACGCTCGAGCCGGAGGTCATCGCGCCGCTGCTCAACGATTATCTCGGCGAGATGACCGATATCGTTTTCGCGCACGGCGGGACCGTCGTGAAGATCGTCGGCGACGCGCTGCACGTGCTGTTTGGGGCGCCGGCCGAGCAGCCGGACCATGCCTCCCGCGCAGTCGCCTGTGCGCTGGAAGTGGATGCCCGCTCGAAATCCTTCGTCAAGCGCTGGGAGGAGAAAGGGATCGTCCTCGGCGCGACCCGCCTCGGCCTCAATACCGGCCCGGCGATTGTCGGAAACTTCGGCGGGGGCCGGTATTTCGACTACACCGCCTACGGCGACACAGTAAACATCGCCGCCCGGCTCGAAGCGGCGAACAAGCAGTTCGGCACCCGCATCTGCGTCGGCGAGAGCGTGGCGGCTGGGGTCCCCGGTTTCACGGGCAGGCCGGTCGGTGAGCTGATGTTGCGCGGCCGCAGTGAACCCTTGCGGGCTTTCGAGCCGCTCTCTCCAGCAGATTACGATGCCCCGCCGACTCGGGCCTATCTCGACGCCTTTGGGAAACTCGAAGCCGGAGACCCGGGCGCGATGCCGGCGTTCGCGGCTCTGCTCGGTCTGCGAGGCCACGACCAGCTGGTGAGCTTTCACCTGAAGCGCCTGCTCAACGGGGGCAGCGGTGTGCGGATCATGCTCGACTAGCGGCCCGCTCGCTAATTTGAGGCCGGCCCCATGTTCGATACTTTGGGTTGTCGAGAGAGAGGGGGATTGCGGGCCTGGCGGCGACCTACTCTTCCGCACCTTGAGGTGCAGTACCATTGGCGCAGAGGGTTTTCACGGCCGAGTTCGGGATGG
>Ga0207693_10003939_pt1 | contig 12622 bp, 12 predicted proteins | sample LARL81metaG_FD_184347 | JGI IMG/M metagenome (GOLD analysis project Ga0207693, IMG submission 184347) | Corn, switchgrass and miscanthus rhizosphere microbial communities from Kellogg Biological Station, Michigan, USA - LAR L8-1 metaG... | ecosystem: Host-associated > Plants > Roots >...
CTTCTGGTTTACGCCTCGCGTTTTCACGGCGAGTTCGAAGATGCCGCGGGCTTCGGCTGGACGGTGCCGAATGCATCGTTCGACTGGACGACGTTGATCGCCAACAAGGATCGCGAGATTGCCCGGCTCGAAGCCGCTTACGGCGCCACTTTGGCGAAAGCGGGCGTCAAAGTCGTCAAAACCCGGGCCACACTCTTCGATGCTCACAGCATTCAATTAGCCGATGGGCCGCGGGTGCGTGCACGTTACGTCCTGATCGCCACCGGCGCCACGCCGAGCTACGGCGATCCGATTCCCGGCATCGAACACGTCATCTCTTCGAATGAGGCATTCCATCTTCCCGACTTTCCGCGCCGTGTCGTGATTCAGGGCGGCGGTTATATTGCGGTCGAGTTCGCCGGAATCTTCGCCGGGCTCGGCTCGCACGTGACGCTGGTTTATCGCGGTGAAAACATTTTGCGCGGTTTCGACGATGACGTTCGCCATCATCTCCGCGTCGAAATGGAGGCGCGCGGCATCCGCGTGTTCACCGGCTGCAAGGTCGCAGCCGTCGACGAGGCCGGTGGACACTTCTTGGTGCGACTGACAAGCGGCAATCAGATTCCGGCCGATCGGGTCATGTTCGCGACAGGGCGGGCGCCGAATATAGCGAAGATCGGCCTTAAAGAAGCCGGCGTCGAGATCGCTAAGAACGGCGGCATCGCGGTGGACGAATATTCGCGCACGACGGTGTCGAACATTTATGCCGTGGGCGATGTAACAAACCGGATCAATCTCACGCCGGTGGCCATCCGCGAGGGCCACGCATTTGCCGACACCGTGTTCGGCGGCAAGCCGACCCCGGTCGATCACGTTAATGTGCCGACGGCGGTGTTCTCCGAACCCGAAGTCGGGGCGGTCGGACTGACAGAGGCGCAGGCGCGCGACCGGCTGGCGCAAACCGATATTTACAAGGCCATGTTCAGGCCGCTCAAAGCGACCTTGTCGGGCCGCCAGACGACCGTGCTGATGAAGCTCGTCGTCGACGGGCTATCCGATCGCGTCGTCGGTTGTCATGTCGTCGGCGAAGGCGCGGCCGAAATCGCGCAAATTGCCGCGGTCGCGGTCAAGATGGGCGCCAAGAAAGCCGACTTCGACGCCACCATCGCGCTGCATCCAACCGCCGCCGAAGAGCTGGTCACGATGCGCAAGCGCTTTGCCAGCTTTGCCCGGGTGGCGGCGGAATAGTTAAGAAATGAGCGATAAGACAGGCTGTCGCCGCCGCGCATGCCCGTGTATAAGGACGCCGGCCACGGCCATTAGGCCTTAAGCCGGCAATCGAGAAGGCAATAATTTCGCGGCCGGACGGCTCTTCGGGCCGATTGGCGGTCGCTACAGCACGGATGCGGAGACGGCAATTATGTCCAGGCGGTTGAATGCGGCGCGATGGAGCCCGGATTCGTGGCGGGCGAAGCCGGCCGTGCAGATGCCGGACTATCCCGACGCCAAGGCGCTCGCCGATGTCGAGGCGCAGCTGGCGACGTTTCCGCCACTGGTCTTTGCCGGCGAAGCACGCAGTCTCAAGAAAACGCTGGCGCAGGTCGTGGCCGGAGAGGCTTTCCTGCTGCAAGGCGGTGACTGCGCGGAAAGCTTCGCCGAGCATGGCGCCAACAATATCCGCGACTTTTTCCGCCTGTTTCTGCAAATGGCGGTAGTTCTGACTTACGCGGCCGCTTCGCCGGTGGTGAAAGTCGGCCGGATCGCCGGCCAATTCGCCAAGCCGCGCACCTCGCCGACCGAGAAGCGCGGCAAGGTCGAGCTTCCAGTCTATCGCGGCGACATCGTCAACGGTACCGACTTCACTGCGGAAGCGCGCACGCCGGATCCGCGGCGGCAGTTGGAAGCCTATCGGCAATCGGCGGCGACGCTGAACCTGTTGCGTGCCTTCGCCACCGGCGGTTACGCTAACTTGGCGAACGCGCATCAATGGATGCTGTCGTTCGTCAAGGACAGTCCGCAATCCAAGCGTTATCAGGAGCTCGCCAATCACATCACCGAGGCGCTCGGATTCATGCGCGCTTGCGGCGTCGATCCGAGCCTGCACACCGAATTGCGCACGACGGATTTCTTCACCAGTCACGAGGCGCTGCTGTTGGGCTACGAGCAAGCCTTCACCCGCGTCGATTCGACGACCGGCGATTGGTACTGCACATCGGGCCACATGGTGTGGATCGGCGATCGCACCCGCCAGCCGGATCATGCCCATGTCGAGTACTGCCGCGGCATCAAAAATCCGCTTGGGCTCAAGACCGGGCCCAGCCAGAAGCCGGACGAGCTGTTGCGGCTCATCGACATTCTCGATCCCGACAACGAGCCGGGGCGCCTGACGCTGATCTGCCGCGTCGGCGCCGACAAGGGCGCCGAGCTATTGCCGCCGCTCGTGCGCGCGGTGAAGCGCGAAGGCCGCAGCGTGGTTTGGTCGTGCGATCCGATGCACGGCAATACCATCACCTCGGTCAGCGGCTACAAAACCCGCCCGTTCGATCAGATCCTCAAGGAGGTGCGGACATTTTTTCAAGTTCACGCCGCCGAAGGCACGATCGCCGGCGGCGTACATCTGGAAATGACCGGCCAGAACGTGACCGAATGCACCGGCGGCGCGCGCGCGATCAGCGAAGAGGATCTCAACGACCGCTATCATACCGTCTGCGATCCGCGGCTCAATGCGGAGCAGTCGCTCGATCTCGCGTTCCTGCTCGCCGATTTGTTGAAATCGGAACGGCAAGCCAAGGCCAAGCCGTTCCCGGCTGTTGCCGCGCTTTGAACCGAGGCGCCTTTCCGCTCGTTTACGTCAAGGCGTTGCAGCGCAAGTCCCCGGTTGCCGGACCGGACGCTCTGGCGCTAAAGCATGACTATGAATGAGCGTCCTACCGATCGTCTTGCTATTGCCGTGGCGCAACTTAATCCCACGGTCGGCGACACTTCCGGCAATCTGGAATGTGCGCGTAAAGCGCGCCACCAGGCGGCGCGCGACGGCGCCGATCTGATCGCGTTCTCCGAACTGTTCATCGCCGGCTATCCGCCGGAAGACCTCGTGCTCAAGCCGGCATTTCAGGCCGCTTGCCGCTCGGCGGTCGAGGCGCTTGCCCGCGAAACCAACGACGGCGGACCGGCCGTACTGATGGGCGCGCCGTGGGTCGAAGACGGCAAGCTTTATAACGCCTATGCGCTCCTAGCCGGCGGCCGCGTCGCGGCGCTGCGCTTTAAGGTCAATCTGCCGAATTACGGCGTGTTCGACGAGAAGCGGGTCTTCGCTTCAGGTCCGCTGCCGGGCCCGATCAGTTATCGCGGCGTGCGGCTCGGCGTTCCGGTCTGCGAGGACACGTGGACCGATTGGGGCGACTACGAGAATGTGGTCGAATGTCTTATCGAGACCGGCGCCGAGATTCTTATTGTACCGAATGGCTCGCCTTATTGGCGCGACAAGGCCGAGGTCCGGCTCAATGTCAGCGTGCAGTCGGTTGCCGAGACCGGGCTGCCGCTGATCTATGTGAATCAAGTCGGCGGCCAGGACGAATTGGTGTTCGACGGCGCGTCGTTTGCGCTCTATGCCGATCGCTCGATCGCGTTTCAGTTGCCGGCGTTTCGGGAAATGGTCCTCACCACGCATTGGTCGCGCAGCGGCGGTGTTTGGCGCTGCGCGCAGGGACCGGTGGCGCCCCCCGATGATCTCGACCAGGCCGATTACACCGCCTGCGTGTTGGGCTTGCGGGATTATGTCGACAAGAACCGCTTCAAGGGCGTCGTCATTGGACTCTCCGGCGGCATCGATTCGGCGCTATGCGCCGCCATGGCAACCGATGCCTTGGGCCGCGAACGCGTACGCTGCCTGATGCTGCCGTTTCGCTACACCTCGCAGGAATCGCTCGACGATGCCGCGGCGATCGCGCGTTCGCTCGGCGTCCGCTATGACGTCGTGCCGATCGAAAACGCCGTGCGCGGACTGGAAGCTTCGCTCAGCGCGGTGTTTGCCGGCTCGTCGCGCGACGTTACCGAGGAAAATCTGCAAGCGCGCGCCCGCGGCACGATTTTGATGGCGGTCTCGAACAAATTCAGCCTGATGGTCGTGACCACCGGCAACAAGTCGGAAATGTCGGTCGGCTACGCCACGCTCTACGGCGACATGAACGGCGGCTTCAATCCGATCAAGGATCTGTACAAAACCGAAGTCTATCGCCTGGCGCAGCTGCGCAACCGCTGGAGGCCGGCCGAAGCGAAAGGGCCCGCCGGCGAAGTGATCCCGCAAAATGTGCTCACGCGCGCGCCAAGCGCCGAGCTTCGCGAAAACCAGACCGATCAGGACACCTTGCCGCCGTATGACGTGCTCGATCGCATCCTCGAACGGCTGGTCGAGCGCGAGGAATCCACCGCCAGCATCGTCGCCGCGGGCTTCGATCGGGAAACCGTGATGAAGATCGAGCGCATGCTCTATTTGGCCGAATACAAGCGCCGGCAGGCCGCGCCCGGCGTGAAGGTAACACTGAAAAATTTCGGCCGCGATCGCCGCTATCCGATCGTCAATCGGTTTCACGATCCCGGCACGCCGCTCCCCGACGCTGATGCCGCGGTGAGCAAGGGCGCGGCCATGGCCAAAGCCGGCGCCTCAGATTTCTAAAGCATGATCCCGAAAAGCGGGTGCCGGTTTTCGGAAGATGCGAGGAATTTACCGCTTGATTGCGGGTCCTTATTGGGATTGCGGCGCGCTCTGCGACGACGATTGCGACGACAGGAAAGGCGGTCCGACGGTGCGCACCGTTCGTTTGCTGTTGTCGGTGCCGACGGTGCTTGTCGTTGCGTTAGGATTCGCCGGCGCCGCCGCGGCGGCTGAAACGGCGCTGGCCGGCGGCGTCGAAGCCCCTGGCTTGCCGGACGGTTTGGGTTGCGACAGCGCCTTGGCGTTTTGATCGGTCACGACGATGTCGCCGCTTTCCAGCGTACTCGAATCGTCGGCGTTCTTGAGCGCGTCGGCCCAGCTCTGGCCCGGCCGCCGGCATGAACAGCCAGCGACGACCTCCTTGCGATAGCGAAAGGCGTTGGGCAGCGCCGTATAGGCCTGGCCGCTGATCGACACCGCCTGTTGCATGTCCTCGCCGGGATTGTGGAACGAATACAATTCCGCTTCGGCGGCCGGACACAAGCGCTGACAGGCGCGCGCGTCATCGGTGAAGCGGTTCGGCACCGTGGAATAGGAGATCGGAAAATAAAAGCCGTCGCAGGCGCGCACGCAGACGGTGTGATAGGTGCCGGACGGCGCGCCGTCGCCACCGGGATTGACGATCGTGCCGCCGAATAGCGCGTCGAAAAAGCCCTGCGGTCCGCCCCATGAATTCGCCGCGGCGGTGTACTGGGCGCCGCAATTGTTTTGCGCCAATTGCCCGATCAAGGCGCGGCGCTGTCCCTCCTGACCGGTATTGCCGTTCTTAAGCTGTTCGAGATCGCTGATCATGCGGTCGAGAATGCCGCGCATCTGTTGAATCTGCGAGGTAATCGGTCCGCATTGCGGGGAAAGCGCCGAGAAAAACGCGAAGAATCCCTGGCCAGCGCAGCCGGCTTTGTGGGCTTGCGCCACGGTGCGATCGAGATCGGCCTGCTGTTTGGCAATGGCGTCCTCGGTGCGCTTGATCTGTTCGGCGCGCGCCGGGTCGACGGAGCCTTGCGTCAGGGCGGTCAGCTGGCTTTCAAGCCGCACGCAAACAGGATTTGATGTCGTCGCCGGATTGGGCACGCCCGGATTCGAAATCGGCTGTCGCGGCGCTGGCGCCGTCAGCCCGGGCGATGCGGAAATGCCCTGGGCGTTTGCGGCGAGGGGCACAAAAGCGGTTACGGCGGCAAACAGGATTGTTTGCTGTCGGGCCTTCAGGCCGGCTTTAATGAAGCCGCTCACCCGGTGAATCATTCTCGCCCCAACCCCATTCGGCGCGCGGATCAAGCGCCGCAATGGTGACTAAAGTGTGAATGGTGTCGATGTCATTCGGCGTCGGGCTGATTTTCCGGACGCGCGCGATCGAAGGCGGGCAGCGCCAGACAGACGCGATCGACGCCGACTATTTTGGGAAAACGCTCGAGCGGCACTTTGAACCGCCTGGCATTGTTGACCTGCGGCACCAGGCAGACATCGGCCAGCGTGACCTCGCTGCCGCAGGCATAGGGACCGGGCGCGATCAGCGCTTCCAGTGCTTCAAAGCCGGCGATGATCCAATGATGGTACCAGGCGTCGATCGCGCTTTGCTCCTGGCCCATGGTGTTTTTCAGATAACGCAGCGGACTGGTATTGTTCAGCGGGTGAATATCGCAGGCGATAAGCTCGGCAAGCGCGCGCACGCGGGCACGCGCGAGCGCGTCCTTTGGTAGAAGCGGGGGCTCCGGATGCGTTTCGTCGAGATATTCGATGATGGCAAGCGACTGGATCAGAACGTCGCCGCCCGATGTGACCAGGGCCGGCACCCGCATCTGCGGATTGATCGCGCGAAACTCCGGCAATTTGTTATGGCCGCCATCCTTCACCAGATGGACCGACGCCGTGTCGTAGCTGATGCCCTTCAGATTAAGCGCAATGCGCACGCGGTAGGCCGCGGAAGAGCGGAAAAAAGAATAAAGCTTCACATGTCCCTCAGGTTGTCTTTGGCGCCGGTCTGCTCGATCGCTTCGGCCACGAGTTGCGCCGATCGATCGGCGATCTGTTGCAAAGCCCGCTGGAACGCGTCGCGGTCGCCGGGTGTCAGAATATCGGTCAGGCGGCGGGCGAAATCGAGCGCGTGCGGCGCCAGCTCTTCGTATATGACTCGCCCCGCCGCCGTCAGCGACAGAAACGATTCCCGCATATCGGCACGGTTGATGCGCCGGGCGAGGAGCTTGCGCCTTTCTAAAAGCGCGACCGCACGCGACACTTTGGTCTTGTGCATGTGGGTGTGGGCGCCGATCGCTTTGCCGGTCATGAGCCCGAACTGGCCAAGTGTGACCAGGACCCGCCATTCCGGAATGCCGATCCGGTAACGCCGCGCGTAAACCCGCGACAGTGCCTCGGAGACCAGAGTGGCGACGACATTGAGCTGGTAGGGCAGGAACTGTTCAAGCTTCAGCGGCGCTCCGTCCATCGCGTTCGGCTTGGTCCGGATTTCGCTGCGCATCGCATTCTGGCCGCTCATTGGGCGAAGATGAACGAAGTTGCGGAACCGCGCAACGCCACTGCCGCGCATCGCGCATGCCGGCTGCGCCAAGTCGCAGCAGGAAACGAAATATGTTCGCCGGCGCGAGGTTGGCATCGCGCCGCGCTATTCAGGGTTGTCGAGAGAAAAATTTCGCCGTCGGCAAGGCAGGCCCTTGTCCGGCCTCAGTTCCCGCTGTCGCCTTCGCTTACCTCAGCGTGAACATTCAATGGCGACAAATTCGCCGCAGCGGCTGCCGCTGCATGAACGGTCGTCGGACCGGTTCGCCGTGATCGCACTAGTAATATCGTCCGGCTCGACTTTTCTGAACGAAAGCGCCTGCGCGTATTCGTGCGAGTGACAATAGGCGTTCGCCACCATCGTGCCGCAAGCGGCGTTCGACGCCAGGCAACGGTCGACCCCGTAAGCGTCGGCGTCGTTGGCGATGACGAAGATATGCCTCTCGGCTCGCTTCTCGGCCTGCTTTTCGGCTTGGGCGCCGCTTGAGAGAAGCAAAGCCGAAAGCGCGGCGACCGCAGCGACCAAACGCATCGTACCCCCAAACACGACCCAAACGACTGACGGCGCTGCAACTGACGCCGATGCCGCGGCAAGCATGCCGGCACGACGGTTAAACCTTCCTTAAGCGGCGCGATCCAAACAGTTTGGCGGCACGGTGCGAGGAGGGGACCTTGACGCGATGTGCCGCCTCGACCATTGTGCGTGGCATGAACGGTCGGCACATCTGCGGCATTTGCCGGGAGATTATTCGCTAGCGCCAAACGCTGGCTGCGGCCGTCTTTTTCTCTTCCTCGAGACTTTAGACATGCCCGGCCAGCAGGCCGAGGACGTGCCTACTATATTGAGCGCCACGGCTGGCGCGGCGCCGCGCACAGGTTGATTGCTGATGGAGCTGAAGCTCTACAATACGCTGACCCGAGAGAAGCGCGTCTTCACGCCGCTCGATCCATCAAATGTGCGGATGTATGTCTGCGGGCCGACGGTCTATGACTTCGCCCATATCGGCAATGCGCGCCCGGTGATTGTGTTTGACGTGCTGTTCCGGCTGTTACAGCATCGCTACGGCGCCGCGCACGTCACTTACGTCCGCAACATCACCGACGTCGACGACAAGATCAACGCGCGCGCCGCGGAGGAATATCCGGCGCTCCCTTTGAACGAGGCGATCCGGAAAGTTACGGAAACAACCGACCGGCAATTCCACGAAGATGTCGCCGCGCTCGGCTGCCTGCCGCCGTCGGTCGAGCCGCGTGCGACCGAGCACATCGGGCAGATGCGCGCGTTGATCGAGCGGCTGATCAACTCCGGAAACGCTTATGTCGAGCAGGACCACGTTCTGTTCAGCGTCGCTTCGATGCCGGATTACGGCAAATTGGCGCGACGCTCGCTCGACGAGATGATCGCCGGCGCGCGCGTCGAGGTCGCGCCGTATAAGCGCGCGCCGATGGATTTCGTGCTGTGGAAGCCCTCGAAGCCCGGCGAGCCGGCGTGGCCATCGCCGGCCGGCATTAAGACTCCAGGCCGGCCGGGCTGGCACATCGAATGCTCGGCCATGTCGTGGAAGCACCTCGGCGAAATATTCGACATCCATGGCGGCGGCATCGATCTCGTATTCCCGCATCATGAAAACGAGATTGCGCAGTCGCGCTGCGCCTTCCACACGCCAATCATGGCGAATTACTGGGTGCACAACGGCTTTCTTCAAGTCGAGGGCGAGAAGATGGCGAAGTCGCTCGGCAACTTCGTCACGATACGCGATTTGCTGAAGGATTGGCCGGGCGAAGTGATCCGGCTGACGATGCTGCTCACGCATTATCGCCAGCCGCTCAATTGGACTGCAAATGCGCTACGCGAGAGCCAGCGGACGCTCGATCACTGGTATGAACTGACTGCCGATGCCGCGTCCGGAATCTTATGCGCCGATGTCATCGGCGCTCTTGCGGATGACTTGAACACGCCGAAAGCCATCGCTTCGCTGCATGAGCTGCGTACTGAAGCGGCCAAGGGCAACACGGGAGCTTGTGGCTCTCTCAAGGCGAGCGCCCAATTGATCGGTCTGCTGCAGCAGACAGCCGTTCAATGGGGCAGTTTCCGGCCGGCATCGGTCGCGATCGACGAAAACAAGGTGACGGCGCTGATCGCGGCTCGTAATGCTGCACGTCAAGCAAAGAATTTTCGAGAGTCCGATCGCCTCCGCGACGAGCTCGCCAAAATGGGCGTGGTCGTGAAGGACACGAAAGAGGGCACGACCTGGGAGATCGCGCGATGAACCCGCGACCGCTCCCTCAACTCGCGATGCGCCCCATGCTGCCGACGGATGTGCCGCTGCTCGCCGAGATCTTTCGCGCCGCGATCGAGGAATTGACCGTCGACGATTACAGCGAGGCGCAGCAGGAGGCCTGGGCTTCGGCGGCCGACGACGAGGAAGCATTCGGCGCCAAGCTCGCGCACGAGTTGACGCTGGTCGCGACCTATGGCGGTGCGGCAATCGGCTTTGCCGCGCTTGCCGATAATAGGCGCATCGATATGCTCTATGTGCACCCGGCCGCCGCCGGACACGGCGCCGGAGCGATGCTGTGCGACGCGCTGGAAAAGCTTGCCGCCGCGCGTGGAGCTAAGGAAATCACCGTCGATGCCAGCGATGCGGCGCGCGGGTTCTTCGAAAAACGAGGATTCTCGGCGCAAAGCCGCAACACCGTGTCGCTCGGCGATGAATGGCTCGCCAATACGACCATGACCAAGCCGCTCGTCGGCCGCGGGAGACCATCATGAAACGCCCGGAGACGCCATTTCCGCGACACTGGCTCTACTATTTGATCCTGAAATACGCGGTGATCGCCGCGGCCATCGTCGTATCGTTCTACACGATCTATCGGCTCTATCGCGGTTAGTGTGATGGCGCGGGAACGGCTCTATTTGTTCGACACGACCTTGCGCGATGGCGCGCAGACCAACGGCGTCGACTTTACGCTCGCCGATAAGCTTGCCATTGCCGGCATGCTGGACGAGCTCGGCGTCGATTACGTCGAGGCCGGCTATCCTGGTGCCAATCCGATCGATACCAGCTTTTTTTCCGAGCGGCGGCCGATGCGCGCGCGCGTCACCGCCTTTGGCATGACGCGGCGGCCGGGCCGGTCGGCTTCTAACGATCCGGGACTGGTGGCGCTGTTGGAGGCGCAGGCGGACGCGATCTGCTTCGTCGCCAAAAGCTGGGACTATCATGTGCGGATCGCGCTGGAGACGACCGAGGACGAGAACCTCGCCTCCATTCGCGACAGCGTCCGCGCCGCCAAGGCAAAGGGGCGTGAAGTCCTGCTCGACTGCGAGCATTTTTTCGACGGCTACAAAGCCAACCCCGCCTATGCGTTGGCCTGCGCCAAAGCCGCGTATGACGAAGGAGCGCGCTGGGTCGTGCTTTGCGACACCAATGGCGGCACGCTGCCACACGAAGTCGAAGACATCGTAGGCGAAGTCTGCAAAGTCATACCCGGCGATCGCGTCGGTATTCACGCGCACAATGACACCGAACAAGCCGTCGCCAACAGTTTTGCCGCCATTCGCGCCGGCGCGCGGCAGATCCAAGGCACGCTCAACGGGCTCGGTGAGCGCTGCGGCAATGCCAATCTCGTCTCCATCATCCCGACGCTGAAGCTCAAGCCGGAATATGCCGACAAGTTCGAGATCAACGTCAGCGACGGCGCGCTCGGCCGCATCGTGCGCATCTCGCATGGGCTCGACGAACTCCTCAACCGGGCGCCCGATCGTCATGCGCCTTATGTTGGCGAAAGCGCGTTCGCGACCAAGGCCGGCATTCATGCCTCCGCCATCGTCAAGGAGCCGAAGACTTATGAGCACGTCGCGCCCGAGCGCGTCGGCAACAAGCGCAAGCTCCTTGTGTCCGACCAAGCCGGCCGTTCTAACGTGCTGGCGGAGCTCGAGCGCATCGGTTTGTCGCTGGATAAAGACGACCCGCGCGTGACGCGGCTCCTTGATGAAGTGAAAGAACGCGAAGCAAACGGCTATGCCTATGAGGCCGCCGACGCATCGTTCGAGCTCCTGGCGCGGCGCATGCTCGGCCAGGTGCCGCACTACTTCGACGTCGAAAAGTTCGACGTCAATGTCGAGCAGCGCAACAATGCCAGCCAGCGCGTGACCGTGAGTCAGGCGGTGGTGAAGATCAAAGTCGGCAACGAAGAGCTGATCTCGGTGGCCGAAGGCATCGGCCCGGTCAACGCGCTCGATCTCGCGCTGCGCAAGGACCTCGGCAAATATCAGAGCTTCATCACCGGACTCACATTGACCGATTATCGTGTGCGCATCCTCAATGGCGGCACGCAAGCCGTCACGCGGGTCTTAATCGAGAGCACCGACGAGACCGGCGAGCATTGGCGAACCGTTGGCGTGTCCGCGAACATTATCGATGCGTCGTTCCAGGCGTTGATGGATTCCATCGTCTACAAGCTCGTGAAGTCCGGCGCGCCGGCATGATCGTACATTTTTATCGCTAGGCGCTGCCGAATTCTGGAGGGCCCCCATGATCGATCATGTCTCCGTCGCGGTGCGCGATCTGGCGAAGGCCGAGCCGTTCTATGCCTCGTTGCTGGCGCCGCTCGGGATGCGGAAATTACGCGAATGGCCGGATGCCGCAGTCGGCTTCGGCAAGAAATATCCGGAATTCTGGATCAATCGGCGCGAGACAATGGCGCGCGTTGCGCAAGACAGCGGCGTGCATATTTGCCTGCGCGCCACCGACACGCGGGCGGTCGAGGACTTTCATGCCGCCGCACTTAAGGCCGGCGGCACCTCCGACGGCGCTCCCGGCCTCCGCACGGAATATCATAGCAGCTATTACGCGGCCTTCATTCGCGACCCGGACGGCAACCGCGTTGAAGCGGTGACGTTCCTGCGCGATGCGGACGATTCACCTGCGCGGGAATGATCCGTTTTTTGTCAGGGGATGCGCGGTGATGGCAGCGATCAAAGCCGGTCGGCCGGAATCGCCATTGCCTTTTCCGCCTCGGTGCGGCCGCGGGCCGCGTGGCGCAAAACCGGCAAAATAACTTCGACCCGCTCGGTCACCAGGAAATTGATCGACAGCGAATCCGGCACGAAGGCGCGCTCGCGCATGTGAGCAACACGTTGGGTACCATCGCTCCGCTGGAAACGATTATTCCCAAAGCGCATGCGGCCGGCGCGCTCGTTCTCGTGGACGCGGCGCAATCCATTCCCCACCGGCCGATCGACGTACGTGGGCTCGATATTGACTTTCTCTGCGCCAGCGGGCACAAGATGTGCGGCCCCATGGGTATCGGCATTCTGTACGGCAAACGCGCCTTACTGGAAGCGATGCCTCCTTTCCTCACCGGCGGCGATATGATCAAGGAAGTTCATTACGACAAAACAACGTTCAACGATAT
>Ga0207693_10003940_pt1 | contig 12620 bp, 15 predicted proteins | sample LARL81metaG_FD_184347 | JGI IMG/M metagenome (GOLD analysis project Ga0207693, IMG submission 184347) | Corn, switchgrass and miscanthus rhizosphere microbial communities from Kellogg Biological Station, Michigan, USA - LAR L8-1 metaG... | ecosystem: Host-associated > Plants > Roots >...
CGGCCAAGGGCCGTTCGTTCTTTAACCGGCGTCACAGGATCGTTTGAAATTGTCGTTGCAGGAAACCGCAGAAATCACGAGCGAGGATCAGGATGCCCTGCGAACCGCCGTGAAGGCGCTCGAGCGTCCCAGCCTCGCCGGCCGGCTCACCAACCTCGTCGGCAAACCTATCGAACTAATCGGCTACGCTTTGCCTTCCGTTGCCTCCAAGGCGATCGTATCCGCGACCTCGAAAGGACTCGAGGCGGCCCTCAAGGTCGCGCTGCGCACGCTTCCATCGTCAGCTTGGAAACACTCGCAAATACTACACCGGACGCTTGCGACCGCATCGGGCGCAGCAGGCGGCGCGTTTGGGCTGGCGGCGCTGCCGGTGGAACTGCCCGTCTCGACTGTTATCATGCTGAGGTCGATCGCGGACATCGCACGCAGCGAAGGCGAAGACCTGTCCGATCCAGAGGCGGCTCTCGCATGCGTCGAAGTCTTCGCGCTAGGAGGGCGCGCCGGATCGACGGACGCTTCCGAGAGCGGATATTTCGCCATTCGAAGCATACTCGCCAAGACGATTGCGGAAGCTGCCCGGTTCGTAACCGAGCGCGGCGTCATCTATGAAGGCGCGCCGATTTTGCTGAAGTTCGTCACTCAGGTCGCTGCGCGCTTCGGAGTCGTGGTCACGCAAAAGGTTGCCGCGCAAGCCCTTCCCGTCGTTGGAGGCCTCGGCGGTGCTGCGGTGAATTATGCGTTCATCGAGCATTTTGAGAACGTGGCCCGCGGACATTTCACGATCCGGCGTCTTGAACGCATCTACGGAAAGGAGAGGATCCGCTCCGAATACGATCTGATCGCCGCTGAGCTTTAGAAGCCAGTCCGTTGGCGACGTCGTGCCACTATGGCAAATCCGAAGGGCAGCGGGGTTCGCCGCGCCGGCGAGCGCGCCGCCATGCAAACCTATTCTCCGTCAACCTTCTGGCCGCGTGCCACCATATGGCGACGAGCCGCTCGCAGGTGGATCGGGGCTTTAGTTGGCCGCCGCCAATCGTAGCCGCCCTTACAGGGGATTGAGCGTTTAAGCGGGCGGCGTATGTCATTCACCGAATAGAAGTAAGGCCGCCTCGAAGCCATCCCTTCAACCCGAAGGATGAGCTTCGTGAACGCACTTTCCCGCGAAAAGCAAGCTGATTGAAGTCATTGCCGCGATCACGTGAAGGCGTCGTCACTGTCCGCCTGCTGGATGCAAGATCGACCAATCCACACACGCGCGACCGCGCCGCCAAAATGACTGCGTCTCTCCGGAGCGGCGGCGAAGGTAAGGGAGGTATTCAATCGGCAATGCCTACCCGAGTAGCGGGCCGCTACCGAAACACGACGACGACGCACGATCACTGTCAGCGGCCGAGGCGCTTCTCCACGCGCTTGCGGGCGTTGCCGACTTTCTTGACAGCCTTCTTCACCGCCGACGCCGAGCGCCCGGTCTTTTTGGACTCATACCTCACTTCGTAGTTCTGCCCACCGGCTACGCGCGTCCGGTCCTGCTTGCGTCCGCGCGCCGTCTTCTTCTTCGCTGCCGCCATCTGATCCTCCTCTTTGGTTGGGTGCAGCGGCAACGCCGCAGGGATTCAGCGGTTCCTTGCAGGAACGGTTCGAACTATGCCAGTTTGAATCCTCCTGCTGCCTATCGGAGTGTCTTCAGTGGTGTTTCAGCGTCGAAAACCGGCGGCCATCGGCGTCAAGGCGCCGCTGCCCGGCTTCATCGAGCCGGCCTTGGCCGCCTCGATCGAGAAGGTGCCGGCTGGAGAGCGCTGGATTCATGAAATTAAGTTCGACGGCTACCGTGTTCAGGTCCACCTGGCCCACGAGGCGGTCAAGATTTTCACCCGTCGCGGCAACGACTGGACCAGCGCTTCAAGAAAGTCGCTCACGACGCGTGGCGCATCAAGGCGGCCTCCGCCGTCCTCGATGGCGAAATCGTCGTGCCTGCCGCCGATGGCACCACCGATTTCTCGATCCTGCAGAACGAGCTCAAGGGATCTTCTTCCAAAACGGTCATTCTGGTCGCGTTCGACCTGCTCTACCTGAACGGCCAGGATATCCGGAAGGAGCCACTGGTCCGCCGCACGGCCGAACTCAAGAGGATCATTTCAGGCACCGACGTCCAGTCAGTGAAGGCTTCGAGATTGAGGGACGCGAGATGTTCGCACATGCTTGCAAGCTCGGTCTCGAGGGCGTGGTGTCGAAGGTGCGCGATAGCGCTTACGCGAGCGGCCGCGGAAATAACTGGGTAAAGAAGACCTGCGCGCAGCGAGAGACGCTAACTATCGCCGGATTCGCGCTCGATGAAGGCAAGTGGGACGGTATCTATGTCGGCCGGCGCAAGGGAGCCGATCTCATATACGCCGGCAAGGTGGACCACGGCTTCGACAAGACCTCGGTGGCGGACCTGCAGAAGCGGCTAAAGCCACTCATCCGAAAGACGCAGCCTACGCCAAGCGGATCGCCCACAAGGGCGTCTGGGTCGAGCCGAAGCTGTTGGCTGACATCGAGTACCGAGCCAAGTGAAACAAGTTCGCAACGCGCGCGCGGGCGGCTGGCTTAAGGAACGACTGAGCTTATGCGGTCCTGCGACCAGTAACCGCGTGGTACAGCACCAGAACCACGATGGCCCCAATCACGGCGACGAACATGGAGTAGACATTCAAGCCGTTGACGCTTTCGCGACCCAGCGTAGCGAACAACCAACCACCCACGATTGCGCCGACTATTCCCAAGACGATGTCTATGATTAGACCCTCGCCCTGTCTGTTCACGATCTTGCTGGCAATGAAGCCAGCGATAAGCCCGAGAACGATCCATCCGATTATCGACATTTGTTACCTCCTACTCGTTGTGGGAGACCAATTGCCAGCTTTGCCGGTGGTTCCTGCCGCGCGGCAAGAACCGATAGGAACCTTCAAAGCGGCCGTGCTTGAAGAGTCATGGAAACGCCGAGAATTGCTGCATCTAGCTCAATTATATGGGCACCTAATCGACCGAACCGGCAGGCTCTACTATCCGGGGGGCAGTCGCCCCGTCTGTTCGGTACAGACCGCGCAAGAGATGGTAAGATCTGGAGTGCTAGTACAGCGATGGAAGATACGAAGTCACGCAGGAGGGGCTACGCGTGCTGGAGCATACCGCAGGCAGGTGAGCCACTATGCGGCGCGATATCCCGCGTGCTGCAGACTAGAGAATGCTCACATAGCAGGATTCTCGGCGACCGTGGGGGTAACCTCCACGCTGGTCTGGCCGCGCAGATCGGGATAGTTGCTCGACAACTCAGCCGCCAGCCACAGACCGGCTTTAAGGCAGCCAAGTCTGTTTCGAAGGTCATGCCCTGACGATCGTCCACGTCTTGCGGTCCTCCCATAAAAGAAGCGCGTCATTTCTGTTATTCCCACTGCCGGGGCGTCTGGGTTCATGCATGCTCGCATGAGGCGGCTGCCCGATGTCGAAGCTATCGGAAGCTTCGGCGGTTGGACCTGCAGAGGGGACTGCGGCCGCCGAAGCTTCCGAACGCCGCCTACTCAGGATCAGGTAGGGGTGCTTGGAAGAAATCGGGTGCAGCCGTTCCAGTTCCTATTGATTGCCACTTTTTCCCGACACGTCTTGACTGTTGGAGTTCAGCGGCTACAAGTTCTCGGCCAATAGGAACAAAACCGACTTGTATCCACAGCAAGCCCTCGCCGAGCAGCCAATCGTCGGCGATACCGTGGGCTCGGGGCCACGTCGCTGGAGCTTCGGCCAATACCTGATCATTGCCGGCGTGATCGCGATCGTTGTGATACTGGTGTTGCTTGGTCATCGTTATTACTAACGCGAGCGACCGCGGTGCGACGACGAAATTGGCTGCCAAGGAGATCACGCCGTGCGCGTAAAGCCCCGACGCGAGGCGGCTCGTGCCGATGGCCAGGTTTGTCGCCAGGAACTCGTGGCGCAGCGGCCCGTTATCTGATTTTAGGGGCGCGATTCTATGCGCACAGATTCATGTCATTGGTGCGGCTGTCGCCATTCTTATGGCTTTCGGCCTTCTGTTCTGGCGAATGCCTTTCAACGGAGGCGGTGACGATCGCGTCACCACCCCGGAAGCTGCGGCTGTGGCCGGGGCAATCGTATCGCACCGAACCGCCATTGCGGGTCGAACCCAAATGACTTGCGGAGGAGTCCCGCTGAAAGAACGTGTTCATTTTGATGGACAGTGACAAAGCATTTATGCGCGAGGCGATCCGCGTCGCAACTGAGAAGGGCATGGACCCTTCCCTCGCTCCCATCGGCAGCGTCATTGTGATGAATGGCAATGTTGTGGCCGCGTGCCGCAACAAGGTGCTGGCACATCACGATGCCGTCGCGCACGCCGAGATCGAAGCCATTCGAGCGGCAGGCGCTTCCTTCGACAAGGGCGAATTGCGGGGTGCGACCCTCTACAGCACGTTACAACCATGTGGGATGTGCACAATAGCCGCGATCTGGTCGAAGGTCGGGCGGATCGTCGCGGGCCGTACCGATGTGCATCAGCTTTATTTCGAGGCGCGGCATGTCAATACTCTGGAGTTTGTCAGTGACGCCTATCGCGATAATCTTATCATTCTAGGGGGCGTCCTGCGCCAGGAATGTGCGGCGCTTTACTATCGGCCGTGGGATAATGTGCCTGCGGATCAGCTAGCTAATCTGTGAAGGTTCGCATGCCGAGCGCCAGCATCCGCCTGATACCCTTTCTCGCCATTGTGGTCGGCGGCGGCTTGTTAATTGGCGCCGCCAACCTCCCCGGCAACTGGTACAGCGGCCTCGTCAAACCGTCCTTCAATCCGCCGGACTGGCTGTTCCCGCCAGCCTGGACTGTCCTCTACATACTCGTTGCCATCGCCGGTTGGCGCACCTTTCAAGCGCATCCGCGGAGCCTGGCGATGGGCTTCTGGTACGCGCAACTCGCGCTCAATTTCGCTTGGTCGCCCGTTATGTTCAGCCTGCATGCAATGGCGCTCGCGCTAATCATCATTGTCGTCTTACTGATTTCGATCCTTGGATTTATCTTTTTGCAGTGGCCACGGGATCGAACCGCCGCGTTGCTATTCGTCCCCTATGCCGCGTGGGTGAGCTTTGCGACGCTGCTGAATGGCGCGCTCTGGCAGCTCAACAACGATAAGTATCCGACCTTCTCGTAAGTCAGTGGTATCTGAGCGTTGCCGCGGAACGGAGGGGAGCGGCCATGCAGATGCGACGCTTTGATACGTACGGCGCGCAAACTCGAAGTTGGTGCGCATATGGAGCAGTGGCTCAATTCATCAGGATTGCAACCGCCTGCCTAGCTCACGGCGACCTCAGCTTTCAGACTCCCGCATCGCTCGCACTTCCGCGTTGCGGTGTTTGACAATCGTCTCCGGTTCTTTCTCGTCAAGTGTCGCGAGTTCGGAACGCGCATTCGTGTCGGCACGTAGCAGTTCATCAAGTTTTGCATGTAGCGCCAGTGTGTCGCGGCGGCTCGAGCGTTGGATAAACAATGTCATGATCCAGACCGCCAGTGTCGCGACCGCATTGAAATCGAATGTGCGCCACTCAAAGCAGATCCAAAAAAGCGCGTATATGATAACGACGGCGAAGGCCGCCGGATGCGCCGCGGCTTGACCGATGCGCGTCGTCCAATGCATCGCCTTCTTTTCGTGTCGGTGCGGCCTGGGCATGCTGGCGACATCTCTCAATCGTAAGACAAGCGCGACCCCTACATCAAAGTAGGACAACCCGCCGCGGTTCCCGTGAGAACACCAGAAGGGTAGTATCCAATTCGATCAAACGAGCATTACGTCGAAGCCGCGGCTGGCCGGACCGGCGACAGGGTCGCGCGCTCCTCAGGTGCTAGCGGCATCTGGAACGTAAAGCGCGTAGCCTCGTCGTTCGAGGTCACATCAATGGGGCCGCCGTGCGCCGCAGGCATGCAGGCTCCAGGGCACAGAGGACGAAATAGAAATTAAAACAGACTGTAGAAACTCTGTCGCGGCCTTAGTTCCAATCCCAAGACGCTAAGTCAGCCGAAGGCGAAGTTCGCCACCTGTTTTCCAAGGACCTGCGCGACGAGTCTTTGAGTTGGCTGCGACAGGTCCGCTCTTATAGGAAACATATCGAGCCTTATGCGTTTCTCAGCGTGCCCGAGATGCCGCCAAGGATGACCCCTTCAACCTCACTCGCTTCATTACGACGCAGGACGAGGTCTATGCGAATGTTGTCGCTGAATTAAAGGCCGGCGAAAAGCGAACGCATTGGATTTGTTTGTCTTTCCGCAAGTCGCGGGCCTTGGCCATAGTCCAACCGCACAATAATATGCGCTTCAATCCAAGGATGAGGTTGAAGCGTACTTTGCACATCCGATGCTTGGGGCCAGGCTTTTCGAGTGTACCCGCGCGGTGTTAGCAATTGAGAAAAGTGCGCAGCAGATTTTTGGCCGACCGGATGACTTGAAGTTCCGCTCTAACCCGAAAATTGACGCCATAACGGTCGCGCAATTGCGAATCGTTTTGACCCGGCCCGGCCGCATCACCGTCGAACACGGCGCCGAGGATCGTCACATGATCCGATAGATCCGCACGCAGGCGAGTGCCCATCGTTGCAAGCGGCGGCGACGGACCTCCACTCGGCGGCGGGTCAAGGATCAAAAACGGAAGCGGCGCCCAAGTAGATAACAAGGCTGCAATACAAAGACCGGCGGAATATCGCCGGCCTGTTGCGACAAAAAGGCGATCATTCGAAATAGGAACCAGCCTCACCGTTTTGTGTTGTGGCATCGCAAATGGCGCTGACGCCGTCGACGCCGAAGCGGACTGAGGAGAATAATGATGAAGAGAATTTTGTTGACGATCGCTGTGGCAGGCGCTCTCAGCTCAATAGTCCATGCGCAATCGGTAAGCGAAAAAACTGGCGTTAATTCGGTGCTTGGCATCACACCAAAGACCGAAGATTTCATCAAAGAAGCTGCGATGAGTGATATGCTCGAGATCGAAGCTGCGAAGATCGCGCAGCAGAAAGGTGATGCCGAGGAAAAGAAGTTCGCTGCGCAGATGATCACCGATCACACGAAGACGAGCTCGGAGCTGAAGGGCATGGTCAGCGGCGATATGAAAGTCGCTTTGCCAACCGGCCTTGATGATGCATCACAGAAGAAGCTGGACAAGCTGAAGGATGCAAAACCTGAAGATTTCGCAGGCCAGTATGATCCGATGCAGGTCAGCGCACATAAGGACGCCACCTCCCTCTTCGAGCGTTACGCGAAGGGCGGGAACGATTCGAAGTTGAAGGATTGGGCGGGTAAAACCCTCCCGGCGCTCCAGCATCATCTTGAGATGGCTCAGGACATGAACAAGAATCGGAAATAAACGAAACAGCCGCCTCGTCACCGGGGCGGTTTTTCGGAATTGCTTCTGGTCCGCGGATTCCGCGCTCGCGTTCGGCTCATCAAGCCGTGGCTCAAACCGCACCATGCCAATGAATTTGAGGAGCGCCCGATGCCGTCCGTTTTCACTTTGATATGCTGACCATCCTTGGCCTCCTGGCTGCCGGCATGACGTCGCTTGGCCGCCCTTGACGCGACGGGTGCCGGCTGGGCAGCGTGGCAATGCCCCGCGCTGGGCTTAGCGTCCCCCGCCTGAGCTTGCGTAGCCGTCGGTCTCTTTTTCCTGTGGCGCAAATTCCAGCTGCGCACTGAACCTTCAACGGGGGTGCGCAGGCAGCGTTTTATGTATATGCGTGGCGGCAATTGCCGCATGGCCCGTGCCTACCGCGATCTGATGAAGATCGGACACGACATCGCCAGCCGCATAGATGCTGTCAACGGTCGTACGCTGATATTCGTCGACCTTAAGGCAGCCGGCTTCGCCGGTTTCAGCGCCGAGCCTGGTCGCCAGGTCGGATTTGACGTCACAACCCAGCGCCGGATACAACACATCGAAGCTACGTGTGCCCTCACCGGTCAACGCAACGATGTTCTGATCGCGGATTTCGAGCCCGTTGACCGGCCTCGCGATCGCAATACCAGCTTCCTCCAAGGCCTTACTGTCGGGCGGAGCGGAGCCGTGCTGCCAAAGCAGTGTAACGTCTCTTGAATAATCGCGTAGAAATTTGGCCTTGCTTATAGCGGCGTCACCTCCTCCTAAAACGGCAATACGTTTGTCCGATGCCTCGAACGCATCACACACCGGGCAGTATCGGACCAAGCCTTTTTCAACGGCATCATCAAGACCTTTAATTTTCGGCGCCGCATCGACGATCCCGGTAGCGAGCAAAATCCTCCGTGCAATGACCTCGCCGCCTTCATAAGATGCGCGATAGCCATCTTCCTTCCTTTCGAGCGCGCTGATGATCGCATGCTTCAAAGGCACATTGTAAAACTCTGCCTGGCGGGTAAGCCGTTGCAGCAGCTCCTTGCCCGACACGCCGGATGGAAATCCGGGATAATTGTGGCTTTGAGGGATCAGTGCCGCGCGGCTATGGCCGGCATCGTAGACGGCGACTGAGCGCCGGTAGCGGGCGAGATAGGTGGCGGCCGTCAGGCCTGCCGGGCCACCACCGATGATAAGGCAATCAAGCATGAAATCTCCTTTTCTAAGATGAATAGCTAATCCCGCATCGCTGCTAAAAGCTCCATGGGCCTCAACGAATTATCACTGGCGCAGTGTCGCGTGGAAAGCTTATCACATGCCGCGGCAAGGCTGGGGATCACTCGCGCGGGGACGAGCCGCCCACAAAGGCCGCTAGATATTGCGCCGTTCTGCTGCCCGTTTCCGTGGCGACTTGCGGCGGCGGCCCCGACGCCACGATCCTTCCGCCCTCCTCGCCCGCTCCGGGCCCGATGTCGATGATCCAGTCGCTGGCGGCCGCGACGGTCATGTCATGCTCGACTACGATGACCGTATTGCCGGCGTCGACGAGACCATCCAGCTGTTTCATCAGTTTCGCTACATCTGACGGGTGCAGGCCGGTTGTCGGTTCGTCCAGCACGTAGATCGTTTCGCCCCGCTGCGAGCGTTGAAGTTCTGTGGCAAGCTTGACCCGCTGCGCTTCACCGCCCGACAGTTCGGTGGCCGACTGCCCAAGCCGGATGTAGCCAAGGCCGACCTCGCGAAGCACGCCCAGAGATCGTCGCAGCGGATCGTCTTCGGCAAAGAAATCGAACGCCTCGTCAACGGTCATCGCCAGCACGTCGGCGATCGATTTGTCCCGGATCTTAATCTCCAGCGTCTTCGCGTTATATCGCGCCCCCTTGCAGGAGGGACAGGGTGCATAGACGCTCGGCAGAAAGAGCAATTCGACGCAAACGAACCCCTCCCCCTGACAGGTCTCGCACCGTCCCTTGGCCACGTTGAACGAGAACCTGCCCGCGTCGTATCGCTTGGCGCGCGCCTGTTTCGTTGCGGCGAAAAGCTTCCGGACATGATCCAGCAGACCAGTGTAGGTCGCGAGGTTCGATCGCGGTGTCCGACCAATCGGCTTCTGATCGACCACAACCAGCCGTTTAATCTTTTCCATACCGGCGGCGATTACGCCGCCCAGCGTTTCAACCCTCGCATCCAATCCGTCGTCCTCGTCGGCGGGCTCGCTTGGAAGACCCAATTCGTCGCCGACGGCCTCGACGAGGAACTGGCTCATCAGGCTCGACTTGCCCGACCCCGAAATCCCCGTGACGCTCGTGAACACGCCGAGCGGAATGTCGACATCCAGACCATCAAGGTTGTTACGGGTGACTCCACGGAGCTTAAGCCAGCCGATGGGATTTCGGGGTGTCCTTGGAGCCTTATCGATTTCACCGAAAAGGTAAGGCCGCGTCCGAGACTCCTTCACGTCGGCGAGGCCTGCCAATGGGCCGCTGTACATGATCCGGCCGCCTTGCGCACCGGCGTCGGGGCCGACGTCGACGATCCAGTCCGCGTGCCGCACGACATCGAGTTCGTGCTCGACCACAAAAAGCGAGTTGCCGGCCGACTTCAGCCGCTTCAAAGCGCGGAGCAACGCTTCAGTATCCGCCGGATGCAGTCCAGCCGACGGCTCGTCCAAGACGTACACGACCCCGAAAAGATTGGAGCGCACCTGCGTCGCCAACCGAAGTCGCTGCAATTCGCCTGGCGACAGCGTCGGCGTACTGCGCTCGGGCGTCAGATAGCCGAGACCGAGATCGAGCAGCACCTCCAAGCGGGCCGACATGTCTTCGGTGATCCGTTGTATGACGAGGGCTTTCTCGGGATGGCCGGCAAACTCATCTTTCCGGCCGTCGCGATGCCTGTCTAGCAGTCCGCGCAGTTGTTTCAGCGGCAGCCGCGAAATCTCCGCGATGTCCATGCCCGCGAAGGTGACCGAGAGTGGCTCTGGTTTGAGCCGCTTGCCCTTGCAGACCGGACAATCGGAGCTTAAAAGAAATCGCGTCACCCGACGCTTCATCATCGCACTCTGCGTCGTCGCGAGTGTTTGGAGTACGTATTTGCGAGCGCCCGTGAAGGTGCCTTGATAGCTTGGCTCCTCCTTGCGCTTCAGCGCTCGTCTGGTTTCGGCGGGGCTATATCCGGCATAGACCGACACCGTCGGCTGCTCATCGGTGAAGAGAATCCAGTCACGATCCTTCTTCGATAGTTCGCGCCACGGCTTGTCCACGTCGTAACCCAGCGTTACCAGGATATCCCTCAGGTTCTGTCCTTGCCAGGCACTCGGCCACGCCGCGACGGCGCGCTCTCGGATGGTCAGCGTGTCGTCCGGCACCAGCGAATGCTCGTCGACCTCGTGAACGCGCCCTATGCCATGGCAATTTGGACAGGCGCCCTCGGGCGTGTTGGGCGAAAACGACTCTGCGTAAAGAAGCGGCTGATTCCGTGGATAGTGGCCGGCGCGCGAATAAAGCATCCGCAGCAGATTGGACAATGTGGTCACGCTGCCGACGGACGACCTGGTGGTCGGCGAACCGCGTTGCTGCTGCAGGGCTACCGCCGGAGGCAGGCCCTCGACCGAGTCCACCTCGGGCACCGCCATCTGATGGAAAAGGCGCCGAGCGTAGGGCGAGACCGATTCGAGGTAACGCCGCTGGGCTTCCGCATAAAGGGTCCCGAAAGCCAGCGACGATTTCCCGGATCCTGATACGCCGGTGAATACCACTAGCGCATTGCGGGGAATTTCGAGCGAGACGTCCTTGAGATTGTGCTCGCGCGCTCCGCGAGCCCGCACGAAGCCGTGATCTTCCTCCGTACTTCGTCTGCCCTCCCTACCGACCGGCAACTCGTCCATCCGACCTTCCTCGCCACCTGCAACTTTCCAGCGGTTCGATAAGAAAAGTCTTCGCGAAATGCCGGGTTCCATGGCCTCCGCTGTCCCCCAGGTCTTGCGGAAGGCGCCGAAAGCCTGAGATTCGGCGAGGAACCCTTGGTTTCGCGCGCCGTTTAGTTCGTGGCGGGGCCTGGAAATTCTGATGAAAAATGACGTGCGGCAGATCTTCAAACCGGAGTTTCGCTTTGGACTCGGCGGAGTATCCCTGGGCAACGAATTCAACAAACATACCGACAAGGACGCCGAAGAGACCCTCGAAGCGGCGTGGTCAGTCGGAGTCCGGTACTTCGACGTGGCTCCCTGGTACGGATTTGGACTGTCCGAGCGTCGTTTTGGCCACTTTCTGCACAACCAGAGGCGGGAGGACTACGTCCTCTCTTCCAAGGTCGGAAAGCTTTTCAAGGCTTCGAAGAACAACCGACATGCCGAGATTTATCCGTTGTCGGATTCACCGAACGATATCGTGTTTGACTATACGGCGGACGGCGTGCGCCGTTCGATCGAGGACAGCCTCCAGCGTCTCGGCGTCGACAGCTTGGATGTCGCGTTCGTGCACGACATCTCCCCGGACTTCGCATTCTTCCCGAATGGTTGGGAAGAGCAGTACCACATCGCCCGCAAGGGGGCTTTTCCGGCTCTATCGAAGATGCGTGACGAAGGCATCATCCGGGCCTGGGGCATTGGCGTGAACACGCCGCTGCCCATCCTCAAGGTCATGGAGGATGCGGATCCGGACGTGTGCCTGTGCGCCCGCCAGTACTCGTTGATCGATCACGCCAGCGCAGTGAACGAACTGTTTCCGGTCGTGAGGAAGAAGAATGTCTCGCTGGTCATCGGCTCCTCGCTTAATGCCGGCTTCATCTCCGGCAGCCCGCGATACAATTACGGCAAGGAAAACTTCAGGATTCCGGCAGACGTCATCGAGAAGCGGGAGAAGCTCAGGAAGGTCGCCGCCCAATACGGCGTCGATCTGCGCACCGCCGCGCTTCAATTCTCGTCGGCGGCCGACGTCGCGGTCGCCTTGGTCGTGGGTGCGCATAGCGCTGCGCAGATCCAGGAGGACTACAACTCGCTGAAGGCCAAAATTCCCTCGGATTTCTGGGCCGAACTCAAGCAACAACGTCTGATCGAGCCGAACGCGTCGCTTCCCGCAGATCCGGAGGCTTGAGATGAAAGTCGGAGATTTCATCGTCGAACGGCTGCACGCATGGGGCGTTCGTCGCATTTACGGTTATCCGGGCGACGGCATAAACGGTGTCATCGGTGCGTTGCAACGGGCCGGCAGCATCGAATTCATCCAA
>Ga0207693_10003942_pt1 | contig 12619 bp, 12 predicted proteins | sample LARL81metaG_FD_184347 | JGI IMG/M metagenome (GOLD analysis project Ga0207693, IMG submission 184347) | Corn, switchgrass and miscanthus rhizosphere microbial communities from Kellogg Biological Station, Michigan, USA - LAR L8-1 metaG... | ecosystem: Host-associated > Plants > Roots >...
GACGTGGGCAAAGTTCTTCGCCGCCGCGCGCAACATCGCCGGCCCGCCGATGTCGATCACCTCGACGGCGTCCTCCTCGCGCACCCCGTGCCGCGCGACCGTCTCGCGGAACGGATACAGGTTGACGCAGACGAGGTCGAAAGGCTCGATCTCGTGCTCCTCGAGCGCGGAGAGGTCGTCCGGCTGGTCGCGTCGCGCCAGGATCGCCGCATGGATTCGCGGGTGGAGCGTCTTGACCCGGCCGCCGAGCAGCTCCGGCACCTGCGTGACGTCCTCGATCCGGGTCGTGGTGATCCCCATCTCCTCGAGGTATGCGCTCGTCCCGCCGCTGGAGACGATCTGGACGCCGAGCTCGGCCAATCCCTGCGCGAACTCGTCCAGGCCCGACTTGTCGTGGACGGAGATCAGCGCGCGCTTGATCACGCCGACGCCGCCGAAGAGGTGAGCTTGCCGTCCAGGAAGAGCCGAACCGCTTGCGGAAGCAGGCGGTGCTCGACGGCCTGGATCCGTTCGTGCAGGCTCTCGGGCGAGTCGCCCTCACGTACTGCCACCGCCTCCTGCAGCACGATCGGCCCGGTGTCGATTCCCTGGTCGACAAAGTGCACCGTCGCGCCGGTGACCTTGACTCCGTGCGCGAGCGCATCCTCGACGGCATGCGCGCCCGGAAAGGACGGGAGCAGCGAGGGATGCACGTTCAGGATCCGTCCGGGAAAGCGGTCCAGGAACGGCTCGGTCAGCAGGCGCATGTAGCCGGCCAGGACGACGAGCTCGACACCACGCTCGCCCAGCCACTCCGCCAGCTCCTGATCTCGGCGCTGACGGCTCTCGAACTCGGCCGCCGGGAACGCCCCCGCCTCGATCCCGGCCTTCGCGGCCCGGTCGAGGCCTCTCGCCTTCGTGTTGTCGGAAGCGACCGCGACAACCGGCAGGTCGGCGTCAAGCAGCGCCTGCAGGTTCGTTCCCTCGCCGCTGATGAGGACGCCGATCACCGGACCTCGCCGATCACGAGGTCTCCGGCGGCCTGATCGGCGGGCACGACCGCACAGAAGCCGACACCGAGGTTGAAGACATTTCGCAGCTCGGCCTCGTCCACGTGCCGAGCGAGCCAGTCGAAGACGGGCGGTCGCTGCCAGGCTTCCCAATCGATCGCGGCCTCACGCCCATCCGGCAGCACCCGCGAGAGGTTGCCGAGGATGCCGCCGCCGGTCACGTGGGCGAGCGCCCGCACGTCTGCTCGGGCACGAAGGGCCTGCACGTCTTCGAGATACAGGCGCGTCGGCGCGAGCAGGTCCGGCGCGTCGTAGTCCTCTTCCTCGAGCACGCGCCGCACGAGCGTGAAGCCGTTGGCGTGGACTCCGGCCGACGGAAAACCCAGGACGACGTCGCCGGCTTCGATGTGTGTTCCGTCGATCAGCTCGGACCGCTCGACGATCCCCACGCAGGCCGCCGCAAAGTCGAGCTCACCGTCGCGGTAGACGTCCGGCAGCTCGGCCGTCTCGCCGCCGACGAGGGCGACTCCCGCGCGTCGGCAAACTTCGGCGGCGCCCTCGACCAACTCGGCGACTTGCTCGAGGTCGAGCTGGGCCGAGGCGACGTAGTCGAGCAAGAGCAGCGGCTTCGCGCCCGTCGTGATCACGTCGTTGATGCAGTGGGCCGCCATGTCGGCGCCGCAGTTGCGGAGCGCGCCGCGGAGTCGCGCGACGATCGGCTTCGTCCCGATCGAATCCATCGACGCCGCGAGAATCGTCTGCTCGTCGAGTGGGTAGAGGCCCGCGAAGGCCCCGAAGCCCTTGGTCCCGGTCGACTCGACCGCGGTTCGGAGCCGCTCGACCACGGCCCCGGCCGACGCGAGCGAGACCCCTGCCTCCGCGTAAGTCTTGCGGTTCACAGGCCGAGTCTATGCGGCGTTTCGGCTACGCAAACAGCTCGCCGTCGAGCTGAGGCCGGCCCGGCGGACCGCCTTCGATGAAGCGGATGAATGCGTCGCCGATGTGCACGCTGTGGTCGTCCATGACGGCGTCGAAGAGACCGGCGAGCGCGGTTGCCTGCGCGCCAGGATCCTCGGATTTCAGCCTCAGCCCGGCGAGGCGCATGGTGTCTCCCTCGGCTAGCAGCTCGTCGATCCAGTCTCGCGGGGGATGGATCTCGACCCGGTAGCCGGCTCCGGTTGCCACGAAGGTGCGTCGGCCCGGGTACTCCTGGACGCGCAGCTCGAGCCTCTTCGCGCGCTCCATTACGTCGAGGAACTCGTCCTCGTCGAGCGCGAAGCCGACGTGATCGATGCGGGGCAGATCCCATTGCCCCGGTTGGACGACGACGTTGACGGCGCCGCGTTCGAGCTCGGAGAGCCGCAAGCGGAACCCCAGCTCGTCGAGCTCCTCCCACGGGACGCCGGCCTCGTAATGCGTCTGCTCGTCGCCGATCCGGCCGTAGCGCGCCACGAGCTGGAAGCCGAGCTTGGCGATGTAGCGCGCCTCCACGTCCCGCACCTTGCTCGTCACCAGGTGGTAGTGGAAGAGCTGCACGACATCTACGCTAGACCCTGGTGCTGCTGTACCACGTGTGGGTCGGCCCGAATGGGCCGTCGCTGCTGACGAGCTGGGCGCTCGAGCCGTGGCAACTCGTGCCCGCGGCGATCGTCGCCTTTCTTTATGCCAAGCGCACGAGGACGCTTCGCCGCCGAGGAACGCCGGTGCCCGCCTGGCGTCGGTTCGTCTTCTGGCTGGGGTTCGCGCTCGTGCTCCTTGCGCTGGTCTCGCCGATCGACGCCTTCGCCTCCGAGTTCCTGTTCGTGCACATGTTCCAGCACGTCCTGATCGGCGATCTCGCGCCGCTCTGCTTCGTCGTCGGGCTAACGGGGCCGGTGCTCCAGCCACTCCTCCGCTTCCAGCTCTTCAACAAGCTCCGCTTCCTGACCCACCCGTTGATCGCGCTGCCTCTCTGGGCGTACAACCTCGTGCTCTGGCACATCCCGTTCATGTACCAGGCGGCGCTGCACAACCCGAGCGTGCATGCGTTCGAGCACGTGTGCTTTTTCGCCTTCGGTGCCTTGATGTGGTCGCCGGTCGTCGAGACGCTGCCTGGGCCGGAGTGGTTCGGCACCGGCTTCAAGCTCGGCTACATCGCGATCGTGCGGCTGTTCGAGACAGCATTCGGCAACGTCTTCCTCTGGTCCGGAACCGTCTTCTACCCGTACTACATCCAGCCGCACCCGCGGTGGGGGATCACGCCGCTCCATGACCAGGCGCTCGCCGGGACGGTGATGATGATCGAGGGCTCCCTGGTCACGATTGCCGCCCTCGCCTGGCTGTTTCTGCGGCTCGCGGCAGAGGGCGAGCTGCGGCAGGAGCTGCTCGAGCGCGGGCTCGATCCGCGTGCTGTCCGCCGCGCCGTGCGGTACGGAAGAGGGCAGGAGCTGTCCGACCCGCGCTGAACCTTCCTGCGCCAGGTTCTGCGCAGAAAGGAGATCTGAAGATGTCCACGATTCCGACCGAGCCGGGTGGAGTGACCCCCGGGACGTGGGGAGGCGCGCGGATGCCAATTCCGGGCAACGCGGAGTTCGCCGTCTACTTCCTGATCGAAGTGATCTTCGCCCTGATCTGGATCATCGCGGACTCCGTCGACACGCGACAGTGGGTCCTCTACACGACGATCCTGACCGCCTTCTACATGCTCAGCCGCGGGATCGCCAAAGCGAGCCGCGTCCTCGAGCAGTAGCTCAAGCCCGCGTAGTCTCGAACCGAAGCTTGGTGCCTTCGCGCGGGACCGCCGTCGGGTAGTCCCGCGTGAGGCAGGCGCGGCAGAAGGTCGACTCCGGGCGCCGCGTGGATGCCTGCAGGCCCTCCAGGGAGAGGTAGGCGAGCGTCGTCGCGCCGATGTACTCGCGCACCTCCTCGACGGTGCGCCTGGCCGCGATCAACTCGTCCTCTTCGGCGAAGTCGATCCCGTAGTAGCACTGGGAAATGATGGGCGGCGACGAGATCCGTACGTGCACCTCGGCGGCGCCGGCTTCGAACAGCATCGCCACGATCTGCCGGGTCGTATTGCCGCGGACGATCGAGTCGTCCACCGCGACGACACGCTTGCCTTTCACCTCGGCGAGCGGGTTGAACTTCAGCTTCACGCCCTGTTCGCGCAGCCCCTGGTCGGGTTGGATGAAGGTGCGGCCGACGTAGCGGTTCTTGATCAGCCCCTCGCTGAAGTCGATCCCGGTGGCCCGGGCGAAGCCGATCGCGGCCGGCGTGCCCGAGTCTGGAATCGGAAGGACGAGGTCGGCCTCGACGGGCGCCTCCTCGGCCAGCCGTTCGCCCATCCGCACGCGTGCGCCGTGCACTTCCACGCCGGCGAGCCGTGTGTCCGGCCGCGCGAGGTAGAAGAACTCGAACATGCAGAGGGCGCCGCCGTTCGCCTCAGGCACGGCCTGCTGGGCGCGGCACCCCTCGTCGTCGATCACAACCAGCTCTCCGAGGCCGACCTCGCGCTCGAGCTCTGCGCCGACGAGGTCGAGCGCGCAGGTCTCGGATGCGAGCACCCAGTCACCGTCGAGCCGGCCGAGGACGAGCGGGCGGAACCCGTGCGGGTCGCGAAAGCCGACCAGCTTGTCGTCGGCGAGAGCGGTCACCGAGAACGCGCCCTCGAGCTTCGCGATGGCGTTCGCGATCGCCTCCTGCAGAGGCGCGGGGTCGTTGGCGATCAGGGCTGCGATCACCTCGGTGTCGGACGTGGTGACGAGCTTGACGCCGTCTTCGGCGAGCTGCTCACGCAACTCGGCGGCGTTGACGAGGTTCCCGTTGTGCCCGAGCGCCACCGTGCGCGCGCGGCCGTGGTGGACGAGCGGCTGCGAGTTCGTCCAGTGGGTCGAGCCGGTCGTCGAGTAGCGGGTGTGGCCGATCGCGACCTGGCCGTGTAGGCCCCGCAGCTTCTCCTCGGTGAAGACCTGGGTGACGAGGCCGAGGTCCCTGAGAACGGTCAGCCGGCCCCGGTCTGAGACCGCAATTCCCGCCGACTCCTGGCCTCGGTGCTGGAGCGCGAAGAGACCGAAGTAGCTGACGCGGGCGACGTCTCGATCGGCGGCGCGGATACCGAAGACGCCGCACATCAGCCGATCGCTCCCAGGACGCGCAGGCCCGGCCAGTCGAGCCTCTCGACGTTGTCGGCCGAGCAGGCGAGCACGACCGAGCCGTGCGACGCAGTTCCGTCGAAGCTCGCCTTGACGCCGCTCCAGTTACCCGCCTCGGCGAGCGCGAGCTCTAGCCCGCCGTCAGAGACGTCGTGCGCGAGCGTAAGCAGCGGCGCGGCCTTCCAGACGAACGTGATCAACGCGGCGTGCTCGGCGAGGGAGTTTTCTGTCTCGGCGAGCAGAACGCAGTCTCCCGGGAGCCAGCGCGACGGGATCGTGCGCACATCGGCGACGAGCCCCACACAGCCGACCACTGGAGTAGGCGGGATCGCGCGGCCGTCGGTCTCGTTGTACAGCGAGACGTTCCCCGAGACGACCGGGACGCCGAGGGCCTCGGCCGCTTGCGCGATTCCCTCGATCGCCTGGGCCAGCTCCCAGCCGATCTCGGGCTTCTCGGGATTCCCGAAATTGAGGCAGTCCGTCAGCGCGAGCGGCTCGCCCCCGGCGCAGGCGACGTTCCGCGCCGCGTCGAGCACGGCGCCCGCGCCCGCCGCGAACGGGTCGAGCTCGCCAACCGGCGGCCCGTCCAGCGAGACCGCGAGCCCGCGATGGCCGGGAAGGAGGCGCAAAACGGCGGCGTCGAGGCCGGGCCTGCGCACCGTCCGCGACTGGACGAGTTGGTCGTACTGCTCGTAGACCCAGGTCTTGCTCTCCCGATTCGCGGGCGCGATCGGTGATGCGGGACGCGCGGGTTGGGGCTCTTGTTCAACTTCGTAGCGCGGGCACTCGTCGGTGAGGAAAGAGGCCGGGATCGCGCCTTCGAGGTCGCCGTGGAAGAAGCAGCGGAGCTCGCCGGTGCCGGTGACCGAGCCGATCACGGCGTGATGGAGCTCCCACCTGTCGAGCGCCGACTCGACCTCGGCGAGCCGAGCAGGCTCGACGACCGCCACCATGCGCTCCTGGCTCTCGGAGATCATGATCTCCCAGGGCTCGAGGTCGGCCTCTCGCAGCGGGACCAGGTCCAGAGACACGTCCACACCGGTGCCGTCCCGGGCCATCTCGGCCAACGCCGAGGCGAGCCCCGCCGCGCCGCAGTCCTGTAGCGAGGCGACGAGACCGCCCTCGACGAGCTCGAGCGAGGACTCGATCAGCTTCTTGCCGGCGAACGGGTCGCCGATCTGCACGGAGGGGCGTTTTTCCTCGGCTCCCTCGCCGAGCTCCTGGCTGGCGAGCACCGAGGCGCCGCCGATACCGTCTCTGCCGGTGGTCGCGCCGTACAGGACAATCAGATTCCCCTCGCCGCGTGCGCGAGCTCCAAGGAGCCGAGAGCTCGGAAGAAGACCGACGCACATCGCGTTGACCAGGCAGTTGTGCTCGTAGGCCTGATCGAAGACCGACTCGCCCCCGACCGTGGGCACGCCGACGCAGTTGCCGTAATGGCCGATGCCGGACACGGCGCGGCGGAACGACCAATCCGGCGAGCCGAAGCGCAGGCCGTCGAGCAAAGCGATCGGCCGCGCGCCCATCGCGACGATGTCACGCAGAATCCCGCCGACTCCGGTCGCCGCGCCCTGGAACGGCTCGACGGCGCTTGGATGGTTGTGGCTCTCGACCTTGAACGAAACCGCGAGCCCGTCGCCGATGTCGATCACGCCGGCGTTTTCGCCTGGCCCCTGCAGGACACGCTTGCCGGAGGAAGGCAGCCGCCGCAAGAGCGGTGCCGAATGCTTGTAGCCGCAGTGCTCGGACCAGAGGAGCGAGAAGACCGCAAGCTCGAAGTGATTCGGCTCCCTGCCGAGCAGGCCGCAGATTCGCTGGAGCTCGCCGTCCGTCAGCCCGAGGGCGCGATGAAGCGGTTGTTCCGCGACCGGCGTCAGAACGTCGAGTCTAGCCGTCTCACAGGACGGGTCGCCCGGTCGTTTGGATTGGTGTGAGCCGTCGCCACCTGACGATGCTGCTCGCCCTTGCGGCGCTCTGGGGCGCGTCCTTCATGTTCATCAAGATCGGGGACCGCGAGCTACGACCGATCACGCTTGTCGCCTTCCGCATGGGGCTCGGCGCACTCACGCTCGCGCCGATCGTGCTCTTGACCGTGGGAGCGCGGCGTACCGTCCGCGAGCTGCGGGCGGCGGCCCGGCCGCTGGTCGTCACCGGCTTGCTCAACTCGGCGATCCCGATCCTGGCGATCAGCTGGGCGGAGACACGAATCGACTCCGGTCTCACCGCGATCATCCAGGCCTCGGCGCCCCTCTTCGCCGCGTTGCTGGCGCTGCGTTTCAGTCCCGGCGAGCGGGTCGGTGGCTCGCGGCTCGTGGGGCTCGTGGTCGGCTTCGCCGGAGTGGCACTGCTCGTCGGCGGCAGGCCGAGCGGAGAGATCCTGGCCGCCCTGGCGGTTATCTTCTCCGCGCTCTGCTACGCGGCTTCCGGCCTCTATGCGGGAGAGCGGTTGCGCGGAGTTTCTCCGTTCGTCACGGCCTTCGGAACCCTGATTGCCGCCACGCTCGCGACGCTGCCGATCGCCGTGTTCCAGCTCCCTAGTCACATGACCAGCTGGAAGGTGACCGCTTCGGTGTTGACGCTCGGAATCGCCGGCACCGGGATCGCCTACATCCTCTACTACGCCCTGATCGCCGGCGCAGGAGCGTCGCGGGCGATCCTGATCACCTATCTCGTCCCGACCTTCGCGCTCGTCTACGGCGCCGTCTTGCTCGGAGAGCCCGTCACGGCGGCCGCCGTCGGCGGGCTCGCGCTCGTGCTCGCCGGGGTCGGGCTCGGCACGGGCGCAGTCCGGCTCGGCCGCGCGCGGCGGATCGCCTCGAGCGAGACCTGATGTCCCGCTCGTCGGTCCGACTTCGGCGTGCCGAGGCGGATGATCTCGACTTCCTCGCCGGCCTCATGACGCACGAGGACGTCGAGCCCTACCTTGCCGCCTCTCGTCCGCGTGACCGCGCGGCACTGCTGGCCGACATCGAGCGCTCCCAGGCGGAGCCGGACGAGTTCGGCCGCTTCGTGGTCGAGGTCGAGCAGGACGGCGATTGGTCCCGCGCCGGTGCGATGGGCTTCGAGCTCTACAACCGCCGTTCTCGGATCGCGAACCTCGGAAACCTCGCGATCCATCCGGACTTCCGGGGCCGCCGTCTTGCCGACGAGGCTGCGAAGCTTTTCCAGCGGCATTTGCTCTTCGAGCTCGGCTTCCACCGCCTCCAACTGGAGATCTACGGCTTCAACGAGCGAGCGCAGCGCCACGCCGAGCGCGCCGGCTTCATCCGCGAGGGCGTCCGGCGCCACGCCTACTGGCGCCACGACGAGTGGGCCGACGGCGTGATCTATGGCCTGGTGCGAGAGGATCTCGAACCGTGAGCTCGTTCGACGAGTACATCGAGACCCACAACGCGGCGGTGCGCAGCGGCGACTGGGAACTGTTCAGCCGCTGGTTCACGAACGATGCCGAGGTGCGCTTCGAAGGCGTCCCGGTCGGGCCTTTCCGCGGCCGCGGAGAGATCCGGGCGGCCTACGAGTCGCGGCCGCCCGACGACGAGGTCGAGGTACGGAACGTGAGAGAAGACGGCGATCGCACCACGGCCGACTACGGCTGGGCGGCGGACGAGGGTGTCCGTGCCGGTGAGCTACGGGTCGCGTGGGAAGGCGACCTGATCCGTGAGCTCGTGATCACGTTCGAGTGAGCGCGGCAAAGCGCTGGGCCGATGCTTACGAGCGAGCGTGGAGCGGGGGCTAACCGAGAGGGCGTTTGTCGAGTGTCTCCTGCAGGACATAGGTGGCCAGCACCACGGTGGACGTCGCCGAAATCCCCATCGCGGCTTCGTGGTCGCGCGTCAGCGGCAGTGAGTCGAGCGTGCGGTCGAGGTGGTCGCGATGTTCGGGGTCAAGGTCGCCATGCTCGGCGAACGTGCGAAAAGCTTCGGGCCTATGGCCTGTTCTCGCTCTCAGCAGCTCGACCAACTCCGGCGTCGGTGGGAACCCCTCCATCACAGCCACGAAGCCAAGGAACGAGATTGGATGGTGGTGAAGGATCCAGTAGTACTGGGACCCGACGAGGCTCGCGACGGCCGGAGACGGCATCCGCGAGCGGACAGCGTCGCGGTCGACGCCGAGTGCCTCGAGATCGCCGAGCAGGTCGTCGTCATGCCCGAGCTCCTCGTCGACGTGCTCGTCCAGGTACTCGGCCAGATCGGCCGCGACGGCATCGGCCTCGATCAGCGTTCGGGCCCGCTCCGCCGCAACCTCAGTCAGCGGCACCGTGGCACGGATGATCTGGTGCTGTGCGATTAGGTACTCCGGCCAGAGCTCTGCAACTTCCGGATGAGTCACGAGCGACGTGCAAGCAGCCGCATATGGATCGATTACGAGTGCAATCTTTCTGCGAAGCCGCCGGCTCGCGCTACCGGTAGCCGGCGCCGCATCGGTCTCGGCACCCTCGCCTCGGCCCGAGCTGATGCTCGTCAATGGAATGCGTACAGGAAAGCCGGAGTATCGGCCTTCGATTCCTCCAGACTCACGCGGAGCCGATCGAGGACGTCCAGTTCCTCCGGCGTCATCGAGACCAACGTCTCCATCACGCTGGGAGGAATGTTGGTGACCGCAACTCTCAGCAGATACCTCGCGACGTGATCGGGAATTTCCAGCTCATAGTCCGTCAAGACCTTCCCCTTTCGTCCGACCGGATCGAATATCTAAGCCCGTTCTCTCGCTGTCAAGTGAAACCACGGGTGCCGGGGCGTTAACCACGCTGAGTGCTCGTTGGAGCGAAGGGAGATTTCCCTTCTGTTCGAATCGTCTCGCGGCCTCTCGGGCGACAGCGATTGCCTCCTCCGGACGACTGCGCAGCGCCAGAACCTCTGCGAGGTCGAGGAGGGCGAATCCCTGAGCGTTGAGTAGGTCTGTCGGCTCGATCAGACGAACCGCCCCTCGCGCCATTGCCTCCGCGGACTCGTGTTCTCCCTGGCGGCCCAGCGTCTTTGCGCGGGCACTTCGCCAGAGCACCTGCGCGTGAACGTCGTCTGGCGCGGCCGTGTTCTCACTCGCCCGGCTGAAGCGCCCGGCCTCCTCGAAATCGCCTTGCTCATAAAGAGCGTGCGCCAGGAAACCCGCGATCGTCGCCAGCTCTCTGCGTTCGCCCATCTGTTCGAGAGCTGTGTAACTCGCACGCAGGGTCGAGGCTGCCGCTTCCGGATTGCCGGCAAGCATCTCGACGTAGAAGGCCTCCTGGCCAATGATCGCGGCGTAGACATTGAGCCCGAGTTCCGTGATCACCTGCGTACCTTCCGCGAGCAACTCCCGCGCAACGTCGAACTGCCCGGTCATCGCCTCGAGCGCCGCGCGCTCCACACGACAGAAAGCGCGGATCACCGGATCATCGCCCGCGGTCTCGAAAAACTCCTTGCACAATTCGATCCCTTTGGGAGCAGGCAAAGCGCCGAAGACGGCACTCACCATCAGCCAACTGATGCTTTCGGCTCGTTCCGCCGCGTAGTTTCCGCGCTCTGCGTAGAAGAGCCCACGCCTCCAGGCCCGCTCCCCTCGAGTGAGATCGGCAAGCACGCTTCCCTCGAGGCGACCGATTAGGTTCCAGGCCTGCGCGAGGCTGAAGTCGTCTTCGGTCTCTTCGCACGCGCGGAGCGCTTCCTGGGCCGCCGCGAGCAGGCCCTCCGTCTCGCCAGCCAGCATGCGGAGGGTGCAAAGGCCGAGTAGAGCTCGTGCCGGCGGGCTTTGGCTGATCGCAACAGCGTCCTCGAGTGCGCTCCTTCCCTCGCCGACGTGACCCCGGACCGCCCAAAAGCTCCAGAGCGCGGTGGCGAGACGAAGCAGCAGGTCGCTGCCTTCAGTGTCACGGGCCCACTCGACCGCGGCCCGCAGATTCGCGTTCTCGAGCTCGAGTTGCGCGAACAGGCTCGCCTGGTCGCCGGTCCGCGACTCGAGGTCGATGCGCTCTGCCGCGGAAAGGTAATAGGTGGCGTGCCGCCGACGCGTCTCGGCGAGACCGCCCGATACTGCGAGCGCCTCGAGCGCAAACTCGCGAATCGTCTCCAGCATCCAGAAGCGTGGCTCGCCGTCTGGATCGGCCTTCTGTCGCAGGAGGCTCTTCTCGACCAGCGACTCGAGACCGTCGAGGAGGTCGAGCCCAAGCTCGCCCCCGGCGTCGCAGACCGCCTCCGCAGCCTCCAGCCGACAGCCGCCGATGAAAACACCGAGGCGCGCAAAGAGCTCTCGCTCCTCGTCGACCAGCAGCTCGTGGCTCCACTCGATCGTCGCCCGCAGCGTCCGCTGCCGTTCCTCGACGTCCTGTGCGCCGCCGGTCAGAAGGCCCAGCCGCTGGTCGAGGCGGCGAAGCAGCGCTGGCGGTGGCAGGGTCCGAACACGTGGGGCGGCGAGCTCGATCGCAAGCGGCAGCCCGTCGAGCCGGATGCAGATCTCGGCGACCGTGCGGGCGTTTTCGTCCGTGAGCGCGAACTCCGGGGTCGCGGCCTGAGCTCGCTCGAGGAAAAGGCGAACTGACTCGTACTTTGCCAACGCCGTTGTTTGCAGGAGCCCCTGCAGATCCGGCAGCGCCAGCGGCGGAACCGGGTAGGTCCGCTCGCCGGAAAGATGAAGCGGCGTCCTGCTCGTGACCACGACCGCCAGTGCCGGCGCCTCGGCGAGCAGGCCGGCCAGTGGTGGCGCCGCGGCGACCACTTGCTCGAAGTTGTCCAGCACGAGCAGCAGCTGCTTGTCACGCAGGTACTCGATCAACGTCTTGGTCAGGGGCTCGCCTGGCTGCTCCCGCAGCCCGAGCGTCTGGGCGATCGTGGGTAGAACGAGCTCCCAGTCGCGAACCGGCGCCAGCGAGACGAAGAAGACGCCGTCGGAGTAGCGCTCGAGTAGGTTCGCGCCCAAGTGGAGGGCGATCCGTGTCTTGCCTGCCCCACCGGCGCCGGTCAGGGTCAACAGGCGGACGTCGGCGCGGCTCAGAAGAGCTTCCGTCTCTTCGAGCTCCTCGCCCCGCCCGATTAGGGCATTGGGCTGGGCCGGCAGGTTTGTCGGCCGGTTTTCGAGCGTTTTGAGGGGCGGAAAGTCCGTCGGCAACCCCTCGACCTGCAACTGGTAGAGGTGCTGGGGACCGGAGAGGTCCTTGAGTCGATGCTCACCCAGGTCCCGGACTTGGAAGCGGTCGTCGAGCAGAGCGCGCGTCGACTCGGAGAGAAGGATTTGCCCGCCATGGCCTGCAGCCATGACGCGCGCACCCTGATGGACCGCAAGACCGACGTAGTTGCCGTTGGCCGCGGTCGGCTCTCCGGTATGTAGGCCGATTCGCACGCGAATCTCGTTGTCACCCGGCCAGGCTTGCCGGGCGAGGGCCTGCTGCGCCTCGATCGCCGCCGCGGCAGCATCCTGGGCCGTGGCGAAGGCGACGAAGAAGGCGTCGCCCTGCTTGTCGATCTCGACACCGCCGTGGCCGGAGAACGCGCGACGCAGAATGCGGCGGTGCTCGTCGAGCAGGGTCGC